>Ga0153916_10001188_pt1 | contig 18486 bp, 16 predicted proteins | sample Opewatmetagenome_FD_109642 | JGI IMG/M metagenome (GOLD analysis project Ga0153916, IMG submission 109642) | Freshwater wetland microbial communities from Ohio, USA - Open water 3 Core 3 Depth 4 metaG | ecosystem: Environmental > Aquatic > Freshwater > Wetlands | place: USA: Ohio, Lake Erie... | reverse complement strand
GGCGAGACGCCAGGACCGGCGAGACGCCAGGACCGGCGAGACGCCAGGACCGGCGAGACGCCAGGACCGGCGAGACGCCAGGACCGGCGAGACGCCAGGACCGGCGAGACGCCGGTCCTACTGAGCTCCCGGAGGGCTACGAGGCCGCCGGCTGGGTCACCTCGTGATAGAGCTCCACGAGCGACTTTGTCGGACTGCCGACTTTCAGGACGGGGGCAAACTCGGTGAATTCCCCGTCAATCCGCGCCAGCAGCTCCGGGATCGAAGGGGCCGCCGCCGGCCGGACGCGGTCGTAGAGGGCCTCAAAACGGCCGCACTCGCTCCAGGCCGGGTCCGTCGTGGTGGGCAAAAGGGCCGACATCGAGACCGCGATCTTGGCCGCATCCCGGCTGGGCTGGTCCACCCAATGGTCTGCGTCGAGGTGGTTCTCAATCAGCACCGCGAAGTCCTCCGGGAGATTCCATTGCCGGGCCATCATCCCGGCAGCGCCGGCATGGGTCCAGCCGAAGGCCCTTTGCTCCAAGGCCGAAAGCCGCAATCGCCCCTCGCCCCTGGCCACGAGGAGTCTCGCGTAGGCCTCCGGCGCTTCTTTGGCGAGCAACGGAACCGCCATGTCCTGGAGCAAGGCTGCCGCGAAGGCATCCTCCGCCTCCCGCGACCCCAGCATCTTGCCCATGGTCCGGGCAAACAACCCGCGGCGGAGCGAATCCTGCCAGAGCCGCTTCAGATCGAACGGCCCGCACTTCGGGTTGGGCATCAGGCTGAAGACCGCGCTCCACAGGGCGAAGTTCTTGATCGTGCGGATGCCCACCAAGGTCACCGCCAACTTGATGCTGGAGATCTCCCGTGAGAATCCGAAATAGGAGGAGTTGACGAGGCGGAGCACCTGGCTGGTCAATCCGGGGTCCGATTCAATCGAAATCGCGAATTCACCCGGCCCGTTGGAAGGGTCCTGCGACAGCTCCAGGAGTCGAATCGCGCTTTGCGGTAGTGCCGGCAACTGTGCCCCTGCCAGCACTTTTCTCAAGTCCATCGAAACCAGCGGTTTTCCTGACATGATTTTCCTTACCCCATGTCGCCCCGTTGACGTTCGGCCCACCTCGTGAACCCCGCGACCGGCGGAGTTCGCTCCAAGGGAGTCTCGTCCTGTGAAAACGTAGGACACGACGAGAGCTTAGGCAAACTGGGGGCACTGCTGCGATCGCCCCTCGGCCCACCAGCTTCCGGATGCACGTCTGGTAAACGCTACCACGTTGCCGCGACTCAACCGCCCAGTAAGGCGGCCGTCGCGGGAAAACAACCGCAGGCCCGTCTCCCAGAGCGGTGATTCGGACATAAGTCCTTTCCCAGTAACGATTTATCGACTCGCCCCGCTTGTTTGGGCGGGGGACGGCCTGCAGATTGCACCCTCCCTTGAGCATCGTTGGCCCCGCAACTGGGAATCTCTTGGACGCAACGGCCTGTCGAGGACAGAGATGCGTTGGTTGGGTTGGCTTCTGGCCATGATCCTCGCCGCTGCCTGGTTTGCCAGCGAGCTGCCCTCGCAGGGCAGACCAGGGCCCTCCCAGCAGGAGCTCCAGTGGCGACGCACCCGCCTTGGCTGGGCACACATAAGACAACTGCACCCGCCGCAATCGCTTCGAGGCCCCCTCCTCCATCCTGCCCTGGTGGCAACGGCCCAGGTCGTGCTCTGCGTGGCGGCCCTGGTCGCGCTCGGTCCCAGGCCCGGCTGTCGCAGCGCACGAAGCCGAGCCTGCTCGACCAATCCCGAAGACAAGGGGGGAACGCTCCACTGTCTTGAGCGGTTTTCTCGGCTGCACGGTGTGAGCCGCGGCGAATCTGGGCCGGCTTGTACGGAAACGGCCGAAGAAGGCCACCAATAATCACGGCAGCGGAACGGCACTGCTGCGGTCGGCATATCCGGGTCGTTGTGTCCTATTGCCGCGGAGGGGCCCCCCATGCGACTTACCTTGCGTTCTCTGCTTGGCTACCTGGACGACATCCTGGAGCCTAAGGATGGCGAGGAGATCGGCAAGAAGATTGCCGAGAGCTCCGTGGCCACGAGCCTCTTGCACCGCATCCGGGACGTGACGAAACGCCTGCGGCTGGGGGCGCCGAACGTAATGGACCGGGGGGCGGGGCTGGACCCCAACACCGTGGCCGAGTACCTCGACCATACTCTGCCCGCCAGCCAGGTGCCGGACTTCGAAAAGGTCTGTCTGGAGTCGGACGTCCACCTGGCCGAGGTGGCCTCCTGTCACCAAATCCTGGCCATCGTCTTGGGCGAGCCGGCGGAGGTGGATCCCGATAGCCGCCAGCGGATGTATCAGTTGCCCGACCTGGTGGCGGCCAGCCGGGCGGCGGAAGCGGCGTCGGCGGAGCCGGCCGGGGCGCCGCGGGCAACGATGCCGAGCGCCACCGACGTGCCAAGCGGGCCGGAACCCGAGCCGCCGGCGACCAGGCCGCCCGTGCCGGAGTACGTCAGCCCCCCTGCCTCGCCGCCGCAGAAGTGGAAAATGGTGGTGAGCCTGGCCATCGTCCTCCTGATTGCCGTGACCCTGCTCTGGCTGGGGGGGCTGTTTCGTTTGGACCGTCGGGGGAACGTTTTGTCCCAAAGCACGCCGTTGAGCGAGGGGCCTGCGCCTCCGGTCCTCGACGGCTCCGCGGAGCCGACGACGCCGGCACCGACCCGCCAACCCGCGATGTCCCCCCAGGACAAGGCAGCAATGAGGCCCGCCGTGGGCGCGGACGAGTCGGACAAAGCGGCAAGCAAGACCGGCCAGGCGCCGCGGGCGCCGGAGGGTCCGCCCGTCGCGCCGGCCTCGAAGCCGGAGGCTGTCGCCCCGGATTCCCCAGGTCCCGAGTCGCCCTTGCGGCAGCCGGAGGGGGCGCTGGGGTCCGAGGCCCGCCCGCAGCCGCCGGGCAGCGTACAGGGCCCATCCGGCCCATCGCCGCCGAAGCCCCCCGCGGAAGCGACTCTTCCGCCGCCGCAGCGGATCGGGTTGTTCACGACGCCGAAGGAGGTGCTGTTGAGGATCGATCCGCAGGCAGCAGCGTGGTATCGGCTGGCCGACCAGGCCGTGATCGGCTCTTACGACAGGCTGCTGTCCTTGCCGACCTACCGGCCCGTGCTCGTCCTCGCCGGAAGAATCCAGATGGAGTTGGTGGACGGCACGATCGTGCAGTTCCTGCCCGTCGCTTCCCCGGGCGTCGTCGGCGTGCTCCTGGAGCATGGGCGTTTGGTGTTTCGAGGGGACGAGTCAGGGGGCCGGCTGCGGCTCGAAGTCGGAGACCGGGCGGGCGTGGTCACGTTCGACGAAGCCGGGTCGGTAGTGGCGGTGGAAGCTGTCCGGCTGGAGGGCACCGGCGACCCGGAGACTCAGCCCGGGCCGGTATCCGCGTACGCTTACGTGGTCACCGGCAAAGTGGTCTGGCAGGCGGAACCGCAGGGCAAACCGGTGTCGCTGGCCGGGCCGGATCGGTTAACGCTCGGCGGGCAGGGCGGGGAGAGCCGCGGCCCCCGACAGGCTCCCCGCTGGATTACCGACGACACGGTGAGCTCTCTGGACAAGCGCGCGGCGTTGGTCCTGGAGAGAAGCCTGGTTCCCGATCGGCTGGCCGGTGACTTGCTGATCGAGTTGACCAAGCGGCAGCAGCGAGAAGTCCGCTGGCTGGCAACGCGGAGCCTGGCGCTGGCAGGAGAATTCAAGCCCGTGTTGGACGCGTTGAGCAACCCCGACCAGAAGCTGCTCTGGCCGGACTACGTGGATCTGCTTCGGGCGGCGGTGATTCGGGGTCCCCAATCGGCGGCCGCGGTGCGGACCGCGATGGAGAAAGCCTATGGTCCGGAGGGGGCCGGCCTGTACGAGATGCTGTGGAGGTATCGCGCCGACACGTTGCGCCGCGAGGAGGCCGCTCAACTGGTGGGCTTTCTCGATCACGAGGAGTTGGTTTTCCGCGTGCTGAGTGCGTGGAACTTGAAGAACATCAAGGGCGTGACCCTTTCCTACCGTCCCGAAGACCCGTATTCTAAACGGCAGTTGGCGGTGCAGCGTTGGAGAGATCGCTTGCGGAGCGATCCGACGCTGCGGGGGAAAGTCCCCGCCGGGGAGGAGCGAGGCCGGGGTCCGGCCAAGGACTCGCCGCGCGGCGAGGAGGGACGTAGCAATGGAGGGCTTCAGCCGAAGGAGTCTCCTGCGGACGAGGGTGGTGCGGCGCGCCCCCCGCCGCGGTGAGCTCCCGAAGCGCCCATCCCCTATAAGAGCTAACCGTCCTGCCGTCCGGCCGCACCTATCCCCCCACCATTACGCGGCGTAGTCCGGTGGTATTGTCATAAGTCTCTATTGCTCCTATAGTTACATGGCGGGGTCGGCGGATTGCCCCCTGGTCCTCCATGGAGAATGGTGTACAGTCGGGAGGATTTCGGGGGACCGGGGCGCTCGGTTTGTCCTCCGGAGTGGAATCCGCTAGAATCAGTGGTTTTGGTGCACACAAGCAGGGATCCCGGGGAGCTGATAGAAGGAGTCGACTCGGTGCAGATCAGGATTTCGACCCGACACGGGAGCGTGAGTGAGGAGACGCAGGCGAAGATCACCGCGAAAATGGAGAAGTTGCCGCGCCTTTTCGAGCGCCTCACGGAGATCGAGGTGACGATCGATCTGGAACGCCGGGACGAGCCCGCGGTCGACGTCAGGGTCTCCGCCGAACACAAGCACGACTTCGCGGCCGCGCATCGTTCCGGGGACTTGTTGGTCTCCCTCGACTACGTGATTCACAAGCTGGAACAGCAGCTCCGCAAGTACAAGCAGAAGATTCAAGACCATCACCGCGGCTCGGCGGAGCGGCAGGTGGAGGGCCGCCGCGAGCCGGGTCCGGCCGAGTAGGCAGGCGCTCGGCGTCGCGCCGCGGTCCGGCTCGGAGGGCGGGGATGGCCCGCGCGGTGCCCGCAGCAGCGGCGATTCGACGATCGACACAGGAGAACCGGTGCATGAAGTTCGCGGACTTTGTAAGTCCTGAAGCGATTCGCGCGGAATTGGCCGCCGACGACAAAGAAAGCGTCATTCGGGAAATGGTCCAGGCGCTGCTGGACGCCGGAAAGCTCGACGCCGGCGACATGGAGAGCATTGTGCGGGCGATCCTCAATCGCGAGGAGTTGGGGAGCACCGGCATCGGGCGCGGCGTAGCCGTCCCGCACACCAAGCACGCCAGCGTGGATCAGCTCGTGGGCACCGTGGCGGTCAGCCGCGAGGGAGTCGATTTCGACAGCCTCGACGGGGAAAAGGTCTACTTGTTCTTCCTGTTGGTTTCCCCGCTCGATCGTCCGGGGGATCACCTGCGGGCGCTGGAGAACATTGCCCGGCAGCTCCACAACGAGACGTTCTGCCGGTTCCTCAAACAGTCGAAAACCCGGGAGGAGATCCGCCAGTTACTCGAAGAGGCCGACAACAATCAGTTCGGGTCCTGAGAAGGGCGCCGGCTCGGCGGTTTTGCAGACAGACCCGATGGAAGCGATGAATCCAGCCCAGGCAAGCCGGACGGTGACCGTGGCCAATCGCGCAGGACTGCACGCCCGGGCTGCCCTGCTGCTGGCCAATTGCGTCCGCGAGTTCCAGGCGAAGGTGGAGCTGGTGATGGATCGCCAGCGGGTCGACGCGCTGGACATGCTGCAGGTGCTCTCGCTGGGCGCCAACCAAGGCCAGTCGATCACCTTGGAGGCCAGCGGGCTGGAGGCCGAGGCGGTGCTGGACGCGCTGGAGCGGTTGTTCGCCGCCAGGTTTCACGAGGACGAGGCGGAAGGGGAAGATCATTAACCTCGGGGCGGCCGCCGCGGTGCCGGCGACGGTCCCGCCCAACTCGGACTTGCTATGGAAAAACTTCAAGGTATCGGCGTTTCGCCGGGAGTGGCGATCGGCGAGGCGCTGGTGGTGGACAGCGAGGAATTCCGCATCCCCCGCCGGTTCGTGGCGCGCGACAGCGTCGAATACGAAGTCGAGCGGCTCAACAAGGCGATTGCCGCGGCGGGCGACGAGATCGCCCGCCATCGCGACGCCGTTTCCCGGGAACTGGGCGCGAAGTACGCCGCCATCTTCGAGACCCACCTGCAAATCCTCCAGGACTCCAAGCTGCACGGAGAGCTGGAGGAGATGATCGCCGAGCGGCACTACACGCCGGAGTATGCCGTCAGCCGCGTGATGCGCGGCTACGCCGAGGTCTTCCAGCGGGTGCAGAGCCGCAACGTGGCGGACCTTGCGGACATCGAGAAGCGGCTGTTGCGGAATCTCCTCGGGCGGCGGCGGGAAGGGATCTCGCAGCTCACCTCCCCCGTGCTCGTCCTGGCCCACGATCTCACGCCCAGCGAAGCCGCCAATCTCGACCGCCGCTTTGTCCGCGGCTTCGTCACCGAGGTCGGCGGGCCCGGCAGCCACACCGCCATCGTCGCCGGGGCCCTGGAAATCCCCGCCGTGGTCGGGACCCGGCCCTTCCTCACCGAAGTTTCCGGCGGGGACCTGGTGATCATCGACGGCGACAACGGGCTGGTGATTCTCCATCCCGACGAGGAAACGATCGCCCGCTACCGCCACGAGGCGGAAGAGATCCACAGCCTGGCCGTCCGGCTGGAAACGCTCCGCGACCTCCCCGCGGAAACCAAGGACGGCGTCCGCATCGAGCTCTCGGGCAACATCGAGTTCCCCCACGAGGTCGATCACTGCATCGATCGCGGGGCGGACGGCATCGGCCTGTATCGCACTGAGTTCCTCTATCTCGCCGCCGACACGGAGCCGGACGAGGAGATTCACCTGGCGGCCTACAGCCGGGTGGTGCGGAGCATGGGAAACCGGCCGGTGACGATCCGCACCTTCGATCTCGGCGCCGACAAAGTCCCCCACCTCCCCACCCCCGAAGACGAGCGCAACCCCGCCCTGGGCCAGCGGAGCATCCGCCTCTCGCTGCGGAACGTGGACATGTTCAAGAGGCAGCTTCGGGCGATCTTGCGGGCCAGCGCGCTGGGGAACGTCCGCATCATGTTCCCGCTGATCTCCACGATCCTCGAGCTCCGCCAGGCGAAGATGGTGCTGGCCGACGTGATGGAGGACCTCGACGAGCACCGCGTCCCCTACCAGCGGAACCTGCCGGTGGGGATCATGGTCGAAGTGCCGTCGGTGGTGATGATGATCGACCACTTCGTCGACGAGGTCGACTTCCTGAGCATCGGCACGAACGACCTGATCCAGTACACCCTGGCGGTCGATCGCAGCAACAAGGACGTGGTGTGGCTCTACAACGCCTGCGATCCGTCGGTGCTCAAGCTGATCGCGATGACCGTGGAGGCGGCGCGGCGGAAGTCGGTGCCGGTGAACCTCTGCGGCCAGATGAGCGGAAGCCCGACCTACACGATGCTCTTGCTGGGGATGGGCCTGCGGCAGTTGAGCGTTCCGCCGAGCGCCGTCCCGGAAATCAAGAAGATCTGTCGCAGCGTGACCATCGAACAATGCGAGAAGGTCGCCCGGCACGCCTTCACCTTCGAGAACGCCCGCGACGTGAAAAGCTACCTTCGCGGAGAATTGAAGAAGCACGTGCCGGAATTGGGCCAGTAGCGGGGCCCCGCGCGGCCGGCGCGCCCGGGGGCGCAGCGGCCGCACCGCTAGCCAACGTTTCTTTCCAAGCAGACACTTAAGTCCAAGGGGCCCGCCGCCGAACGGCAGCGGCGGGCAAGCTCGAACCGATGGTTCGACATCGAGCGCGTATTCGCTTTCGCAAACAAGGAGACCTGCGTTTTGTCGGGCACCGGGACCTGGTGCGCCTGCTGGAGCGCCTCTTCCGGCGTGCCGGGCTGAAGCTGGCCAGGAGCGAAGGATTCCATCCGAAACCGCGGATGAGCTTCCCTTCCGCCCTGGCGCTGGGAATCGAGGGATTCGACGAGGTGATGGAACTGGAACTGGCCGAACCGTACCCTGCGGGGCAGTTGCTCGCGGAGCTCGTGCCGCAGGCGGTGCCGGGCCTGACGTTCCTCTCCGTCGAAATCCTCCCGCCCGGCACGAGGAAGGCCCAGCTCCGCAGCACGACCTACCAGATTCCCGTCCCTGCCGAGCGCCGCCCCGAAACGGCGGATCGCATCGCTCGGCTCCTGACCGAGGCCTCCCCTCCCGTCCTCTGCACGCGCGGAAGGCGGTCCCTCGAGCTCCGTCAATCCCTCGAGGAATTGACGCTTCGCGAGGGCACGCTCCGGATGCGGCTGGCCGCCAGCCGCGAAGCCTCGCCGGGTCCGCGCGACCTGCTGGCGGGCCTGGGGCTGGAGGACCTGGAGCGGGCGGGATTCTGCCTGGCGCGAACCCGCGTGGAGCTCACGCCATGACACGTCGCCCCGGCCCCCACCGCTCCGTCTCCACCAACGCCCCGCGAATCCCCGCTCGCCGATCTTGCCGCTCAGGAAAGCGAGCCTATGAAACAAGAAATGCTGATCAACGTCGCCCAGCCGGAAGAGTGCCGCATCGCCATCGTCGAAGACGGAGTCCTCGAGGAGCTCTACGTCGAGCGGACCGGCCATGACAGCTACGTGGGGAACATCTACAAGGGGGTGGTCGTCAACCTGGAGCCGAGCATCCAGGCGGCGTTCGTGGATTTCGGCGTCGGCCGCAACGGGTTCCTCCACGTCAGCGACCTCGAACCCCAGTACTTCCGCCAGGGCGGCTACGACCCGGACCGGCAGATCGAGCCGAGCCCTTCGCGTTTCCACCGGCGGGACGACGAAGAGCGCGGCGAGGAGCCGGCCGGGCCCGGCGAGTCGGGCCCCCCGCGGCCCCGCACCCGCGGCCGCCGCCTCGGAGCCCGGCCGCGGTTCAAACCCCCCATCCAGGACGTCCTCCGCCGCGGCGACGAGGTCCTCGTCCAGGTGATCAAGGAAGGGATCGGCACCAAGGGGCCGACCCTCTCCACCTACATCAGCATTCCCGGCCGCTACCTCGTGCTCATGCCCGCCCTGGGGCGCGTGGGCGTTTCCCGCAAGATCGAGGACGACGACACCCGCCGGCGACTCCGCGACATCATGCTCGAGCTGAACCCGCCCAAGGGCCTGGGATTCATCGTCCGCACCGCCGGCGCGGACCGCACCAAGAAGGAGCTCTCCCGCGACCTGGCCTACCTGCTGCGCCTCTGGAAGGTCATCGTCCGCCGGATCCGCAAGCAGCAAGCCCCGGCCGACATCTACGAGGAAAGCGACATGATCATCCGCACCATCCGCGACATCTTCACCGCGGAGGTCGACGCGATCCACATCGACGAGCCTTCCGCCTACGAGCGGGCCAAGGAGTTCCTCCAACTGGTCATGCCGCGGTACGTCGGCCGCCTGCACCTCTACGAGGGCAAGGAGCCCCTGTTCCACAAGTATCAGCTCGACGCGGAAATCACCAAGATCCACCGCCGCGCCGTGCCGCTGAAATCGGGGGGCTCGATCGTGATCGACCAGACTGAGGCCCTCGTGGCCATCGACGTCAACAGCGGCAGCTTCCGCGCCGACGATTCCGCCGAAGAGACCGCCTACCAGATGAACCTCCTGGCCGCCAAAGAGATCGCCCGCCAGATCCGGCTCCGCGATCTCGGCGGGGTGATTGTCAACGACTTCATCGACATGCGAAAGGAGAAGCACCGGCGGGGGGTGGAGCGGGCCCTGCGGGACGCCATCCGCCGCGATCGCGCCCGAACCAAAATCCTCCGAACCAGCCCGTTCGGCCTCGTCGAGATGACCCGACAGAGGGTAAGGCCCAGCCTGAAGCGGAGTGTCTTCCACGACTGCCCCACCTGTCAGGGGGCCGGCGTCGTCAAGTCGCCCGAGAGTATGAGCATCGATGTGGTGCGGATGCTGATCCTTGCCACCCAAAGGCATGATATCCGCTCCGTGACGCTTACCGTGCATGACGAAGTGGCCGCGTACCTCAACAACCGCAAGCGCCGCGAGCTGGCCCGGCTTGAAGACGAAGGGAAGATGACGGTGCAAGTCATTGGTGCGAAAGGTGTTTCGCCGGACCACCTGGCCATTGAATGCCGCGACGGGGAGGGGCGCGAGGTGAAGTTCTCCCCAATCTAGCCCTTGAAGGCCGGGGCTCGACTCGGCTAAACTAACAAATTCTCAATCCCCCGGTACCGACCAACAGGACGGACCATGTACGCGATCATCGAAGACGGCGGACGGCAGTACAAAGTGGAAGAAGGCCAGGAGCTGGAGATCGACTACCGCGAGATCTCCACCGGCGAGCAACTCACGTTCGATCGCGTCCTGGCCGTTCGCGGCGAGGAGGGACTGAGGCTCGGCCAGCCGATGCTCGCGGGGGCCAGCGTCACCGCCGAGGTGCTCGGCGTGAGGCAGGGGCCGAAGCTCTTCGTCCAAAAGTTCCGCCGCCGCAAGACCTTCCGCAAGCGGTTCGGCCATCGCCAGCTCTTGACCCGGGTCAAGATCGGCAAGATCGCCGTCGGCTGATCCCCCCGTCGCTTCGCTACCGCTACTCCTTCGCGTCTTGGCGCCTTTGCGTGGAAGCGGCCTCCGCTGGCTGATCGCGAAATCGTCGCGTCAGCTCCCCATAGGCGTCGATCCGCCGGTCGCGCAAGAACGGCCAATGGGTCCGCACCGCGTCGATCTGGTCCAGGTTGCAGTCCACTAGCAGCATCTCCTCGCGGTCGTGGCTCGCCCGGGCGAGCACGTTGCCACTCGGGTCGGCCGCAAAGGAGGCCCCCCAGAACTCCAACTGCCCCTCGACGCCCGTCCGGTTCACCGCCGCCACGAACACCCCGTTGGCGATCGCGTGGCTCCGCACCATCGTCTCCCAGGCCGAGTGCTGGCTCGCCCCGTAGGCCTCCTTCTCCTCCGGCAGCCAGCCGATCGCCGTCGGATAGAAGAGGATCTCGGCGCCGGCCAGGGCGGTCAGCCGGGCGGCCTCGGGGAACCACTGGTCCCAGCAAACGCAGACCCCGATCCGTGCGAAGCGGGTGGGGAAACTGCGGAACCCCAAGTCGCCCGGCGTGAAGTAAAACTTTTCGTAGTACAGCGGATCGTCGGGGATGTGCATCTTGCGGTACAGCCCGGCCAACCGGCCACCGGCGTCGATCACGACCGCGGTGTTGTGGTAGAGCCCCGGGGCTCGCCGCTCGAACAACGAGCCGACGATCGCCACGCCGTGTTGGCCGGCGGCCTGGGCAAGGGCCGCGGTGGTCGGGCCGGGGATCGGCTCGGCCTGGTCGAAATTGCGGTGGTCCTCGCTCTGGCAGGGATACAGCCCGGCGAAAAGCTCCGGCAGGCAGACCACCTGGGCCCCCGCGGCGGCCGCCTCGCCGATGCGGGCCAGGGCCCCGTCGAGATTGGCCTGCTTCGCTTGCACGCACCGGGTCTGCACCAGGGCAAGCCTCACCGTAACAGCCGACTTCTCTGATGGCACGATCGCGCTCCCTTGGACGGGTGAAGATTTGATCGTACCATGACTGGCATGACGAGCAAGGAGGTCCCCGGACTTTTCATCACCGGCACCGACACCGGCGTGGGCAAGACCTACGTGGGGGCGCTGGTGGCCCGGTCGCTCTCGGCCGCCGGGTACCGCGTCGGCGTCTACAAGCCGGCGGCCAGCGGCTGCCGACGCGACGGGGATACCCTGGTCTGCGACGATGCCCTGCTGCTCTGGGAGTCGGCCGGTCGGCCCGGGCCCTTGGAGCGGGTCTGCCCGCAGCGGTTCCAAGCCCCCCTGGCGCCCCATCTGGCCGCCCGGGCGGAAGGCCGGCGGCTCGACCCCGAGTTGCTCCGCCGCGGGCTGGATTACTGGAGTGACCGCTCGGAGATCCTGCTGGTCGAAGGGGCCGGCGGGCTGATGTCGCCGCTGGGCGACGAGGAATACGTGGCCGACCTGGCCTGCGACTTCGGCTTCCCGCTGGTCGTCGTCGCCCGCAACGCCCTGGGCACGATCAACCAAACGCTCCAGACGCTGATCGCCGCGTCGGTGCATCGCGGCGGCCTAGCCGTGGCGGGGATCGTGCTCAACAATCCTTCGCCGCCGTCGCCCGACGACCCGAGCATCGCCACCAACCGCCGCGAGCTGGCCGCCCGCACCCCGGTGCTCATCCTCGCCGAGGTGGCCTGGCGGGCAGACGAGTTCGACGTCCAGGTCGATTGGGCACGGCTGGCCGAATAAGTCCCTGTGAGTCTCCATTTCCCCACGATAGGCGGTCGGGTATACTTACGAATGCAGGGCGGGGGAATGGCAGTGCAACGGACATGGCCGGATCCGTGTGAGGGGTACGATCGCAGGTGTTCTGTAGTGCAAATGAGTGAGAGATGATCGAATTCAAGACAGCGGTCAAGACGGCCATCGAGTTTCTCGCCGAGGCATACCCGAACGAGAATCTGCGTGATCTCAGGCTTGAGGAGATCGAGCTTTCAGCGAATGAGGAGTTCTGGTACATCACGGTGAGTTACGCTGGAGACGCTTCTTCCCTCTCGGGCTTGGCAAGAGCGATAGCCGGCCCTCCCGATCGCGAATACAAGGTGATTGCTGTTCGGTCGGAAGACGGTCGGGTGCAGTCGATGAAGATCAGACAGCTCGTATGACCGATCCGCTCCTGCAACTCATCGAGAGGTATCGTTCGCGGGGCGTTCTTGTCGATACGAACATTCTCGTCCTCTACTTCGTCGGCAATGTTGCCCGCGATCAGGTTCCCCGCTTCAAGCGGACGAAGCAGTTCGGCGTCGAAGACTACGATCTGCTGGTCCGTTTGCTGCGTTGCTTCGACCGTATCGTGACCACGCCTCACGTTCTCTCCGAGGTAAACAGCCTGTCAGGCCAGTTGGGTGAGCCGCTGAGGACCCGGTACTACGTGGACTTTGCGCGCGCAATCACCTTGCTCGACGAGCACTACGTGGTCAGTGCCACGGCGGCGCAGAGAAACGAATTCTCTCGGCTCGGGCTGACCGATTGCGCGATTGCTCACCTGGCAACCGCCAAGTACTTGGTCCTTACCGACGATTTGACGCTGGCCCAGTTTCTGGAAAAGGCGGGCATCGACGTGTTGAACTTCAATCATCTCCGAGTCTGGAACTGGATCAGTTGAGTACCGGGACCGGCGGTTGGCGCGGAGGGCGGCGAGGACACTTGTCTCGCGCCCGGCGATGTGCTACTGTGGCCGGGGGCTGGGCCGGTCTGGCTCCTGCTTGATGATGGGTGTCCTGGTGGTTTTCTGGGGAAGGAGGGTCGCCATGTTCGGTCACCGAGGGTTTTGGCGGGTCACGACGGGCCTCGCGGCCCTGGGGTTGGTTTTTGCCTGGCTCGAGTCGGCCGGGCCGGTACGGGCCGGCGAGCCGGCGGGCCTCGCGTTTTCGCGGCGCTGTTTGATGATCAGCCCGAACGAGGGCTGCGCCGTGGGCGACGTCAACCGCGACGGCAGGCCGGACATCGTCGCCGGCCCGTGCTGGTTCGCCGCGCCGGATTTCGTCCCCCGGCCGCTGCGGGACATCCCCCAGGTCTCGCTCGGCTTCGGCGACAAGGAGTTCTACGCCAGCAACGGCGACCACCTCGTTGACGTCGACGGCGACGGCTGGATTGACGTCTTCTCCGGCGGCTGGACCGAGGCGGAGCTCTCTTGGTACAAGAACCCCGGCAAGAAGGGGCTGGAAAAGGGGTGGAAGTGGGAGCCGCGGCTGTTGGTCAAGGCCCGCGCCCAGAACGAGGCCTTCGACCTGCGCGACCTCGACGGCGACGGCGTGGCGGAGATCATCGTCCACTGCTGGGTGAAGAAGGACCCGCTGGTGGCCTGGAAACTGACAAAGGGGCCCGACGGCCAGCCGGCGGTCCGGCGGATCGTGCTCGGCGAGGGGGGCTGCGGGCACGGCTGCGCCTACGGCGACGTCAACGGCGACGGCCGCGCGGACATCCTCTGCGAGGCCGGCTGGTACGAGTGCCCGGCGGGCGACGTGCTGGCCAAGCCCTGGAAGTTCCATCCCGAGACCGCGCTGCGCAACGTCAGCTCGCCGCTGGTGGTGGCCGACGTCAACGGCGACGGCCGCAACGACCTCGTCTGGGGCAGGGCGCACGACTACGGCGTCTACTGGTGGGAGCAGGGCCCGCCCAAGCCCGACGGAACCACGACCTGGAAGGAGCACCTGATCGACAAGTCCTGGTCGCAGGCCCACAGCCTCACGTGGGCCGACCTCGACGGGGACGGCCAAGGGGAATTGATCGCCGGCAAGCGGGTCCGCGGCCACGGCGACCTCGATCCGGGGGCCTCGGAGCCGGAATGCCTCTACTACTACAAGTTCGATCGCGCCGCGGGGAAGTTCACCCGCTTCACGATCAGCCCGCCGGGCGGCGGCGTGGGCACCGGGATGCAGATCTGCGTGGCGGATCTCAACGGCGATGGCCGGCCCGACGTCGCCGTGTCCGGCAAGACCGGCACCTGGCTGCTGGTCAATCAAGGCTCCGAGAGATGACTTGGGTTTTGCCGATGCCAAGGTGGCGCAGCGAGCATCCAACCGAGCGGGATTGGAGCGGGATTGGGGTCAGAGCTTGAATAGTGAATAGGTGGAGGCGAAGGGCGCGCGGAACTGCGAATCGGGACACTGTCAGGTGGCACCCCACAGTCTGCTATTCACTATTCAAGCTCTGACCCCTTCATCCACCTTGATCCACGAGACGACGACTGTTTACACCTGGGAGGAGACACATGCAACGGACTACTCTGGACCTGGTTTTCCCATGGGCTGCGGCCCTTCTTCTTGCGGTTCCGGGATTCGCCGCAGAAGAACAGAACCTGCCGCGTCCCGAGCACCCCTTTCCGCAGATGGTGAGGGCCGAATGGCTCAACCTCAACGGCGTGTGGGATTTCGCCGAGACCGACGACGCCAACGACGCGAGCTGGCTTGCCCGGGAGTCGTTCCCCGACAAGATCGTCGTTCCCTTCTGCCGCGAGAGCAAGCTCTCGGGCTTGGCGCGGACAGGGTTCGTCAAGAACGTCTGGTACCGCCGCACGTTCCGCAAGCCGGCCGAGTGGAAATCGCCCCGGGTCCGGCTGCACGTCGGCGCGTGCGACAGGAGGACCCGGATCTGGGTGAACGGACACCTCCTGGGCGAGCATCTCGGCGGCAGCGCGCCCTTTGTGTTCGACGTCACGGAGCGGCTCAGGCCCGGCGACAACACGGTGATCGTGCACGCCTTCGACGACACCCGCAGCGGCCTTCAGGCGACCGGAAAGCAGGCCCATTCGGAGAAGAGCGAGGGCTGCGTCTATACCCGGACCACCGGCATCTGGCAGACGGTGTGGCTGGAAGGGGTCGGCTCGGCGTACCTCGGCGACGTCCGCATGGAGCCGGACTTGAAGAACTCGCGGTTGGTGCTCCAGGCCGAGGTAGAGCGCCCGGGCGGCAGCCCGGCGGCTGGGGCCGGCGCACAAGGCCAGAGCGACGTGTTGATCCTCAAGGCCGCGGCCGCGATCGGCGGCCGGGTCGTCGGCGCCGCCCAGGCCCCGGCCGACTGGCGGCAGAACCGTCTTGTGCTCAACCTTTCCGAGAAGCGGGTCTGGTCCGTGCAGGACCCCTTCCTTTACGATCTCAAGCTCCTGCTGGTGCGCGGCGACGAGGTGGTCGACGAGGTCCAGTCCTACTTCGGGCTCCGCGAGGTGACGATCCGGGGGGCCGCGATCTTGATCAACGGCAAGGCGGTCTTCCAGCGGACGGTGCTCGACCAGGGGTTTTACCCCGATGGCGTCTGGACCGCGCCCAGCGACGCCGCGCTGCGCGGCGACATCGAGCTCTCGAAGGCGGTCGGGTTCAACGGGGCCCGGCTGCACCAGAAGGTCTTCGAGCCGCGGTTCCTCTACTGGGCCGACAAGCTCGGCTACCTCGTCTGGGGCGAGTTTCCCAACTGGGGCCTGAACTACACCAACCCGGCGGTGAACCTGCCGGTGGTGAACGAATGGGTCGAGATCGTCCGTCGCGACCGCAACCACCCGGCCGTGATCGGTTGGTGCCCCTTCAACGAGACACCCCCCGCGGCCGGCCCGCTGCAAGAGGCGATCGTCAACGTCACCCGGTCCATCGACCCCTCGCGGCCGGTGATCGAGTCGAGCGGCTATTTCCATGGGATTCCCCATCCCGACGCGCTGGACGCACACGACTACGACCAGAAGCCCGAGTCGTTCCGCGCCCGCTGGGCCGAGTCGTTCGGTCCGGGCGAGGCCCTGCCCGAGCGCTACCGCGCGGCCCAGACCTGGCGGAACGTTCCCTTCTTCGTGAGCGAGTACGGGGGGATCGGGTGGAACATCTCCGGCGGATGGGGCTACGGCGTGCCGGAAACGCTCGACGCCTTCTACGCCCGCTACCAGGGATTGACCGACGCCCTCTTGGACAACCGCTACATGTTCGGCTACTGCTACACCCAACTGACCGACATCGAGCAAGAGCAGAACGGGATGTACACCTACCAGCGGAAGCCGAAGTTCGACGCCGGGCGGATCCGCAAGATCCAGTCCCGCCCGGCCGCCTACGAAAAAGACCCGCCTCTGGAGGTGAAGCCGGCGCCCCGCCACGCCTGGCGTGTGCTCGTCGGCGCGGTTCCCGACGGGCCGCTCGCCCGCGAGTGGCGCTACACCTTCGAGACCCCGCCGGCCGACTGGATGAAACCGGATTTCGACGACGCCGCCTGGAAATCGGGCCGCGGCGGATTCGGCCAGAAAGGCAACTGGGAGGCGTTCATCAAGACCCCCTGGAGCACCAAAGACGTCTGGCTCCGCCAGCAGTTCACCTGCGAGGAGCCCAAGTTCGTTCGGGCGATGCTGGTGACCCACTACGACAACGGCACCGAGGTCTACGTCAACGGCAAGCTCGTGTGGAAAGGCGAGCGGTGGAACGACGCCTACGCGGGCTTTGACGTCTCCAAGACCCTCAAGGGCGCGATCCAGGCCGGGGAAAACACGATCGCCATTCACTGCCACCAAGACGACGGCGGGCAGTTCATCGACGCGGCCCTGCTCGTGACGGGGCCCTAAGCCGGACTACAGGACGACCTCGGAGGGCCACGCCTCGGTTCGGCATCGCCCCCAGAGACGGTTGATGTAATTCAGGGCGTACTCGTTTTGGAGGCGGTGGACCCAGTAGGCGGACAGCTCGTTGACATCGTAGTAGCCGTTCTGACGCCTGAGCACCCCAAGTCTCACCAGGCTGCTTAGAAGAACGCCGTACACGGCTTCCAGCTCTTCATGGAACACCCGGCGAAACTCGTCCTGCGAGATCCTCATCTCATAGAGCCTCCAGTAAAGCCAGTATGCCATTTCCAGCCGCCGATCAACGGGCATCACAAGAGCCACGGGAAGCCGATGGGGGAGCGTGCGGGCGTATGCCTCGACCGAGAAGGTGTTCACCGAGAAACACCCCGGCAGCATGGAGGCGGCGCTGGGGCCGATCCCGAGATAGTGGTGCCGGGTCGTCGAGGTGAATTCTCTGCCCGCCAGCCGGGCAAACGACCAAACCGAGCACTGCGCAAACCCGCGATCGCAAGCTCGGCGGCGAATCAAGCCGAGCATATCACGGATTTGACTGCCCCGAGGGCGCTGAATGCGATCGGCTCTCAACTGGCGTCCCAACCCCGTATAGGGAAATACGAAGATCGGATAGGCCGATATCTGATCGACCTTCAGCGCCAAGACGTTTTGCAGATCCTGGTCCAATTCCTCCAGCGTCTGGGTCGGCAGGGCGAACATCAGATCAACGCTGACGCTCTCGAACCCGCCGGCTACGGCGCGACGCACGGACTCCGCGGCCGTGGCCGCATCATGGGATCGGCCGATGAGCGTCAGCAGCCGATCGGACAGACTCTCCACCCCGACGGATATCATCGTGACGCCGATTTGCCTCAGCAACCTCAAGCAGTCGTCATCCATTGCCGCAGGATGCAGCTCGACACAGATGTCGCCGGGGCGGCCTAAGGCCCGTACGATGTGCGCAACCAATCGGGCCAGGCCCTCGGGCTCGATGGTCGGCGTTCCTCCGCCCACGTAAAGCGAACCGATTTCCGGCCGCTCCTCACGTCGGCCGCCCCCGGCCAACCGCCTGGCAACCAAGTCGATCTCCTGGTGCGCCGCCGCTTCGTACAGCCGATAAAGCGGGGCGTCGTACCTGACTCGATTGTACGGGCAATACCCACAGGGCTGCCGGCAGAATGGCACGTGCAGGTACAGTCCCAACCGCTGCAATCCCGAGGGGAAGACTGCTTCCCCCGGGCGCATGCGGAACGGCTTCCAGGTGCCCGTGAGATACCATTGAAGCGCGGGCTTCCAGATCCACTTCGCCGGCCGACAGCCAAGAAACCAGTCGTCCCACTCGATCGCCATCGGCATGGTCCTCCTTCAGGTCAGCCCCCTACGATGGCGTATTCCGAGACTACCTTGGCCTGCTAGCAAGGGCGACATTCCAAGGCCGATATAACGCGCAGATCCGCGGTTACCGGGCCATTGGGGCAGAAACCG
>Ga0153916_10001187_pt1 | contig 18487 bp, 16 predicted proteins | sample Opewatmetagenome_FD_109642 | JGI IMG/M metagenome (GOLD analysis project Ga0153916, IMG submission 109642) | Freshwater wetland microbial communities from Ohio, USA - Open water 3 Core 3 Depth 4 metaG | ecosystem: Environmental > Aquatic > Freshwater > Wetlands | place: USA: Ohio, Lake Erie... | reverse complement strand
GAGGCGTATGATTTTCTTCAAAAGGCTGCACAGTTGATCCATGAGGCAGGCGGCCAATATCTTGGTGTGAGCGGCCTCGTAGAGGTTGGAATCGCCGCTTTGTTGTGTGAATGGAATGATTTAGAGGCTGCCCTCGTTCGTTTGAAGGGATGCCTGGATTACCTCCCATTGTGGGGCAAAGCGGATGATTTGTGCCTGGCCTATACCACCCTTTCGCGAATTCAACTTGCTCAGGGGAACCGTGCTGGTGCAGCAGGCGCTCTGGAAAAAGCAGCCCAGCTTATTCAAACTTGCGGCGTTTTCTCAGAAGCTCGCAGCGCAGTGGAGACGACCCAGGTAAAAATGTGGCTGGTGCAAGGAGATTGGTTGGCGGTTGACCAATGGGTAGCTACACTTGAAAAGCGCTTTAGCTCTCAAGATCCATTTCAATATGAAGATGAGTTGACGCGTATTACGCAGGCGCGGGTTTTCATTGCTCAGCGCAAACCAGATGAAGCCATCCGCTTATTGTCCTGTTTGGCAGAATCTGCCCAATCATCCGATAGGATGGGTAGGCTCCTCGAAATCATGATCATCAAAGCTTTAGCAATGCAGAGAGTGGGTAATACCGCGCAAGCGGAGGTTGCGTTAACGAAAAGCCTGTCCTTGGCTGAACCGGAAGGGTACTTGCGGATTTTCCTGGATGAAGGCCAATCAATGCAGTTACTGCTCGCTCAATGGTTGGCTCATGCCAGAGCCGGTCCCTTGCGTGACTATGCCATCCACCTGCTCTCCCAATTTGATGCCGAACCGAATATGATCACGGCTGTGCAAGAAAAGCCTCCCCAACCGGTAACTTGGTCGAGCCATTGAGCCAGCGTGAGCTGGAAGTTCTCCATCTCATGGCCTTGGGCAGAACCAATCAGGAAATTGCCCGTCAGCTCATTGTAGCCCCGGGTACCGTCAAGGCTCACGCGGCCAGTATTTATCGCAAGATCGATGTCGCCAATCGGACTGAGGCAGTCGCCCGTGCCCGGCAGCTGGGTATCCTCCCCTAACCCCTTCTTATTCTTCAGATAACCCCTACAAATAACCCCTGAATATCCCCTTCGGCAGATGCGGGTTTCCTCGCCGTGGGTTAAACTGATGTTAAATGCCGATAAGGAGGGCTGTTATGCCGGAATACTACGAGATCAAAATTAAAGGTTATCTGGACCAACGCTGGTCGGATTGGTTTGCGGGCTTGAAGCTGACTTACCTGGAAGGAGATGAGACCTTGCTTTCCGGTATGCTGCCAGATCAGGGCGCTCTCCACGGCCTGCTCGAGCGCGTCCGTGATCTCAATTTGACCTTGATCTCGGTTACTTCCGAAAGTCCACCCATTCAAAATTCCGATCAGGAAAAAAACGTGAAGTGCTTCCGAGCTCTGGAAGTTTGATGATTTTAAAATTCTATAATGAATTACGGCATATTTTTACCAATCGACATTGCGATGAGAAGGAGAATAACATAAAAACGCTAATCGCTGGTTCAAATACGATGGTTGGATCTGCCGTGGCCAGTCATTCGAAGGTACGGCAGACATTGCTCGTTTGCGGCATCCTTTCTGCACTGATTTGGATGGGCGCTGATATCTTCGCCTCCCTGCTCTATGAGGGATATGACTACCCCTTTCAAGCGATCAGCGGACTGTCTACCCTTGATTCACCGACCAGATCATTCTTAATCCCGCTTGACATCCTGTACACGATGCTTAAGGTCGCCTTCGCCGTAGGGGTGTGGATGACTGCTTACCAAAAGCGTTCGCTGCGCATCACGGGAGGCTTGCTGTTCGCCTCAGGGATTGTCGACCTGGTGGCGAACTTTTTCCCATGGGACCCCAGTGAGGCAGTGGGAACACTTGGCAATATCATTCACGGCATTCTGGCGGGTGGTTTGATCGGGCTATTGTTTCTGCTGACAATAGCCTTCGGTGCAGGTGCCGATGGCAAGTGGTTCCGTTACTACTCATACGGGACGCTCCTGGCTATTATCGTAGCGAGTAGCGTGATGGGATTATTTGGCGATATACGAATGGAGGGCAATCTACCTCCTCCGTGGTTCGGGCTTGCGGAGCGCATTAACGCCTACGGTCTTATGCTGTGGATGCTGACGCTGGCTGTCAGCCTCTTGCGCGTCAAACCCACGAGATCGAGTCTTGCGGATAGAGAAAACATCATTGATCCTGGCGCAGCTACCAGGTGAGAATGAGCTCCGCCAGGTTTGAAAAGAAGAGGTTGATTAATATTTAGAAGCGGGAGGACTATGCAATGCCAGAGATCATAACTTCCGATGATGCTCAATATGCCCTTGATATTGTAAAAGCGATTTGCATGCAGGTGGGACCGGGATTGCCAGGGACTTCCCAGGAACGGGAGCGAGCCGGCATCATCAAAAATGAGCTGGAATCACACCTGGGTGCCGGGAATGTCTTCGAGGAGGAATTCACCTTAGCGCCGGGGGCCTTCTTGGGGGCGTATCCCCTGAGTGCACTCTTCATGCTAATGGCAGCTCTGATTAATATCTCGATGGGACGTTTTCCAGGAATTTCTCCCTGGGTGACCTCCATCGCTGCTCTGGCATTCTCCATCATTGCGGTATTCCTGCTTATCCTTGAGTTCATCCTCGGCTATGAGCTCATTGATCCGTTTTTTAAGAAGAAACAATCCGTAAACGTGATCGGCGTGCTGCGTAAGCCCGGGACCCAAAACGTGAAGCGGCTGCTTATCCTGAGCGGGCACCATGACAGCGCTCTGGAAAATACTTGGCTTCGATTCCTTGGTTACGGATTCATGCTCGCCTCGGCAACAATGTTTATTGGATTCATCACTATGATAGTGATGAGTATCATCCAACTGGCGGGTGTTATCACTGGCAATGCCGGCATCGTTCGCACCGGAACACTGGGATGGGTCCTGCTGGTCTATCCAGTAGTGCCTTCTATAATCTATTTGATGTTTTTTAACATGGGGAGGAAAAACGGAGGAACTGTGCCGGGCGCGGCGGATAACCTCTCAGCCAGTGCTCTTGCGGTGGCAATGTGCAGGTTCCTGGTGAAAAATCCAGCCTACATCCCAGCGGAAACGGAAATCCGGCTCATATCCTTTGGCAGCGAAGAAGCCGGAGTGCGAGGCTCGCGACGTTATGTAGAGCGACACCTTGACGAGCTGAGGCGCCTGGAGGTGCGGCTACTCAATTTCGAAACGGTCGCCCATCCGGAAATTGGCATCCTCACCACTGATTCGAACGGCACCGTGAAGAATTCGCTTGGGATGGTGAAAAGCGTGACTGCAGCGGCAAAGCATGCTGGGGTGCCTTATAAAGTTAAACCCGCCTTCATAGGAATTGGGAGCGACGCAGGCCCTTTCAGCCAGGCCGGTCTCAATGCCGCGACGCTGCTTCCCTTCCAAACACCGCAGCAGTGGGTGGCTTTCTATCACCAGAAGTGGGATACTCCTGACGTTTTGACCATCGAGCCGTTGTTGAACGTCCTGAAGCTCGCTTTCGAGTGGGTACGCTGTGACGGGGAGTAGGCAAAACAACCATACCGGGCGAGGAGTCATCCAGGCATATGATTTGAGAAATTGATAAATTTTGGTTATTACCATATTCAAATATGATGTGCGTCAGGCTCTTACCAAGAAGGAATTAGCATCGGAGGTTTCTCAAATGAAAGTACTTGTCATCTCATCCAACAGCTTGCCAGCTGCCCCAACCGGGCCGGTCTACGTGGCAGGGGCAGTCCGCGAAGCCGGGCATGAGGTGCGGATTTATGAGCGCCTGTTTGCCCGAGACTTGGAGGCGGAGCTAATTGACGTACTGGCTGATTTTCAGCCGGACGTGGTTGGAGTTTCAATCCGTCTGGTGTTCGATGATGCAATCGTTAAGGATGCTCCCCTTGGCACCCGGCATACGGATCTAAAACCGCAGGTCAAACAGATTACGAACATCGTCCGAAGCAACTCGTCCGCTAGAATCGTCCTGGGAGGGCCGGGATTCAATTATTATGCCCAGGATTGGCTGGAATACCTGGACCTGGATTATGGCATCCGCGGGGAAGCAGAAGAGACGTTTCCATTATTCTTGCAGCGATTGGTAGATGGGGGAGACATCTATACTGTCCCTGGTTGCGCTTATAGGAAAGGTGAGCGTTACAATGAAATCCCTCGCTGCTTTGTCCAGGATTTGGATAGCCAGGGCTTACCGGCGTATGATCTCCTTGACTGGCAGAGATATGCGGAGAGAAAAATCACTCCAGCAATCATGACCAAACGCGGCTGTGCATTTAACTGCACCTATTGCCCCTACAGTAAACTGGAAGGCAAGCGGTACCGGCTGAAGAGCACCCCACGCGTGCTGGCAGAAGTTCGATCTACATTGCGAAACACGCACACCAGCAAAGTCATGTTTTGCGAGAACAACTTCAATGTTCCTTACCGGAATACGGTGGAACTGTGTAAAGCATTGATTGTGGAAAATGCCGATGTTCAATGGGGCACGGGAGACCTGCGGCCCATAGGAATTAATCCCGAATTTTGCCGCCTCATGGAGGACTCCGGTTGTTTCGCAGTAAACTTGTCGATCGAGTCTGCCTCTGAAAGCATGCTCAAATCCATGAAACGCGGTTATACCGCCCAGCAAGTGAGGAACTCATTGGAAGCATTGAGCCATTCGAAGATACCGTTTTCTGTATCTTTAATGTTTGGTGCACCCGGTGAAACTCCCGAAACTATTGCCGAGACACTGAGCATGGTGAATGCATATGATATTCCAGGAGAAGTGTGGGTGACGATCGGCGTATACCTGTGGAGTGATTACCAGAATATCGTTGTGGAGGCATTGAGAACGGGGTATATAAAGGACAAGAAAGAGCTGTTTGCCGGCTCAGTATATCTCTCACCAGGGTTGCCGCGATCCTACTTGCGTGAGCTGCCGGAGATTCTGCGTGGGAGAAAGAATTATTACGTCCAATTTAATAAACCCAGGGAAACTTGGATGTTGTGACTTCACGTTGAACCGATATATGGGATTACTCACTGTGACTGATGGAGATTTCTTTCAATATCTTTTTCGATCCATTGTAATATTATTGGGAATCGTTCATGATGGGTTATTTCAGACACATCAATAAGAAAGCCTTGGGATTTGAAATCTAACAACGAAGGAGAAAAGAATGGACACAAGTACAAGCAACAGCTCAACAATAAGCAGCTCCAGCTCAGGAAATTACGCCGCCCGCTTACAGATCGATTACCCGGATAAGTTGGACCGGCTAACGACTTTCTTCCGACTCATTGCGGTAATTCCTATCGCCATTATCCTGGGGTTGATCGCCGGGGCTGGAGAACAGGTCCACTACACCACCTATCTCAACCAGGCGGGGGAGGTGGTGAGAACCAGCAGGGATACCACGGGTGGGATCCTGGGCGGACTTTTCGCGGCTACACTCCTGATGATACTCTTCCGCCAGCGCTACCCGCGCTGGTGGTTTGATTTCGCCCGTGAGCTGACGCGCTTCGAGGCCAGGGTTGGTGCATATATTGCGCTGTTAACCGACAAGTACCCTTCTACGGTCGAGGAGCAGTCGGTCCACCTTGAAATCGATTATCCCGATGCTAAAAATGGTCTCAACCGCTGGATGCCGCTGATCAAGTGGTTTTTAGCCATACCACACTATATTATCCTGGCGTTTCTCGCTGTGGGTGTGGTCTTCGCAGTCATCCTGGCCTGGTTTGCTATCCTGATATCCGGCCAGTATCCGAAAGGTCTATTCGATTACGTGGTTGGCGTCAGCCGTTGGGGACTGCGAGTGAGCGCATACGTCTTCCTACTGGTGACTGACAAATACCCACCATTCAGCCTGTAATAAGACCCTTGGGGTACGGCCTGCGTATTAGTACTCATCTATCAGCTAGCTTATGCCGTGGATTGAGCAGTTACGAAAGGGAGAATAAAAAATGAAGAAGATTTTGGTTGCTTATTCGACCAATTCTGGGTCAACCGCCGAAGTGGCACAAACAGTGGGAGACGTATTGGCCAAGGACGGAGCCGAGGTGGACGTTCGAACGATCAAAGATGTAACTAGCCTGGAGGTGTATGGTGCGGTAGTTATTGGGGCGCCAATGATCATGGGGTGGCATATACCCGCGGTGAACTTCGTTAAAAAGCACGAGCAGGCGCTGAGCAGGCTGACGGTGGCTTATTTCTTAACTGCAATGAGCCTTACCCAGGTGGAGCATCAGGACTTTGGAGGAATATCCATCTCGGTGGACCCGCGGTTGGCCAAACCACCTAAAACCCCAGGGCGGTTGAGTTTTAGGGAGAATTACGCCACCGTCAAGAATTACCTGCCAACCGCCTTGAAGGCTGCACCGATGGTAAAGCCAGTGAGTGTGGCTTTCTTCGGTGGCAAGCTGGATATCATGCGCTTGAGGTTGTGGCAGAAACTGTTCGTGATGATCGTAGTCCAAGCGCAGCCAGGCGATTACCGCAATTGGACTTTCATCCGCGAATGGGCAGACGATCTGAGCACGAGACTGTGATCGATATAGATATGATGGGAGGGAAAAATGAAGCATAGTAAGGGTTTACGCACGCAGATTGAGGCTAGTAATGGAGGAACGATCAGCGTAACAGCCAATGCTGTGCCCGCTCGCATTGGATGGTTCCGCGACTGGCCGCGCTGGGCACCCTACGCGGCGGTGGCGTGGTCACTGGTTTATGCCGCGCTGGGGTTGTACTGGGCGGTGAGTGGGCATGGGTTCCCTTATGCCTTTGGACTCGAATCTGCCGCCTTCGGGCCAATCGCGGGACAGTTTGGATCCCTTGTTGCCTGGATCATCGTGGTTATGGAAGGCCTCCCAGCGGTGGTCGTAGGAGTGGCGATGCTGCGTAGGTCGCGAAGTAAGGTACTTCGGTCTCTTATCATCGTCGCCGGAGCGCTGCTCTCAGGGGTCCTCCTGCTGCTCATGACAGGCCTCGATCTGCTGATGAAGGTTGGGTATATCCCCGGGGCTATCTTTGGCCTCCTCACTGCCGAGAAGAGCCAGGCTTACCTCGCGGCCTGGACTCAATGGACGACGATCCACCAGCTGCTGTGCCTGATCGGTGGTTTTCTATGGCTGGCAGCTACCGTCAGCTACGCCCGCTGGAGCGGAGGTGCCTGCCTGTATTGTGGTCGCAGTGATAGCCCGGAGGGATGGACGAGCCCCAGCAACGCGACGCGCTGGGGGCGTACCGCAGTGTACGTGGCGATGGTGGCACCAATCTTCTATGCTTTCACCCGCATCATTTGGGCACTGGGGATCCCATTGGGGATGAGCGAGGAGGCCTTCCGTCGTGGCCAGGAAATCGGGACGTGGATCGGTGGGCTCTCACTGGCGGCTTTCAATCTGGTGGGAGCTGCCCTCATGCTTGGCCTGGTACAACACTGGGGTGAGGTGTTTCCGCGCTGGATGATCGGCCTGGCTGGACGGCGGGTTCCCATCGCTTTGGCGGTGGTTCCGGCTTTGCTTACTTCAGTGCTGCTATTTGTGGGTGGCATCGGAATTTGGTCCAACTTACCTCGGATGGTCACTAATTTACAATTCGAAGGGTCAGAAGGTATTGGAATGATCTGGGAAATTGTTATTCAGGTCGGGCCCACCCTGCTGTTCCCAGTTTGGGGTATAGCGCTTGCTGTAGCAACGCTGGGATACTACTATCGTCGCCGAGGCCCGTGCGGCGTGTGTGGTCGTGGCATATCTAGCGAAGCTAGCACGCCATTAATCAACCACAACTCAACCAGTTGATCGCATGTTTCTTCGTAATCCAAAACTTCCCCTTTCGGGGAGTTTTGGATTAGTCGATCGGAAAGGTGTAAATCTAGGATTATTTTGCACCAAGTGGTTTAAAACTGCCTAGCCCGCTTGTGTTTGTATTGGTTTGCGGATTGCCATAATATGAAACGCTCCCGGCACCGCTGATGTTGCCAGTTAATTGATCATTTACCCAAAGGGTAGCACTACCCAACCCTGGCACAGTTACGTTAGCGCTCTGGATTTGTAGATCAGGAGCATTCACACTCCCCGCGCCCGAGATATCTATCGTTGCTTGCGTTGCTTTCCCCGCTATTTCCACACTACCCAACCCGGAAAGAGATACGTCCAGCTTGTCTGTCAATAGCTGATCTAGCCGGACTTTACCGGCACCACTCATAGATATATTCAAGCTGGGAGTATTTAAGATACCCATCTGAATGTCACCCAATCCGCTGATATTCAGAGACGAAAGATCCTTCACTATAATGGTGAAGGTCAAATATTTTTCGTTAAAGGAAGTGACGCTGATGCTCCCATCGGAACTTATATCAAGAACACCATTGCTTACGGTTGTCTTAATAAGCGGCACCAGGTTGTCACTGCCTGAGATATTCAATGACTCACTTTGTCCCTGGTTGATGAGCACTTTACCCATGGTACTCATGTCAATTGAAGTAAAACCGCTCACCTCACGCGTTTCGGTGATAATCACATTCGAGGGCGTGATGAGCTGGACCCCGGCGCTCTTCAGGAGACCACATCCGTTGGTTACCAGTGCGACTGCGATAAAAAAGGCGAGAAATTTTATAGATGTTTTCATTGCGGAGTTCCTTTCCTTCGTGAGAAACGAAATTGGCTAATTACTTTAATAAACATATTAAACCATATTTTTCCCCTTTATAAATAAAAAAAATGTCATGGAGGGAGATAGCGTCTTTATGTCCAGGACCAGTCAAGTTAGATCCAAATTAATTCAGGCAATCGATGCAGTGATAGCGCAAGAACACCCCATGGCTTGAGGCGCGATATTTTATTGAGTCCTTTATGATGACGCAGACCTTGGGGGTGAATGACCCATAAAAAACCCCGGCTTGATATATACTAATATGAAGCACTCATGACGAAATAGCATGTGAATATCAGGCTTGGCGCATGGCGATCATTCGTTAACCATCTATTTTCATAACCAATTGTATTGATCAGGAGGCCGATCCATGTCCGATATCTTATTGACTACAGAACAGCGCCATCTGCGGGACGAAGCACGGTCCTTTGTTCGAACTGGTGTACCCAGGCAGCTATTGCTTGACATGGACGCTGAAAAGGTGCACTATCCGCGCCAGTATATTCAAGACCTGGCTTCACGACGATTGCTTGGCCTTCGATTCCCACCAGATTGGGGAGGGCGCGGTCTTGATTGGTCTTATGAAGTGCTGGCGCTGGAAGAGATCGGTGTCCTGGGTGCCAGCCTGGCTTGCCTATACTCGCTGCCATCCATCGTGGGTGAAGCGATTCACATCTTCGGGACGCCAGAGCAAAAGGAAAAATATCTTCGGCCAATCATTGAGGGCAGGCTGACAGTAGCTGAGGCACTGACGGAACCGCGTGGTGGATCGGACTTTTTTGGGGCTACTGCAACGGTCAAACGTGAAGGTGATGTATTTATTTTGAATGGTCAGAAACGATTCATCGTCGGAGCAGAGGGGGCTGACCTGTTCCTGGTCTATGCCCGTTCCAATCCTGATGTCTCCAGCCATCGGGCGATTAGCGCATTGTTAGTGGAACGCAGTGATGGGGTAGAAGTACAGCATGTTTATGGATTGATGGGAACGCGCGGCGGGGGCACAGGACGGGTTTATTTTAGAAATGTGCAAGTTCCAGCAGCGAACCTGATTGGAGAGGAACACGAGGCATACGAAGTCTTTAACCAGATGATGATCCCTGAGCGGATGACCAGCGCAGCGGGTGCAATCGGTCTGGCGCGGGCTGCCCTGGAAATATCAGCCCGTTATGCCAACCAGCGCAAAGCATTTGGTCAGAAGATCCGTGAATTCGAGGGGGTCAGCTTCAAGATTGCTGAGAGCCTGACCAAATTGGATGCAGCGCGTGCCCTGGTGCACGAGACAGCACGCATCATCGATACGATTGGCAACTCAAGTTATGTGCGCCGCAGAGTTTCTGAAGCCAAGAAGTTCGCCACTGATACCGCCTGGGAGGTAGTCAACAACGCCATGCAAGTGATGGGTGGGATAGGTTATACCAATGTTTACCCAATTGAGCGGCTGCTCAGGGATGCGCGGCTGATGACCATCTGGACCGGCACAAATGAGATCATGAACCTGGTTATTCAACACGAATATTATAAGGAATTGCTATCATCTGCATCAGCCGCAAGAGATGTGGAGGAAGATGCCCAAAATTCTGATGCGGAAGGTGAGAAAATTTATGAATGAACAGGGTGGGAAAGTATTAATCAATCAACAAAATTAATCTATAAAACACGCATATGATAAGTCGATCACCCGATATCTGATGCGAGAGACTCCATATATAACGTAGGTAATGACTCAACGACTGAAGAGGCAGTTGTCATTTAGCCCTCTTATCCGCCATGAGACGAGACGAATGACCCCTTGACTTTTTTTCTCCTGTGATATACTCGGATGAAATTTCTTGGGACTGAACCATGATGAAATCTCTGCTTTTGTCCGAGATATTTTAGCAAAAGGAACATGCTCATGAAGAGGTTGTTTAAGAGGCGCCAGAATATTTTTATCCAGCACATCAAAGACCAAGCCCAGTTAACCCTGGAAGGCCTGGATGCGCTCAAGATTTACCTTGCTAATCAAGACCCTACCGCGTCTGCGCTCCTGGAAGCGAAAGAAAAAGCTGCGGATGAAGCCCGCCGCATCCTGATTGACGATCTTAATCGCACGTTCGTCACACCCTTTGACCGTGAGGACATCTTCGCCCTTTCTCGAACGATTGATGACGTCTTGGATTATGCCTATAGCACGGTGAGTGAGCTGGAAATCTTGAAAGTGGTGCCCACACCTTATATGCAAACTATGGCCGCCCTGCTGAGGGATGCAGCTTTTGAGCTATCTTCAGCAGTTAATTGCCTGGAAGAGCATCCAGCCGTTGCCAATGACCATGCCCAGAGAGCCAAGGCACTCGAAAACAGGGTGGAGAGTGTGTATCGTGAGGCTCTGGCTGACTTATTTAGAGGTGCTGAGGACGTCAAGCATGTCATTAAAATGATGAAGCTACGTGAGGTATACCGCCACTTGAGTAATGCTGCCGACCGCGGGGATGAAGCAGCCAATGTGATCGCTGATATTGTGGTAAAGATAGCCTGATATGCGGTAAGAATTTGTGTCACCAACCCTGATTGCTATTATTATATTAGCGCTGATATACGCGTTCTTGAATGGTATCAATGATTCAAGCAGCATCGTTGCGACGATGATCTCATCGCGTGCATTATCCGCCCGCACCGCACGCTGGATGACAGCTCTGGCGGAATTCCTCGGACCCCTCGCCATCGGGATTGCTGTAGCGAAGACAATTGGTAGTGTAGTGGTCAATCCTGCTGATATCAGCTCGCAGGTTATACTGGCAGCAATTTTGGCAGCTATCGTCTGGAACCTGCTGACATCATTTCTGGGACTACCGAGCAGCTCTTCTCATGCTCTGGTTGGAGGTTTGATCGGTGCAGTGGTCCTGGCTGCTGGAATTCGCGCTATACAGTTAACCACACTCATAAAAATATTACTCTCACTGTTTCTATCACCGTTGGTTGGATTTATTATCGGTGTCATCATCCTGAGGATAATCATGGGATTGAGTTGGGAGGCTTCGCCCAATATTAAAAATCTGTTCAAGCGGGGACAAATATTTACGGTCATCGCCTTGGGTTTAAGCCATAGCAGCAATGATGCACCCAAAACGATGGGCGTGATCACCCTGGCGCTCATGACTGAAAAACACCTCAGCACCTTTATCGTTCCAACCTGGGTCATCCTTATCTCAGCCATGGCGATCTCAACCGGTACAGCCGTAGGCAGGCGACGTCTGGTGCGCACGGTGGGTGGCAAGTTTTATAAAATTGAACCAATCGATGCTTTTTGCTCACAATTGTCTTCTGCTATCGTTTTAGTAATCAGTTCCTTGCTTGGCGGACCCGTAAGTACTACGCACGTCCTCAGTTCCTCAATTGTTGGTGTAGGTGCTGCAGAACGACCGAATAAAGTGCGGTGGCAAATTACCCAGGAGATAGCCACTGCCTGGTTAATGACCATCCCAATCGCAGCTTTGATGGCCGCGGGTATATTTCGCTTAATCAACCCCTTGTTCTATTAAGCATCTTCAGAATATTCGCGTCTCGTAAAAGAGTGGAATATGAGTGTCTTCCTAAATCATGGCAGGACAGGCATATATTTTGTGTTTGTTGTCTGAATGCCTTCAATCCAGGTTATGTGTATCGATGATATTTATTCATCCACTCACCTCTGAAGGCTGAATTACCACAACTTATTATTTGAAGTTGCTTGTGGTTCGATAATTGAGTTTCTTGGTTTGCAAAAATCACTGGATGCAAATGAAGGATAACCATATATCCGGCGACGAAAATTACCCAATAAATTTTCCACATGATAGGTGTGAATTCAGCAGAGAGATTCGGGTGTGCGGAGCTTGAATGGTGATTATTATTTTGTACGGTATGGTTCTGAATTTCACTGCAAACGCCAGCCCGTTGATCATCCATAAATTGCGATCAAGAGGATACCTCCAAAAATCACCATCGCTCCGAGGAGGCGGAATTTTCCCATCCGCTCACCTAGACAATACCAACCTGCAAATGCACCTATCACCACGCTCACTTCGCGGATAGCCTCCGAATAATTAACCGGCGCGATCGAGTAGGCAAGTAATGCAAACAGGTAGGCAACCACACCCAGGACCCCCACCAGGATCAATCTGGTTGGCTGCTTCCGCAACGATTCAAACATGCGGTTCCAACCATAATGACGGATGATCATCGGTGTAGTCAGGAAAGGTATCAAAACGAATAAGCTCAAGCCATAATTTAACGCTGGGGCATTTTTAACTGCATATCCATCCACCAGGGTATATATCGAAATGACCAGAGCAATTGAAAGTGCTATCGCGACCCCCCTGAATTGAGGTTTTGTGGCGTGATGGGTAAACAAACCAGTGGCACCAATGGTTGCCAGGCCAAACACAACCAGAAGGATCCCGATTAAGCCACCAGTGGTGGGTATCTCACCTAGAAATAGTGCCGTCCAAATCGCAACCAGGGCAGGCGCTGCACCACGTGCCATTGGATAAATAAGTGAAAAATCATGGTCGTTATATGCGTAGGTTAGAATGCCGAAATAAATGGCTTCAAGGACGGTGCTGACCAATACCAAAAACCACACGGAACGCGGAGGCAGGCCGGTGAACAGGATTGCGATTAGCGATATAAGACTGCCGATGATAACCTGCCAGCTCATGGCGAGATATTTTTCCGGTGATTGTTTTAAGAGCAAATTCCACAGGGCATGGAGAGCCGCGGAAGTTAACAGTAAGAGTAGGGCGATAATGGGCATGGTGAATATAAATGTAACATAAACCATCTCGGCTTGCTAGTCTGAGGTGCTCATGTCTTTTCAGTTTATTTAGGTAATTTCAGCCATTTGAATTTGAAGGGGATAATTTATAGCTGCCAGATACATGGATTAGTTGTTACTGTAATATTTATTACAGTAATTCTTATGACAAAGAACTCCATCGTTATTATTGACACGAGTTACATCCTTTGATATATTGTTGTTATAAAGCTTAAGAAAACTCATCCCTATCAGGTTGTTTTTTAATAATCGATATTTATCGGTGCCAATGATTATCAATAGACAACCTTAGAAACCTTTATTGGGGGTGACATCTTTGAATCATGACTGGTATAGCTAAGAATCTCATTCGGATTGCTATCTTTGATAACCATGCCCTGGTGAGAGCTGGATTTCGCGTTTTAATTGAGAGTCAGCCTGGAATGGAAGTTGTCGGTGAAGCAGGGAATCTCACCGATGCATTAGCTGTTATGTCAATGGGTAAGGCTGAAATCATCTTGGTGGATGTTAATCTGCCATCTGAATCAATTACAGATATCATTCCAAGCTTAGTCAAAGCAAACGAGAAAGCGCGCTTGATCCTTGTAACTGGTTCAAGTAATCCCCAGATCCACCAGCAAGCTGTAGAAGAAGGCGTAATGGGGGTAGTGTATAAGACCCAACCGCCGGAGATATTATTTAAAGCCATTGAGAAGGTTCATGTGGGAGAAGTCTGGCTCGAACGGTCGATGATTGCTAATGTACTCTCTCGCCTGTCGCGCAATCATCAGCCGATCAGAATTAGCTCAGAGACGGAGAGCATCACTCAGCTGAGTGAGCGTGAGAAGCAAATTATCCGGTTGATCGGTGAGGGTTTCAAGAATAAAAGGATATCTACACAGTTGTGTATAAGTGAGACTACTGTACGACATCACTTGACTTCGATCTATGGCAAGCTGGGCGTTTCCGACCGGCTGGAATTACTGGTTTTTGCGCATCGTTATGGTCTTGTAAAATCACCAAATTCATAAAAGTTCCACGTAGACTAACAATCGATAAATAAACAAATCTGAGGTGCCACATATTTTTGGTGGTGATACATGGGTGCCCATTCCTGGTGGCACATTTGTGCCTCTGAAGTGGGCGAAATGTGGCATTGTTAATCCTGAATTAATAGGAGTATTAATATACTTATGATTGGCTAATTCTACGATGCGAAATTAATAAATTTCTTATATATTAAATGTGTTCGTATGAAGGATTATTAAAAAGACAATCAGGATAACGATCAGGATTGGGTGCTAGAGCGAAAAATGTATACTACTCAAGATAGACGAATCAAACCAAGGATCAGCTGTGATTACCCTGCTATCGTTATGGGTTACGATGATCAGGGGAAAAAATATATAGATAATGCCACTCTAGCCAATCTGAGCGCAAGCGGGCTATATATGTGGGCGAATCGATATATCGAAAATGGTTCCAAACTAAATGTAACAGTTCAGCTGTGTAATGCCTTGTTGAATGATGAAGAAACACCCCAATTAGCTACAAATGGAATTGTTGTGCGAACAGAGCCGCAAACAAATGGAACTTGTGGCGTTGCGGTGAAATTTAATCATTATCGCTTTAAATAGATTTCCTGGTGCTTTATATCATTTAACCGTCTGATAAGTAAACAATGGAGAATATCAACAGTCTTCAATAGAGATCAGGGGAAGGGCAGATTGGGTATTACACCAGTCTGCGGTTCGACCCTTACTACAAAATAATCGCTAATGCAGCCACAGTAATAGGCGTGGAATGCACCGGGAAAGGGAAAGGCACCGACTGTTAGTTACACATACCTAGTTCAACCGATATAGAACCATATGTCGGTATGGCGGAGCGTGAGTTTTTTCTTTTATGGGATCTGTCAGGAGAAACACGAAATGAGCGCAGGGGATCATATCATAAATATTCGGTTGCCGAAACAAATGTCGAGGTCAACCCAAATAAAGGTTTGGCTCGGTGATCTATTTAAACGGTTGTTTGATATCGTCGTTTCCCTGATTGTGCTGGTACTTTTCTTACCATTCTATTTATTAATCGCGATCAACATCAAACGGACCTCACCAGGACCAATCCTCTACAAAGGCCAGCGCATCGGTCGTAAGGGAAGACCTTTTATTATCTTTAAATTTAGAACGATGGAAGAAACTCCACAAAGTTATGCTGGTCCGAAGGTGACGGCTCATGATGACGATCGAATTACTCCCCTCGGTCACTGGTTGAGAGACACTAAACTGAACGAATTCCCTCAATTCTGGAATGTGTTAAAAGGTGACATGAGCCTTGTAGGACCCCGTCCAGAAGATCCAGCATTTGCCAAGACATGGACAAAAGTGATATGGAACGAGGTTTTATCGGTACGTCCTGGGATTACGAGTCCTGCATCTGTTCAATACCACGACGAAGAAAAGTTATTATCGAATTGTAATGTTGAGCAGAAATATTTGATGGAGTTAAGCCCTGATAAAGTGAGGTTAGACCAGCTGTATGTACGTAACCGCTCATTTTTGCTCGACTTAGATACCATACTCTGGACCTTTTTGATGCTTCTACCCAGAGTTGGGTCATACAAACTACCCGAAGAGCTTCTATTTGTTGGTGTTTTTTCGCGCATAATCCGAAGATTCCTGAATTGGTTTACGATTGATTTAATCACTACTTTTCTCGCTTTTAGTTTGACGGGGTTGATATTCCGTGCCAGCGCCCCATTGAATGTGGGCCGTGTGAACGCAGTCATAACGGCTTTTGCCTATGCTATTCTATTCAGTGGGATGGGGGTTATTTTTGGAACGAACCGTATTCGATGGTCAAAGGCTGATCCTAAAGATCTTTTTGACCTTGTTCCATCATGGATATTGGCTACGACAATCGCCTTCCTTGCCAATCTGTTCCTAGATTTCTTCACTGCGGATTATATTCTAATTGCTTCCGTTTTCTCCCTCTTTGGTTTTGTGACTATCCGCTCACGCAAATTGATAATCACTCACTTTTTGGAGCGTTCCGTTATATTCCAGAAGAAAAACCAGTTGATGCGAGAGCAGGTGTTGATTATTGGCTTAGGTGCATCTGCCCAACATACCGCCTGGTTGTTCGAGCATCTTACGAATTCAAGACTATTCCACATCGTCGGTTTTGTCGACAGTGATATAACAAAGCAGGGAATGCGGTTTTTTGGTTCGAATGTCATTGGAAAATGGGAAGATATCCCAAATCTGGTTAAAAAATATGATGTGGGTTTGATAATTCTGGCTGATTATCGCGTAGATTCAAAAGGGTATCGGCAAATTAAAAAGATATGCTCGGATACCAGCGCCAGATTTGTCGTCATGCCCGATTTACTGGCTTCGGTTAATCACTTGATAAAACGAAATGCCAAGAATTCCAAGATTAACAATGTTAATGGTAATAAAACGGATTCCAAGTGCATCGATTGCCTGGCACAATATATGTCTTCGGTAAAGCAATCAGGGAGTTAGTTATAGTGAAAGCAGTTGTTCTTGCAGGTGGTAAAGGCGCACGGTTAGCGCCATATACCCGGATTATTCCGAAACCGATGATGCCTATTGGCGATAAAGCTATCCTGGAAGTTATGCTACACCAGATGCGTAGAGCTGGAATCCATGAGGTTATCCTAACTGTTGGACATTTAGCTGGTTTGATGCGTGCTTTTTTCCAGGATGGATCTCAACTTGGATTAAATATTTGTTACAGTTTAGAGGATCATCCGCTGGGAACGGCTGGCCCTCTTGGTTTAATCGATGGTTTGGATGAGACGTTTATGGTTTGTAATGGAGATGTACTAACTACACTCGACATGCGGGATTTAATGGATTTCCACAAGCAAAATATGGGAGTAGCGACGATAGCTTCGCATATGCGCCAAGTACACATCGATTTGGGAGTGATCCAGACAAATGGCGATCACTCTATTGTCGGTTACCAGGAAAAACCTATCATCGATTATCTAGTCAGCATGGGCATATATATATTTGAACCTGAAGTTCTCAAATATATTCCCAGGGGACAATACCTTGATTTCCCCGATTTGATAAAAATTCTAGTTGCTGATAATAAAAAAGTGATGGCTTACCCATTCGATGGTTATTGGGAAGACTTGGGTCGTCCTGATGACTATGAACAGGCCAATGCAGATTTCGAACAGATGCGTTCACAATTTTTACCTGAGGAATAGCAGTGAACTGGCGAGTACCCTTAGCTGACCTGGATTACGGTCAGGAAGAAGAAGCAGCGGTCTTGAAAGTGCTGCATAGTAAGTGGTTAACCATGGGTGCAATCACTCAGGAATTTGAAGATAAATTCCGCCAGGCTGTTGGGGTGAGGTACGCAATTGCGGTTTCGAATGCCACTGAAGCTCTGCACCTTGCCTGCTTAGCTCTCGGGATCGGTCCAGGAGATGAAGTTATCACTCCCTCTTTATCCTTTGTAGCTACCTCGAATGCGGTCTTGTACACGGGTGCGGATGTACGCTTTGCGGACGTTATTGGCCCGGATGATCTGACGATTGACCCGGAAGATATCGCACACCGGGTCACTCCACAAACAAAAGCCATTATCGTCATGCATTATGGTGGATATCCTTGCCGGATGAAGGAAATCCTGGCAATTGCAGAGAAATACGGGATATCTGTGATCGAGGACGCCGCCCATGCTCCGGGCGCATCGTTGGACGGGAAGGCATTGGGATCCTGGAGTACCATCGGGTGTTTTAGTTTCTTCTCCAATAAGAACCTATCGACCGGCGAAGGTGGTATGCTGGTAACAGACCGTGATGATGTGGCGGAGAAGGTCCGCTTGCTTCGCTCACATGGCATGACTACCCTTACTTATGATCGACACCACGGTCATGCATACAGTTATGATGTGGTCGATCTGGGTTATAACTATCGCATCGATGAAGTACGTTCAGTCCTTGGGCTTGAGCAACTTAAAAAATTGGTGGTTAATAATGGGCGTAGAAAAGCCTGGACTGAGAGATATTGGCAG
>Ga0153916_10001186_pt1 | contig 18488 bp, 17 predicted proteins | sample Opewatmetagenome_FD_109642 | JGI IMG/M metagenome (GOLD analysis project Ga0153916, IMG submission 109642) | Freshwater wetland microbial communities from Ohio, USA - Open water 3 Core 3 Depth 4 metaG | ecosystem: Environmental > Aquatic > Freshwater > Wetlands | place: USA: Ohio, Lake Erie... | reverse complement strand
GGCTTGCGCCTCGGTCCGGGGTCCGCGCTGTATCGCAACGGGAACTGCTCGCGCCATTCGGCGATCTGCCGGAGCCACGCGTCCGTGCGACCGGGAACCGTCTCGGTCGCGAGCGCCTTCGTGAGCCCGGCGAGCACCGGCTTGAGCGGCCCGACGACGGGCACGTCGGCGTGACGGATCTTCGAGATCTCCGCCGCGTCGATGTCGAGATGCACGATCGTCGCACCCGGCGCGAACGCCGACAGTTTCCCGGTGACGCGGTCGTCGAAGCGCGCGCCGACCGCGACGACGACGTCGGCCTTGTTCAGCGCGTAGTTCGACCATTTCGGCCCGTGCATCCCCGGCCAGCCCGCGTGCAGCTCGTGCGACTCGGGGAAGCCGCTCTTCGCCATCAGCGTCGTCACGACGGGAAGGCGCGCGACCTCGGCCAGCTCACGCAGCTCGTCGGTCGCGTGCGCGTTGAGCACGCCTCCGCCGACGTACAGGATGGGCCGCTCCGCCGCAGCGATTGCTCCGGCAGCTGCCTTGATCTGCCGTGGGTGTCCACGGCGGGGCGGCTTCCATCCCGGGAGGGAGACGTCGTCGGGGTACGAGAACTCGGCCAGCTCCGCTTCCTGCACGTCGCGGGGAACGTCCACGAGCACAGGGCCGCACCGGCCCGTGCTTGCGACATGGAACGCCGCCTTGATGACGTGCGGCAGCTCGCTCACGTCCTGCACGAGCCACGAATGCTTGACGATCGGAAGCGTGATCCCGGTGATGTCGCACTCCTGGAACGCGTCGGTGCCGATCAGATGCGAGCGCACCTGTCCCGTGATGCAGACGAGCGGGGTGGAGTCCATCCAGGCGTCGGCGATCGGGGTGACGAGGTTCGTGGCGCCGGGGCCCGAGGTCGCGATCGCGACGCCGACGCGGCCGGAGGCGCGCGCGTAGCCCTGCGCCATGTGGCCTGCGCCCTGCTCGTGCCGGGCGAGCACGTGGCGCACGGTCGTGCCGCGCGCCATCGCGTCGTAGGTCGGCATGATCGCGCCGCCCGGGATCCCGAACATCACCTCGACGCCCTCGGCCTCGAGCGAGCGCAGGATCGCGTCTGCCCCGTTCATCTTCATCGTCGCACTCCCCTCCCGGGCAGGGTCCGGCACGCTCTCGCCTGCGGGACGGGCGAGGCACGCCTCGCCCCTACGTCTCTTGTCTTTGGTGTCACGGGTGTCACGGTGCTCGATCTCCTTCTTCGTTCGCCCTGTGGGCGTACCGCTGGCGTCGTCTCGGTCGGCGTGTGCGCCGGTGTGGCGGGCGCGTGAGCGACATCTCCCCCTAGACGGGGAGAATGAGAATCAGCTCGATGCCGGCGCCGCGCGATACCGCGCGGCGCGGATCGCATACCTGTGGGGATACGGCGAGGCAGAGCATCGGAGATCTGAGTGTGCCTGAACAATCGATTAGTGGCAAGAAGCCATCGTTCCGCCCGGGTGGCGCGAGCCCTTGTCCCGGGCGCTCGTCGCCAGTATCCTCGGCGGACGATGCATCCGGTGGACGGCACCTTTGTGACAGCCGCGGCGGCCTGCGTCCCGTCGGCAACGCCGTTCGCCTTCGTCGCGCTGCCGCGTAGCGGCTAGCCGGCGCCTCCACATCCTCCCGCCGCGCCGGCTAGCGATCGAGCAGTAACCGGCGGGTCTCTGCATACATCTCGAGGTTCGTGCATACTATGCGATCCATGCCCTCTGTCAGCATCGTCGGAGCCGCCGGCTACACCGGCCAGGAGACGCTCGACCGCGTGCTCGCCCACCCCGAGCTCCAGCTCGTCGCCGTCGGCTCGAACTCGCTCGCCGGCAAGCCGGCGACGGCCCTCGACCCGCGACTGAACCGGAACGGGACACGGCGCGTCCCCGTCTTCATCGCGAACGACGCGGCGCTGGCATGCGGCGCCGACATCACGTTCCTCTGCCTCTCTCACGAGGAGGCGGCCGCGCTCGAGCCGCCGGCGCGCGGCGTCGTCGTCGATCTCTCGGGCGCGCATCGCCTCCGCGACGCCTCCCAGTACGAGCAGTGGTACGGGTTCACGCATCCCCGGCCGGCCGAGCTCGACCAGTGGCTGTACGGCCTGCCGGAGCTCGTCGAGGGCACGGGGCGCTTGATCGCCAATCCCGGCTGTTACGCGACGGCGACGCTGCTCGCGCTCGCGCCGCTCAGGGACGCGATCGAGCCGGACTCCGTCGTCGTCGACGCGAAGTCGGGGGTCACCGGCGCCGGCCGCACGCTGAAGCCGTCTACCCACGCGGGCTTCGTGCTCGAGAATGTCTCGCCCTACAAAGTCGGGGAGCACCAGCACGTGCCCGAGATTGCCCAGCTGCTGGGCTTCCCCGTCTCCCTCACCCCGCACCTGCTGCCCGTCCGGCGCGGGCTCATCGCCACCTGCAACGTGCGCTCGACCGGTCCCGACCTGCGCTCCCTGCTCGAGCAGGCGTACGGGACGAGCGACGTCGTCACGGTGCTGCCGGAGGGAGTCGCGCCCGAGCTGTCGCGGGTGCAGGGAACCGACACGGCCGAGATCGGGGTCTTTGCCGACCGCTTCACCGGCCGCACGATCGTCATCTGCGCCGAGGACAACCTCGGCAAGGGTGCCGCCGGCCAGGCGATCCAGAACATCAACCGCGCGTTCGGGTTCGGCGACACGGTCGGGCTGCGCCTGCCGGGGGTGCTGGTCTAACCGTGTCGGTCACCGCCGCGCAGGGCTTCTCGGCCGCAGGGGTCGCGGCCGGGCTGAAGCCGTCCGGCAAGCCCGACCTTGCGCTCGTCCGCTCCGTCCCCCGCGCCGTGGGTGCAGCGATGTGGACGGCGAACCGGGTGCAGGCCGCGCCCGTCGTCGTCTCGAAGCGCCACCTGGAGCTGGCCGAGCCACAGGCGGTCGTCATCAACTCGGGCTCGGCGAACGCCGCCACCGGGGCCCGCGGTGAGGCCGACGCCGAGGCGACCGCCGAGGGCGTCGCGAAGGAGCTCGCGCTCTCACCGGAGGAGGTGCTCGTGCTCTCGACCGGGGTGATCGGCGTGCCGCTCCCGCTCGACAAGGTGTTGCCCGGCATTCGCGCGGCCTCTCTCGCGCTCTCGCCGTCCGGCGGCGACGCGGCGGCGGGCGCCATCCTCACCACCGACTCCGGCCCGAAGCTCGCGGTCGCACGCGGCCCGGGCTTCACGGTCGGCGGCATGGCGAAGGGCGCCGGGATGATCCACCCGTGCCTCGCGACGATGCTCGTCGTCGTCACGACCGACTACCCGCTCGCTGCGGGCGAGGCCGGCGACCTCCTGCGGCCCGCGGTCGAGGAGAGCTTCAACCGCATCTCCGTCGACGGCGACTGCTCCACGAACGATGCGGTCGTCCTCCTGGCGAACGGCGCGAGTGGAATCGCTCGCGATTCCACTAGTGATGAGGCGTTTGCCGAGGCGCTCGGCGATGTCTGCTCGAGTCTCGCGCGCCAGATTGTCGCCGACGGTGAGGGAGCGACGGTCGTACTCGAGATCCATGTCACCGGTGCTTCCTCGCAAGAGGAAGCACTGTCGATCGCGCGCCGCATCGCCACCTCTCCTCTCGTCAAGACGGCTGTCTTCGGACACGACCCGAACTGGGGCCGGGTGCTCGCCGCGGCCGGCTCGGCGCCTCATGGCGACGGCTTCGCGATGCTCGATCCCGACCTGCTCAGCGTCTCGTTCGAGGGGGTCGAGGTGTTCGCGGGCGGCGCGCCCACCGGGCGCGTGCCGGAGCTCGTGGGCCCCTCCTGCCGGATCGAGCTCGGCCTCGGTCTCGGCGACGGTGCCGCCTCGTACCTCGCCTCCGACCTGACCTACGACTACGTCCGGATCAACGCGGAGTACACGACCTGATGGCCCGCGTCGTCCTCAAGCTCGGCGGCCGCGTCGCAGAGCAGGCTGCCTCCGAGGCGCGGGTCCTGCGCACGGCGGGGTACGACGTCGTCGTCGTGCACGGCGCCGGGCCTCAGATCACGGCGGAGATGGAGCGGCGCGGCATCGAGCCGTCCTTCGTCGACGGTCGCCGGGTGACGACGCCCGAGGTGCTCGAGGTGGTGCGCGAGTCGCTGCTCGCGGTCAACGAGGCGGTGTGTGCGGCCATAGGGCCGGAGGCGATCGGCCTCGCCGGAGACACGATCGGGTTGCCCGCCGAGCAGGTGTCCGAGCTCGGGCTCGTCGGCAACCCCGTGCCGTCGGCGCCTGCCGAGGTGCTCGACGCTCTCGCGCAGGGCCGCATACCGGTGATCGCTCCGCTCGCGGAGGGCCCGCTGAACGTGAACGCCGACGAGGCCGCGGCGGCGCTCGCCGTCGGTCTCGGCGCCGAGCGGATCCGCTTCGTCTCGGACGTTCCCGGCGTGCTCGTGGACGACGAGGTCGTGCCGGAGATCGGCGTCGACGTGGCCGGGCGGATGCTTGCGGACGGCTCCTTCCAGGGGGGCATCGTGCCCAAGCTCGAGGCCGCCGTCCGCGCCGTGCGGGGCGGCGTGCACGCGTCGATCGGGACGACCGAGGTGACCGCGTGACGCCTGCTGACCCACAAGCGTTGTCTGCGCTGCACGGAGCGTTGCTGCCGACATACGCCCGGGCGCCGCTGACGATCGTGCGCGGCGAGGGATGCCGCGTGTGGGACGACGAGGGCCGGTCGTATCTCGATCTCGGCGCAGGCATCGCCGTTGTCACGCTCGGGCACTGCGCCCCGGGGCCGGCGGCCGCGGCGCACGCCCAGCTCGACCTCCTCTGGCACGCGTCGAACCTGTACTGGACCGAGCCGATGCTCCGCCTCGCCGGGCTGCTCACCGACCGGCTCGGCGGCGGCGGCGCCTTCTTCTGCAACTCGGGCGCCGAGGCGAACGAGGCGGCGCTGAAGTACGCACGCAAGGCGACGGGGCGCACCCGCGTCGTCGCGCTCGAGGGCGGCTTCCACGGCCGCACGCTCGGTGCGTTGTCGGCGACGGGCCAGCCGGCGAAATGGGAGGGGTTCGGGCCGCTCGTCCCCGGGATGGCGTTCGCGCGACCGAACGATGTCGAGTCGCTGGAGGCGGCGCTCGCTCCCGCCGGGGACACGGCGCTCCTCCTGCTCGAGCCGATCCTCGGAGAGGGTGGGGTGATCCCGCTCGAGCCGTCGTTCGCGCAGGCCGCCGCGGAGCTCGCACGCGAGGTCGGTGCGCTGCTTTGCGTCGACGAGGTCCAGGCCGGCTGCGGGCGGACGGGGACATTCTTCGCGTTCGAGCAGCTCGGCATCGAGCCCGACCTCGTGACGCTCGCCAAGGGCCTCGCGAACGGCCTACCGATCGGGGCGATGCTTGCGTCCGGGCGCGCCCCCGCCGGCTTCGCCCCGGGCGATCACGGCTCGACCTTCGGGGGAAACCCCGTCGCCGCGGCCGCCGCATGCGCCGTCGTCGAGGCGCTCGATGACGGGCTCCTGGCCGACGTGCGTGAGCGCGGCCGGCAGATGGCGGACGGCCTGGCCGGGCTGCCGGGCGTGCTCGAGGTGCGCGGCCGCGGGCTCCTGCTCGGCGCGGTGCTCGACCGGCCCGTGGGCCCGGTTGTCGACGCCTGCCGTGAGCGCGGCCTGATCGTGCTGTCGGCGGGGGCGGACGTGCTGCGCCTGGCGCCGCCACTCGTCGTCGGCGCCGAGGAGGTCGACGAGGCCCTCGCTGTCCTGGCCGCCGTCCTGGCCGCATAAAGCGATGCATATCCTGCTATTTTTCCGCATACTATGAACCGCAGGGAGCGTCAGGCGGTCATCCTCCGCCTCGTCCAGGACAGGGCCATCTCGACCCAGAGCGAGCTCGCGCAGGCGCTCAGGGACGAGGGGCACGACGTCGTCCAGACGACCGTCTCTCGCGACATCGGCGAGCTCGGGCTCGTCAAGGTGCGCGCACCGAGCGGCCGGCTCGTCTACGCGGCCCCGGGTGCCGGCGACGCCGACCGGCTTCGTGCGATCGGTGCTGCCATGCGCCGCTATGCGATCGGCGTCGAGGCCGCGAGCGGCGGCCTCGTGATCGTGACGACGCCCTCGGGGTATGCGAGCGCACTCGCGCAGGCGATCGACGAGGGCGGCCATCCGTCGATCGCCGGCACCCTCGCCGGTGACAACACGATCTTCATCGCCGCGAAGGACGGGACTCCCGGCCGCGAGCTCTGCGACGAGCTCGCAGGCCACCTCGCGGACGGCGCCGCGTAGCCGCGGCCGAGCGGTCAGAATGGGGAGCATGCGGAGCAGGCCGTCATGAGCCTCTGGTCGGGCCGGGTGGAAGGAGCGCTCGATCCTGCGGTCTGGGAGTTCCTACGGGCCGACGACGCCGAGCTGCTCCCGTACGACTGCGAAGCCACCGCCGAGCACGCGCAGCGCCTGTACGGCGCCGGCCTCCTGACCGACGCCGAGCTCTCCGGCGTCGAGAGGCAGCTTGCCGAGATCGCCCGGGACCCCGCCGGCTATCTCGCGAGCGACGAGGACGTGCACAGCGCGATCGAGCGCCGGCTCGGCGAGGTCGGCCGCAAGATCCACGCCGGGCGGTCGCGCAACGACCAGGTGGCGGCCGCGCTCCGGCTCTACGTGCTCGACGCCTGCGCCGAGGCGCGCGAGGAGATCGACGCGCTCGCGCTCGTCACCCTCTCGTTCGCAGAGGCGGAGGCCGACACGCTGATGCCCGGGTACACGCACCTGCAACGGGGGCAGCCGGTCACGCTCGGGCATCACCTGCTTGCCTGGGTCGAGATGCTCGATCGCGACCGCATCCGTTTCGCCGCCGCCGCCGAGGCGGCCGCCGAGAGCCCGCTCGGAGCCGGCGCGCTCGCGGGCTCGACGCTGGGGCTCGACCCCCCGAGCGGCCAGATGCGCAACTCGATCGACGCCGTGGCCGACCGCGACTTCGCCCTCGACTACCTCTACGCGGCGGCCGTCCTGTACACCCACCTCTCGCGGATCGGCGAGGAGCTCGTGCTGTGGTCAACATCCGAGTTCGGCTTCGCGAAGCTGCCGGAGAGCGCCGCGACCGGCTCGTCGATGATGCCGCAGAAGCTCAATCCCGACGTCGCCGAGCTCGCCCGCGGCAAGGCGGGCACCGCGATCGGCCGCCTCACGGGGCTGCTCGCGACCGTCAAGGGGCTGCCGCTGGCCTACGACCGCGACCTGCAGGAGGACAAGGCGCCGGTCTTCGCCACGCGTCGCGACGTTCGGCTCGGGCTGGCAGCGCTGACCTCGCTCGTCAGCGGCCTCTCCGTCGACCGCGAGCGGCTCGCTGCGGCGGTCGCCGACCCGCTCCTGCTCGCGACCGACGTCGCGGAGGACCTCGTCCGCGGCGGCGTGGCGTTCCGGGAGGCACACGAGCGGGTCGCCGCCTCGGTTCGCGACGGCTCCTATGCGCCGGACGGGACGGCGGCCGAGAGCGTCGCCGCCCGGGGCACCCCCGGCCCGGGTGGCGTCCACGAGGCGATCGTGGAGGCGCGCCGCCGGTTCGGCGAGAACCTGTAGGGGCCGGGCCATGCCCGGCCCGTTCTGAGTGACGCGGGCGCCCTGCGGCGGCGTACATCGGTCGACAACCGATCTCCGGAGGGAGCTTCATGAAACGTCTCGCCCTTGCAGCCGGGCTGCTGCTCGCCGCCGCAGCGCTCGCCGGCGTGGCACGGCCGGAAGGCGCCCGGGCCGTCGAGGGGACGGCGGACGACACCGTCACCGTGACCGGGTCGGCCTCGGTCACGTCGGTGCCGAACCGCGCCGTGCTCTCGCTCGGCGTCGACAGCCGTGCCGATACCGCTCGTGCGGCGATCTCCGCGAACGCGAAGGAGATGCGCCGCGTGATCGAGGCGGTGCGCGCGGCCGGCGGCCGCGACGTCTCCACGCAGTCGGTCTCGCTCTCCCCCGTGCTCGGCGAGAACAGCGCCGTCACGGGATACGCCGCGGCGAACGTCGTTACGGCGACCGTCGACGTCGGCCGCGCCGGCGCAGTGATCGACGCTGCCGTCGAGGCGGGCGCGAACCAGGTGTGGGGCCCGTCGCGCTCGAGCACCGACCAGACGAAGCTGTACCTGCAGGCGCTGCAGGCCGCCGTCGCCGACGCCCGGGAAAAGGCGCTGACCCTCGCCGCAGCATCAGGACGATCGCTTGGGAAGGTGACGACGGTTGCCGAGAGCGGCAGCTTCACCCCCGTACAGCTGACGGAGAAGGCCGCCGCGCCCGACGCGGGGACGCCGGTCGTGGCGGACGCGCAGGAGACGACGGCGACGGTGACCGTCACGTTCGCGCTCGCGTAGAGGTTCGAAGGGCAGAGGGCGGCCGACCCCTGACGGGTCGGCCGCCCTCCCTGGTCATCCCCGGCCCGCAGGAGGGAGGCGGGCGCGAGGCTCAGCGGTCGATGTCCGGCACCATCACCACACGAGCTCCGTCGGGTGGCTGACGCTGCCCCCAGCATCGGCCCGAGCGCGTGCGTGCGCAGTCCCCGAAACGGGTGACTGCTTGGCTGCGCTCATGCGCTCGCCGGCACCGTGCTCGCACCCGGTGCCTCCCGGGGAACGAGGTTGGGATGTGCGCCGTGGTGCTCCTGGCCGTACCCCCCGGGGACAGGAATGTAGAACTCGGGATAGCCCCACATGCCGTGCTCGGAGACATCGAGGCCCATCGTCTCGACTTCGGGCTCCGTGCGGATGCCGACCGTCACCTTGAACAACCCGAGGATCAGGAACGAGGCGGTGAACGTGAAGGCACCGACAGCCGCGAGGCCGAGCGCCTGGATGCCGAGCTGGTGCAGGCCCCCGCCGTAGAAGAGGCCGCCCTTGCCGGTCGCGAGCTTCTCCGCGAGCTCCGGCACCGCGAGGAAGCCGAGCGCCAGCGTTCCCCACACGCCCGACATGCCGTGCGCCGCGATCGCGCCGATCGGATCGTCGATGCCGATCTTCTCGACGGCGAGCACGCCCAGAACGACGATCACGCCGGCGACGAAGCCGATCACGATCGCCGCCCACGGGGCCACGAACGCGCACGCGGCGGTGATCGCGACGAGCGCCCCGATGGCGCCGTTCAGCATCATCGAGAGATCTGGCTTCTTGATCACGAGCCACGACGTGACGACCGCCCCCAGCACCCCCGCAGCAGCGGCGAGGTTCGTGTTCAGCGCGACGTACGCGAAGAAGCCGACGCCGCCGAAGTCGACGCTCAGCGTCGAGCCCGGATTGAACCCGAACCATCCGAACCAGAGGATGAGCACGCCGAGCGTCGTGTACGCCATGTTGTGGCCGGGGATTGCGTTGACCTTCCCGTCTGCCCCCTTCTTGCCGATGCGCGGGCCGAGCAGGAGCGCTCCTGCGAGCCCGGCGAGGGCGCCCTGGTAGTGCACCACCGTCGACCCTGCGAAGTCCTGCATGCCCTTCGAGAACAGCCATCCGTCCGGGCTCCAGATCCAGTGGGAGACGACGGAGTAGATGAGGGTGAAGAGCGCGCCGAACGCGAAGTACACCCAGAGGCGCGTGCGCTCGGCCATCGCGCCCCAGACGATCGCCAGCGACACCGCCGCGAACGCCACCTCGAACAGGTAGCCGGCGGCGCCGGGAATGGCGCTGAACCACGAGAAGGGCGCCGCCCCGATCGAGAGCAGCTCGTCGACCGACGGCACGAAGCCCGAACCGCCGACGAGGCCGTTGCCGCCGTCGCCGAACGCGATGCCGAACCCGACGAGGTAGTAGACGATCGACGCGATCGCCAGGATGAGGACGTTCTTCGCAGCGATGTGGCCGACGTTCTTCATGCGCGTCAGGCCCGCCTCGAGGAAGGCGAAGCCGGCCTGCATGAAGATCACCAGGATGGCGGCCAGCACGACCCAGATCGTGCTCGCCGCGAATGCGAGCTCCTTGGTGCTCATACGGTCTCGACCTCCTCCAGCCTCTGGCCTGTGCGGTTGTGGGTGACGTGGTGCACCGGCGACATCCAGCAGATGCCGTCGCCGTTCGGATGCCCGGTGCGGGCGGCGTCGACGATCGCGTGGATCACGTCCTCGGCGAGCTCGTCGCGGACGACGAACGTCAGGTGGGCCTTCGGCAGGAAGCGCGACTCGAACACCCGCCCGCGGTACTCGTGCGTGATGCCCTTCTCGCGCCCGTGGCCGACGGCCTCGATCACGGTGACGCCGACATGCCCCGTCTGCTCTTCGACGGCTTCCATCACCGTCTCGACGCGATCACGGACGACGACGGCTTCGACTTTCATCATCTGCGCGTCCCTCCTTCTGGACCAACGAAAAAAGCCCCAGCGCTCCACGAGGAGCCCTGAGGCGTCATTGCCGAACGGCGGAGCCTTCGTCGGCCCTGCCAGGTGCGCAATGGTAGACACAGACCGCGCACGCCGCAAATCCGATGCGCCTCGCGCGCTGCGGGTGGCGGCGGCGACGGCCGCCTGCTAGCCTCCGCCCCGCGATGATCTCCTCGGTCTAGGAAACCTGTTGCCGCGGCCCCACCCGGGCCCCGAACCTCGCACAGTCCTCGACCGCGCACGACCAGGGAGCACTCGCCGATGAGTTCCACGCCACTTCCGTTCGTCCCGACGTCCGTCTGCCGGAGCTAGCCGATGGAGCTCGAGCTCACCGTCATCCCGCCCGGAGCGCACCCCGGGCTCGAGGCGTACGCCGCCGTGCGGAACACCGTCGTCCCACGCGAGCCGGTCACCGCGGAGGAGGTCGCCCGCTCCCGGGTGCGCAAGCCCGGCGACGTCCGGATGCTCGCGCGTCTCGACTGGCACGTCGCCGGTTGCGCCGGGGCGATACCGTCGGACCTGCCCGACCGAACCTACGCCGCCGTCGCCGTGCTGCCCGAGTTCCGGCGGCGCGGCATCGGCACCGCGTTCCTCGAGCGCGTCGCGGCGATCGCCCGCGAGCACGGCAGCGGCATCGTCTCCGGTGCCATCGAGGAGGGTGACGCGGCCGCGGCCGCGTTCGCCTCCCGCTTCGGGTTCTTGGAGGCGTTTCGGGAGATCGAGGTGGTGCGGCCCCTCGCGGGTGACGAGGACGAGGGAGAGCCGCCCGCCGGGATCGACATCGTGCCGGTCGGCGCGCGCTCCGGCCTGCTCGAGGGCGCGTACGCCGTCGCGTGTGAGGCGCTGCCGGAGATGCCGCTGCCGGAGCCGTACATCGTGCCGCCCCTGGCGCAGTGGGCCGACGAGGACGCGACCGGGCCGGGTGTCCTGCACGAGGCGTCGCTCGTCGCCCTCGACGGCGATCGGGTGGTCGCCTTCAGCGGCCTCTTGCTCCGCGCCGCCGATCCGCGTCTCGCCGAGCACGGCCTCACCGCCGTCGCGCGCAGCCACCGTGGCCGAGGCATCGCCACGGCGCTCAAGCGTCGCCAGATCGCCTGGGCGGCACGACGCGGCTACCGCGAGCTCGTCACCTGGACGCAGGAGGGGAACGACCCGATGCAGGCCGTCAACCGCAAGCTCGGCTATGTGGAGCGTCCCGCCTGGATCCGTCTCGAGGCGCCTCTTGCGGCGGTCGAGGACGCCCTCGGACGGCGAGCGTGAAGCGTCTGCCCGCAGTTCCCGTCTACAGCGCTGCTGTTCGCCGTGGCGGGCGTGCCCTGGCTCGCGATCGTCGGCTACGCCGCGGCGACCGCGTGCCGCCAGCTGATCGTGCCGCTCCAGTCCGTCTGGGTGAACCGCACGATCGCCCGACACGGCCGCGACCCTCTACTCGAGACCTCGCCCGCAGACCGTTGACGCTGCACGCGGCCGTGCTCGCTGCTAGGCTGCGGGCGCCAAGTTTCGAGGCGACGTTGCCTCAGGCGCTCTCCGCGTCTGGGGCTTTTTTCGTTTTCAGGGAGGAGAACAGATGGCGAGACCACGGAGTGCGAGCGGCGGGACGACGACGGCCAGGCGCTCGGCGACGGTGCAGAGCAAGGACCGGGCGACCTCGAGCCTCGCGGCGCGCCGTGCCGTGTTGAAGCGCATCAAGGACGAGGGAATCGAGCACGTGCTCTTCTGGTTCACCGATCTCGAGGGCCACCTGAAGTCGTTCGCGATCACCCCGAACGAGATGGAGGGCGCGCTGAACGACGGGATGGGCTTCGACGGCTCGTCGATCACCGGCTTCAACCGGATTGAGGAGTCGGACATGGTCGCGATCCCCGACCCGGCCACCTTCCAGGTGATGCCGCGACCGGTCGACGAGCACGGCCACCCGCTCGGCGCCAAGGTCGGCCGCATGATCTGCGACGTCGTCAAGCCCGACGGCACCCCCTACGAGGGCGACCCGCGCTACGTCCTGCAGCTCGCGCTCGAGCGGATGCGCAAGCTCGGCTTCGACACGTTCAACGTCGGCCCCGAGCTCGAGTACTTCCTGTTCGAGGACGACAAGGGCACAGAGACGCTCGACGAGGGCGGCTACTTCGCCATGACCGCGCAGGACGCAGCCACCGAGGTGCGCAACGACACGATCGCCGCGCTCGAGTCCGTCGGCATCCAGATCGAGTACCACCACCACGAGGTCGCCCCGTCGCAGCACGAGATCGACATGCGCTACGACGACGCTCTCGCAATGGCGGACAAGACGATGACCTACCGCATCGTCGTCAAGGAGGTCGCCGCCTGGCACGGCTACTACGCGACCTTCATGCCGAAGCCGCTGTTCGGCGAGAACGGCTCGGTCATGCACACCCACATGTCGCTGTTCAAGAACGGCCGCAACGAGTTCTTCGATCCGAAGGACCCGCACCACCTGTCGAAGACCGCCAAGTCGTTCATCGCGGGCCTGCTCGTGCACGCCCGCGAGATGTCCGCCGTGCTCGCCCAGTGGATCAACTCGTACAAGCGGCTCGTGCCCGGCTACGAGGCGCCCGTCTACGTCGCCTGGTCACAGCGCAACCGCTCCGCCCTGATCCGGATCCCGCTCTACAAGCCCGGCTCCGAGCAGGCGACGCGGGCCGAGATCCGCTGCCCCGACCCTGCCTGCAACCCGTACCTCGCCTTCGCGGCGCTGCGGCACGCGGGCCTCGAAGGGAGCGAGCGGGGCTACGAGCTGCCCGACGAGATGACGACGAACCTCTACCGGCTCTCCGACGAGGAGCGCGCGGAGCAGGGTGTCGAGGCGCTACCCGGCTCGCTCGGCGAGGCCACAGAGGAGCTCGCCGGCTCCGAGCTGATGCAGAGGGCGCTCGGCGAGCACATCTTCCCGCGCTACGTCGAGCTCAAGCGCAAGGAGTGGGACGAGTACCGCATCCAGGTCAGCGAGTGGGAGAAGGATCGCTACCTGGCTGCGCTGTAGCTCTCCGCTAGCGCGGCATCCCGCTCGCGCGGGATGCCGCCCGCGGGGTCCCGCCTGCGGCGGGAAGATCCCTGAAGCGGCCTACTTCGTGGCCGGGAGGCCTGGGCTGGACATCGTCCGTCGGATGGCGCATCATCACGGTTGCAGGCCGTGCCGCAAGGCGAGCGGCCAGCCTGCGTCTGACGGCCGATCGCGGGTCCCTGGATGGGGGCCCGTGGTCGTTCTGCGGTCGTCTTTCTGCAAGCGGACTTCGCTGCGCGAAGTTCGGAAACCCGCTCGCGCGGGTCTCCGCCGCGCGAAGACCCCTGAAGCCGGGAACCTACGGTTCCCTGCGAACCCTCCCGCCTAGGTGAGGATCGTTCTCGTAGGGGCAAGGCGTGCCTCGCCCTGTGCCGGCAAAGCCGGCACGCCTTACAGGCCGGGCTTCCAGACCATCAGCGCGACGATCGCGACGATCGCGGCGAGCAGCGACCCGTTCAGCGCCAGGTTGAGCGGGTCGCGCAGCCTGCGCCCGAGCTCGGCGCTCGGGGTGTCTCCGTCTGCGGCGAGCCGCTCCGCCAGCTCGCGCGTGTGGCGGTCCTGGCGTCCCGCGACAGCACCGACGACCGCCACCCAGCCGAGCAGCGCGAACGTGCCGGAAAGCCATGTCGCGCCGAGAGCGAAGCCGATCCGGTCCGCCAGCCAGAAGCCCGCCGCCACGGCGAGCACGAGGCCGGCGCCGACGACGGGGACTGCGGGCCGCACCGCGCGCAGGAGCAGCGCGATCTCGGAAGGCCGCTCGCGCCGCATCGCTGCCCACCGCAGCACCGCCGCGGCGGTCGAGCCGCCGACGAACAGGAAGGCGCCGGCCAGGTGCAGGAAGAGGATGGTGTCGTTGCTCATCGACGCCGACGATAGCCTGGGAGGATGCTCAACGTGCTCCGCATCGTGCACGTGCTGGCGGCCTGCGTCTGGGTCGGCGGCACCGTCGCGCTCGTCTTCGTCGGCGTGCCCGCGATCCGGAAGCTCGAGGGCGAGGCGCGGGCGACGGCGATGCGCGCGCTCGGGCGCCGCTGGCGGCCGCTCGGATGGAGCGCGATGGGGATCTCGATCGTCTCCGGGCTCTGGCTCACCGACCTCCACGGCGGCTTCGGTGAGGCGGCGCTCTCGACCGACTTCGACCGCACGCTCATCCTCAAGTCGATCCTCGTCGCGTTGCTCTGCGCGGGAGCCGTCGTCCACGACTACGTGCTCGGGCCACGGCTGCAGCGCGAGCTCCGCGCCGGCGCGCCGCACGCGCCCGCGACCCGGCGCCGGCTCGTGATCGTGGGCTGGTTCAACTTCTCGCTCACGCTCGCCGTGCCGATCCTCGGCGCGGTCGTCCTTACCTACCTCGACTGACCACCTGATGCAGGACGCCGCCCGCCACCTCGCGCTGCTGACGAAGACGATCGAGGTCGTCAACTCGTCGCTGGACCTGCAGGAGGTGATGGAGGCGATCGCGCATGAGACCGCGGCCGCGCTCGAGACCGACGCCTGCTTCGTCTACCTGTACGACGAGCGCGCCGACGAGCTCGTGCTGCGCGCCACGCACGGGACGTTGGTCGAGGACGCGACGAAGGCGCCGCGCATGCGCCGCGGCGAGGGCATCACCGGCGTCGCCGCGGCGCAGAGAGAGCCGATCATGATCCCGTCCCGAGCCCATCTCGACCCGCGCTTCAAGGCGTTCCCCAACCTGCCCGAGGAGGGCTACGAGTCGATCCTGGCCGTGCCGATCCTCGCCCGCGAGAAGCTCGAGGGGGCGCTCAACGTCCGCACCAGGGAGCCGCGCGCGTTCAGCGAGGGCGAGATCGACCTGCTCGTCGCGATCGCTGCCCAGGTCGCCCGCACGATCGAGCACGCAAAGCTGTACGCGCAGGCGCAGCGCCGGGTGCACGAGCTCGAGGCGCTCGCCCGCATCTCCGAGGCGGTCTCCGAGTCGCTCTACCTCGAGGAGTCGCTCGAGGCGATCGTGCAGACGACCGTCGAGTCGATGCACGCGACCGGCGCGGCGATCGTGCTCGAGGACGGCCGCGTCGCCTGGCCCGAGGGCCGGGCCGGCAAGCACGCGGTGCGGCTGCCGCTGCGCTGGCGGGCACGGACGATCGGCGAGCTCGTCGTCGACCGCGACGTCCCCTTCACCGACGACGACCGCCAGCTGCTCGAGGCGATCGCGAGCCAGGCGGCGGTGGCGCTCGAGCACGGGCGCATGGCGCTGCGCGGCGTGCTCGCCCAGGAGATCCACCACCGCGTCAAGAACAACCTGCAGACGGTTGCCTCGCTCCTGCGCCTGCAGGCCCGCGCCGACAACGTCGACCCGAAGAAGGCGCTCGGTGACTCGGTCAACCGGATCCTCGCGATCGCCGCCGTGCACGAGGTGCTGACCGAGCACCGCGAGGACGACGTCGAGCTCGACGAGCTGATCGACCGTCTGCGAGCGATGCTCGTGCAGGGCCTCGTCGCCGGCACGGAGGTGACATCGGACCTGGAGCCGGTGCCGCTCGCGGGCCAGCGTGCCACCTCGCTCGCGCTCGTGTTCAGCGAGCTCCTCGGCAACGCGCTCGAGCACGGCGGCAACCACATTTCGATTACGCTGCACGAACGCGACGGCAACGTCGTCCTCGCGATCGCCGACGACGGCGAGGGCATGCAGACGGCTGCCGACGGTACCGGCCTCTCCATCGTCCGCGCGCTCGTCCGTGACGAGCTCGGCGGCGAGCTGAGCCTCGTCGACGACGGCGGCCTGCGTGCCGAGGTCAGGTTCCCGGCGCACGCGTAACGGAAAGGACGGCGATGCGGATTCTCATCGCGGAAGACGAGACGATCATCCGGCTCGACCTCCGAGAGCTGCTCGAGAAGGCGGGCTTCGAGGTCTGTGCGGAGGCGAAGGACGGCGAGGAGGCGGTGACGCTCGCCCGCAGCGTCGAGCCCGATCTCGCCCTGCTCGACGTGAAGATGCCGAAGCTCGACGGGATCGACGCCGCCCGGCGGATCCTCGACGAGCGGCCTATCCCGATCGTGATGGTGACGGCGTACGGCGAGGAGGAGCTCGTCTCCCGGGCGGTCGAGGCCGGTGTCTTCGGCTACCTCGTGAAGCCGTTCCGCGAGTCGGACCTGCTGCCCGCGATCGCGACCGCGCGCGCCCGCCACGAGGAGCTCGCGGCGCTGCGGGAAGAGGCCGAGTCGCTGTCGGAGGCGCTCGCCGCCCGCAAGGCGATCGAGCGCGCGAAGGGGCTCCTGATGGAGCGCGAGGGGCTGACCGAGCAGGACGCTTTCGCGCGGTTGCGCAAGGCGAGCCAGATCTCGGGGCGGCCGCTCAAGGTCGTGGCGGACGCGCTCATCGCGACCCTCGATGTTTCGTAGGGGCGAGGCCATGCCTCGCCCTCCCTCGCCCTCCCTCGCCCTCCCTCTGCGTGACGCGCGCCTCAATGCACCCCGAGCAGCCTCTCGTCCTCGCGGTGACGCACGAGCCGCCGGGCGAGCCGGGCGACGAGAGCGACGAGAGCGATCGGCCCGGCGATCACGAGCGCGTAGAGCACCGCGGTCGCCTCCCAGGCGAGGATGCGCACCGCCTCGTCGAGCGCCCGGTCGAAGCGGGAGGGCGCCGGCGGCACGGCCGATCCCTGCTCGGTCTGCAGCTGCAGCTGGATGGTCGCGAAGCGGGCCTCACCGGTCACCCGGGTGCTCTGTGCGCGCACCTGCGCGAGCTCGCTGCGAGCCGCGTCGCGGCGCGCGACGAGCGTCGCCTTCGTCTCGGCGTCGAGCCCGGGGGCGGCGATCCGGGCCGACAGGCGCGCGATCCGCTCGCGCAGGGCGGCCTCGCGCTTGCCCAGCTCGTCAACCTGCCCCTGCAGGTCGTCGATCTGCACCTGCTGGGTGACGATCGTGCCGAGCCCTGAGAGGGAGACCAGCGCGTCCTGCACGCGCGCCGTCGGCACGCGCAGCGTCATCGAGGCGGCGCCGGTCTCGGCGGTCGCGTACTGCACGCTGACGACGTAGCCGCCGAGTCGGCGCGCCGTCGTCAGCGCGCTCTGGGTGGCCTCGGAGAGCGCGTCGTTGTCCTTCACCGAGATCGTCAGCTGTGCCGAGTAGCGCTGCGCGCGGTCCTGCGTCGGAGACGGTGCCGTCTCGCTCGTCGCGGCGCCCGCCTTCGCGGACGGGGCGAGCGCGCTGCCGGCTGCGTCCTGCGCCACGGTCGCCGACTCGGTCGCGAGCGGCGTGTCGGCGAGCCGTTGCGGCTGCTCGGAGCCGACGAGGGCTGACACGCCCGCGACGGCGGCCACGATCACGGCTGCCGCCGGCACCACGACGAGCGCGAGTCGGCGGGGCGAGAAGCGGGCGAACGGCGACGGACGCCGCTTCGGCTGCGTGGCGGCGACGGCCCGCACGCGCTCGCGCAACGCGTCGCCGGCGACGGGCCGGGCGGCCCGCAGCTCCCTGGTCAGGTCAGCGGAGTTCATCGTCTCTCACCTTCTCCTCGAGTTTCTTCAGCGCCCGGCTGAGCCGGGTGGACACCGCGGTCGGGCTGATGCCGAGCACGCGTGCGACCTGCTCGCCCTCGAGCTCGAGCACGACGCGCAGGGCGATCACCTCGCGCTCCCCGGCCGAGAGGCTCGCGATCGCCTGCTGCAGCGCAGGCGAGAGCCCTTCGACGAAATCGCCTTCGTGGGCCTCGGGCAGTGCGGCCGCCTCCTCACGTCGGCGGCGGCGGGACTCGGAGCGAAACCAGTCGAGCGCGGTCGTGCGGGCGATGCCGATCAGCCACGTCCGCGCGCTCCCGCGCCGGGCGTCGAAGCGCGGCCACAGCCGCAGCGCCTTCTCGAACGTGGCACCGGCGAGATCCTCGGCCAGAGCGCGATCCCGCGTCAGGTAGAGCAGGAAGCCGAAGACGTCGTCGAGGTGGTGTTCCGCCGCCTCGGCGAACGTGGCCGGCGCAGCCGTATGCGTGAGCGGACGGGTCAGCGTCATTGCGTGCACGACCGTTGTACGCCACCGGGAGGCTGTCGCGTCACATCCGGTTACGGAGGGGGGCGAGTGCGGGTAGTGCGGCCTCTCATGACGTTGCACCCGAAACCCGGGCGCGCGAAGCGCGCCCCTTCAGGATCACGGTGGTCATCTGCGTAGCAGATGGCCACCGTGCAGCAAGCATCGAGTGCGGCGTCTCACAACGTACGTTTCCGGTCGAACGTTGTGAGACGCCGCACTAGT
>Ga0153916_10001185_pt1 | contig 18494 bp, 20 predicted proteins | sample Opewatmetagenome_FD_109642 | JGI IMG/M metagenome (GOLD analysis project Ga0153916, IMG submission 109642) | Freshwater wetland microbial communities from Ohio, USA - Open water 3 Core 3 Depth 4 metaG | ecosystem: Environmental > Aquatic > Freshwater > Wetlands | place: USA: Ohio, Lake Erie... | reverse complement strand
GCGGCCTTTGGCCGGGTCCCCGCAGGTCGTTTCCGTCGGCCCGCTGCTGTTGCGCACTTTGCAAATACCGATGGCCGGATCGTCGCGGTCTTGGTCGGTGCTGCTTTGTGAACATGCCCCATGATTACCTCCTGCGTTATTTATCGTGTCCCGTAGCCTGCTCAGGACCCCGCATGCTGCTCGGAGGCTTCGGCCCGGAAAACCGGCGTCAAACGACGAACCGGTGGGTTATCCAATACGCTCCAGCGCAACTCGTGATGGCTGTCATTGACGCTCGGCGCTTGATGCTCGTGGCCGAATATGGGCCAGGCGCGATTGCGAAGATCGAATCGCGGCCGGGAGCCCTGGGTATCGTTCTGCGCCGCGACAAACGCCTCGACGGTGCCTACATCGCGCCAGTAGCCACGCTCTTCGTGCGCGGCGATGCCGGGTAGCGAATTGCTGGAAAAATCATACGCAAAGGTGCGGCACCTGCCGGGCAAGCGCGGCATGATGTGACGCCCGAAATCGCTGCCACCGCTGCGGTTTGCCTCCTCGAGCGTGCTCCCGAGCACGCCGGGATCGAACAAATAGTTGCCCATGGAGGCATACGCTCGGCTCGGATCCGCCGGCATCGTGGCTGGCCGCAGTGGCTTTTCCTGGAACTCTCGGATGCTCGCATCATCGCCGGTGCGCATAATGCCGAAGGCCGATGCCTGTTCGAGCGGGACCGGAACCGCCGCCACGCTGACATCGGCCCCGCATCCCCGGTGAAACTCGACCATCTGCCTGACATCCATGCGGTACACATGATCGGCAGCAAAAACGGCCACCAGATCCGCTTCATGCCGATTGACCAGATGCAGATTCCGATAGACGGCATCGGCCGTGCCCTTGAAGGACCCCTCGCCGTTGGCCGTGTTCGGGCGGATCACGCTCAAGGACCGGCCTTTTGCGTTGCAGCGAGGAATCCAGGCGGCACGCAGGTGATCGATCAAGGACTGCGGTCTGTATTGCGCCAGCACACAGATCGAGGAAACACCGGAATTGAGCAGATTACTGAGCACAAAATCGATGATCCGGTAACCCTTGACAAAAGGCAGCGCCGGCTTCGCGTGCATCGCGGTCAAGGGATAAAGCCGGGTACCTTTGCCACCTGCCAGGACAAATGCAAGAATTTTCATCGACGCTGCACCCCTCGGTTGCGGCAAATCCGGCTCGCTATCACGCTGAGCCGTAATTGATTATCTCGGTGCAGAGCCTAAGACTGCGCGTTCTTCAAAAACCGATGCAAGCCCACGCATCGTGCGAAACTCAATCGCTCCGACACGCAAATTCGCTGCATGGCTAAATCACTGAGGAACTGCCACCGTGCCTGCGAGGTTAGTTGCCCATGCAAGTCTATGCAATCGGCATAACAATATAATCGCTGTACCATGAACTAGGTACCCGTCTGCATTATGTTGCCGAGTGATTCTTCCAACAGTGTGCAAAGACCTTTGGGACTTGAATCCACGCTATAGGCTTTGATTGCCACCGGATCACGTTGTTTTCCGCCTTCGACGTACCGCCTGCGGGCAATCTCGGAATGGTGCCCAGCGCCTGCAGCAGCGAAATTCGCAGCCGTGATTGCTCACGGCCAAACATCGCATAGATAGACGGTCCTATCCGTCGTCGAATCCGCGGACGCCAAACTCTTGCGTGAGTCCGCGCCGGCTTGATTCGCGTCAACACCCTCGTTCCTCGCCTGAACATAATGTTGGATGGGTGAGCAAGGCACAACCAACAGTACAGGAGTATCGCAAATGACAACCGAAACAAAACAGGATGTAGTCATAAGGAAAGGCGCGGAAATCCAGAAGGCCGCCCCGAGAAGGATGCTTACGCCGTTCGACGAGATGGACCGGTTGTTCGAGCGGATGTTTCCGCGCGGCTGGCTGCGGCCTTTGGCGTGGGAGTCGCCTCTGCTGAACGAGTTCGCCGAGCCGTTCGAGATGAGGATGCCGCGCATCGACGTGGTCGATGGCGAGGAAGACGTGGTGATACGCGCCGAGGTTCCTGGCGTCGACAAGAAGGACATTGAAATCTCGGTGAACGACGCATCGGTCACCATCAAAGGCAAAGTCATGCGCGAAGCCAAAGAGGAGAAAGGTCGCTACTGCCGCTGCGAGATCGGCAGCGGCGACTTCACCCGCACCGTTGGATTGCCGTGCGCCATAGACGCATCGAAAGCGCACGCACAACTGAAAGACGGCATGCTCGAACTGACGCTGCCCAAGGTCGAGAAAACCAAGCGGCACACGGTCAAGATCGACTGACTTTGTCCGGCGAGATTGCGGCGGTCGGCCGGCGCCGGTTACGGCCGGTTGCCGCGACTCCACTATTTCGCATACTCGACACCGATGGTTCCCGTGGCGAGGGTTGCTGAGAGGTCTTTGGGGTAACTGACTTCGTCTTCACTCAAATGACAGGGGATCGAGGATGATTCGATTTCAGCCTCCCTCAAACGCACCAAGGTTCCCATATACCTTGGAGGGTAACGGTGAGTGCGGACATAAGAACGTCCATTATTGTTAGTCTGCTCTTATCACCAGCCATTGCATATTCGGCGAGTTTTGATTGTGCAAAGGCGTGGCATCCTGTCGAAAAGTTGATATGCGCAGACGACCAGCTTTCGCGTGCGGACGAAATTCTAAGTTCTCGGTACAAGGATGCACTGAGGTTCTCGACGATCCAGGTGGAGTTAAGACGGCAACAGCTTGAATGGCTCAATAACGGACGCAATGTGTGTCACGACATCCCATGCCTAGCGCGCGCATACAAGGATCGCGTCGAGCAACTTGAGAAGGTGTGGCCTCTAGCGAGGCAATCTTCTCTGACCCGTGAGGAAATCGAGGGTAAAGTCGTAGATGCAACGTCAGGAACCTGGACAGCTGCTATTACCGTTCTAACTGCAGATGGGAAAAACCGGAAAATTAGCTACGACAATAGCGTCGCGACAAGAAAAGGAACGCTATCGGACATTGTGCAGCGCTCAACACTTCATATCGTCGCGACCTGCAAAGGGCAAGATAACTGTTGGGCTGATGAAATTACCATTTCCCAACCGGCTCCCGCAGCCAATCAAACGATCAGTTTGCCACCGGCCAAGGGAAAGCTACGTCTCACAATTACATATTGACCAGCGTGATCCAACGGTAATCATCATGAGTCGCTACTGAATCGACAAGTAACGATTTTCAACCTGGGATCGTAGAATTGGACGCTTCTTACGCTGCTATTCTGGCTTGTATGGAGTTTGCTCCATATCTTGACGAACGTTCACCGCGTCAAATTCGACTAGATCACATGGGCAAATATCCATTGCGAGCGGAAGGTAAGGCCGCATCCATTGAGGCGGAGCGACGGGGCCCAGAAACTTTCCTCTGGCAGGATTCCGCGTTGCGCCGACGCCTTGGATAACAATGGTGCCGCGATGTTACTCGAAATACAGCAACTGGTCTTCCGCACCGCTGGCAGGGCGATCCTCAACGGCGTGAACCTTGCGATCGGCGACGGCGAGATTCACGCCCTCCTTGGCACGAACGGTGCTGGAAAGACGACGCTCGCTCGAATTCTGATGGGTTGCGCCGGCTACGCACCAGCTTCAGGCTCGGTCCGATTCCTTGGCACGGATATCAGCTCGCTTGCCATGCACGAGCGCGCCCGGGTTGGCATTACGATGGCGTGGCAGGAGCCCTCGCGCATCGAAGGGCTGCGCGTGCGCGAATTCGTCGCGCTGCGCCACGCCAACATTGACTCGGCGCAGTGGCTGCTCAGGGTCGGCCTAGAGCCGCAGGACTATCTGGACCGCACGCTCGACAAGACGCTCTCGAGCGGCGAGCGCAAGCGCATCGAGCTTGCTTCGGTGTTGGCGATGAAGCCCCGCCTCGCCATCCTGGATGAGCCCGCGGCCGGGATCGACCTGCCCTCCATCGAGGAGATCGCGGAGGTCATTCTGGGTGTGAGGGAAACAGGCGGCTCGGCGCTGCTCATCACCCACGTGGAACCGGTGGCACGCATCGCCGACCGCGCATCCTGTCTCTGCGGCGGCCGCATCGTGTTCACCGGCGAGCCGGCGGAAGCGGCCGAATGCTACAAGACCAGGCGCTGCGCGACATGCGATGGCAAGGCGTGCGCTGTATGAACCGGCTCGATGGCATGCTGGCCGCGCTCTCGTCCGTGTACGCCGATGCAGCGGCGCTTACCGACCGAGGCACGAGCCATGTTGTGGTCGACGGCCATGCCGTTGTCAGCCGGCACGCGGTAGCTGGAGTCGGGGTGCGCGTGGAGGAGCGCATGGACAACGTTTCCGTGGAGCTTTTGGTGGCAAAGGAGGCTCGGATCGAAAACCCGATCCATACCTGCATCGGATTTCTCCAGCCGCGCGGCACCCAGCAGGTCAATATTCGCCTGCGACTGGAGCCCCGCTCGTCGGCAACGATCCTTGCACATTGCCTGTTCCCCAACGCTGAGATTGGAAGCCACGCCATGAACGCTGGCGTGGAGCTAGAGGAAGGCTCCGAGCTGCACTACCTGGAGAGGCATTATCACGGGATTGCCGGCGGCATGGTCGTGTGGCCCAAGGTGGACGTTCGCGTAAATTCCGGCGCGCGCTACTTCTCGGATTTCTCGCTGACTGAAGGCCCGGTCGGGCGCCTGGAACTCTGTCAGCGCGTGCAGACCGCGGAGGACGCGGTCGCCGAGATTACCGCCCGCATTTCCGGACGCGCAAAGGACGAAATACGAATTCGCGATGAACTCGTGCTCGCGGGGAAATCCTCGCGCGGCCTGATCAGAACGCGCATTGCCCTTGCCGGTGACGCTCGCGGTGAAGTGATCGGCATCACGCGGGGCCAGGCCGAAGCGGCACGCGGTCACATGGATTGCATGGAGCTGGTGCGCGACCGTGCGGTCGCCCGCGCCGAGCCGATCGTGGATGTTTCTCACCCGCTTGCCAAAGTCACGCACGAGGCTGCTGTCGGCACGGTGGATCAGGACCAGCTCGAAACGCTCATGGCCCATGGCCTCACCCCCGACGAGGCGATCGACGTGATCGTCGTCGGCATCCTGCGCTAGCGCTTCGGTTTACTGGCCCGCGAAGCGTCACTGATAGTGTCAGGGTAAACAATGCAGGATCCAGTGATGGATGAAGTCAGTTAGACCCCACGCCTTGACTTGACAATACTTTGGCGGATGAATTCTGGCGTGACGTCGTTGGGATCGCCGGGCCGAACAGCGAGTGCGACGGGGCGGCCCATGCCGCAGCGATTGCGGCTTTGCGGATTCGCGAGGCATGCAGCGCTCGCACCGCCCCTCCGCGCCGCGAAACGCAAGACGCTGACTTTCACGGTTGCTCACGCGAATAATGGGCGCGGCACTCGGCCTCGAGGCCGCGCACCACACGCTGCCCAAGCAACGACCCGCGCGTTTCAGTGACTACGGTGTGCTGCTTTTCCAGGTGCTGGTCGTCGTAATAATAGATCACCACCCAGTCGCGCGTGCGACCAAGCTCGTGCGCCCGGGCGGTGTTGGAATACAACGCCGTGAAATACCACTCGCCGCGCGTCGTGTGCAGCACCGGCAGCCAGGACTTGCCCTCCGGATTGAAGCGCTTGGGGGCGATGGTAGGCAGCTTGCCGGCTTCGGACTTCTGGCGGTATTCGCGGTCCACATCGAGCAGCAGCGCAACCGGCGGCTCGCCAGATTTCACCGCTGAGGGCGCGGGCGTTTTCAGCCTGCGATGCCCGAGCACGTCTGCGAGCGTGGCGCGTATGGCCGCGGCGCGGCGCCGCCCGACCCCGGGCACCGATTCCAGTTGTCCGTCGTGCGCAGCGAGTTCCAGCGCCTCCAGCGTATCCACGTGCAGCGTATCGTGAATGCGCGTCGCGAGTTTGGTGCCGACGCCGGGTATCGTCTGAAATAGCGCCACCGGGTCGATGCTGCCGCGCAGCCGTTCGAGCTGAGCCCAGCGGCCGGTGGTGAGCATTTCGGCGATCGCGTTGGCGAGGCCCTCGCCGATGCCTGGCAGCGCATCGAGTCCCTTGCGCCCCTCCCGCGCATGAATGGCGGCGATTGACTCGGGCCAGCCTGCCACCGTGTCGGCGGCGTGGCGGTAGGCCGAGACGCGGAACGGGTTCGCGCCCTGCGCGGCGAGCAGATCGGCGGCCTGCCGCAGACTTTCGGCAATCTGCGCATTTTGTCCGAGAGTGATCTTCATCGCAGCCGCACGCTCAGTCCGCAAGCTCGCAGAGGCGCATCGTTTGGTTGTTGTCGTGCTCGAGCATGTGGCAGTGCCAAAGGTAACCCGGTGCGCTCGTAGCTGGCGGGCAAGGCCATCGCGCAGGCGCGGCCGAGTTCACCTCTGCGCCGGGCCTCCCGTGGCAGATCGCGCGCATTTCGCCGATGTCGGGTCACGGTCGGCAGGCACACTGCGGAAATTCACCGTGGACCACCACCGGCGCGAGATGATCACTAAGGTACCCGCCGCGCCTACCGCCGCTTTGACTCAAGTCAATCGCCATCCGGCTCTAGTTTCCAACGTCGGTGACAAGTCGCTTGATCTCGGTCAACAGGCCGCCCAGGCACAAGTTCATATTGTTTCAATTGGGTCGTTGGTCTTCCCGCCGGAAGTGCGTCGCTTAGATTATTCCGATGCACGGTGCGGGAGAATTGTGATTACTCCTCTGGCAGATCAGCCGACTAACCATGCGGACGTCGGCATTCCAGCTAACGGGGTAAGGCTGGGTGGCGAGATGACTGGTGACGATGGCGTCCAGCGCGATCATTGATGAACCCACCGAGATCATGAAGAGCGAGGCGTGCGAAACCCTCTCATCGTAATGCCCGAACGGCAACTGGCGGGAATCATTTCGATGAACGATTTTCTCGATGCTCTGGCACCGTCCAGGCGATCCGCAGTGGCTTCGCGCGTGAGGCGGCATCGAAAAGCGTCAGCGGCGTGGTATGCGGCGAGCGCTCGCTGCGGATGGCCGCCGCTTGAGTCGTCGGGACAGGCCTTGGCATGGAGGTAAAGCAGACATGACAGTGGGCACCCTTTGCACGAAAAGCGTGGTAAGCGTAAACCGCAACGCCACGGCGGCAGATGCCGCGATAACCATGCGGAACAGCCATGTGGGCACCCTGGTCGTGTTGGATCCGACCGATCCCCGCGTTCCCGTAGGCATCATCACCGACCGCGACATCTTCATCGAGGTCGTGGGCCAGGGCCTGGCTCCGGCCAGCGTGCCAGTGGAGAGCGTGATGAGCGGTCCGGTACTCAGCCGGCGCGAGGAAGACGGTCTGCTGGAGGCTTTGACACGGCTGGCGGCCCGAGGAGTGCGCTGGGCGCCTGTCATATACTGGAACGGGCACATCAAGGGTCTGGTCTCGGTCGACGATTTCCGGCCGCTACTGTTCCGCGAGTTGGCGAAGATATCAGTGCTCATAAGGCGCGAACAGGCGGGCGAAGTGCGCAAGACCGAGGACATTTTCCGGGATGAATTTGCCACCTGACGGAGGTAAACATGACCACGAGTAAATCGCATGCCGAAACGGCGGGCCACCATCCAGGCGCGGGCAGTGCGGGGTCGCCCTCGATCACCGCTGAGGAGCGCCGACGCATGATCAGGGAAGTCGCCTACAAACGCTTCGAGCGGCGTGGGTTTGCCCACGGGCACGATCTGGGCGACTGGCTGATTGCCGAGGCCCACGTCGACAGCATCATCTCCGGACGGAGTCGACCCGAGCCGGCCGAAACGCCGGAACCCGAACTGCAGCAGAGCGGCGGTCGCAGCAGCGCTCGGGACGAAGCGATGAAGCGCATCCTCAAGCAGCATCCGCAGCGCGACGTTCCGAAGGTCTAGCGGGCGAAGCTTGTTCCGGTCTCTCAGTGTGGCTTGACCTCGTTTCCGGCATCCAGCCAGCCCCGAAGCACTGATTCCGGAGCGACGCGGCGCAGACTCACCTGGCGTTGCGCCGCGAGATCGATTATGCGGAAGCGCTCTTCCGCAGTGAGGGGCACCGGTGTCACCGCGGACTTTTCTTTGGGCCTTCAATGCCAAGCATCGAGGGTCGGCCATGGCAATGCGGCCAGGGGGGCGACATGCTAGAACCGCGTTGCCATCCAGCCGCGTGGCTTTTGCGCTTTCATTGCGGGACTCCCGAGAAGACATCTTGTTCATCGATCACATCCGCAGGTAGCGTCTCCCACCAAGGCAGCTGCGTCTGCCGCTGCGGGAGGACTGCAGCGCCGAAGAAGGAATGGTCGTTCCCGCCCAGGCGTTTTGCTGCGTACATGGCGAAGTCGGCGCGTCTGAGGAGGGCGGTCTCGCTGTCGGCGCCAGCGGGGAACATGCATGCCCCGGTGCTCAGGCTCACCTGGAATTTGCTGCGGTGTATATAGATTCGATGCAGCATGCCGAATCGCGCCGGCATGCACGCCTTGAGTTGTATCCCGATCAGCTTCGGTTGCGCCTCTTGTTGTCACCACGCTTTGCCTTCCGGATTCTGCACTACCCGCGCCATCCGGGTATCCGCTAGGGCGATGCCGCCACAACACGTCGTGCACCCATCACGCGAGCACATGCGCTTCGGTGCGCTCCAGCGCGTCATGTCGCCGAATGAAGAAGAGCTGCGCGAACTTCGCAGCGCAGTCGCAAAACTGTGCGCGGGTATCCAACAGGGCGAGACGATCCTCGCAGTCAATAACAAGCTTATTTCCAGCATCGAGGATGCTTCGCGCGGATCAGGCACAGTCAGTCAAGAGCGCGGCGCTCCTAGTCCTGCGTGGCGACAACACGATGTGGATTCCATTGAGAATCGCGGGCGGCCAAACGCCAGCGTACCGTGAAGCATAGACTTTTTTCTCTGAAACTGCGCCAAGCCAGAGATTCTCTAATCTGGACAAGTCGTGTGTATTTTCTATCCTTTATGCCATGCTGGCGCGTAGGCATCTGCATCGCCATTCATCGGCGCATGATCGGTCCCAGATTGACGAAGGTCAAAGCAATCTCGAGAACAAATGCTATCCTTTAAATTGAGGAAAGAGCCTGCTTGGGCAGTCTCCCCTAGCTTGACTGATCCTTCGGGATCGCGAAGAGCGTGGTCTACTCCCTGGTAGCAGGGGGGATCGAACGGGGAGGCTTCCCAAGCAGGGTCTTTTCGCTTTGCCCCCTGCGCAATCCTGTCTGCCGGCCATCCCCGCTTATCGAACCGGTTAGCTTAGCCACAAAACGCCACCGAAATCCTGCTGCCACGTACCGCAACAGGAGGTAATCCGAGTCGCGCCGGCGACAAAATCCCCGAGCCTCCTCGGCACTGCTCACAACCAGCTGTCCGCCGCGAAAGAGTCATCGCAGTAAACATCGGCGGGTGCTTGATCCCGACCGTAATTGAAATTACAAGCTCGCCCATCTCCCGCTTTGGGAACTTAGGCTCAGTTGGCGGTTGGCATCGCATCTATGGTCAGCATCGGGATCCGCTACGTCGCAGCCAGACTTGCATGCCGGCTCGGCATCGCAATGCCCGGCCAGGTATTCCCACTCGAGGATGCAGTCATGGCAATGGCGCTTGTACCCGATCAGGCAGCGCCGGTGGACCTTGTCGCCGGCGTCACCGGCCCGCTGACGGGTGCCGATCTCCTACATTTCGAAGACATTCCTAAGCTCGGTACCGGCATGGCGAGTATCGACGATACCTTTCGACGGCATTGTCCTGTCCGGCGTGGTCACCGCCTGTCTGAGCTGGCAAGTGACTTGACCGGGTGATAAGCGATGAGCTCTATGTTGATAGCCGTCCCGGCCGGTCAATGTCTACGAGCGCACGCGCAATAACGGGACCTGGACGGTTGGTCCCGCCTTTCGACCCGTGTGCGTTTGACGCCGATCAAGGCAGCGTAGTGACGAAGGAATAGTGTGGATTGTTGAAGCGGTCTTACTTCTTCCGTGATGAAAGCTCTTATTCTTACCTCCGACGAGTTCGAGGAAGCCGAGCTGCTGGTACCGTATTACCGGCTTCTGGAAGAAAATATCGCTGTTGACATTGCTGCGCAGAGCCGCGGCGCGCTTCGGGGGAAGCATGGCTACCCCTGCACCGCAACCAAATCGCTTGCCGAAATCGATCCCAATGAGTATGCGGTGCTTATCATCCCCGGCGGCGGCGCGGCCGATACGCTATCAGAAGACAAAGATGCGATCCGCATTGCTGAGCTATTCCTAGAGGAGCACAAGCTGACCGCGGCAATCTGTCATGGGCCGCTAGTCCTTATTGCGACCGGGCTTATGGAGGATCGGCACGTGACGGGTCATGCGTCGATCGCCTTTGCCCTCCGCGCAGCGCATGCCCATTACAGTGCGACGCCGGTCGTAGTCGACGACCACGTCATCACTGCGCGGCAACCGGCGGATTTGCCTCCATTCATGCGCGAGGTGATCAAGCATGTCGCCATGCTGGCGGCGCGGGGCACCTCCGCTTCCGAATGACGGCCACGACACGTGCGCAATGCAAGATCATCGGGACGAGAAAAACATCCGGTCTCCGGCTCACGACTCGGAACTAGGTGGCAATCCAGCCCATGAGCCAATGTCAGGCAATAGGTGGAGGCGGCGCGCCGATTCGTCAAAGCCGGCGGGGCGTTGGCTGCCATCGGCCGCCGCGAAGACGCAGCGGACCTGCTGGCCAGCCGTGGTGGAACGATCCGGCATCATGCGGCACCGACCGAATCTGTGGCCGCGCGGTAGAACTCGCTGCATTCTAATTCTCTTCCACGAACCACTCTTTTCCCGGCCAGCGGACCGCGCACTTCCGTCACGATAGTCCGTTGTCACTCGAAGTGATCGTGATCGTAGAGGTACATGACCACCCAGTCCCTCACCTTGACCAGTTGGTGCGCCAGCGCGGTGTTCCAATACAGGACCGTCAAGTGCCACCGGCCGCGCCGTGTATGCATTAGGGGCAGCCACCGCTCGCGCCTAGGATTGAAGCGTCTCGGTGCGATGGTCGGCAAGCGGCCCGCTTGCATCGAGCAAGCGCTCCTTTCGCCAGCGCTCCAGCGCATACCGAAGTCACTATTTACGGGACACTTGGCAGACCGCTAATGCAGGACGGCGCGCATGGTCTATGCCTAGGTATGAGTGATAATGGCGCTCACCGCCAGTGTTCCTACCCGAGCGGTTTAGCAGTCTTCATGAACCCTGTCGTTCCGTGCGTTCCTATAAGCTTGTTTCTGTGCGGGGATGTCATGACCGGTCGGGGCATCGACCAGATTCTTCCGCACCCGAGCAGGCCGCACCTGTTCGAGCCTTACGTGCGCTCGGCGACCGATTACGTGGAGTTGGCCGAGCGAACGACAGGACCGATCAAGAAGCCGGTCGACTTCGCCTACGTTTGGGGCGATGCCCTGGCCGAGCTCGAACGTTTTCGGCCGGATGTACGCATCGCGAATCTGGAGACCTCGATTACGACGAGCGAAGATGCCTGGCACGGAAAGGGCATTCACTACCGCATGAATCCCGCCAACCTTCCTTGCCTTATCGCTGCGCGGCTGGATTGCTGCATCCTCGCCAACAATCACGTGATGGATTGGGGACGCCGCGGCCTGGCCGAAACACTGGCCTCCCTGCGGCAGGCTGGTATCTGTGTCGCAGGAGCGGGGCGTAATGAGTCCGAAGCATCCGCGCCGGCGAGCATGGAAGTGGCGGGCAGAGGCAGGGTGCTCGTCCATGCGTTCGCCATGGCGAGCAGCGGCGTGCCCTGGGAGTGGGCCGCATCGAAAGACACTGGCGGCATCAACTTCCTGAAGGATTTGTCTTCGCGCACCGCGGATGCAATTGCGCGCCGGGTTCGCGGCGAGAAACGCGCCGGAGACATCGTGATCGTTTCGGTTCATTGGGGATCTAATTGGGGTTTTGAAATCCCGCAGGAGCAGCGCGCGTTCGCGCAGCGGCTTATCGAGACTGCGGAAGTGGATGTTGTGCATGGCCATTCCTCTCACCACGTTAAAGGTATCGAGGTCTACAGACAAAGGCCCATTGTCTATGGCTGCGGCGATTTCCTAAACGACTACGAAGGCATTGGCGGACATGAAGCCTATCGCAGCGATTTATCTCTGATGTACTTTCCAACCATAGATGCCTCCACGGGGAGGCTGCTACGATTTGCTTTGAGCCCGACCCGGATAGGGCGTTTCCAGGTCAACCGGGCGCCCGAAGAGGCTGTGTGCTGGTTGATTCGGACCCTGAACCGCGAGGGCAAGAAACTGGGTACGCAAGTGGAACGGCAGGCCGACGATACTCTTCTGCTTGACTGGGATTAGCAGCGTACCGGCCGGCCCGCACCGACGGTGCACTCGGCGCCGCCTGGCGGTATTCAGCGATAATCTGAGCTACGACATGGCTTGGTGAGACCAGGTTGATGTTGTGGCAGCCCTCGTCCTGGAGTTCGCACATCATATCGGTGATTTCGCGCCGCTCCACCTCGCGGCCGATTCCGCGCTGTGAGATGTCCCAGTTCTGGCAAAACACGCAGCGGAGATTGCACCAGGAAAAGAAGATCGTTCCCGAGCACCGCCCAGCCGCGCAGCGGATCCCCCTCGCCGTGGTGGCCGCAATAACCCGCGACCACGGCGCGCTCGCCGGCGCGGCATCCCGCATCTTCCATGCCCTTGCGCCGGTTCGCGTCGCAGTGGCGCGCGCACAGATCGCATTTCTCAAGGTGGCGGTAAGCCGCCTCGACATGCTTCGCGAGTTCGCCGCGAGCGGCGAGTCTGAGATAAGCGGCACACCAAACGATGATCTGCGCATCATCAGCTCGTGGCGCGCCCCGGTGTTGACCTTAATCGGGACGGAGAGCTTGACTATGCGCTCCTCTAAAACATGCCTGGCCGCTTGCGGCGAAGCTCTTGACCATGGCGATTGACATAGAGATCGCCGAACTGCAGGGCGCCGATTTCGCCGGCCGACACTGGCGTGAACAAGTGCAGTCGGTCGTGCGTAAAATCAATGCGTTCGATGATGCCGAGACCGCAGCAATCGCCGGCGGCATTCAGCACGCCGCAAAGCAGATTGTCGGCAAAATCGGGCGCGAGCAGGCGCCACTCGCGCTCCAAGGATACGCTCGCGTCGCCGATAGCGACGATGCCCTCGGCCGTTCTTTCGGCGTACACAAAACGTGCATCTTCGAACGGCTCGCCGACGAAGACGCGGGCGCGCTGCACTGCCACGCGCTTCCGCTCGAGCACGACATGACTGCCGTTCGCGAAGTGCGCGCGGAAGGCGTGCCTGCGCAGAGACTGGCGCGCGGCGCGCGGCTTGCTCATCGCCTGCGCTGATGTCTTCAGCCGGAAGACGCTGTGCATCCTGTACGCCCGCAGCGTTGGGTCGAGCTCGCGCGCCGTTTGCAGGGCAACGATTACATCGGGCCGCAGCGACTCGATCTGGTAGGCACGCAGCGCCCCGCCCGCCGCATCCATGAACCCGGGCGTGTCGATCACCACGAAATCGGTGTTCGCAACATCGGTCATTCTTCGCGTGCCGATTGTGAGCGGCAGGAAGTGCCCGACGGGATCGACATCGCCGACGAAATACAGGCAGGCCGCTCGGGCGCGCGCCAACGAACCCTCGTCAGCAATGCGGGCAAGCGAGACTGTCGCCGGAGGCCCCACGTCTTTCTGCCCGATATCCGCGTCGACGAAACCGACCGATGCTCCTGCAGCCCGCAGGCTTGCGGCAAGAAAGCCGCAGTAGGTGCTCTTTCCCCGGTCGGCGGCGCCGATCACCAGCACCGTGCGCAGACGATGAGCGAGGATCGCCTGGGCCGATCTGCGCCAGGACGAAGGAATATCGATGTCCGGGCTCATCGCTCGATGCGCCGGGCTGCGAACATCAGTTTGAACGACCTGTCGGCGGTACTCATCATGCATGTTCCATTACAAGTGCCGGCTGACTGCCCTAATAGCGCCGCCGCCCGATCACGATCAGGTAAAGCGGCCTCTCGTCAGGGCGCAAACCAGCGATAGCGCGAACCGCCTCGTCGTCGAAAGCGCCCACTGGCGCTGCCCCCAGACCCAGCGCAACCGCCTGCAGCAACGCATTCTGTCCCGCGTGCCCTGCTTCGATGTGAACGTAGCGCACGCCGCGCTGCCCGTATTTGCGCGTGACGCGTCGCTCGACGGCGGCGATCGTGAGGACGGCAGGCGCCTCCTCGATCCACGCCTGTCCCAATGCGGCTTCAGCCAAGGCCCCGCGGCAGTCACCAGTGGCCATGCACGCAATGCGGTGCTCCGCCGGCTCATATCGATACACACCCGCGGCGAGCTCACGCACGTTGCCCGCGACCAGGGACAGCTCGAGCGGGTAAAGAGCTCCGGCGGAAGGTGCCGTGCGACGACCATCGCGCGAGACGCGGCCCTGGGCAGCCCAAAGGAGCTGGGAGACTTCGGCCAGCGAAAGCGGCAACCGACTGAACTCTCGGACCGAACATCTCTCGAAAAGCGCCTGCTCCAATGGATGAGTGCCGTCGCGGGACGGCTGCGGCAACACGAGGGATGAATTGGCCGAACGACTTTGACCCTCGCCACCGTTCATGGGTCGCCCCTCCCGTCTGGAATACGGGTTCACGCTGTTGCGTGACCGACGCGCCCGACGTAAAACGCGCGGCGCTGCGCTTCACGCCCGCGCAACACGCGTTTATTGGCAAGGGTGGTGCGCGCCTCGGTCACGACGGTGTGCTTGTCTTTCGCGTGCCCGTCGTCGCAGAAGTACCCCGCCACCCAGTCCAGCGTGCGTCAGAAGTCCTGCACATGCCCCGTGTTCGAGTACAGCGCGGTGAAGTGCCAACCGCGGTGCCTTGCATGAACACCGCACCATACGCACTCTGTCCGGATGATGCCACTAGCATGGCCCACCGACGATCAGGGACAAGACGATGATGGCGGTTTTTTTCATCCGTTAACGGCTGAAATCGGCGTGTTGCGGTCCGATCGGGCCACGATAACCTTGTCGACGCGGTTTCGATCCATGTCCCCGACCTCGAACCGGTAATCACCCCAACGAAACGTGGCGCCGACGCGGGGGATGTGGCCGAGCTCCACGATCACGAAACCGGCGAGCGTGTGATACATGTCTTCCTCTTCACCAGGCAGCGATCCATGGATATCCAGCGCCTCCTTGAATCTCTGGACGCTAATGCCGGCATCCATCAGCCAGGATCCGTCCTCGCGCTGGAGGATATCGGTCTCGGCTTCCGAGCCAACCGCGGCGATATCACCCACCAGGGCTTCCATCACGTCATGGAGAGTGACCAAGCCCTGGATGTCCCCGAATTCGTCTACGACAAGAGCGGCCGTTTCGCGATGCTTCTTGAACAGTTCCACAAGCGTGATCACGTTGATCGTCTCGGGCACGTAAAGCGGTGCGACCAGATGACGCTCTATATTCAGTCCCTTGCCGGCGACCGCGTCGGGAAGCAGATGCTTCATGAATACCAGTCCCAGGACGTTATCCAGGCCGCCGCGGTAAACCGGAAACCGGGCATGGTTGCTCGTGACAGCCCGGTTCAGGTTTTCCGCTGGCGACTGGTCGAGGTCCAGGTAAACGATATTCCCCGTGGGGGTCATGATGGCTTGCACGGTGAGCGTGTCGAGCCGAAATGCTCTCGAAACAAGCTTGCGTTCATGCGCTTCGAAAATCCCAGCCCTCGTCCCATGATCCATCAGCACCTTTATTTCCTCCTCGGTAACGGGTGGCTCGGTCGACGGTCTAATCCTGAGGAGGTACAACACCGCTCCGGTCGCACCGTTCAGGAGCCGCACAATCGGGTACGTGGCTACCGTCAGCCAGCTCATGGGCCTCGCCATGAGGCTCGCTATGGCCTCCGGATTGATGAGCGCCAAGCACTTAGGAACGAGCTCTCCGATGATCAGTGAAGCCGCGGTAATTGCGGTGACTACGATTGCGGTTGCGATCGTCGCCGCATGGTCGGCCGTCACGGTCCATTGCAGAAGCCATGCCGAAAGCCGCTGTGCGATGGTCGCTTCGCCGAAGGCGCCGCTCGTGATGCCGATGACGGTAATGCCGACCTGTATGGTCGACAGGAAGATGTATGGATTGTTGCTGAGCGTCAGCGCGGCGGCGGCGCCGGGCCTGCCCTCGTCTGCCCATTGCTCCAGCCGCGGCTTGCGCGAGGAGACCAGCGCAATCTCCGACATTGCGAATATGCCGTTCAAAACAATGAGAAGGAGTAAAGCCAGGATTTCCATCGTGGGCCAAGACCCGAATGTGCAAACCCCGCCGGCTTCTCCGTGCGGCAGAGCGCGGGCTGGGGGCGCGGCATCGCACTCGCGCAATGCCGCGCGTACAACTGGAAACCGTGTTAAGGCGTCGGCAAAAGCCGGGGGAACGCGCCTACTCTAGGACGAAGGAAATCTTTGCATTGACGCGATATTTCACGAGCCGCGCATTGTCGACGGTCGCTTCGAAATCCTTGATGTAGATGGACTTGATGTTGCGAACGTTCTTGCCCGCCTGCTGCACCGCGGATTGCGCGGCGTCTTCCCAGCTCTTGTCGGACTCCGCCAGGACTTCGATGACTTTCAGCATCGCCATGGTCAGACCTCCATCGGTGGTCGCAGAGTTCCTATCATCGGCAATGCAGCGAGCCGCGTGTTGACGTGGGTCAACAGGCATCGGAAATGCGATCGCGCGACGTTGTGCGCACTATCTGGCAGCACCACGCTTTGCGGCCGGCGCTGCCCGTCCCAGAACGGGCTTTGCGTGGGAGGCTATCGGTGACGGCTTGCGCTCACGATGAATCAGCACCGGAATCGGGCTATGCGTCAGCACCTTCGCCGTTTCGCTCCCCAGCAGCAGCGCGGAGCCGCCTCCTTTGCCGTGGGAGGCCATGTAAATCAGGTCGCACCGCTTGTTCATCGCCGTCTTCAGGATTTCCTCGTAGGGGGATTCGCCGGTGACGCAGAGACACTCGCACCGAACGCGCATTTTCCTTGCCGCCGTCTCGATCACGGCGAGGTATTGATGTGCCTGTTCCACGAAAAGCGCCTTCAGGCGCGAGCGCGACCTAGCGTCGCCGCGAATCGACTGCTCGAGAGCGCTTGTGGTCGCAAGTCTGGCTATTACGTGCAGCCCTGTAACGCGCGCATCGATCTCCTTCGCCAATCGAATCCCGCTTTCTATCGCGCTCCTCGACAAAGCGGAGCCGTCGGTCGGCAGCAGTATGTTTCGGTACATGGCTAGGCGATCTCCGGTCCCGGCGGAGGAGGCAGCTCGCTGGGCAGCGGCGCAATCTCCGGTATCGCGTTAGGCGGCTGCTCCGGCGGCAGCGGGGGCGCTTCCGGCGGGGTTTCTTCCGGAAATTCGGAGGGAGGTGGCGCAATTTCGGGCTCAGGACCGTAAGAGAACGCTGTAGGTGCCGCCGTGCCAGCGCCACCGGCTCGCGCCCGCGCCAGCCCGTGCAGTGTGCGACTCGTCGCGTTGATCGCCTCCCCTGCGCTCCGCGCGCGCGGGGCTCTCTTTCTCGGTACCGGCTTTTGGCGTTTCACTGATTCACTCATGCGAGGTCGCCGCTTCCGCTGCTGCGCAATTTGTTGAGTCTAGGAGCAGTATTAGCCGCTGCCTTGATCGAGATCAACGGCTATTCGGACAATAAGCGGAAGCGGCTGGGGGGACGCTTCATCTGGCAAATCTGAGTTGTTCGAAAGCCTCTTCGAAATTCGTCATTTGCTCAAGTACTCGCCGCGACGGCTTGACGAACCGGCCGTCACGCACCGAGCCGTTGGTCTTCAGTACGAGCCTGCGTAAAGTAATGGGTATATATGTGCAAATCCAAGAGCAGGCAACAGCCTAGTGAGCTGGCTAACGGAAGCATTCGCGCAAAAACGCAAAGCGCCGATAAGCCAGACTCTCGGTGCTTAGAAACATTGGCACCGATAAGAGCTGTTATCAGAGCTTAGAAACATCAGCACCGATAAGTACAATTATCGGAGGTTAGAACACGGCAGTACCGATAACTATATCTATTAATTGCGTGTATAGCCGTGTGACTCCGATGAATCGTCTCCTGCCGCAACATGGGTAGTAGAAGCAATGCGACTTGGCGCGCCAGCGTACCATGTATGGATCTTGGACCGCGCTAAGGCTGTCTGTTCACATAGTGATAATACGGTTCGATGACGCCGGAGTGCTGTGGAAGCCTTACCCGCTTGCTAAACCTGAACCAAGCGCGCTCGTTCTGGAATAAGATTCGAACGTAGTAATAGGGACCAGCGAAAATCGAACAGTTTTCGACACAGCTTTCCACAAAGGTGCTCCATCCATTCATTGGGATCGACCTCGCCACCCTGCTCGAGGCGCGCGCCAGGCAGCGCGGCGCGCATCCATTCCTGCTGTAGGCGCCGTTCGACGCGCCAGCCGAAACTTGGAGCTATGCGCGCTTTGCCGACGAGGCGGCGCGCGTCGCGGGTG
>Ga0153916_10001184_pt1 | contig 18498 bp, 15 predicted proteins | sample Opewatmetagenome_FD_109642 | JGI IMG/M metagenome (GOLD analysis project Ga0153916, IMG submission 109642) | Freshwater wetland microbial communities from Ohio, USA - Open water 3 Core 3 Depth 4 metaG | ecosystem: Environmental > Aquatic > Freshwater > Wetlands | place: USA: Ohio, Lake Erie... | reverse complement strand
TTGGCGAAGCGCCAATCCAACTGGTCCAGGCGGCTATAGGCGCTGCGCACGAAGTCGAAGGCCAGCGGCGCGGCGAGCAAGCCGAAGGTCGAACCGACGCCGGCGCCGAAGGGCGAAATCAGCGCCGGCAGGCGCAGAATCTCCGCCACCCGATAGCCATGCACCGGCCCGGCGCCGCCGAAGGCGTACATCGGCATGCGCCGCGGATCTTTGCCGCGCTCGCCGAGATGGGCGCGCGCCGCGTTCGCCATGTTTTCGTTGACGATCTGATGAATGCCCCAGGCCGCCTGTTCGGCGCTCATGTGCAGGCGCTCGCCGAGCCGCGCCAGCGCGCCGCGCGCGCCTTCCAAGTCGAGGCTCATTTTGCCGCCGAGAAAATAGTTCGGATCGAGATAACCGAGCACGAGATCGGCGTCGGTCACCGTCGGTTCCGTACCGCCTTGCCGGTAACAGACGGGCCCTGGATCGGCGCCCGAACTCTGCGGCCCGACCTTGAGTAGACCGAGAGCATCGACGCGGGCGATGCTGCCGCCGCCGGCGCCGATCTCGATCATATCGATCACCGGAATGCGCACCGGCAGGCCACTGCCCTTGCGGAAGCGATAGACGCGGTCGACTTCAAACTCGTGGGTCTTGAGCGGCTGGCCGCCGTCGATGACGCAAAGCTTCGCCGTGGTGCCGCCCATATCGAAGGACAACAAGTCGCGGTGCCCCGCCCGCATGCCGGCTTCCGCCGCCGCAATCGCTCCCGCCGCCGGCCCGGACTCAAGCAGACGCACCGGAAAGCGCGACGAGGTGTCGCGCGTCGCGATGCCGCCGCTCGAAAGCATGACGAAGAAACTGCCGGCAAAGCCGATCTTGTCCAGGCGCGACTGTAATTGCGCGAGATAATCCGACACCCGCTCCTGGACGTAGACGTTCGCCAGCGTCGTGCTGGTGCGCTGAAACTCGCGAATCTCGGCGACCACTTCCGAGCTCAACGAAACCCGCATCTCGGGCGCCGCTTCGGCGATAATTTCCGCGGTGCGTTGTTCGTGCGCGGGATTGCGAAAGCTATTGAGATAGCAGACGCCGATCGCTTTGATTCCTTTGTCGCGCAGTTCGGTGACCAGCCGGCGCACGAAGGTCTCGTCCAAAGGTTCGAGCACGCTGCCATCCGCAGCCATCCGCTCGGGCACGTCGAAGCGTAGGTGGCGCGGCACCAAGGGCTTGGGCAGATCGAGATTGAGATCGTAGAGCTCGTAGCGATGCTCGCGCGCGATCTCCACCGCGTCGCGGAAGCCGGCGGTGGTGAGCAGCGCGGTCGGCGCCCCCTTGCGCTCGATCAGCGCGTTGGTCACCAGCGTGGTGCCGTGGATCAGGGTGCCGCGCTCGCCTTTTTTGACGCTGCCGTTTTTCAGCACGGGGGCAAGCGCGTTTTCCACCGCCAGACTCGGATCGCCGGGCGTGGTCAAGGTCTTGCCGATGACGGCGCTGCCGTCATCGGCGACCAGCAGCATGTCGGTGAAGGTGCCGCCGATATCGATGCCTACGCGGTACATGGATCAGTGCTGAGTCCTGAGTGCTGAGTTATGAGTCCGCCCCCCGCTCTCCACCAACGCAACGGTTGAAGAGAAACGCCCCTACTGCGCAAACAGGTCCAGCAAACGTTGCGTTTGATGGGCCGCCGCGGGGCGGAGCAGCGGAATTTTCACGCCCGCGTCGCGGTATTGCTGGACGCGCTTTTTGACTTCGTCCGGGGTGCCGCTGGCGGTCATGCCTTCGACGTAGGAATCGGGAATCGCCTTGATCAGCCCTTCCATGCCGCCTTGGGCATGGGCCTTCTCGAACAGCGGAATGTCTTCCTTGCGAATGTAGGGCTCGCCGACCCGCATCTTGGGCCCGGCGATGAAGGATATCTGCACCGGGTCGAGCTTGGTCGCCACTTCCCAGCGCACCGCGTCGAGCGCTTTTTTATGATCGTCTTCGATCGAGCAGTTGATGATCTGCGCCACTTCGAATTTCGAAAAGTCCCGGCCCGCCTGTTCAGCGGACTCTTTGATAATTTTTAGCGCGTTGGCCGTATACTCCGGCGAACAGACGGCGTTGAGCACCACGCCGTCGCCGACCGCGCCGGCGAGCTTGAGGCCGACCGTCGCCGTCGCCGGCACGTAGAACGGAATATGGGTGCGCGCCGGTTTCCAGCCCAGGCCGACGTTGTCGAAGTTGACGAACTTGCCGTGGTAAGAAACCTTCTCGCCGGTGAACAAAAGCCGCATCGACTCGATATACTCGCGCAAGACCTCGGTCGGCGTCGCGCCGACCTCTTGCGGCAGCGCATGCACGCGGGCGTGACTTTTAGTACAGGATCCGGGGGCGGCGGTGACCCGGCCGCCGGTAAGTTCGTCCAGGGTCGCCAGGGACTGCGCCATGACAACCGGACCCCGCAACCTGACGATCTGCGTCGTGCCGAGCATCAACTTCTTGGTCGCCAATCCGATCGCCGCCAGCGAGCTCACCGAGTCGCGCATCAGCTCGATGGTCTCCGAAAAGAAAGCCATCTCGAAGCCGCGCTCCTCCGCTTGCTGCATCACCTCGGCCATCTCGCGAACGTTGGTAAACTTGCCGTATCCCAGTGCGTAGCCCACTCTCGCTTTGCCCATTAACCGTGCTCCTTCCGCATTCGATTCTCGGTGGTAACCCGATCCAAAATTGTTCCAGAGTATATGCTGTTTCTCACACAAAGGCGACAGGGCGAATCGAGCGGTTGATTGACATGGCAGCTCCGTGCCGCGTATGTTGGCGTGGCATGAAGCGCGTCGTCTTCGCTTTGCTGGTCATTTGCTCCGTCATGACCGATGCGGCCTGGTCACAATCCCGCACCAAGTTAAACGTCCTCTACCCGGCCATCAGCGGCATCAACGCGGCGCTCTGGTTTGCCGCGGAAACCAACGCATTTGAAAAGTACGGTTTGGAAGTCAAGTTGATCTACATTCCAACGGCGCTTCAAGTAACGCGGGTGGTGATGACGGGGGACTCACAGATCGCTTTTTCCGGCGGCACGCCGGTCGTCAACGCCGTTCTCGGCGGCGCCGACTTAGTGTTCGTCGGCGGAGTGGCGAATGTACCGGCGTTCTACATGATGGCGTTGCCGGAAATCAAAAACGTCGCCGATCTGAAAGGCAAAGCCGTGGGTGTCACGCGCTTCGGATCTTCGACCGATTTCGCCATGCGCTACCTGTTGCTCAAACAGGGGCTCAACCCCGATAAAGATGTCACGGTGCTGCAACTCGGAGGCATGCCCGAATTGGCCGCCGCGCTTTCGAAGCGCCTCATCGCCGCCGCCCCTTTGTCGGCGCCGACGCATATTCGCGCCCGGAGCGCCGGCGCTCAGCCGCTTATCGATCTGGCAAAAGCCGGCGTCTATTTCCCGCATACAGCGGTCATCACCAAGCGAAGTTATCTAAAGGCCAACCGCGAGACCGTTGCGAACTTCTTCAAAGGCTACTCGGAGGGAATTCAACGTTTCCTACGAGAAAAAGCGCCGGCGAAAAAAATCATTCAGAAGTACACGCGCGACACCGACGAGGACATCCTCGAAGCAACGTATCAATACGCGGTGGACTACGTCGTTCGCCCGCCTTTTCCGAACCGCGAGGGCATCGTCGAAACGCTAAAACTCAGCACCGTGCCGGAAGCGAGCAAGGCCAGCCCCGACCAGTTCATCGACAACAGCGTGGTCAAAAGCCTGGAAGATCAGGGATTCTTCCGGCAGATCGGCATGGGGAAGTAAAACAAACCGCAGTCATGGAGTGATGGAGTCTTGGGCCACCCCACCACTCCATCACTCCAACCAAAACTATTTCCACAGTTGTTTGTAAAACCCCTGGTTGTCCAACTCTTTCACGAAGCGGTCGTCATAAAACGCTTCAGGCCGCGCTTCCTTCGCCTTGGGGTTGCGCTCGGCCACTTGATTGAGCACCTCTTGAATGCCCTCGCGGGTGTTGTAGGGAACCTTGTCGACGTAGTCCAACGCATACTGATAGACGGCTTCAACGATTTTCGGTTCCGAGGCGCGCACGTAGCGGATGATCGCTCGCCGCGAAATTTCCTTGTCGGTGTGCAATCGTCTCACGCCTTCCGAATAGGCCTTGAGAAAACGCCGGACGAGATCTTCATGGGTATTGACATAGGAGCGTCGCGCCATCCAGGCGTCGTGCGGAAAGTAAATGCCGGCGGTGCCCATGTTGAGCAAAACCTTGGCGCCGATTTCCTGGGCGCGCACGTTGGCCGGGCTGGAAAAGGGTGCGGCGACGATGGCGCGGTTTTTCATACCCACCGCGGCCGCGATCAGGTCGCCCATCTGAATGATCGCCACGTCCCGTCCCGGCTCGAGCCCATGCTTCTTGAGCACGTAACGAATGGTGAAATCGGTGGAGGAGCCGAAGCGCGTCACCCCCACCGCCTTGCCGCGCAGATCTTCGATGGTTTTGATTTCGGGGAGCGCCATGATGTAGAAGGCCGGCACCTTCGCCAGCGATCCGACCATGACGAAATCGCCGCCGGCGAGCGTCGCCTCCACCGCCGCGTTACCACCGGCGCCGGAAAAAGCGACATCGCCGCCGAGCATCGATTGCACCATCCGCGACGCGGTCGGAATCAGCACAGGATCAGAGTCAATATCGTACTTCTCGAACAGCCTGGCCTCTTGCGCGACCCAAAGGCCGGCGAATATGCCGCTGACCGCCGTGTAGCCGATGGCGAGCTGATCCTTCGCCCGCGCTTCGGCCGCCGCAAGCAGCAACGCCAGCAAACCGACCATCAGATGTAAACCGAATCTCTTCATGGAACACCCTCCTTTGCCGATACTATGAAATCAACCGGGCGCCGATCGGCCGCCGGCGACGGCGATTTTGCACCGTTCGCGCCCCTTGCTACTTCGCCGCCTCCGCCCCCTGGATCACTTCGTGCATCTCAAAGACGTTGGGACCGGAAAAAATTTCCGCCGGGGGGCGATTGCGGTGCGCCTCTTTGAACTCGGCGCTGTCGGTCCAGGCGCGAAACGAACCCTCATCCCGCCAGTGGGTCAGCACGACGTAATAGTCGCTCTTGAGCGGGCGGAGAATCTCCAGGCGCACGAAGCCGGGCATGTTCTCGACCAGCCGCGCCCGCCCCTCGAAGCGCGCCTCGAATTCCTTTTCATGCCCCTGCGCCACCTGAATCCGATTAGATACCACGATCATATCGACTCCTTTTCGCGTTCTTGATGTTTACGGCTCAATCTCGATTTCCGCCACCACCGGCGCGTGGTCGGAAGGCCGTTCCTTGGCGCGCATCGTGCGGTCGATGACGCAGCTCTTGCAGCCCGGCGCCAGTTGCCGCGACAGCAAGATGTGATCGATGCGCAACCCGAGATTACGCTTGAAGCCGTTCATCCGATAGTCCCACCAACTGAAGGATTTTTCCGGTTGGTCGAACAAACGAAAACTGTCCTGCAAGCCGAGACCGGCCAGCGCCCGGAACGCCGCCCGCTCCGGCTCGCTGAACAACACCTTGCCCGCCCACAGCTTCGGATCGTGAACGTCGCGCTCTTCGGGGGCGATATTATAGTCGCCGAGCAGAACCAATCGAGGGTAGCGGGCCAGCTCTTCCTCGAGCCAGGCGGTCAGACGCGCGAGCCAGTCGAGTTTGTAGCGGTATTTGTCCGACTCGACGCTTTCGCCGTTGGGAATGTAAACACAGACCGTTCTCACACCGGCGACGGTGGCGGCGATAACGCGCCTTTGCGGATCGTCGTAGCCGGGAATTCCCGCCTGCACCTCCCGGGGGTCGCCGCAGCAGAGAATGGCGACGCCGTTGTAAGTCTTCTGTCCGGAAAAAACGCTGCGGTAGCCTGCCACCGCGATCTCGGCGAGGGGAAAGTTCGCGTCCTCCGACTTGGTTTCCTGGAGGCAGAAAGCATCCGGCCTATGCGCCGCCAGCCACTCCAGCACCTGCGGCAAACGCACCTTGAGGGAATTGACGTTCCAGGTCGCGAGTTTGATCATGAGCAAGAGCTTTTTTGCGACATCCTCAACCCGCCGGCTTCGACGAACCCCGCAGCGGATGAACCGAAAACACCGGACACTTCGCGCTGCGCACCACCTGCTCCGTCACGCTGCCCATCATCATGTGGGCGATGCCGGTTCGCCCATGAGTGGACATCACGATGAGGTCGCTGCCGCCCTTTTCCGCCTCGGCTAAAATGTTGCTCGCCGCCACTCCGACCTCCACCTTCTCCCACACCGCGACCAAGGGCAACAGCTCGGCGAAGTGCTCCCTCAAGAACTGCGACAGCATTTTCTTGTGGCGCTCGATCAAATCGTCGAGCGAACGAGCCTTATAGTTCGCCAGCTCGGCGGCGTCGGCGACGTGGTAGACCGTGACTTCGGCGCCCCACCCGCGCGCCAGCTCCAAAGCGTAGCCGACGCCGGCGCGAGACAGTTCCGAAAGGTCGGTGGGAGCAAGAACGCGTTCGATTTTCATTACCCGGCTCCTCGATGATTTACTTTATCCTGATTATCTTTATTTATCGAATCCGCGCGCCGGCTGCAAAGGACCGTGGTCGAAGCGCCGCACGCTTGCTTTTTTCTTATTGAATCCAACCCGCGCCTTGGTTACAATTTTCTTTGCGCCATGATGCTTCGAATTCTTTTTCTGTCGCTGCTGATCCTCCAGGCGGCTCAACCGGCTTCGCTGTCGGCCCAGGAGCTCGACGCACGCGCCGCCTTCGCCCAGGCTTACGCGCTGTACGCCGCCGGCAATCTGCCCCAGGCCAAGGAACTGTTTCACAAGAGCGCCGACCCGAAGTATCCTTTGGCGGACTACGGTCTGCATTTTCTCGCGGCCATAGCCCTGGACGAAAAGAACTGGGATCAGGCGCGCCACTACCTCTCCCAACTGAAGCGGCGCTATCCGCAAAGCCTCTGGTTTCACGGCGCCGAGCTGCAGCGCGCCAAGATCGACCTGGCGGAGAAGAAATATGCGCAGGCCGCCGCGGCGCTGCGCGCGCTGCGCTCCGCCAAGGGCCGGCGGCCGGAAATCTCCCAGGAGTCGTTTTATCTCGAAGCGCAGGCGCGGGAGGGTTTGGGCGACCCGAGCCAGGCCCATGCGCTCTACCAACAGCTAAGGGTTTCCTATCCCTATTCCCGCTGGGCCGCGACGGCGCGCAAAGAGCAAGCCCGCCTGCGCGAGAAATTTCCCGATTTCTTCGGTTTGCCGACCCCGCAGTCGCTCGCCGACGAAGCGGACCAGCTGACGCGGGAACAGGCCTACGGCGAGGCGGAGCTGCTTTATAAAAAGCTGCTCGACAGCGCCGCCGACGCCGACTCCCGAATGCGCCTGATGGTTAAGCTGGCCGGCCTTTATCTCGACGCGCGCAAACGCGACCAGGCACTCCCGCTGCTCGACCGGATCGCCCGCGACTATCCCGAATCCAGCGAAGCGCCCAAGGCCCTCTATCAGGCCGGGCAGATTCTCTGGAACCGCCACGACAATGCGCAAGCCCGCGACTATTTCAAACGGGTCATCGAGCTTTATCCCACTAGCGCCTATATCGACCGCGCGCAGTACGCCGCCGCCGATATTCACGAGTTCTTCGGCGAGAAGGACAAGGCGGTCCAACTTTATGGCGAGATTCCCAAACGCTTTCCCCGCAGCCCGGTGCGCGACGACGCGACCTGGCGCCTGGCCTGGCTTTACTACCGCTCCGGCGAGTTTCAATCGGCCTATGCGGCCTTCGGCGAGCTCGCCGCACGCAACGGCGGCGACTCCATGCGCGCCGCGGCGCTTTATTGGCAAGCGCGGAGCGCGGAGAAAACGGGCGATCCGGAAAGCGCGAAGAAACTCCAGCGCCAGATCGTCAACGGCGGTGAAGAGTCCTACTATCAGGCGCTCGCCCTGCGCGGCTTGGAGCGGCTGGGAGCGCCGATGGAAGATTCCAGGCCGAGCAAGCCCGCCCCCGGGCCGGAGACCGACCCACCCATGAGCGCGGAGTTTTCCTTCCACCTGTCGCGGGCGCGCGAACTCGGCGCGATAACGTTGAACCGCCTGGCGCTGTTGGAACTAGACGAGGCCAATCGGCAAACGCGGAAACAAACCCGCCTGCGGCTGCTTTTGATGCGGGAATATTTTCGCGTCCAGGCCTATGGCCGCAGCCTCGCCGTCGCCAATCAAATCCCCGCTGTCAACGGCGAACGCAATCTTTATCGCTTTCCGCTGGCCTACTGGGAACTCATCCAACAAAAAGCTCAAGAGTGGAACTTGGACCCCTTTCTCATTCTGGCGCTGATCCGCCAGGAAAGTCTGTTCGACGCGCAGGCGCGCTCGCCGGCGTTCGCCTTGGGGCTGATGCAACTTTTGCCGTCGACCGCCGCCCGGGTCGCCAAGCAGGCCGGCCTTGAACCGCCCTCCGAGGCCAAACTGTTCGAACCGGAAATCAACCTCACCCTCGGCGCGAGATATCTCAAGGATCTGCTCCAGCGCTATTCCAACAATTGGTTCAAGGCGATCGCCGCCTACAACGCCGGCGAGGCGGCCGTCGACCGTTGGGAAAAGGAGATCGTGACGGACGATATCGAAGAATTCGTCGAGCGCATCCCCTATGTCGAAACCCGGGGCTATGTTAAACTTGTCATGCGAAATCACCGGATCTATAAAAAACTTTACCCAACCGCGCAATGAAAAGAAGCTCTCCGCCGTTGATCGGCATCACCGCCGACCTTTCCCTGCCGCCGCGGCGTAACTCCGGCAGCGGCCCCGAAGCGACGATCCTTCTGCCGCAACGCTATTCCCTGGCGGTGGAAAATGGCGGCGGCCTGCCCTTGCTGCTGCCCTTCACCGGCTCGCGCGCGCTGATGCGGCAAATGATCGGACGGCTCGACGGTTTGCTCGTCAGCGGCGGCAATTTCGACATTCATCCGAGTTATTACGGCGAACGGCCGATCAAGCAAATCGGCGCGATCAAGCGGGAGCGGACCGAATTCGAATTGGAGATGACCCTTTTGGCGCTCCGGGCCGACCTGCCGCTGCTGGGGATTTGCGGCGGCGCTCAGGCGCTCAACGTCGTTCTCGGCGGCTCGTTGTATCAAGACATCGCGGCGCAACTGCCGCACGCGGGCGTCCATGAGCAGAGCGAAAAAAAGCACACCGGCGGCCACCAAGTCATCATCGAGCGCGGCACGCGGCTGGAAAAAATTATCCGGCGGCGCAGCCTGGAGGTCAACACCACGCACCACCAAGCGGTCAAAGCAATCGGCCGAGGGCTGGTCGTCAACGCCACCGCCGAGGATGGGGTGATCGAAGGGATCGAGAGCGCGCGCCATTCATTCGCGCTCGGCGTGCAATGGCACCCCGAAGTCCTCGCCCGCCGATTTGTGCCGCAGCGAAGAATCTTCGCCCATTTTATCGCCAGTTGCCGCCGCCTCCGGCGCGGCTCTTAGCCGCCCTCTTTGCGCTTGGTCGAAGCGCGCCCTGGAAGCCGGCGATATCAGCGCGCGTCCTTCTTGCGCGATCCGCTCGCCGGTTGAATTTTTCCCCCTGCTGGGGCAAGGAAGATAACAGACCGATAACCAACCCCAGGGAGGAAAACCATGACGGCTGAATGCGGCGGCGACCTACTCGACAGAGAGCAAGCGGAGAAAGAACTCTATCCGGCCAGAGGCCTGCCGGGCGGCGGGCAGCTCGAGGTGCGCATGGAAATTTCCGCCAACCACCCCGATCCCGATATCCGCGGCGTGGCGCGCCGGGTCAAGTTTTTCAACCTGGAAAGCTGGCATGCGGAATGGACCCAGGTGGCGCAGAAAAACGAGGAGCTGGCCGCCGGCTTCGAAGGCGAGGAGCGCAAGCTGACGGCCCATGAGTTTTACCTGCGGGCGGCGGATTTTTACCGGCGCGCAGTCGTTTATATGCCGGACAGCGATCCGCGCATGCTGCCGACGTTCAAAAAACTCGAAGAGAATTTCGCCAAGGCCTGGAGTCTGGTTACGCCGCCCTTCGAGCAGGTGCAAATTCCCTACGAGGACCACCTGCTGCCGGCGCTTTTCTGGCCCGGCCGCGCCAAAGCGGGAAGCCGGTTGCCGGTGGTCTATAATTACGGCGGCGCCGACGGCATCCTGCTCCGCGGCGAGGACGGCGGCGCCGGCCAGTATGTGCGCCGCGGCATGTCGTTCATCGACGTCGACGGCCCGGGGCATGGCGGCACGTTGCGCCACCACAAACTCTACGCGCCGGCGGACTCCGAACGGGTGGCCAAAGCGGTCCTCGACTATCTGGTCGCGCGCGCCGACGTCGATCCCAACCGCATCGGCCTGCACGGCTCCAGCATGGGCGGCTACTCCGGGCCGCGCTGCGCCACAGCCGAGAAGCGGATCAAGGCGGTGGCGGTTTGGAGCGGCGCCTACAACCTGGTTGACGATATCTTCGATTACTATCCTCCCATCCAAGACCGCTTGCGTTGGTTGATGGGCGCCAAGGATCTCAAAGAAGCGCGGCAGAAAATAAAAGAGTTCACGCTGATCGGCCGCGCCGACAAAATCGAATGTCCCCTGCTGGTCGGTTACAGCCGCGACGATCGCGTCATGGACCCGCGCGGCGCGCTCAACCTCTATGAGAACGCGGTCAACTCCCCCGACCGGTCAATGGTCGGCGGCGTCGGCCACGGCGAAAAACGCTTCGACCGGCGGAGCTACATCGCCGACTGGTTCATGAAACAGTTGAAGGCCGGGTGAAGTTAAAAAGGAAACCTTTTCCTTCGCGAAGGTTCAGAACGAACTGTGATTGGAAGCTGTGGTACTCGCTGGAAGCACTCGTGAAGCAGGAAAGAATGGAGCGGGTGAGGAGGGTCGAACTCCCGACCTTATGCTTGGCAAGCATACGCTCTAGCCAACTGAGCTACACCCGCGTCGATGAAATTCCTACCTGAATAGCAAGGCTTTGTCAATTTATTGATCGTCAGTGAGCCCCCGCATAGCTCTTGCGCAAGCGGAAAAACTGAACGTGATAATGGACGCCGGACCAGAGCGCGAGCACGGCCGATAGATAAAGAAAATAGAGCCCCACGGCAAAGAAATCGACCCCCCCATAGGGGAAATGCACCAGCAGACCGAACACCGCGAAGACCTGAAGAATAAATTTGTACTTGCCGAGGTTTTCCGCTTGCATCACCACGCCCTCGGTCAGGGCGATGCCGCGAATAACGGTCACGGCGCTTTCGCGCGCGAGGATCAAAACCACCAGCCAGGCGGGCACGCTCGGCTCGTGCGGCCGATCCATGGCGGCAAGCATGATCAACGCCGAAGCGACCAGCAGCTTATCCGCCAGCGGATCGAGAATTTTGCCGATGTCGGACACGCTGCGGTTGCGTCGGGCCAGATAACCGTCGAAATAGTCCGTAACCGTCGCCAGCAAAAACAGGCAACCGGCCAACAGCGCCGTGGCCGGATCGGGAAAAGTAAGCAAATAGACCAGAACGGGAATGATGAGGATGCGAAAAAGACTGAGCAGATTGGGCAGTGTGCAAATCACGGCGGATCGTTCGGCTCGGACCTGCTATTTGCCGCTCTCGCGTTGAACCTGTTGGATCACTTGCACGCCACCGCCGCGGTAACTGTCGTAGTACCGAAGCACGCGCCGCACGTAATCCCTGGTTTCAACAAACGGCGGAATCCCACCATGCCGATCGACCGCCTGACTACCGGCATTGTAGGCCGCGAGACTCAACTGGAGGTCGCCCTGGTAGCGGCCGAGCAGCATTTTTAAATGGCGCACGCCGCCTTCGATATTATCGCTCGGATCGTAGACGTCGATCACGTTATGCAATCGCGCGGTCTCCGGCATCAGCTGCATCAATCCCATCGCCCCTTTGTTGGAGCGCGCCGTCGGGTTGAAATTGGACTCGGCCTTGATCACCGCGCGAATCAGATCGGCGTCGACCATATGGCGCCCGGAAACCGATTGGATGAGATCTTCATAACCATTTACGGAGGAAAGCGGCTCAGAGTGACCGTTCGATTCCCTAAGAACCCGGCGAAAACCGTTGTGTGTGGGGACGTTGGTGAAAGTGAGCACGCCGTCCTTGTCTTTATAAACAAAAACGTCGGCCTCGCTCCGGCTGGTGAGGCAAAGGCCGGCTAAACTAAAAAAAAACACGAGCGTGTTGAACTTCGGCGTCATCCGGATAATCCCAAAACTGGTCTAGGATAACCTCCCGACCCAAAGCTGTCAATCAAAAGAAACCGCCACTTATTCGAAGACTTATAGGCAAGAATCAAACGAGCAACGGAACCAGCCGCAGAGATTTAACCGAGCAGGGTCTCGGCCCCCGGTCCGACCAGCCGCCTGACCAGGGGTAGGTCGCCTTCGAGGAAGTCCAACACCGGCAGCTCTTGAAGCATCAGCCAGCGCGTCTCTTGAAAGACCCGATTACGAAGTGCGCCTTGAAAGCGCGTCACGCGGAAAAACTTGAGGCTGACTTCGGCCTCTCCGGGGTAGAGATGGCGATGGTTGAAAATTTCCACCGGGTTTTCGATCTCGATCTCCAGCTCTTCCCTCAACTCCCGCCGGAGGGCCTCCTCGTAGCGCTCTCCCGGCTCCACCTTCCCGCCGGGAAATTCCCACTTTAACGGAAATGCTGCGTCCGCGCGCCGCTGGCACACCAGCAGCCGCCCTTCTTGAAATATCAGAGCCGCGACGACGTCGATGCACTTTGCGCCGGGTTCATTCATAAAATGAAGTGTCCCGATTCCGAACCTATCCTTAATTTTGTCTGTGAAGCAAGTTCATCGTACTTGCGGCAGGCCACAAGGAGGTCTTGCAATCACACAGCGTTGCAGCGCAAGACGCGCCCTCCGTCACGTCGGAGACGAAGACGACATTCATTGCCAGAAGAGTTTGACCCCGCGGGAAGAAAAGTTTTATAAGCAGGCAACGATCCGCCACGGGCACGCTGCTTTCGACCCAAAGAGGAGATAGCAACCGAGTACGAACTTACCCTAGGGAGGTCACGATGAAACAGGCCTATCTCGGCGCAGTAGCGCTTTGCTTATCTCTCTCAATCGCAGTGGAACAAGGCTTGGCGGCGCAGGGCAAGCTTCTTTCGGCCTACATCTCCGATTCTCCCAGTTCTTCCGTGCCCGCCTGGGTCGCCAAGGAAACCGGGATCTTCAAAAAGCATGGTCTGGATATCGACCTGGTCTTCATCGACGGCAGCACGCGGGGCATACAAAGCCTCCTGGCGGGTGACTTAAGTTTTACCGAGGCGGTGGGAACTTCGGCGATCAACGGCAGAATCGCCGGCGGAGATATCGCCATCGTCAATGGCGTGGTCAACACACTGCCTTACTACGTCATCGGCAAAGCGGTCATCAAATCACGGGAGGACTTAAAGGGGAGAACGGCGGCCGTGCACATTCCGGGCACCGCGGCAGATTTTGCTCTGCGCCTCGCCCTCAAAAGAATCGGCATTGCCTATAATCAAATCAAAGCGATCACTGTCGGCGGCGGTCCGGCGCGGGTCACCTCCGTGATCAGTGGGCAGACGGATTTCACCGTGGTCAGCGATGCCGAGAAAATTCAAGGAGAGAGCGCCGGTTTGAAGGTGGTTATCGATATGGCTGAGCTCAAAGTGCCGTTTCTGTATACCTGCACCGTTACGAGCAGGCAGCTGATCCGCGAGCAACCGGATACCGTCCGGCGCATGGTCGAGGCGATCGCGGCGGGAGTCCATTTCTTCAAGACGCACAAGGAAGAATCGATCAAGATCATGAGCAAATATACCCGGGGACCGAGCCGGACCATCCTTGAAGGGGCCTATTCGGCATACAGCCAGCTTTTTGTCGAGGACACCTATCCGACCTTGGAAGGGCTGAGGAATACTCTGGAAGTGCAGTCGTCTTGGGACCCCAAGGCCGCTAAAGCCAAGGCCGAGGATTTTGTCGATCTGCGTTTCGTCGATCAACTCAGAAGCACCGGCTACATCGATAAACTCTACGGGCGCAAGTAGCGCGGGTGGCCTGGTTTCGAGTGTGCGCTGGATGAGTGAATGAGTATTGGCGCGCCCGGAGGGATTCGAACCCCCAACCCTCAGATCCGAAGTCTGATGCTCTGTCCAGTTGAGCTACGGGCGCAGCGGCGGTTTTAAAACTACAGGCGGCATGACGCGCCTATTGAAAATAAACGATCTCCAGCCCCTTTTCAAAAAAGAAACGGTGCAGCGATTGCGGAATCTCCCGGTCAGTGACGAACAGCGAACGCTGGGGCAGTAAAAAGCCCCAGGCATTCACCAGCAGGCGCTCCTGATTGGAGCCGCCGGCGGCGGGGAATCGATGTTCCCGATAGCCGGCCGGCTCCCCCAGCTCGCTCAACAGCCGGCCGATGATGTCGCGGGATGACAACGCGGCGATGTCGAGCTCGACGGTCTTGTAGCCCTGGCTTTCCTGAAGCGATTTTTTTATCTCCGGCTGCGCGCGCTGAAAAAACAGCGCGATTTTATTTCCCCGCGCCTCGAAGACCCGGTCCGCCTGAGTTTCCAGCGTGAGGCCGTCGCGCAACTTGACCGATAAGGTTGCGGCGCCGCCGGCCGGAATGCCGTGCGCCAGTAAAAGCGAATTGACGAGTTCCTTCTTATCGCGCGGCCAGGTCTGGACCTGCGCATTAACCACCTGCGATTCGTTGACCGCCGCCGCAGGCCTGGAGCCGGCGGAAGCAACGACCACGTCCTTGATATTGAGCCCGCGCGATCGCAACTGCGCGATCAAGTAGTCGGGCGTGGTCTCCGCCTGATCGGTAAAATTGATAACATATATCTCCTGGGCTTTGTTGTTTTCCTCCGGCGCCAAAGCCATCCAGTTCCCCTTGGCCTCGTAGGACACCCCCGCTTCTTGAATGATAACCGGGCGGTCCGGCGGCAAACTCTGGTAGCCCAGGCCGGCAAGCAATTGACCGACCGCGTCGTGGAGAGAGGTCTTCGGGTTCATCGACACGACCGGCGCCCCCACCGTCGGACTATTCAACTGAGCGCGTAAAGAGGCGGGGATATTGCCCTGGGGATCGATCACCACCCGCTGCTTAATTTTGGGATCGTAAACTACCGGATAGCTGCTCTTATCGAACCGTATCGCGGCGTCTTTCACCGCCACCACTTCGTCGCCCGCCGTTTGCAGCTGAGCGCCGAGACTTTCCATGACCTGGGCGAGCAGGGCCATGTTTTCCGTCGCCGGCAGACGGCGGACCGACTGCGCATCGAGCGCTGGGGAAGCCACTTGCGCCGGCGGAGCAGCCTGGGCAGTTTGAGCCGCTTGAGCCGGGCGAACTTCCGCGAGCGGCTTTGCTTGCGGCGCCGCGGCTGCATCCGACTTGGCGATTTCTTGGGCCGGAGCCACGGCGGGCAAACGGATGATTTCCCCCTCGCGGAGAAGGTCCCAATTTTTTCTTTGCGGATTTAAATCCTTGGTCAGCTCATAGTAGTCCAGCAACTGTTTTTCATCCCGAATGCCGGTGCGGTCGCGCAAGATTTGGTAGAGATACTCCCCCGCCTTGACGCGGTAATTGACCGTGGTGCCCGGTGGTGTCGGGGCGCGGGCCGCCTCGGCGGCGCCGCCCTTGGCCGAGCGCGATGCCGCGGCCTCATCGGGCCGCAGCGGAATAAAAATCGCGTCGCCGACGCGCAGGACATTCAAATTTTTCAGCCGCGGGTTGAGTCCGCGGATAACCACCAGATAGCTCTGGAAACGTTTTTCAGAGAGCCCCTTTTCCTGGATCAAGATGCGCCAGAGCGAATCGCCCCGGCCCACCATGCGCTCTTCGCCTTCGATCTCCTTGCCCTGATATTCGCGCGACTGCACGCTCTTGCGCAAGGTCATTTGCGACTCGCCGGCGCCCGCCTTGCCGGGGGCCGGCCCCTGCGCCTGGCTCGCTCCGGCCAAGAGCAAACCAAAGCCCGCCGCCAAACAGAGCAGATGGAAACGCGGGAGCCTTACCTGACCTTCCATATCGTCCCTCCCGCCGTGTCTTCGATGGCGATGCCTTGATCCCGAAGTTGTTCGCGGATGCGATCCGCCTCCGGCCAGTTTTTTTCCCGCCGCGCGCCTTCGCGCCGCGCGATCAGCTCCTTGATCTCTTGTCGGGTCACGATCCCCTTTTTCAGCCACCGCTCTTTTTTCCGCTCGCCGTATCCTTCATACAGCAGCCCCAGCGCCGCGCACATCGAAGCGAGCGCGGCGAAGCGCGCCGCGATGTCCTTGGGTTTTTTTTCATCGAGCAAGCGATTGAGCGCGCGCGCCTCGTCGAAGATCAGCGCCAACGCCCGCGGCGTGTTGAAATCATCGTCCATTTCCCGGCGAAAGGCGTCGAGCAGCGCGACTTCGGGAGTAGCCTCCGCCCGCGGCGCGACCGATTGGCGGGCACGCTCCAGTGTTTCGTGCAGGCGATCCACCGCCCGCCCCGCCTCCGCCAACCCTTCGGTGGAAAAATCCATCGGGCTGCGGTAGTGGCTGCCCATGAAGAAATGGCGCAGGGCGACCGGATCGTGGCTTTCCAGGATCTCCTGAATGGTAAAATAGTTTCCCAGCGACTTGGACATTTTCTCGCCGTTGACCGTCAACAAGCCGTTATGAATCCAATAGCGAGCGAGCGGCCGGCCGAAGGCACCCTCGGACTGGGCAATTTCGTTTTCATGGTGCGGGAACATGAGATCGCTGCCGCCACCGTGGATATCGAAGGGCTGGCCGAGATATTTCGTGCTCATCGCCGAGCATTCGATGTGCCAGCCCGGTCGTCCCGCTCCCCACGGGCTATCCCAAGTCGGCTCGCCGGGCTTGCTCGATTTCCACAGGGCGAAGTCGAGCGGCGATTTCTTGCGCTCGTCGACCTCGATTCTCGCTCCGGCTTCCAGCTCGTCGATTTTTTTTCCCGCCAGCTTGCCATAGCCGACAAAACTGTCGACACGATAGTAAACATCGCCGGCGACGCGGTAGGCGAGCCCTTTGTTTTCCAGCTGCCGGATCAATTCGATGATTTCGGCGATATGCTCGGTCGCCCGCGGTTCCGCCGTGGGACGAGCAAGCCCCAACGACTCGCCGTCGCGATAAAACTCTTCAATGTACCGGCCCGTAATCGCCTCGCAGCTCACGCCCTCGTCATTCGCCCGCTTGATGATTTTGTCGTCGACGTCGGTGAAGTTGCGGACAAATTGAACCCGATAGCCGAGAAAGTTTAGGTAACGGTAAATCACATCGAAGGTGAGCAGCGCGCGCGCGTGGCCGATATGCGACGAGTCGTAGACCGTCACGCCGCAGACGTACATGCGCACTTCGCCTTCCGTGAGCGGGATGAAAAGCTCCTTCTCAGCGCTGAGGGTGTTGAAAATTTTGAGCGCCATACCTGCGGCATTTTTTAATCTGACGGATCGGCGGTTGTTTTGCAAGCCGATTTTCTCTCGCGGACTTGATAATGCGGGGGAAAAAGCATAGACAAAAATCTATGAATTTCGCCAAACCCTATAAAGATTTACGCGAATTTATCGCCACGCTGGACGAGCGCGGCAAACTCTATCGCATTCACAAGGAGATCAACAAGGACACCGAACTCCAACCGCTGGTGCGCTGGCAGTTTCGCGGCTTGCCGGAAGAAGCGCGCAAAGGTTTTCTTTTCGACAACGTCACCGACGGCAAGCAGCGAAAGTATAACTGTTCGGTGCTGGTGGGCGGGCTGTCGAGCTCCGAGGCGATTTACAGCCTGGGCCTGAAGTGCGAACCGGAGGAGGTTCCCGACCGCTGGATCTACGCGCTCGATCATCTCGTACCGCCGGTGATGGTCGACCAAGGACCGGCGCAGGAAGAAGTTCACCTGGGCCCCAAGCTCTTGGAACATGGCGGGATCAATGAATTCGCCGTTCCCATCTCCACGCCGGGATTCGATAACGGCCCCTACATCACCGCGGGCCACTGGATCACCAAAGATCCGGAAACCGGCCAGCGCAACGTCGGCAACTACCGCGGCTTGATCAAAGGGCCGGATCGCAGTGGTTTGATGACCGGCACGCCGCAGGATTTGTCGAACCAATGGGAAAAATGCCGCAGGATGGGCAAACCGCTGGAAGTGGCGATCGTCGTCGGCACCATCCCCGCGGTCTCCTATGCGGCGACGCAGAAAGTGCCGCCGGACGTCGACGAAATCGCTTTGGCCGGCGGACTCCAGGGCGCGCCGGTGGAGCTGGTCAAATGTAAAACCATCGATCTCGAAGTGCCGGCTAATTCGGAAATCGTTTTGGAAGGCATCATCCCGACCCAATACATGGAAGAGGAAGGCCCCTTCGGCGAATCGATGGGCTACATCGATCCGCGCACCTTGAGCTTGGTGTTCGAGCTCAAATGCGTCACCCATCGCAAGAATCCGATCTGGGTTTCGATCATCAGCCAGGTCACGCCGAGCGAAAGTTCAAAAATCAAGGCGATGGGCATGGCGACGCTGATCAAGCGCTACCTG
>Ga0153916_10001183_pt1 | contig 18506 bp, 16 predicted proteins | sample Opewatmetagenome_FD_109642 | JGI IMG/M metagenome (GOLD analysis project Ga0153916, IMG submission 109642) | Freshwater wetland microbial communities from Ohio, USA - Open water 3 Core 3 Depth 4 metaG | ecosystem: Environmental > Aquatic > Freshwater > Wetlands | place: USA: Ohio, Lake Erie... | reverse complement strand
GACTGGGGCATCGTGCTGGCCGCCGCGATCCCGGCGGGCCTGGGGGCCGGAGCGCTCGACGGCGGGGGCAACGGCCTGATCCTGGACCTCTACCGGGGGTCACGTGGCCGCGCCCTCAACACGCTGCATCTGTTCTTCAGCCTGGGTGCCCTTGCGTCACCGCTGGCAATCGGGCAGCTCGTTGATGCCGGCGTCGCGTGGCAGTCCCTCGTCGTCGGCACGGCCGCGCTGACCGTCCCGGTCGCCGGCCTCTTTGCCGTCGCGGCGTTGCCACATGGCCGCCACACGGCCGTCGCGAGATCCGGTGCGCGCACGGCGAATTCGATCGCCATGAGCTTGCCCCTCATCACGCTTGAGGTGGCGATCGCCTGCTACGTCGCGTCGGAGGTGGGGGTCTCCGACTGGCTGGTGCGCTTCCTCGATAGCCTGCCGCTCGGGTTGGCGACCGCCAGCCTGTCGCTCTTCTGGGCCGGCCTCGCACTCGGACGGCTGGCTGCCGCCAGGGTGGCCGACCGCTTCGACCACCTGCAGTTCACGACGATCGCGATCACCGTGGCATCCCTCGCGGTCGTCGGCGCGGTCCTGGTTCCGTCGGCGAACGTTTCGATCGTCCTCTTCGCCTTGGTCGGCTTTGCCTTCGGGCCGGTCTTCCCGCTCATCATCGCGATCGGCGGCGAGCGCTTTCCCGAGCGGTCCGCGGCGGTCGGCGGTTTCCTGACCGGATTTGCGGTGGTCGGGGCGGTCGTCTATCCGCCGATCATGGGCGTCCTTTCCGTCACGGTTGGACTGGCGCCGGCTATGCTCGGGACGGCCGCGCTGGGACTCGCCTGTGCCGGTGCCCTGCTGATCGCCCGCCGCCTGTGACAGGCGCCTCGAATCACGTCATCGTTCACGCTCGGAGGTGCTGGCATGTCGATTGGAGCATCGAACCCACACGGGCCGGTTCGCTGGGGGATCCTGGGGACCGGTGACATCACCCGCTCCCTGCTGAAGGGCGCGAGGCGCACCGACGCCGTCGAGATCGTCGCGGTTGGCAGCCGGACCGCGGAGCGAGCCAACGCCCACGCCGCCGAGCACGGGATCGCTCGCGCCCACCCGTCCTACGAGGCACTGCTGGCCGACCCTGACGTCGAGGCCGTCTATGTCTCGCTGCCCAACTCGCTCCACCACCCCTGGACGATGCGCGCCCTCGCGGCCGGCAAGCACGTCCTGTGTGAGAAGCCGTATTCCCGCCGATCGGCGGACGTCACGAGCGCCTTTGATGCGGCCGAACACGCTGGCCTCGTCCTGTGCGAGGGTTTCATGTGGCGGCATCATCCCCAGGCTCGAATGATCGTTGACCTCCTGCCGGAACTGGGCGAGCTGCAAACGATCCGCGCCACCTTCAGCTTCGTCCTCGACCGGCCGAACGACATCCGCCTGCGCTCGGACCTCGACGGCGGGTCGCTGATGGATGTCGGCACCTACTGCGTGTCTGGTGCGCGGCTGCTGACCGGCGAGGAACCCGATCTCGTCTTCGGAACGCAGGTCGTGGGGCCGAGCGGCGTCGACGTCCGGTTCAACGGGCTGCTGCACTTCCCGGGTGGCGCCGTCGCCGAGATCATGTCCAGCTTCGAGACGGACCACCGCGGCCTCGAGGCGATCGGAAGTGACGGCTCGGCGCGCCTGACCAACCCCTGGTTGCCGGACGACCCCGACCCGACCCTGATCCGGGATGGCGTTGAGACGCCGATCGCATTCTTCGATCCCTATCAGCTGGAGCTCGAGAACATCAGCGCGGCGATCCGCGAGGGACGGCGGCCATTGCTCGGCCGGACCGATGCGCTTGGCCAGGCCCGTGCCATCGAGGCACTGTACCGGTCGGCCGATACGGGGCTGCCGGTTCGCCTGTGACGACCTCGTCGACCGCCCGGCGGGGCGGACGATCCCGGCCCGGCCGATAGGCCAGGCCTCGCCCAGATCCTTCCAGGATCGCTCGTCCCTGGGGGTACTCGTCGAGGAGGTGCCGATGCGAGCGACCTTCGAGATGACGGAGACCGAGGCCGCCTGAGCGCAGACTCGCGGACATGAAGAAGGGCCGGTTGGGGGACCGGCCCTTCTGTCGAGGCGTGCGGGGAGGAGCGGTGCCCGGTCAATGCCCGGGCCGGGCGCCGCGTTGCATTCAGCTCGCTGGAGCGGGACCGGGCTGCCCGACCCGAGTCGCGACCTTGGAGCGCCACGGGACGCCGAGCATCGGCAGCAGCCAGCGATCGACGCCGTAGTAGCCGGCGACCTTCCAGGCGAGCATCAGGCCGACTTCGAAGGTGAAGAGGATCGGGTTCACCGACGCTGAGCCGGCGAGCAGGAACGACATGTTCATCAGGGCCCCGAAGAAGGCGGCGATGCCGACCAGGGCGCCCACCAGCAGGCCGATGCCGACGGCGAGCTCACCAAGCGTGATGAGCCATCCGAACCAGCCCTGCGCGTGGTTGTCGATGAGGAACTGCAGGAAGCTGCGATACCACTCGAAGGTGATCGAGGGTCGCGCCGGGGCTTCCGGGATCTTGACCGCGTTCTGCCAGAAGCCGAGGAGGCTCGCCCCGCCGTCGACCCAGCCGGTGCCGGTCAGCTTGTGCCAGCCGGCCTCGATCCACTCGAAGCTGAGGAAGATCCGGATCGGCAGCCAGAAGAGACCTGCCCGGGTGTTGCTGAACAGGTACCGGGTGAACGCCGGGCCCTCGACCTCGACGGTCTGCGACTCGGCCGAATGGCGGTCCTCGAACATCAGGACGAGGACGACGATCGCGAGGATCCAGAATGCGACGGTCGCGACGGCCCGCTCTGTCGATCCGTCAGCCGGGAAGAACCACGGGTTCTCCATGTAGAACAGGACCCCTGCCGCGATGATCGCCAGCGGCACGACAAACGACCGGTAACGCGCCAACATGCTGTGTTCCCTTCCTCGCCGGATTGGCGTCCTGACTGATCGTCGGGACGCATTCCGTCTTCCGGCATATTCGAATGATTAGACGATGCCGTCCAGTCGAGTGCGGTGCGGAGAGCCGAATGGCCCGTCATGTCGTGCCAGTGCGCATGGACCGAACGGCACGTTTTGGGACCCGTGCCCCGCGGTCGCCCACAGCGGCGAGATCTTGAGCGTTTCTTGAGCGCCCTCGGGGGGCCGGACTCGCGAGGCTCTTGGTCGGCCGCCGTACGGTGAAATTGCCGCCCGCCCCTGGCGGTCTGGCTATGCCCGCCGTCTGAGACATCGAGGCCTTTCGTCCATCCCGTGAGTCAACACCAGCCCTCCACGCCCACCCGATGAGCGAAGGACCTAACGAACCCAGGCCGTTGCGCGGCCGTCACGCCGGCGATCGCGGAGTTCCCGATGAGGGCGTGAGACACGAGGTGTCTCGGACGTGAGCGATTCCCGAAAGGTCCTGGCCGGCGTCAAGCGCGCCGATCGCCGCGTTCGCGTCGACCGTCCCCACGCGAAGTATTTCCGCTATCAGGCTCCCGGCGTCCTCAGCGCAAAACTCGCTGCCGAAGAGCCAACCACACCGCTCGGCCAGGCCCTGGCCCGCATTCGACGCGCTCTGTTCGGTCGCCCACTGTCCAACGAAGAGGAGCTCGTCGAGCGGCTTCCGAAATGGAAGGCACTGCCCGTCTTCTCGTCGGACGTCATGTCGTCGGTGGCCTACGCCACGGAGGCCAGCCTGTTCACGCTGCTCGGGGTGGGCGCCGCGGCATTCGGATGGCTGCTGCCGATCTCCTTCGCCATCGTTGGCGTCCTGGCCCTGGTCACGCTGTCCTATCGTCAGACCATCCGCGCGTACCCGAATGGGGGCGGCAGCTACATCGTCGCCCACGCGAACCTGGGTGTCATGCCAGGCCTGGTTGCGGCAGCGGCCCTGCTGACGGACTACGTGCTGACCGTGGCGGTGAGCGTGTCGGCCGGAGTCCAGGCCCTTTACTCAGCCTTTCCGGTCGTTACGCCGATCGCGGTCCCGGTCATCGTCTTTTCGATCCTGGTGGTCATGGCCGTCAACCTGCGCGGAATCCGCGAGAGCGGCACGATCTTTGCCGCCCCGACGTACATCTTCCTCGGGAGTGCGCTGCTGATGCTCGGCCTCGGGGTTCTGCGCACGTTGCTCGGGCAGGCGCCGCAGGTGACCGGCGTCATCCCCGCCCATGTGCCGGCGGAGACGTTCGGGCTGCTCATCCTCATGCGCGCCTTCGCCGATGGCTGCTCTGCGATGACCGGCACCGAGGCGGTCGCGAACGGCGTCCCGGCGTTCAAGCCCCCGGAGTGGCAGAACGCTCGCACCACCATGCTGATCATGTCGATCCTGCTCGGCACGATGTTTCTGGGGACGTCATTCCTCGCCCACGTCTCCGGCGCCCTGCCGGCATCGAGCGGCGAGTCCGTGCTCTCGCAGATCGGCCGGTCTGTCTACGGCCCGGGGCCGCTCTGGTATCTCCTGCAGCTCTCGACGATGGGAATCCTGATCCTGGCGGCGCAGACGAGCTTTGCGGACTTCCCGCGAGTCGCCTCGATCCTCGCCCGAGACGGGTACATGCCCCGCCAGTTCGCGTTCCGCGGCGAGCGCCTCGCGTTCAATGCCGGGATCGTCGTCCTTGCCAGCGTGTCGATCGTGCTGGTCGTCGCGTTCCAGGGCCGTGTGGAAGCGCTGATCCCGCTCTACGCCATCGGTGTCTTCACGGCCTTCACCCTGTCCCAGGCTGGCATGGTTCGACATTGGTTCACCGAGCGCGGCGCCGGCTGGCGCCGCAGCGCGTTCTTCAACGGCCTGGGCGCCACGGTCACGGCGATCGTCGTGGTCATCTTCGCCATCGCCAAGTTCGCCCTGGGCGCCTGGATCGTCTTCGTGATCGTGCCGATCCTCATCGCGTTGATGCTCTTCGTCCATCACGAGTATGCGGAGGAAGCGCGCGGCCTCGAGGTTCGCGCCCAGGCGGTCATCCCGCCCCCGCGCCGTCCGCGGCGCGTGGTCATCGCGGCGCCGGCCTTCACGCGCGCTGTCGTGCAGGCGATCCGGGTCGGCCTGACGATGGCGCCGGACGTCGAGGTTGTGCACGTGACGGCCGACCTTGACGAAGGCGAGCAGTTCAGTGAGCGCGTCAGGCAGCAGGTGCCGGGCACCGTGGTCGTCACCGTCGAATCCCGCTACCGCTCGCTCGTCAACCCGTTCGTCCGGTATCTCGAGACGTCCCAGGAGGGGCACCCTGATGAGGTCGTGATCGTCCTTATCCCCGATTACATGCCCAACCACTGGTGGGACCGGATCCTCTACAACCAGAACTCGCACCGTATCCGCGAGGCGCTGGTTGGCCGACGCGACATCGTCGTGCTCGATGTGCCCTACCGTCGGGAGCGGCCGTAGCGGCTGTCGTCGAGCCGGATGTACCGTTCGCCGGTGTCCGAACCGCACCTCATGATCCTCATCCCGGCCTACCAGGAGGGTCCGCGGATCGGAGCCGTCGTGGAGGCTGCCCGTCGCCACCTGCCGGTCGTCGTGGTCGATGACGGATCGACGGATGACACCGCGGCACGGGCCAAGGCAGCGGGAGCGACTGTCCTTCGGCAGGTCCTGAATGCGGGCAAGGGAGCGGCCCTACGCACGGGTTTCGGCTACGCCCTCGAGCACGGCGTGGACGCCGTGGTCACGCTCGACGGCGACGGCCAGCACGACCCGTACGAGATCCCCTCCTTTGTCGCGGCGTTCGAGGCATCGCACGTGGACCTCATCATCGGTCGACGCGACTTCGCTTCCATGCCGCTCGTCAGGCGGGTCTCGAACACCCTTGGCCGAATGGTCATCTCCGCCGCCATCGGCCAGGACGTGCCGGACAACCAGTCCGGCTATCGGCTGATCGGACGACCACTGATGACCGCCCTGCTGGCCAGTCGCGAGACCGGGTTCGAGTTCGAAGTCGAAATGATCGCCCGTTGCATCGCCCTCGGCCTGACGCTGGACTGGGTACCGATTCGGACGATCTACGCCGGCGAACCGAGCCACATCCGCCCATGGGCGCATTTCAGCAGCTTCCTGCGGGTCGCCCGCGTCGCACGCCGGATCGTCCGAAACCGCGACGCCTAGTATCTGGTTCATGACGCGCCCCGAGCTCGATCCCCGGCGGATCGCGGCCGCCTCTGCCGCGGTCCTGATCGCCCTGGCGGCGATCACGGGCGTGGTCGGCCTGCTTGAGAGCTCGCTCGCCATTCCGAACGCGTCCGCCGTCTACCTGCTGGCGGTCGTTGGAATTGCCGTGGTCTTCGGAACGACACCGGCGGTCGTGACCGCGATCGGCGCCTTCCTGCTGTACGACTACTACTTCACGGATCCGCGCTACACCCTCACCGTTCGCGATCCGGGCGAGTGGCTGACAGTCCTGCTGCTCCTGCTCGTGGGGACCGTGGTGGGACGTCTGGCCGGTCGCGAGCGAGCACGTGCGGAAGCCGCGCTTGCGCGGGAGCGAGAGGCCCGGGCGCTGTTCAACGTGAGCTTTGCCCTCGCTGAGCGACGCGACATTGCCGACGCGCTCCCGACGATCGTCGGGATCCTGCGCAACGAGACACGGATGTCGCGGGCGTGGGTGGTGATCGGGGAAACCGTGGCGGCCGACACCGGGGCCGGCTCCGGGCCCGCCCCCACCATTCCGGCCGTCCACACCGTCTTGCGGCGCCGCCCCGGCGACGAGCCGGCCGAATGGGTCCGGGTCCACGCGGGCGCTCGCGGCGCGAAGATCGAGCCGGCCGCCGAAGAGGCCGCCTACAAGGTGGCGATCACGGCCGGCAGTCGAACGTTCGGGGCATTGTGGGTCACCCGCCCGAGGCGCGTTGGCGATCCGGATCCCGGGGAGACGCGGGTTCTCGCGGCGGCGGCGGACCAGATCGGCGGGTCGCTGGAGCGGGACCGGCTGTTGCGCGACGCGACGGCAGCCGAGATCTCGCGCCGAAGCGAAGCGCTCAAGTCCGCCTTGCTCGACTCCGTTTCGCACGACCTGCGCACGCCCCTGGCGTCGGTCCGCGCGGCGGCGGGGACCCTCATGGACCCGGAGATCGACTGGCCGCCCGAACGGCGGCGAGAGATCGCGGCATCGATCGATCGTGAGGCCGAGTGGCTGAACCGCCTGGTCACGAACCTGCTCGACATGAGCCGGATCGAAGCCGGCGAGCTCAAGCCGAGCCTCGAGGTCTTCGAGCTGCCGGACCTCATCGACAGCGCCCTCGCTCGCTCGGTGCAGGATGGGACGCGCGCCCGTGTCACCCTCGACCTGCCGCATGACCTGCCGCCGGTGTTGGCCGATGAGGTATTCCTCGGACAGGTGTTGGCGAACACGGTCGACAACGCCGTCAAGCATGGCGGGCCTGACGTGCCCATCCGGATCTCGGCCCGGTCGATCGGCGACGGCATCGTTCGAGCCACGATCGAGGATGGTGGCGGCGGCGTGCCCGCGGAATCGATCCCCCGCCTGTTCGAGAAGTTCTTCCGGGTGCCGCGCAAGGGAGAGGGGTCGAGGCGTGGCACGGGCATCGGCCTGTCGGTGGTGCGTGGGCTGGTCGAAGCCATGGGCGGCCGCGTAGAAGCTCGTCCGAGCTCGCTTGGCGGACTGGCCATCGACATCGACCTGCGTGAAGCTCCGGTGCCGTCCAGTTGATCTGGCAGACCGACGCCGCCACGATCCTGCTCGTCGAGGACGACGACGCGACGCGCGAATCAATCGCCACATTCCTGCGCGGTCATGGACACGATGTCCGTGAGGCCGGGACCGCGGCCGAGGCGCTGTCGGCCTGGGAGGCCAGTCGCCCCGACCTCATCGTGCTCGACCTGGGCCTGCCGGACTTTGACGGCTCCACCGTCGTGCGCCGGGTTCGGCGGGAGGCGACCACGCCGATCCTGATCCTGTCGGCGCGGGACCGCGAGGACGACAAGGTGGCGGCGCTCGACCATGGCGCCGACGACTACGTGACCAAGCCATTCGGCATGCCCGAGTTGCGGGCGCGAATCGACGCCCTGGTTCGGCGTGCCGCCGGGCCGGCCGCCGACGCGGCGGGCCAGATTCGGGTCGGGTCGCTGGCAATGGACGTCACTCGCCGGCTGGTCAGCGTCCACGGCGTGCCGGTCCACCTGACGCCGCGTGAGTACGAGGTCCTGAAGGTCCTGTTGATGCACGCCGGCCGGCTGGTGACGCACGGCCGGCTCCTTCGGGCGGTCTGGGGATCGGCTTATGGCGACGAGTCGCACTACGTCCATGTGTACGTCAGCCAGATCCGGCGGAAGCTCCTCGCCGCCGACCCGACCGGTTCCGTGGATCGCCTGATCGTGGCCGAACCCGGCGTCGGCTACCGCGTCGCGATGGCTTGAGCGGTCCTTGAGCGAGGTCGAGGGTCGCTGACCCGATTTCCTCTTGGCGCTCGGCGCGATCCTCGTGCTGTGAACGCCATTGAACAGACCGCCACAGCTGAAGTCGAACGCACGCTCGATCGTGAGGTCGAGCTCCTGATGAGCGCCATCTACCTCGTGGCCAGCGGCGGCGCTCCGGCCGCGACCGTGGCCGGCCTTCGACTGGCCGAGGCCGCCATGGCCATCGTCCGTCCTCGCGCCGTGGAGCGTGGCCTGATCATGGAGGCGCTGTGGGGTCCCGATGAACGGACATGCGATGTGCGCGTGCGGCGGCCACCGACGGAATGACGACGAAGCCGCCCGAAGTCCTGCTCATCGAGGACGACGAGCCGCTCGCCGGAATCCTGTCGGCACACCTGCAGGCCCACCACTTCCGGGTCACGATCGCCCGTACGGCTGAGTCGGCACAGTCGGCCCTCGCCGCCGGCCTGCATCCGGACGTCATCCTGCTGGACATCAACCTGCCGGGAGAGACCGGCTGGTCGGTGGTCCGCGGCGACGCCCTCGCGGTCGCAGGGCGCCCGCCAGTCGTGGTGGCCAGCGCCATGGCCGTCAGTCCCGCCCGGCTTCGCGAGTTCGGCATCGCCGGGTACCTGCCCAAGCCCTTCGCCCTCGACACCTTGCGCTCGACGATCGAGCGCGTGCTCAGAAAGGAGCCAACGGAATCGTGAGCGATTTCCAGATCGTCGTGATCTTGATCGCCTGCGTACTCGCGCTCAGCAGCTATCTGGTCCTGTGCGATCGAGTTCGCCGGTGAACGTCCTTGACGTGCTGGCCGGCCTGGCCGCCGTCTTCGTCTTCGTCTACCTGCTCTGGGCTCTTCTGCGGCCCGAGGACTTCTGAGCATGTCCATCGGTGACTTCCTCACGCTGGCGACGATCGCCCTGGCGGTCCTGCTCGTTACGCCCGTTCTCGGTCGCTATATCCACCGGGTCATGGAGGGCGAGCGCGTCTTCCTCAGCCCGGTTGTTCGACCAGTTGAGCGCTTCGTCTACCGCGTCTGCGCGATCGACGAGACCAGGGAGCAGGACTGGAAGGGCTACGCGATTTCCGTCCTGGCGATGGCGTTCGTCGCCATCGTCGCCGGATACGTCGTTTTCCGGCTGCAGGACATCCTGCCCTTCAACCAGGGCGGCATCCCCCCGATGTCGCCGGACCTGGCCTTCAACACGTCGGTCAGCTTCGAGACCAACACCAACTGGCAGAACTACTCGGGCGAGACCGGCGCCACCTACCTGACCCAGGCCGCCGTCCTCGCCGTTCGCAACTTCACGTCGGCCGCGACCGGCCTTGCCGTCGCCATCGCGCTCATCCGCGGCCTGACCCGGCGCAGCACCAGGACCCTCGGCAACTACTGGGTCGACATGACTCGCGGCGTCCTCTACATCCTTCTGCCGATCTCGATCGTCGGGGCGATCGTGCTCGTCTGGCAGGGTGTTCCGCAGACCTGGAGCCCTTCGCAGGTCGCGACCACGCTGCAGGGCGCCACCCAGACGATCGCGCTCGGCCCGGTCGCCTCGCAGGAATGGATCAAGGAGTTCGGCAACAATGGGGGCGGCTTCTTCAACGCCAACTCCGCCCATCCGTTCGAGAATCCCACGCCGCTGACCAACTGGCTCGAAATCTTCGCCCTGCTCGCCGTCAGCTTCTCGCTGACCTACACGTTCGGGAGGTACGCCGGCAACCAGCGCCAGGGCTGGACGATCTTCGGGGCGATGGCCGCCATCCTCCTCGTCGGCGCCGTCTTCGCCATGCACGGCGAGCTCGCCGGCAATCCGCTCTTCCCGGCAGGCGTGGACCAGGCGGCCCTCGGCAACATGGAAGGCAAGGAGACGCGCTTCGGCGCCGCGGTCGGTGGCCTGTTCATGGCGGCCACGACCGGGACGAGCACCGGCGCCATCAACATGTGGCACGACAGCGCGCAGCCCCTGGCCGGCCTTGTCCCGATGTTCAACATGGAGCTCGGTGAGGTCACGCCGGGCGGAATCGGGGCCGGCATGTACGGGATGCTCGTCATCGGCGCAATCCTGGCCGTCTTCATCGCTGGCCTCATGGTCGGGCGGACGCCCGAGTTCCTCGGCAAGAAGGTCGAGAGCTTCGAGATCAAGATGGCGATGATCACCGCGCTGGTGCTCGGCGCGAGCATCCTGGGCTTCACGGCGCTCGCCACGGTGCTGCCTGACGGCCTGGCCGGGCCGCTGAACAAGGGCCCCCACGGCTTGAGCGAGATCCTCTACGCCTTCTCAAGCCAGACCGGCAATAACGGATCCGCCTTCGCTGGCCTGACCGGCAACGCGCCCTTCTACAACGTCACCGGCGGCTTCGCGATGCTCATCGGTCGGTACGGAATGATCGTGCCGATCCTCGCACTCGCCGGCTCGATGGCCGCGAAGCGGAGCGTCGCTCCGTCACTGGGCACGTTCCCGACCACGGGCGTGCTGTGGACCGTCCTGCTGATCGGCGTCGTGATCATCGTGGGAGCCCTGACGTTCTTCCCGGCGCTGTCGCTCGGGCCGATCGTCGAGCAGCTCCTCCAGAACGCCGGAAAGGTGTTCTGATTCTCATGAGCCTGACTCGTTCGCTGTTCTCCATCGACACGGGCGGTGGCACGCGCCGGTTCCAGCGCTTCGTCACCCTGGGCGGCGCAAAGCCGTCCGGCGAGCAGCCGCCGCGCCCGCGGGGCGTTTTCGACCCGGATCTCCTTCGGGCGGCCATCCCCTTTGCTGTCCGCAAGCTGGATCCTCGGCTGCTCATCCGGAACCCGGTCATGTTCGTGGTCGAGCTCACGGCGGCGCTGGTGACCCTGATCGCGCTGTCCAACCTCACGGGCCAACCTACGGTCGTCGGGGCCGGCGGTCTCGGCTTCCAGGTCCAGATCGCGATCTGGCTGTGGTTCACCGTGCTGTTCGCCACGTATGCCGAGGCCGTGGCAGAGGCCCGGGGTCGAGCGCAGGCGGCGACCCTGCGGCGGACACGGTCCGAGACGACCGCGCATCGCCGAGCGGCGGACGGGAGCCTCGAGACCGTGGGTTCGTCGGAGCTGCGCAAGGGCGACATCATCGTCATCGAGGAAGGCGAGACGATCGCCGGCGACGGCGATGTGATCGAAGGCATCGGTTTCGTGAACGAGGCGGCAATCACAGGCGAATCCGCCCCGGTGCTCAAGGAGCCGGGCACGGACATCCGCAGCTCGGTGACCGGCGGCACGACCCTGACCAGCGACCGCCTGGTCGTGCGCGTGACCACCAACCCGGGCGAGACCTTCCTCGATCGAATGATCGCGTTGGTTGAGGGCGCCAAGCGGCAACGGACGCCGAACGAGATCGCCCTGGCGATCCTGCTCGCCGGCCTGACCGTCATCTTCCTCATGGCGACCGTCACGCTGCGGCCATTCGGGCTGTACGCCGGGACCACCGTCGATACGGTCGCTTTGGTCGCGCTCCTCGTCTGCCTCATCCCGACCACCATCGGCGGCCTGCTGTCGGCGATCGGGATCGCCGGGATGGATCGGGTCGCCCGGTTCAATGTCCTGGCCATGAGCGGGCGGGCGGTCGAAGCGTCCGGTGACGTCGACGTCATCCTGCTCGACAAGACCGGCACGATCACCTACGGCAACCGCCTGGCGGCCTCGATCACCCCGGCCCCCGGTGTCGGCGAGGTCGACGCCGTCACGGCCGCGTTGGTGGCCTCGATCCGCGACGAAACCCCCGAGGGGAGATCGATCGTCGACCTCGCCCGCAAGCGACTCGCGGAGCTCCATGCCGCGGCCGGCGCGGACGACGAGGCCGGTTTCGCCGAGCTCGCCGCGACGATCACCGAGGAGATCCCGTTCCGGGCCGAAACCCGCTCGAGCGGGGTCCAGACATTGTCCGGGACGCTCATCCTCAAGGGCGCGGTCGATGCGATCGGGGCCGGTCTCAACGGAGCGATGCCGGCCGAGCTGCTCGCTGGAACCGATCGCCTGGCCGACCAGGGCGCCACACCGCTCGCCATCGCCAGCGACGGGCGTGTGCTCGGCCTGATCGAGCTCAAGGACACCGTCAAGGAAGGGCTCGTCGAGCGCTTCGCCGAGTTCCGCAAGATGGGCATCCGCACCGTCATGATCACCGGCGACAACCCTCGAACGGCCGCGACGATCGCGCGCGAAGCGGGCGTCGACGACTTCATCGCGCAGGCGACGCCGGAACAGAAGATCGCCTTCATCCGCAGGGAACAGGCCGACGGCCACCTGGTCGCCATGACCGGCGACGGGACGAATGACGCCCCGGCGCTCGCCCAGTCCGACGTCGGGCTGGCGATGAACAGCGGCACGTCGGCGGCCAAGGACGCCGCCAACATGGTCGACCTCGACTCGGATCCGACGAAGCTGCTCGAGGTCATCGCCATCGGCAAGCAGCTCCTGATCACCCGAGGCTCGATCACGACCTTCTCGATCGCCAACGACGTGGCGAAGTACTTCGCGATCCTGCCGGCGATGTTCGTCGCCGTCTATCCGGAGCTCGGCGCCCTGAACATCATGGGCCTGTCCACGCCGCAGAGCGCGATCCTGGCGGCGGTCATCTTCAACGCCCTGATCATCATCGCCCTGGTCCCGCTGGCACTGCGGGGCGTCGCATTCCGCGCGGCGCCGGCCAGCGAGCTGCTGCAGCGCAACCTCCTCATCTATGGCCTCGGCGGGATCATCGCCCCGTTCTTCGGGATCAAGGGGATCGATCTCATCGTGTCCGCCCTCCATCTTGCGTAGGACAGATCGATGACTACCTTTCTCCGCCACCGGTTGTGGCCAGCGGTTGCACTCCTGCTCGCAATGACCGTGATCACCGGTGTGATCTACCCGGTCGCGGTCACGGCCGTCGCGCAGGTCGTCTTTCCATCGCAGGCCAACGGCTCGCTCATCGTCGTGGATGGCAAGACCGTCGGCTCCAGCCTCATTGGGCAGGCCTTCAGCGACGACAAGTACTTCTGGGGGCGGCTCTCGGCGGCCGGCAAGGATGGCTACGACGCCAGCGGCTCGGCGGGCTCCAACCTGGGTCCGACGAGCCAGGCGCTCATCGACCGGATCACGGCCGACGTCGATCGCCTCCGCGCCGCCAACGGCGGCGGCCCGGTTCCCGTCGACCTGGTCACGACCTCCGCGTCCGGCCTCGATCCGGACGTCAGCCCGGCCGCGGCCGACTACCAGGTCGCCCGAGTGGCCAAGGCACGCGGCATGACCGAGGATGCCGTCCGGGCTGTGGTCGCCCGCCACACCCAGCAACCGCTGCTCGGATTCCTCGGCGAACCGCGGGTCAACGTCCTGTTGCTCAATCTCGACCTGGACGGCCTGCTTTCGAAGTAACGTGCGTTGACGAGGGTGGATGCAGTTCGTGAGCGAGACGGAACGCGGCCGGTACGACAGCCGGCCGACCGCTGAGGAGATGCTGGCCCGGATCGGCGCGTCCCGGGAGCGCGGCCGGCTCCGTGTGTACCTCGGCATGGCGCCCGGCGTCGGGAAGACATTCCGGATGCTGGAAGAGGCCCACCGACGGGTAAAGCGTGGAACTGACCTGGTCGTCGGTTACGTCGAGCCGCACGGTCGCCCCGAGACCGCCAAGCTGCTGGACGGCCTGGAGATCGTTCCTCGCCGGCGCATCGAGTATCGCGGCGTGGTGGTCGAGGAGATGGACACCGATGCGATCCTCGCTCGGAAGCCCGCCGTCGCCTTGATCGACGAGCTCGCCCACACCAACGCCCCCGGCTCGGCTCGGGAGAAGCGCTGGCAGGATGTCGAGATCATCCTGGATGCGGGCATCGATGTCGTCAGCACCTGCAACATCCAGCATCTCGAGTCGGTCGCCGATGCGGTGGCCACGATCACCGGCGCGCCGGTCAACGAGCGGATGCCCGACGAGATCCTGGCCGCCGCCGACGAGGTCGAGCTCGTCGACATGAGCCCGTACGCACTCCGGCAGCGGATGCGCCATGGAAACGTCTACCCGGCGGAACGCGCACGCATCGCCATGGATCGGTTCTTCACCGAGTCCAACCTGACCGCCCTGCGCGAGATCGCGCTTCGCTTCGTCGCAGGCCGAGTCGATGCCCAACTCGAAGGAATCGAGGCAGCGCGGCCGCTGTCCAGCGTCAGCGAGCGGGTGTTGGTCCTGATCGACGACTCGGACGCGACAGGGCGCGCGCTGCGTCGGGCCGCCTCCACGGCAGCCGTGCTGCGTGCCCCACTGCTCGCCCTCGTCGTCCAGACGCCGGCGGATTCCGCCGCGGCATCCGAGCCGAGCCGCAGGCTCAGGGAGCACCTCAACGATGCGACGGACCTGGGGGCGGAGATCCTGTTCGTCGATGCGACCGACGTCGCGGAGGGGATCGCACGCATCGCCAAAGCTCGGCGGGTTTCCCGGCTGATCATGCCGCACCGGCCGATGGGCGCTCTCGAACGGCTGCGCCGGACATCGCTGGCGGACCGCATCCTCGAACGTCTCCCGCGACTCGAGATCACCATCGTGGCCGAGGCCCCCGAGACGGCGGACGCGTATCGGGTTGGCCGCGGCGACTGATCCGCCCCTCCGTGGTACTGGCGGCTAGTCCAAAGTACGGCTTGGCGCAGCCCACCCCTCACCCCTACGCTCTGCCACGCAGCGGGCTGGAGTCCACCGCCGAGCACCTCAGGGACCCGGACCCAACGAGGACTGCACTGTACGAGGCGACCATCCAATGGCATCGATGGCCATCAACGAACTGGGACCGATGCTCACCGCGACCGAAGTCGCCGACATGCTTCACCTGCATGTCAACACGGTGAAGCGGCTCGGCGATCGGGGCGAGCTGCCGTTCTACCGGGTGTGCAAGCGCGGCGACCGCCGGTTCCGGCTCGACGACGTCATGAAGTTCCTGACCCAGAACCGCTAGTCCGTCTCCCGACGGTCTGAGCGCCCGGCCCGGGTGGGCACGGGCGCTCGTTGCTGTTCCGGGGTGGGTGCTCGCGGGCGTCCGGTCGGCTCGCCACAACCTGGTGTGGCGGCGGGATCAGGGCTCCAGAGTCCGAAACCGGGCACCGGATCTCGCGCCTGGGCATGGAACGAGGACCGCCCGGACAAGCTTGTGCTTCCAAGGCCCAATTCCAATACATCTCCGCGTGGTAGACCGCCAGATGGAGCGGATCTTGCAGAGCTGGCCATGGATGACGAGGGACGTGTCGCGGATGCGCGCCTCCCAGTTACGCCGCTTGATGCATCGCCGGCGGCCGGGCCACGGTCAAGAGGCGAATCGTCGGGCGGCGGCCGCGTAATTCGCATAGCGGGAGGTCGATCGCCGTCCGTCGACCCGCGACCGAATCAGCCAATCGCGCCGCTTGCTCGAGGGATCGATCAAGGCGAGCCCGCGACCCACCACCGGGTGGTCGTCGCCGGCCAGCCAGTCGAGCATCTCGCGCGCCCGTGACGGAAAGGCTCGGCGCAGGAGTTCACCATTCTGCCGGAGGACGCCTTCGACCTCTTCGCTCGCCAGCACGAGAAGCCAACTGACGATGCGCCGCGGCCGCCAGCCCAGGCGACGAGCGGCATCGCCCCCGGTGCGTCCATACCAGCCGAGCTGGCGCTCGATCGATCCCAGGTCGTCGAGCCGCGTCTTGAGCTCGACCACGAGCAGGGTCCCGCTTTCGGGGTCGAACGCCACCAGGTCGATCCAGCCACGCAACCGGCCGTCGATGATCTCGACCTCGCGTGCGGTCTGCCAACCCGTCGCCCGGAGCCGCCGCTCCACGTAGGCTGAGCACCGAGCATGGACCAGGTCTCGCTGGCGAGGGCCGCCGAGGATCGTGGGAAGACGAATCAGGAGCTCCGCCTCAAGTCCGAGCGCGCGGATCAGACGCTCCATGACACCGATCGTGGGATTGGCCCTGGCGCGCTCGATCCTCGCCACGTAGGCACGAGACAATCCCACCTTGTCGGCGACTTGCTGTTGGCTCATGCGCAACCTGATCCGAGCGTCATGGCAGGCGAGCCCAAAGGCCTTTCGAAGCGACGTTCCGTGAGCGTCCTCGTGATACCGCATCGCGGAAGTCAAGCACTGGCCGGTTCACCAGCCCTTATCCCCGTCATGGACCTGGGCCCGAATGGTGCGTGCCTGTCAGGCGCAGGATCGGGACAGGTCGTTCCTGATCACCGGCCAGGAGTGCGCCAGCTGTCGGATCGATGCGGCGACCACGCTCAGATATGTCCAGCCCGTGCGCCTCAGTGACACCCGGGCCGAACCACCCAGGCCGAGCCACTCGGGCCGAGCCACCCAGGCCGAGCCACCCGGGCCGAGCCACCCAGGCCGAGGTGCGTCGAACGCCCGAGCAGCCCGGCGACCGAACCGTCTCAGTCGCGCGGGATCCCCGCCAGCGTCTCGCCGAAGATCTCGACGCCCTCGGCGATCTCGGCCGCATCCACGTTGAGCGGCGGGATCCAGCGGACCACCTGGTGGCTGTAGCCACAGGTCAGCACGAGCAACCCCGCGTTGGCACAGGCCGCGATCAGCCGGTCGGGCAGGGTGGAATCGGGCTCGCGGGTCTCGCGATCGCGCACGAACTCCACGCCGACCATCAGGCCGCGCCCGCGGATGTCGCCGATCCGGTCGTCCTCGGCGGCGATCGCGCCCAGGCCGGTCATCAACTCTGCGCCGCGGACCGCGGCGTTGGCCACCAGCCCTTCCTCCTGGATCGTTTCCAGCACGGCCAGGCCCGCCGCGCAGGCCACCGGGTTTCCGCCGTAGGTCGAACCGTGGGCGCCGCGTCCCCAGGCCTCCTGGAGCTCGCGGCTGGAGATGATCGCCGACAGCGGCAGGCCGTTGGCGATCGCCTTGGCCATGCACACGACGTCCGGCACGATCCCGGCGTGCTCGAAGGCCCACATCTGTCCCGTCCGCCCGAACCCGGTCTGGACTTCGTCGACGACCAGCAGGATCCCGTGCCGGTCGCAGAAATCCCGCAGCTCGCGCAGGAACTCCGGGGGCGCGGGCGTATAGCCGCCCTCGCCCTGGATCGGCTCGATGAGCATCGCCGCGACGGAGGACGGCGGGATCTCGGTCGAGGTGAGCCGGTGCAGCTCCGTGAGCGCCATCTCGGTCGCCTTCGCCTCGTCGCCGCCGAAATCCCGATAGGCCGACGGGAAGGCGGTCAGGTACACGCCCGGAAGCACGGGCTCATAGCCCGTTCGATAGTTGAGCGACGAGCTGGTGACCGACATCGCCCCGAACGTTCGCCCGTGGAAGCCATGACGGAACGCGATGATCCCCGGCCGGCCGGTCACCCGGCGCGCCAGCTTGAGCGCGGCCTCGATCGTCTCCGATCCCGAGTTCAGGAACATCACCGAGTCGAGTGGATCGGGGAAGGTCGCGTCGAGCGCCGCTGCCAGTCGCGAGACCGGTTCGGCGAAGCCCATCGCCGACACCGGCCCGATCAGCCGATCGACCTGGGCGTGGATGGCGGCCGTCACCCGTGGGTGGGCGTGGCCGAGGGCCGTCACGGCGATGCCGTTGGCGAAGTCCAGGTAGGCCTTGCCCGCCGTGTCGTACAGGCGGTGACCGACTCCGTGGCTCCAGGTGCGCTGGAAGTAACGGCCAAGAACCGGGGAGAGGCTGGCGGCAGAAGGCGTGGCGAGATCGAAGGTGGGGTCAGTCGACATGGTGAGGGCTCCTGATGGCGCGGCCAGTCGAGTATACGAGCCGCCCCTCCGCCGCCGTGAACCCGCCGCGCCGGCGTCGGCCGGCGCCGGTGGTGAGCTTCCGCGACCGCATCTCCCTGCTACGCTCCCCGCCATGGTTGACTTCACCCTCACCGATGAGAACCGCCTCGTCCAGCAGGCTGCCCGGGCCTTCGCCGAGGCGGAGATCCTGCCGTTCATTCGCGAGTGGGATGAGAAGGCCGAGGTCCATCGCGAGCTGTTCGACCGGATGGGCGCGCAGGGCTTCCTGGGCGCACCGATCCCCGAGGCCTACGGCGGCTCCGGCATGGACTACACGAGCTTCGCCATCCTGTGCGAGGAGCTGGAGCGTGCCGACACCGCCTTCCGCGTCGTCCAGAGCGTCCACGTCGGCCTGAACTCGCTCGCCCTCCTGCAGTGGGGG
>Ga0153916_10001182_pt1 | contig 18511 bp, 19 predicted proteins | sample Opewatmetagenome_FD_109642 | JGI IMG/M metagenome (GOLD analysis project Ga0153916, IMG submission 109642) | Freshwater wetland microbial communities from Ohio, USA - Open water 3 Core 3 Depth 4 metaG | ecosystem: Environmental > Aquatic > Freshwater > Wetlands | place: USA: Ohio, Lake Erie... | reverse complement strand
TTCTTTTTTGGCGCGTTCGACATCCCAATGATCAACCACAAGCCGCTTGATAAACCACATCGTGGCCGCACGGTTGCCGCTCGCACAGTGAACGAACGCCGGTTGGCTGCCTTTTGCGGTGATCGCGTCCAGAAACTTGTCAACCGGCGCGGGATCAGGTGCGGCGTGATTGAACGGGATGTGGTAGTAGCGAATGCCGGCGGCTTTCGCAGCAGCGGCCTCTGCTTCGATGTTCGCGCCGGGCTCGCAGGCTTGCCGGAGATTAATGATCGATGCGAAGCCCATCTTCTTGATTTCGGGTACTGCTTGGGCATTGGTCGCACCAGCGCAGGCGACCGTGGTGTCGAGGCGATTGAAATTCGTGACGCCCTCAACCGCTTCTTTGGTTACCTCCTGTGCCGGAGCCGGTGCCGCTGTCATCCACGCGGCCGCGATCAAACCCGCCGCGATCAGGAGACGTGATTTCATGGCAATCCTCCTCCAATGGAAATCGATTACCGTGCCTTGTCGGAACAGCCCTTCACGATACACAGCCTCTTCTCCTTCCGGATAATCCTCGGCTGGTGAAGCGGAAGCGAACTCCGGTTCCAGAGACCAGCCCGGGAAGATCATCGGATTGGTTCGCTTGGTACTTCGCCACACCGGAGCACACGACATTCGATGTTTTTCGGCAGTATCTATCCCAAATCTTTCTCAAATTCGCAGAGCTTACATAACCTGCCACCCCGCAATGGTTTTTTTTCAACAGATGCGAGGCAACTGTTCTCCGATTTGCATAGGAATCACCCGGGAAGCGCCGATCGCCGTGCGGGCGGCGACAATCCCCGCATGGTGATTCACTGCGCGTCCGATGATGGAAGCATTCATGCCCAACGGATGCTTCCGCATGGCTTCCAGAACCTGACTGGCGGCATCGGGACTCACGAAGGCCAGGACTTTCCCCTCATTCGCTACGTAAATAGGATCCATGCCCAAGATGTCGCACGCGGCCTGGACATCGGGGCGAACAGGAAGAGCCTTTTCGTCCAGAACGATGCCTACACCAGAAGACTTGGCAATCTCATTCAAAGACGAGGCGACACCGCCACGGGTTGGGTCACGCATGGCGTGCACGGCGGAACCCCCAGCGGCCATCATCTGCTCGATCAAGTCATGAAGGGACGCGGTATCACTCTCGATGAGCGTCTCGAACTGCAGGCCCTCGCGGACGCTCATGACGGCCATCCCGTGGTCCCCGATGGTACCGCTGACGAGCACTACGTCGTCCGGGCTGGCTTTCGCTGGTCCGACATCAACCCCATGCGGCACGACGCCAATGCCGGAAGTATTGATGTAACAGCCATCGCCGTGTCCTCTTTCCACAACCTTGGTATCGCCCGTCACGACCTGGACACCCGCATTCCCGGCCGCTGCGGCCATGCGGTCTACGATCATCGCCAAGGACGACAGCGGGAAACCTTCCTCCAGGATGAACCCAACCGTGAGGTAAAGCGGGCGCGCACCGCCAACGGCCAGGTCATTGACGGTTCCGTTGACAGCAAGATCCCCGATGCAGCCCCCCGGAAAAAACAACGGTTGCACTACAAAGGAATCGGTGGAAATAGCAAGGCGCCCCGGGGGCACGGAAACCACCGAGGCGTCACCCAAATTGGCGAGCGCCTCATTCTTGAAAGCAGGAAGAAAGAGGTGCTCGACCAGTTCGCTGGACAGTTTTCCGCCTCCCCCGTGTCCCAGAACAATGCCCGGATAATCCCGCAGCGGAAGGGGACACGACCAGTTCGAAAGATGCGGTTGCTCAGACATGGGCGACCTGATCAAGCGAGATGAACCTGCCGTAATTGTAGTACGCCGCGCACGCGCCTTCACTGGAAACCATGGTGGCGCCGAGCGGCCGGCGGGGCGTGCATTCCTTACCGAATGCCGGGCACTGGTTAGGTTTCAGCGCGCCGCGCAGGACTTCACCGCTTCGGCACAGGGATGATTCGACGGTGCGGATGGCGGTCACTTGGAATCGATGCTCGGCATCAAATTCCCGGTATGCCTCGCGAAGCCGCCAGCCGCTCTTCGGAATAAGGCCAATCCCCCGCCAGGAGCGGTCAGTTTCCTCGAACATCTGCTCCAGTAGCTTCTGCGCCGCTTGGTTGCCCTCGCGGGTCACCACTCGCTCGTACGCATTTGCGACCTCTGCCTCACCGGCTTCGAGCTGGAGGATCGCGCGACGAATTCCTTCCAGAATATCGAGCGGTTCGAAACCGGTCACCACGATGGGAACGCCATATTTCCGGGCCAGCGCTGGATACTGCCAGTAACCCATCACGCTGCACACGTGCCCGGCCGCAAGAAAAGCCTGCACGGAGTTCGACGGCGAATCCATGATCGCCTCGATCGCCGGCGGCACGAGTACGTGGGAAATCAGGGCGGAGAAATTCTTCAACCCCTGTTGCCGGGCCAGATAAACCGCCATCGCGTTGGCGGGCGCGGTGGTTTCGAAGCCCACGCCGAAAAACACAACCTCTTTCGATGGGTTCTGCCGCGCCAGATTGACGGCGTCCAGCGGCGAATAGACGATTCGAACATCTCCGCCTTCCGCTTTTACGCGGAACAGGTCGCTGTGACTTCCCGGAACGCGCAGCATGTCGCCGAAAGAACAGAAGACCACATTCGGGTGCGCGGCAATCGCGAGGGCCTTGTCGATCGTCTCGAGGGGAGTGACGCAGACCGGGCAACCCGGCCCGTGAATCATCTCCAAATCCTTTGGCAGGAGCTGATCTATGCCATTCCGGATGATGGAATGCGTCTGGCCTCCGCAGACCTCCATGATTTTCCATGGCTGGGTGACGACTTGGCGTATCTCCCGGGCGAGTTTCTGGGCTAGCTCGCCGTCGCGATATTCATTCAAATACTTCATGCCTCAACCCCTCCGCGGAAAAAGTATCCTGTCACGCAGGATCGCATTTTCCGCCGGGTCCATCACGCCGCGGGCGCCGGCCCCGGCCTGCAGGATTTGCTGCTCGGTGGCAAACTCTTCTTCCAAAAGGCCCAAATCCCGGAACATTTGCAACGTTTTCTGTGCCGAGTCCTCGTCAATCCTGGAGATGGCGAAACCCACATGCACAATCGTGTAGTCCCCCACCTGAATTTCCGGCAGGTAGGCGAGGCACACATCCTTTACGATGCCGCCGAAGTTCACTTTCCCCATGCGGGCTCCTCCCGCGTCATAAACCTGCTCTACCCTTCCGGGAACGGCAAGGCACATTTCGCTTTCCTCCTCAAGGAGCCGCAATCGCGGTGCTGACGGGCTCTGCAGGCGCGGATTCCTGCGCAAGATCCCAGATCAGAACCCGGTTGTTGCCGGAATCCGCCACGGCAAGCCGGTTCCCCGACAGCCAGACACCGTAGGGCCAGCAGAGTGAGTCCCGCGTGACCGCCTTCCAGTGATTTTCCCCGTTGGCGCTGAAATCATCCTGGCCAATCACCTCGTCCGCGTCGAGAGAGCATCCGGAAGCCGGCGCGGAATTCCAGAGCAAGACGCGATTGTTCGCCGTATCCGCCACCGCGAGCCGGTCACCGTCCAGCGCCAGGCTGTACGGGAAGCGGAGTTTGCGGGCGCTCTGCTTTGCGTAGGGGAACTCGGCGTTACTATGAAAATCCGGCTGCCCCAAGACCAGTGTTGCTTCCGCATCCCGGAGTGGAGACGGCGTCCAGCCCAGCACGCGGTGATTACCTGCGTCCGCCACATACAGAGAATTCCGATTTCCGGCGATCGCATGTGGCCAGCGGAAAGACCCGGCGCAGACCGGCGCGCCTCGGTTCTCCTCTCCGCAAACGGGAGAAGACTGACCAAGGACGACATCGGCGGGGCGCCCTGAGCCGGGCATGCCTTGCCATCCCAACACTCTCCGATTGCCCATATCGGCAACCCAGAACCAACCATCCAGCCAGGCGCACCCATACGGCCAGTAAAGCGTAGCGGCAGTCGGGCGGCCGCCGCGATTCGGTTCGACTGAGCCAAGGTCCTGCTGGCCGATAGCGTAGTCTGGCGCCGTTCCGTTCTTCTCTGGAACACGGTTCCAAACGAGGACGCGGTGATGCCAGGCATCGGCCACTACCAGCTTGCCGTCGAAGATGCCGACTCCGGTCGGCAAGTGCAGCAGCTTCGGGCCTTCGCTGGTGAAATCCTGTTGCCCAACAACGATTTCAGCCGGCTCACCGTCGTTGTTCGGCATTCTGCGCCAAATCAAGACTCTATGGTTCCCACTGTCCGCGACAACAAACCACTGGGTGTCGAAGAACACTCCCCTGGGTCCGTAGAGCTGCGATGGCGTTGGATGCGCGGCCGGTAATGCCAGCCCGCCGGGCGAGACCGCCCCCAGCCAGACCTCTGCACTCATTGAATTCGCACCTTTATCCGGCCATTATCCACACGCAGCGGCAGAGCCTCGAGTTGTGCCTCCGGCGCTGTAATGCACTCCCCCGTCGTGCAATCGAATCTGAATCCGTGCCAGGGACACGTGAGCACACCGGTCTCGGGATCGATCCGTGCTCCATCCAAGGGCAGTCCGAGATGCGCGCACTGGTTCCTGTATGCCTGAAGGTGCGACCTGAACTTCACGATCAACACGTTGCCACCAGCAAATTCCATCCGGAAAGGTTCCCCCTCCCGGACTTCCGCAAGCTGCGGGCCCGCGACCCATCCAGGCTCCTCTTTCGCAACTCCCCGGAGGGCCTCAACCGGAACGAGGTTGTTCGCGGGTTCCGCCGAAATCACTTCGATCTTCTGAATTTCCGGAACGTGCTGCTGCAGGGCCTCTTCCACGCCATTGCGCAGGGTCACAGCCGACATCGAGCACCCATTGCAGGACCCCGTGAGGCGCAGGAATACGGTGTCTTGAGCCACCTCCACGAGTTCTACGTCGCCTCCGTGCGACTGCATGTAGGGCCGGACCATTTCGATGACGCGCGCCACACGGGTCCGCAGATCGGCGCGCACCAGATTATGCATCGAAAACAGTGCGTAGACAGTGGGATCCTCGGCAAGCTCCAGCAACAATTCCTTCCCGCGCGCGTCGTTCTTCAGGCGCTGCACGATTTTTGTGAGTCCGAGCTTATGAAATTCCTCGATGGCGCTCTTCATGGCCATCGCCTTGACTTGAGAAGCGTCATCCAGCGTCCGGACCTCGGCGATGGAGCGGTCAACGCGTTCCGCGAGTTGCTGCAGATCCGAATTCGTGGAAATCGGGGCGGAAGTTGCTCCCGGCATGGCGTTACGCTCCTGGAGGAACCGGCTGGAAAACGAGCCGCTGTTCCAGCGCTTCCTCGGTTTTTTGCTTTAGCAGCTCCGCAAAGGAGGAACGCGCCAGGGAGAGCAGCGCCTCTTCGATTGTGCCGGAGCCGGGAATGTGCAACCCGGCGGGCCGCCAACGCCCGCAAAATGAAACACGCCCCATCGGCATTGTCGAGCAGAAAATCCCGGAACAACGCGTCCACGAACTGGCTGAGGCTGACGCCCTCGCACTCCGGATCTTGCCGCAGATTCTTCAGGGCCTGCAAGGACCCCTGGTTTCGCTGTTCGATTCGTTCCGCGAATCGTTCCACCGCGGTGTTCAGCAGGAAATCGAACTGCTGCTTTTGATACAGTTCCATACTCAGCCCTTCTCCGCCTCGATGCCGCTGCCGAGCCGTTCGTTGATTCGACCGACCAATTCCAGCGCCGACGCAGCAAGCTCGGTCTCGTTATGCCAGTGGAACAGCTTGTAGGCCTCGTTCATCTTTTCCAGGGCCGGGGAAAACATTCCCAGATGCGCGAGAGCATTCGCCAGATTGGCGAGCAAGCGGCCGTAACCCAGGGGATCGAGCGCCCGGTTCCGCACCGTCAGCAGCTCTTCGTAGAGTTCCACGGCCTGTGCCAGGTTTTCTTCCGGGTGCGACGTGGGCAGGTACTGCAATGCGTTAGCCAGATTCAATTGCGCGCTGGACCATAATTCCGGGTGCGTTTCACGGTGATAGACCTTCAGCGCTTCGCGAAGGCTCTGGACTGCAATACCCATTCGCAACTGATCGCTGGAATCGCGCATGGGCATCGCAAGAAACGCCAGCGCCAGATTGTTATGCGCCAGCGCGTACATTTCCGCATTTGCATCCTGGCTCAACCCGGCCCGTATGGCTTCCTGATAAGCCTTCACCGCTTCGAGAAGCACCTCACGCCGGCCGTTCGCGGCATCCTGCAAGGCCATGCCGTAGTGAAGCCATAGCTCGGCGCGTAATGTCCAGAGCGGCGTCTCGCCCGCGAGCCGGAGAGCCTCGCGGTAGTCCGCGATCGCCTGTTGCGGAGCCGAGCCGCAGCGAAGATCGGCCAATTGGTGCAGCAACTGCGCCGCAAATAGAGGGGAGCAGGGCCGGGCCCGCTGGACGGCTTCTTCCAGGAGCGGCAACGCGGCTTCCGGCTCCTCACGCTCCATGTGCCAGGTAGCACGCACCGTCAGCAACATCGCGAGCAATTCACCGTCCAGTCCGGCGTCGCGGGCTTCGCCCGATTCGGGCGCCATATCGATCAGACCGGCGGAGTAGGCAGCCGCATTGAGGAGCGGCACCAAGCCCGCCGGCAGGGCCGTTCGCAACGCAGAATATAATTCGGCTGAAGGCGCGAGCACAAAGCGGTTGTACTGGCCAATCGGCGTCGCATCCGTGGCCAGCAATTGCGCGGCCTCATTGGGCCGGCCCTGCAAAGCCAACCGGTAAAATCGCCACTCATCCCGCAAAAGCACGCGGGAATCTCCGGAAAGAAGGGCATCCGATGCGAACCGGTCCGCCCGATCGGGCAACAGAAGCAGGGAAACCGGCGGAGGAAAGATGCCGATCGGCTGAGGCCGAAGGCGAATTCCGCGGGCTGGGGGTGGGGTCGCCGTGTGCATACTTCAGTATCCGAGTTGCGGACTTACGATCTTCCGGTCGGCGGTCCGTTCGATCCACTGCGCTGCAATTTTTGCGCTCTGTTCGCTGGGGTAGTCTGCAATCCGTTTCCGCTCGGTGCGAACGGGGCCGTCTTCACCCTGGGTCTCCCAAAAGCCAACTTCCAAATAAACAACCCAGCGGCCATTCTCCTTTTCCACGACTGCCGCGGCGGCGATTCCCGGCTCGACCGGTCGCAATGCCACCCGCAGCGCTGCTGCCCGTTCGTCCCAGAACGCAGGCCACCGTCCGGCTGGGACCGCCTGGGACAGCAACGGCCCGACCAGAACAGAACGGTCGCCCGCGGCATTCCGCTGCTTCAGGAGGAGCCCTCCTGCCGCCGCTCCGCGTGTGGGCAGAAGCCACAATTCGTCTCCCTTGACGAGCACCACGAGCGTATCCTGCGGAAAAAACTCCTTCGCAATGGACGCGGGCAACAGCAGGTAGCCGGCCTGCGTGAACTCGAGCTCAATCGGCGCGGGCATCATCGCCACTCACCTCCTGGAGAAGGATGTCGCCCAGTTTGTCGAGCGCAGCATCCACTGCCGGCGAGAGCGGCGCCCCAAACTCAATTTGTGCGGCCTCCACCAGGTACACCGTGATGTTCTGAGGATAATCCTCTTTCAGAAGCCAGCGGGCGAACGCCAGCGCATGATCCCAGCGAAAAGCATGAAGATTGATGCCGGCTACCGGCGGCAACCGTTCCACCTGATTCCCGGGAACGCAAAAGATCGCTCCCGGTTCCGAACCGCTCCTGCAGGCGTCCACAAGAATTACCCGGGGAACCCCGCGCATCTGGAAGGCCACGTCCATACCGCCCGTACCCCCGTCCGCACACCGGACCCCCTCGGGCAGCCCCCTTTCCCAAAGGCGGCGTACCAAGACCGGCCCGGCAGCGTCATCGCCCCGCAGCAGGTTTCCACATCCAATAATCAGGGAACGGACGGGAGCGATCGTGGGGCGAATGGAAACCATTTGCGCAGAAAGAATAAATGGGAGATCGATTGCTTGATCTCCCATTCCCAATCCGAAATTTAGGCGCCCTCTCCAATTCGGAACTGCGCCAGCTCCTTGCCCGTCTTTTCGTCATAGGTATGCACGGTACAGACCAGGCAGGAATCGAACGACCGGGCAACGTGTCCCAGTTCAACGGGATCGGAGGGATCCGCGATCCGCGCTCCGATGAAAGCCTTCTCCATCGGACCATTTACTTTGCGGCCGTCCCGCGGACCGATATTCCAGGCGGTCGGCGTGATGACCTGATAGTTTTCGATCTGCCCGTTCTTAATCACAATCCAGTCCGACAGGGCGCCCCGCGCCGCCTCGGTTGCGCCAAACCCCTTGCCTTCGGCGTGCTCGACCGGTTTGGTGTAGAACTTGTCATGCAGATCCAGCTGATCTAGCCACTTGCGTGCGAGCTTGTAGTACTTGCAGACTTCGTGCACCCGCGCCATAGTGCGCACCAGCACGCTCGGCCCGACCGTCCGGATGGCGTCCAAGAACAGCGGATCGGTGTCCTGGTGCGCTGCCGCCCCGGGCCGGCCCGCGATCACCTGTCTTGACAACGGCCCCACTTCCAGCGGGAGCGACCCCTTCCCCGGAACTTCGTAGCGGGGAGATTTGGCCCAGCTGTATTTCCCCTGCTTTTGTCCTTCGGCGGGATCGATCGGCTCCGTCACACCCTCCCACGGATGCAGATAGGTATTCCCGCGATAGAACGAGTGGGCGGTATCTTCCCGGACGTTCAAGTGATCGAAGTCGTGAAATGCGGCGCCGTCGTAAACGCCCGACCGGGTGATCAAAGCTGCGTTCCGTCCTTCCACCGTCGGATTCGCATAAAGTTCAGGCTGGAAAAACGTGCCGGTTGCGAGATAAGCGCCGCAGCCGGCGCCGAATTTATCCAGTCCGGCGGCTTGCGCGAAACGCAGGAAGAGAGCGCAATCCGAATTGCGCTGGCTGTCGTTCTCGTCGGCCCACGCCAGGATGTCCTTCCAGGTCTTATTTTCCATCCAGCGTTCGATGGAACAGCCGAGCCATTCCTTCTCCAGCCACTCCCGCTTCCAATATTCCAGAATCGCGATGGAGCGCGTAACGTCAGAAAGCGTGGGAGCGCACATGACTCCGCCGGGTATCATGAAGCTCGAATGCGGCCACTGCCCTCCAAAGATCGCGTACACCTCGACGGGCTTGTTCGACAGCGTAACGCCCTTCTCATAACCCGTGCCGACGAAAGGCGCGAAGCGGCGGACCACTTCGTCGTATTCTTTCAGCTTTGCGTAATTCTTGTTGGTAAGGTCAATGGCGAAAAGCGCATAAAACCACCGCGGTATGGACAGCAGAGTCTCGCAAGCCTGCGCGATGTTGCGGATCAGCGTCGCGTTATGCGGCACGTGCGTATGCCAGGCCGTATCGAGCGCGTACACGGCCTTGTAAAGATGGCTCCCTCCGCAGATCCCGCAGATGCGCGGGGTAACGATCAAGCCGGCCTGCGGGTCCTTGCCTTTGAGGATGATTTCGAAGCCGCGAAACATGCTGGCTTCCGTCCAGGCGTCGGTCACAACTCGGTCGCGGACCGTGATCCGCAGATCCAGATCGCCTTCCACGCGCCCCAAAGGGCTGATGCGCATCTCCGCGGGGTTTACCGAAACTGTTGCCATCAATATCTCTCCTCTCCGGTCAGGCACAATTTCTAAACGACGAACATATCTTCCTTGGCCCATTTCGGCGCGGCAATGCGCGCTGCCGCTGCGTGCGCCATATAGGTAACGTAATCGGTTCCGACGGGAACTTCCTTCGGTATCGTCCCGCTGATTTTCTGGGTCTTGAATACAGTCCCTGGCCGGAGTTCATGGAACGGAAACTCCGGCTCCGTGCAACCCGTGCAGGGCATACCGGCACGCGTTTTTGACGACAGGCGATTCCACAAGATGCGGTTGCACGGAGAGTGAGTCATTGGCCCGCGGCATCCAAGCTCATAGAACAAACAGCCGGTGCGCGTGCCCTGCCCGAACTCCATGGTGCTTTGCTTGTATTCGAAGTACTGCACGCGCGTGCATCCGGTCTGGGTGAACGTCTTGAAGAACGTCTGCGGACGCTGCAGTTCGTCAAGCGCAATATCTTTGGCCCGCCCGGAGGCCACCGCCACAAGGATCTGCGTCACCCAGTCCGGGTGGGACGGGCATCCCGGAATATTGATCACCGGGAGTCCCCACTTCGAACGGAAATCCGCGCCGAGAAATCCGCCTTGCTTGCGCTTCAGGAACTGCAACCCCACGTTATCGACCGGATTGGGCTCCGTCGCGGGGATTCCGCCCCAGCAGGCGCAGTCGCCGATGGCCACCACCGCACCCGCTTGTGCCGCCAGCTCTTTTACCCAATCTTTCATCGGGCGATCCGCAAACATGTTGAACCGGCCCGTGCCGTTTGGACCCTGGATCACCGTGCCTTCGAACACAAAGATGTCCAGAGGGCGTTTGCCGCTGGCCAAGTCGTTGAAAATCCGTTTGGCATTGTCGCCCATCTCCATGCCCAGGGACGGGTGCCACAGCACGTCTATGCCGAAATCCGTGACCAGATCGCAAGCGCTCGGTTCCTCGGCGTTGAGAAACGACATCGTATTTCCGCTGCACGCACCGCCCTGCAGCCATAGAAGTGTCGCCATGCGTTAACTCTCCCCTCGTTTGGGATGGAGCCAAGCCTTACCAAGAAAACCAGGGTCGCATTCTTGTAGCAGAGAGAAAGCATTGCAATAGCAAGAACTATGTAGTTTTCGGGATGGCTCCAAAACTGGACCGAACCCTAGAGCGAGGTCTTGGGCATCATCACCAGCCCGCGCTGCACCGCGTTGCGGACCAGCTCCACCTGGGTATGGACGTTCAGCTTTTGCATCAGATTGGCCCGGTGGCGCGTCGCCGTATGCGGGCTGATCGAAAGGATGTCCGCCACCTGGTGTGTCGTGTGGCCGTCCACAATCAGCTGCAAGACTTCTCTCTCGCGGGTCGTCAGATCCGCCTGATCCAGCAATTGTTGCTCTACCCTTTGCAGGTTGATCGTGGAACTGACATATTTGCCGCCCCGGAGAACGGTATCCAGGGCCTTAAAAAATTCATCGTCCATTGCGTGTTTCAAAATATATCCGCGAGCGCCGCCGTGGAATGCCTGCGCAACGAACTGCTCGTCATCGTACATGGATAAAACCAGCACCCGGGCACGGGACTGGCGTTTGCTCAGGCGGCGAATTACTTCCAGTCCATTCACGCGGGGCATATCCAGATCCAGGACGACCAGGTCTGTCTCGACGGATTCCAGCTTCGCGAGCGCTTCCTCTCCATCGCGCGCCTCCGCCACTACCTTATAGTGGCCGTTGGCATTGAGCAGCGCCGCGATACCCCGGCGCACGATCGCATGGTCGTCCACAATCAGCACTCGATAGGTCATCGTCATCCGTGCGGAACCCTCACCTTGATGCGCGTGCCTTGCTGCGGCTGGGAACTCACGGCCAGCTCGCCGTCCAGCATACCCGCTCGCTCTTTCATGCCCAGCAGGCCGAGTCCTTTCCCCGCAGACGCGGGATCAAATCCCCGGCCGTTGTCGGAGACGCAGAGCTCGACCGCACACTCCGTTTGCTGCAGCGCGAGCCGCGCCTCCTTGGCCTGCGCGTGCCGCGCCACGTTGGTCAAAGCCTCTTGCGCAATCCGGTACAGCGCAATTTCCGCGGCCTGGGGAAGCCGTGGCGACAAAGAGTCCAAATCCAGGTAAATGGGCAAATTCGTCCGTTGCTGAAAATCCGAAGCGAGCTGCCGCAACGCCACTTCCAATCCCAGCTTGTCAAGAGTCGGGGGCCGCAAGTTGCGGGCCAGATTTTTCAATTGCGCCGTTGAATTGTTGACTTGTTCACGCAGACCGTCCAGCTCCGTTCTCAGATCCGGGCGGTCTTCGGGAATCTGCTGCGACAAAACCTGCAACCCCAGCTTGATCCCGATCAGCACCTGCCCCGCTTCGTCGTGCAGTTCGCGGGCGATGTGCCGCCGTTCTTCCTCGATTCGCGTCACATGGTACGCCGAGAGGGTCTGGATCTCCCGATTCTTGATCTCTACCGACTTCAGCAACTGCGCGTTGTGAATGGAGACCGCCGTGACGTTTGCAAGCGACTCCAGAAAGGCCACGTCTTGCCAGGTAAATGGCGTGTGCGGCGTGCTCTTGTGCAATTCGAAAAAGCCGATCACATGATCTTCGGCGTCCTTGATGGGCACGCAGAGCGCCTGGCGAACGTCGAAGTCCTTCACCATGGATTGCTCGGCAAGCCGCTCTTCCGGGTAGTTGTTCGACAAATAGGGAAACTGGCTTTCCAGCATGAATCCGGCAAGACCCTGTCCGCCTTCCCAGCGCCGGGATTGTTCGTGCCACTGGCCCCGGCTCCAATAGGCGTCGGACACCATGCAAGGACCGGTCGCGCCTCCGGGCACGGCTAGACCGGCCATGCCGCCGTCAGCCTTCAAGAATCTTGCGGCGTTCTCCACCAGTCTCCGGATGAGCAATGCCGGTTCGAGGTGCTGATTGACGGCCGCGTTAAAGGCCAGCAGCATCTCCATGGATCGCGTCCATTCCGCCAACCGGTCAATGAGACGCGAGCGCTGAAACCCGACGGAGGCCTGCAGGGCCAGCATCTCCCCCGCGTGAACGTCATCCTGGCTGAATACGCCGCCGTCGCGGCGGTTTTGCACCTCGATGAACCCGAGAACCGCACCCTGATGATTTTGAATCGGGACGCACAATGCGTTCCGGCAGTTGTATGCGCTGGCGTACTCGTTTCCCAGATTCGAATCCATCCGGGCATCGGAACAAAGATACGGCTGTTGGTTCAGGACAACCCACGGGGCAAGACCGCGGCCAGTTCCGACCGTAAGATCGGGGGGATAATGAAATACGTCGGGCAGGCGCTCCTGCGACTCGGCGTTCCAACAATTGGCCTGAACGACGACCGCGTCGTACTCGACCACGCCTACAATGGCCCGTTCGGCGTTAAGCGTTAGCGCCGCCTGCCGGGCGATACCCTTGGCCAGACTCTGCGTGTCCAACTCATCGACAGCCACACGAGCCGCCGCGTGTACGTGCTTTAACTCCCGTGTTAAGGCGCGGTTCTCCCGTCGCAACCGGGTCACTTCCGCAGTCAGCCGTTCTATTTCCTCAATGCTGCCCGGAGAAGCTCCCGCTTGCGATTCCTCACGGAATCCAGCGCCTTGCAGGCCTAAACTCATTTGGAGGCGTATCTTATCGCAGTCTGGCGGAGGAAACAGTAGTAATTCCGCGGCGCGCCTTACGTTCCAGGCGCAGGAACTCGTACCACTCTTCCATGCCCTGGCCCGTCTTGCCGGAAGTCTCGAAGATCCGTACGTCGGGACGAATCTCCCGCATGTTCCGATGCGAGGCCTCGCGGTCGAACTCGCACACTTCCGCCAAATCCGTCTTCGTGACGACAGCAACGTCCGCCGAGTTGAACAGGGACGGGTATTTCAGCGGCTTGTCTTCCCCTTCGGTGACCGAGAGAAGCGCCACGCGGATGTCTTCGCCGAGATCGTAGCTCGAAGGACAAACCAGGTTTCCGACATTCTCAATAAAAAGAAAATCCAGTTCCGGAAGGTTCCAGCCCTGCAGATGCTTTTCGATCATTTCCGCTTCCAGGTGGCAAATCCCGTGCGTCATGATTTGCCGCACGGGGGCGCCGCTGGCCGCCAGCCGCCTCGCGTCGTTTTCTGTTTCCAGATCGCCCACCAAAGCGGCGACGCGCTGCCCGTCGTTGCGCAGTTCGCGCAAGGTTCGTTCCAGAAAGGTCGTCTTCCCGGTCCCTGGACTGGACACCAGGTTCACTGTCAGCAATCCGGCATCCTGAAATCGCGCGCGCAGCTCCCGCGCAAGCAGGTCGTTCTTCTTGAGCACTCCCTGCCGCAACTCAACGATGCGCGTGGTCATCCGCCACCTCGATTTCCAGGGATTCTACCTCGAGTTCCCGGCCCTGGCGGATATCCGCACTGGGAGTATTGCAAAGCGGGCATCGGAATTTCTGAATCCCGGCAATTTCCACATTTTGCTGGCAGGATGGGCACCAGATGACTACCGGGAGATTCTGGATGACAAGTTCCGACCCTTCGAGGGCAGTTCCTTTTGTGGCGATATCGTAACTGAACAGCAGTGCGCCTTCGACCACGCCGGAAAGCGCCCCCAGCCGCAGTTTTACCGATTTCACCCGGCGGGCCCCGGCGCGTTCCGCCGCTTCCCCGGCCGTGGAAATCAACCCCTGAACGATGGAGAGCTCATGCACCTTGCTTGATCTTCTGCCCGAACCGGCGAGTCATCTCAAACAGCAGACTCAAGGCTGGCTGCGCGGCAGGATCCTTGAACAACCGCCACAAATCCACGATCCCCGCCAGCCGCTTCGGCGCCGTCTTTGCTTCCGCATAACTCTCGCTCGCCAGCCGGCCCACCTCGGCAAGGGTGGTTACCACCTTCGGATCGAACATTCCCGCTTGCGACAGCATCATTCCTGCTCGGGTCAACTCTTCGATTTTTGCCAGCAGCCCGGAGGCCACGACCTTGTGCCCGGCATCCACCAGAATGGGAAGATCGGTCATCATCTCCCGCAGTTTGCCCGGGGCGATCTCCGGCGCCGCCTTCCGCAGGTCCGCGACACCATCGGCAAGAGATTCCGTCACTTCGTCACCGCGCTTCAAAAACCCGTCCAACGCAGTGAGCACAAAAGCGGCCAGTTCGAGCTTCTCGAGAAGCGTGTTTAGGCTCTGCAGCGTAGCGGGTTCCGCCAATCTTTCCAGCAAACCCGAGTTCAGCAATCGTTCGAAAGCCGGCGATTCGGCGGCATCGGCAACTCTTACCCCGGCCCGGGCGAGCGACGGCAGCTTGCTCAGAAGTTCGGCGCCCTCCCCTTCTCCTGCCATCTTGCGCACTTCCGCGACGCCTTCTGCGACGGAATCCGCTACTTCATTCCCGCGCCGCAGAAATCCATCCATCATTTCGACGCTGAAGGCGATCAGGTCAAGGCGATCCAGCAGCCGATTGAGGGCATCGACCGTTCGCGGATCAGACAGCCGTGCTTGCAGTTGCTCCTGGGGAGAAAGCGGTGCAGTAGTATTGGACGCCATGGCACAATTCTCCTTTGGGGGCCGAGTATGACGAGGGCCAGTCTCCAGTTCTATGGCATGAAGTTGCTATTTCTGCGATTTAGAGCCTCCACTACCATGGCCCCTTATCCATGAACGACATTGAGCGTTGGCGGCTGCTGGTGCAGGGGGTCGTGCAGGGAGTCGGCTTCCGGCCCTTTGTCTACGCCCTCGCGTCTCGCCACCATTTGTGTGGCTTTGTTGCAAATCGCTCCGACGGAGTCCATATCGAGGTCGAGGGCCAACTTAGCGCTCTGGAACAGTTTCGCGCCGACCTTCCATTGCTACTCCCGCCCCTGGCCCACATCGATTCCCTACTGGTCCAATCCGTTGCACCTAAAGGCGGCTCAGCTTTCGAAATTCACGAAAGTGCGCCACAAACGGGGCCTAGTACCCCTGTTTCCCCCGATGTGGCAACCTGCCCGGACTGTTTACAGGAGCTGTTCGACCCCGCTGACCGGCGCTTTCTCTATCCCTTCATCAATTGCACAAACTGCGGTCCCCGCTTCACCATCATTCGGGACAGTCCTTATGACCGTCGCTTCACCACCATGGCTTCCTTTCCGATGTGCCCCGCCTGTGCCGCGGAATATCGGGACCCGCTCAATCGCCGCTATCATGCCCAGCCCAACGCCTGTCCCGTCTGCGGTCCCCAGGTGTGGCTGCATCCAGAAAACCAGGTTGGGCAAGCCGCACTGGAGGCCGTTCGCCAGGCCCTCGCCGCTGGCCGCATCGTCGCGATCAAGGGCATCGGCGGATTCCACCTGGCCTGTGATGCGACAAATTCGGACGCCGTCAGTGAATTGCGCTCTCGCAAGGGCCGTGGTGACAAGCCCTTCGCCGTCATGGCTCGCAACCCGGATCAGGTCAGGCAATTCGCGGAAGTCAGCGAGGAAGAAGCGGCCCTTTTGACAAGCCGCGAGCGGCCCATCCTCCTCTTGCGACGGAAGGAAAGCACGTCTCTATCCTCTCTTGTGGCTCCCGGCTCTGCTCTTTTGGGCTTCCTTCTGCCTTACTCTCCGCTCCATCATCTTCTGCTCACGGACCGGCCCCTGGTCATGACTTCCGGCAACCTGAGCGATGAGCCGATCTGTAGAGTCAACGAGGAAGCCATCCAGCGACTCTCCCCGCTCGCCGATCTGTTCCTCCTCCACAATCGCGAAATTCACGTTGTCTGCGACGACTCCGTTATGCGCATCCACGAGGGACGCGAGCTTCCGCTGCGGCGGGCTCGCGGCTATGCCCCACTGCCGGTGCGGCTCCCCCGAAGCGCGGAGGCCGTGCTGGCTGTCGGCGGTGAGATGAAATCTACCTTCTGCCTGACAAAAGGCCGCTACGCCTACCTGAGCCCGCACATCGGCGACATGGAAAACCTGGAAACACAGCTGGCGTTCGAGCGCAGTCTTTCCCATTTGCAGTCCCTCTTTCGCTGCACGCCGAAGCGCGTGATTTGCGACCTCCATCCCGGATACTTGTCCACACGCTGGGCAACGAAATTTTCGGAAGACAATGGGATTCCACTCCTGCAGGTCCAGCATCATCACGCCCACGTCGCCTCCCTGATGGCCGAGCACGGCTTGGATGGTTCGCAACCGGTCATCGGAGTATCTTTCGACGGCACCGGCTACGGAACCGATGGCGCGATCTGGGGCGGGGAGATTCTCCTCGCGGACTATTCCACCTTCCGCCGGGCCGCCCACCTTAACTATGTGCCGCTCCCGGGCGGCGACGCCGCCGTCCAACGTCCTTACCGCATCGCTCTCGCGCACCTGCACGCTGCCGGAATCCGCTGGCTCCCGGACTTGCCTTGCGTGTCTGCCGCCTCCGTGCGGGAACTCACCGTGCTGCAACGGCAGATGGAGACGAGATTCAACTGCGTCCAGACCAGCAGCATGGGCCGCCTCTTCGACGCCGTGGCCTCTCTGATTGGAATCTGCCAATTCGCGTCCTACGAGGCCCAGGCAGCCATCGAACTCGAAATGAGGGCAGAATCACAGCCCGTGGAGGGCTACCAGTTTGCTCTTTCTGAGGGAAGTGAGATCGGGATGGACTCCTCCCCGGTTCTCCGGTCCATCGTCAGTGAACTGCTGGGAGGGATTCCGCCTGCCGTGATCTCTGCGCGATTTCACACCGCCGTCGCGGATTGCGTCGTAAGCGTCTGCAGCCGCTTGCAAAGAGAAACCGGAATTCATCGTATCGCTCTCACCGGAGGAGTCTTTCAAAATGTGCTCCTCCTCCAGTTAACAAAGGCTCGCCTCCTCCAGGCTGATTTCGAAGTGCTGACCCACAGAATTGTCCCGCCCAACGACGGCGGCCTCGCCCTCGGCCAGGCCGTAATTGGTGCGAAAGACTAAAAGCAAGGCGGCGCCGCCTCCCTTGGAGCGGAGCTAGGCGCAGGGCGGAAGATGAAATCAGAAAACATCGGACAAATTGCCGGCCGTGCGGCCGCAAGAACATCCGCAGCGTCAGTCATCGGCCGGTATTGCACACCCTGCGGCGCTTACTAATTGCCCCACCGAGGCTGAGGCGCGGGGGTTAAAAGGTAGCTCTGAACCACGGCGCGGCCTTCTCCAACATTGACGCGGCGCAGGGCGTGATCGAGCGGCAGCGCCTCGAAATCGAAGAAGAAGTATATCCCCGGCGTTTCCAGCACGGAGGGAGCGCCTTCCACGGCGAAGGAGTCCTTGCGATCCGCATGCTTCTCGAAGAGCTCGGCGGAGAAGTAGGCGTGGCCGCGCTTCTTGGTCACCGGCCGGTACACATCCCGCGATGCATCAGTTTCCTTTACAATGACCAGGAGGCCGCAGCGACCATTCAGGACATCTAGAAGGGGGCGAGGTGATCGCGCGGGCGGCTGGATTGCTTGAGCCGACCCACGAAATTGAAACGCGGAGTAGGGCGGCGTTCGATTTCCGGAATGGTGCCGACGCTGTATTTGATTCCGTGGCGTTCCCGCGCTGTCCGACGTGGCGATCCGGTCACATCAGGGCCAGTCTTGAACTTGCGGGCGACTCCGCGTTCAATCTCGGCCAACTGCCCGCCGACAGCTTTGCGCGGCGTTTTGCGAGGGGAATCGGTGCGGCGTTCATCACCACACTGTTCTCGGACGCCACGCTCGGAAAAACGAACGCGACTGCGGGCGCGGTTACGCCTGACGTGAAGACTTGCGGAGGTGCCACTCGCGGTAGTTCTCTGCTTTTCCTTCCTGCCCGCATTCAGGGCAGTTTCGACCTTCAGCGCTACCGGAGAAAGTTTCTGTCATGGCATCGTATCCGCTTGGCTTACCAGGCTAAGCCCTCTTTTGCAGCGCAGTTGTCACACAGAAAAACCGGACAGATTTTCGTCCTCCAGCACCGCACAAATTCGGTCCCGCCTTGACATTGTTGCGAGAT
>Ga0153916_10001181_pt1 | contig 18516 bp, 23 predicted proteins | sample Opewatmetagenome_FD_109642 | JGI IMG/M metagenome (GOLD analysis project Ga0153916, IMG submission 109642) | Freshwater wetland microbial communities from Ohio, USA - Open water 3 Core 3 Depth 4 metaG | ecosystem: Environmental > Aquatic > Freshwater > Wetlands | place: USA: Ohio, Lake Erie... | reverse complement strand
GCGCACGTCATGCCGGTGATCGGCAGGATAACTTGCTTTTTATCGCTCATCGTTAATTAGCAACGGGATAGTCGATATCCGCTAACAATGCTTTGATTTGATTCTCGGTAGCTGGTGTGTCAAACGTGATCGTGGCAATCTTTGTGTTCTGATCAGCCACCACCGATACCACGCCTGCCAGCTCACCTAATTCGCTCTGTATGGTGTGCACGCAATGGCCACAGGAGATATTCGGGATGGAATACGTTACGGTTGTCATGGTAATTCTCCTTATTCTAAGTTTTTGTTGCCGCTTCAAATATGCCGGCAATCTCTTTGAGGACGCGCTCACGCTCGTCGGGGTCGTCGCCACGCACGACAGTGATCAGGCATGAATTCAGGTACCCCTCCAGGATCGTGGTGCTGATTTTGTTGAGTGCGGCCTGTACTGCCTGAACCTGCCGGATGATATCAATGCAGTAAGCTCCATCTTCCACCATACGCTCAATGCCACGGATGTGGCCTTCCACATTTTTCAAACGCAATAAAGCGCTATCGTGTTTCATCGAGTCCCTCTCAATCCTGGTATACCCCCCCCAGGGGGGAGGGGGTGCACAAGAGTATATCTAACTTACTCAATTTTGTCAAGTAATCAGGGAAATGATTGGTTTAAGGCACGGTGTCAAAAACTGCTTCAAAATCCTTTGTCGAAACAAGGCCTTCCCATTCGTGCACGACGTTTCCTTCACCATCCAGCAAAAAAAAGACAGGCGGCAAGCGATCGCTGAGCAGTGATTTAAAAACACCATTGGATGGGTCGTCGATATCCAGATAAACAAAATGTATGCGGTCTTTATATTTTTCTTCGAGGACGTTCATCACCGGCGACATGCTCTTGCTGACAGGCGACCAGAATGCAAACAATTCGACCAATTGAACTTCCCCTGAAGCGATACGAAATTCCTTCGGATTCGATGCTACCAATTGCGTGCGTACCAATCCCAGCGTTGGGATAACCGTAGGGGTACCTTCCTCGACGGCTGTCCCCTGTGTTCCGGTCACCTCTGGGGTACCTTGCGTTCTGGTAGGCATTCCAGTTGGCATCGCAGCAGTCTGCGTTCCGGCTGGCAATGTAGTACTAGTTAAATTCGCGGAGGCACCACTTCCAGGCCCCGGATAGGTTTCTCCCTGGCCCCCTATGGCAGTACTCTCGGTACCTGGTCCAGGATAGCCACCTTGGGACACAGTACCGGATCCAACTGGCGTGAGCGTAGCCGCCGAAGTAGAATTGGTAGCGGATGGTTGTACAGGCTCATTTGCAGGCTTCGTCCCGGGGGATGGGTAGGCAGTATCCCCAGCTGTTTGTCCTTGTCCATCTGGAGTGGACTGCACTTCTGTTCCTGAATATGCCCCGTTAGCCCCCCCTGGCTCAGTCAGGAGCGCAGAGGCTGTCTCAGGAGCGGTAGCCGTCGTTGACGAAGACGTCGCTGAGGGTCCAGCGGGCTTTACCCCCTGGCATGAGGCCATCAGGAGGAAGATCAACAAGCTAAGGAAAGTGGAGATATTTAAACGCAATTGAGACCTCGCATCTTGCGCTCAAAGCATAACATTGTACCTTAAATTCTCAAGCCTGCCAGGACTGATCCACCTCAAACCCATTTTTTGGAAAACCCTGGAGCTTGATGAGAACTTCACCGCGTGATATATTGGATCCTGAATCCTGAGCGGAGGTAGTATTGCGGATCAAGGTTAATTGGAACACCACATCTATTCTAATTCTGCTGGTGGGTGCAGCCTGGATCTGGTTGAGCAGAGTGCCGTCGCTAAGTGCATCGGCGAACGGTAAGGTTGCCCCCCACCCTGGTTTCCAGGCACCTGACTTCACTCTACAGACCTCCCAAGGAGAGATGGTAACCCTGTCTGACTTGCGTGGTCAGGCGGTGATCATTAACCTTTGGGCAAGTTGGTGCCCACCCTGCCGTGTCGAGATGCCAGAGCTTCAAAAGGTATACCAGGCGTACCATGATCAAGGTCTTCAGGTCCTGGCGGTAAATGTCACAAGCCAGGATGACACTCAAGCTGCTGTAAAATTTTCAGCCCAGCTAGGCCTCACATTTCCCATCCTATTGGATCTTGATGGCGATGTTTCGCGCGCTTACCGGCTCCAGTCGCTACCTACGACTTATTTTGTCGACCGTGACGGAATCATTCAAGACGTCGTGGTCGGTGGTCCGATGGCTGAGGCTTTATTGCGGGTGCGGGTAGAAAACTTATTGGTCAAGGTGGGATCATGATGCCGATCATGCAAATCGGGCCAATTGCTGTTCCTGTGCCTGCATTTCTGATCATCTTAGGAATTTGGCTGGGACTTGCCCTAAGCGAGCGGCACATCTCTAGGTTCGGTCTCAGCTCCGACCTGTTGTTTAACCTGGTACTGGTCAGCTTCGTATCGGGCGTCATAGGGGCGCGCTTGGCTTATCTCCTCCGATACCCACAAGCCTTTACGGGGTCTCTCAGGGATATTTTCTCGCGCAACCTTGGGCTGTTCGATCCCTTTGTTGGAGGAGTGGTAAGCCTTGTTGTATCTGCTATCTATGCGCAACGGAAACGGCTGGCTTTGCGTTCCACTTTGGATGCAATCACACCTGCGCTGGCAGTCTTCGCTATCGCCCTCAACTTGTCTCACCTGGCTTCAGGGGATGCATATGGTGTACCCGCCAATTTACCCTGGAGTATCACTTTGTGGGGAGCTCAGCGCCATCCCACACAGATCTACCAGACTATTGCCGCCTTGCTAATCTTGGGATATCTCTGGCCGGGTCGGAAGCTCGTGGCGAACTTTAAGCCGGGAGAGTATTTTCTTCGGTTTGCGACACTCACCGTTGCGTCGTCATTATTCCTAGAAGGGTTTCGCGGCGACAGCTCTCTGTTACCCGGTGGCTTTCGATTGGCTCAAATCCTGGCCTGGTTGTCCCTGGCATTTTGTCTATACGCAATCGGTCGATTAATCCCTGATACTGGTCCAAAATAGATGGAGGATCCATGACAGCCCAACTTGGTTTTGGTGTTCCCATGAAAATCTCGTTCAACGAAGCGCTTGACAAAGTCGTTGCCGCGCTAAAGGCTGAAGGCTTCGGCGTACTCACTCGCATTGATGTCAAGGAAACCTTTAAGGAAAAGCTCGGTGTGGATTTTCGCCCATATGCCATATTAGGTGCGTGCAATCCCCCTCTTTCTCACAAAGCCCTCTCCTCTGACCCAGAGGTGGGATTGATGCTACCATGCAACGTCATCGTCGACTCTGGAGAGTCTGGCAGCTGTGTGGTGCGCATCGCCAACCCCGAAGCAATGCTCACTTTTGGCGAGTTGGGTGACAACCCCGTTTTGGTCGAAGTGGCCCGGGAAGCACGGGCACGACTTAAACGCGTTGCCCAATCGTTGAAGTCGACATGAGCCTGGTAGGAAAGCATGTATTGATCACTGGCGCCGCCCGCCGTGTGGGCCGGCTCCTGGCATTGGCAGTTGCTCGCTCAGGGGGAACAGTGATTATTCATCACGCTCACTCCCCCGGCGAAGCAGCGGAAACCCACCTGGCAATCCAGGAAATGGGCAGCCAGGCCTACATCGTCCAGGCAGATCTCAACGATCCCAGCCAGGCTACACGAATGATGGAAGAAGCCGTATCCTATGGCCCGCTGTTTGCTCTGGTCAACAACGCTGCCATCTTCGAATCACAAACGTGGGATGCTACTGATCTGGCAACCTGGAACCGCCATATGCACCTTAATTTAACCGTACCATTTCTTCTCAGCCAGACCTTTGCCCGATCCCTGTCTAAATCGGAGGAAGGTCGGATCGTCAATATCCTGGATTGGCGAGCCATGCGTCCAGGTCCTGACCATTTCCCTTACACTATCAGCAAAGCCGCCTTGGCAGCGCTGACTCGTTCGCTGGCAGCCGCCCTGGCGCCGCGCGTGACGGTTAATGGGCTGGCTCTTGGGGCCATACTCCCGCCCAGCCGCTCTGCAGACATACAGCATGTCATCGACGCAGTTCCTGCCGGTCGTTGGGCGGAGCCCGACGAAGTGGGTAAGGCGCTGATTTTCTTGCTGGATGGACCAAGTTATATTACCGGAGAGATCATCCACCTGGATGGAGGCAGACACCTTGTCTAGAGGAGGCATCATGGATCAAGTATTCATCACCGACTTGCTGGCGCGTGGCGTAATTGGCGTGAATGAGTGGGAACGACAGGTCACTCAGGACATTTTGATCAACATCGTACTTTTCACCGATCTCCAGCGGGCAGGCGGGACAGATGACCTGGCGCATAGTGTCGATTACCGCAATGTAGCCAAGCAAGCCATTGCGCTCGCCGAGGGGGCGAAGCGTTTCACCGTCGAAGCTCTGGCCTCCGATCTTGCCCAAATGTGTCTTGAACATGCTGGCGTCAAGAAAGTACGCATCCGAGTTGAAAAACCCGGAGCTGTCCGGTTTGCCCGCGCCGTTGGTGTCGAGATTGAACGCAGCAAGGATGAGTGACCTACAATATTATTTGGGATTGGGTTCGAATATAACACCGGCAAAGAATTTGCCCCGTGCTCTGGAATTACTCCACAAATATGTCGTGGTGGAGACCATTTCCACTGCCTGGGAATCGCCTTCAGTGGGTGAACCAGGACCAGACTTTCTAAACGCCGTTGTGCGGATTAATTCTGCCCTACAGCCCAATGATTTGAAAGACCGGGTCATCCACCCTATTGAAGCTCAGTTAGGCCGGGTAAGAACAGAAGATAAGAATGCCCCCCGCCCGATCGATATCGACATACTGGTCGTTGACCAGCAGGCGTATACGGATGAAGTTTGGATCTATCCGCATCTGGCTTTGCCGTTGGCGGAGCTTATTCCCGATCTAACCCACCCCGTGACTGGCGAAACTATCGCCTCAGTCGCCGATCGATTGGTGCGTTCCACACCTATACGCCCCCGCCCAGATATACTTAAAGGCCCCCAACTTTAGAACAGAGGCGCCGCTCCACGCGAGATATTATCCAGAAATTCCTGGCGGGTGGCGATATTCCTACGAAAGTAACCCAGCATCGATGAGGTCGTCATGCGGGCGTCATGCTTCTTTACACCGCGCATCGCTGTACACAGGTGCAAACCCTCGACAACCACAGCGACTCCGGCTGGATGAAGCAATTCCTGCAGAAACTCAGCTATTTGACGCGTCATCCTCTCTTGAACTTGCAGACGATGGGCAAACATATCGACCAGCCGAGGGATTTTCGAAAGTCCCAGAACCCTGCCCTTCGGGAGATAGGCTACGTGGGCTCGCCCAAAGAAAGGTAACATGTGGTGTTCGCACAAGCTATAGAATTCAATATCGCGTACCATCACCATCTCATCGTATGTCACATCGAACAGCGCACCGTTCACCAATGCCAAAGGGTCCAAACGGTAGCCGTCTAAGAGTTCAGCATACATACGGGAAACGCGGTCTGGCGTACGTAGCAAGCCTTCTCGCTTTGTGTCTTCCCCCATTGCCTGTAAGATCTGAATAACCGCGTCTTTGATTGAATCTTGATCGATCTCCGTATCCTTGCGTAACTCGGCGATTTTGTAGAGTTCGTCGGTTTGTGTTTCCATGGTTTCCTTCATTCACATTCAACGGAATTTGGCCCAAAGTTTACACCGATCACCACCCCAAGTCAACGCACGGACAATTTGTACTTAATCAAAAAATGGCTTGTTGCAGTTAGCGGCTTTTCGGTATAAAATGATTTTATCAGTGGGAGGCGGTTCTATGGAACTGACAAATATCCTGCAAAAAGTAGAGCTATTTAATGGCCTTTCCGAGGACGAGCTTGGCGACGTTGCATCGATTTGCACAGAGAAGCAACTTCATCGGGGGGAGATTATCACATCCCAGGGCGCGCATGGCGACGAGCTTTATATCGTCACTGAGGGATTTGTCGAAATCATCCTTGACGATAGCCGAAAAGAACCCCATAAAGTAGTCGTGAACTTGGGTGAAGGACAGCTTATCGGTGAGATGTCACTGATTGATCAAGGCCCGCGCTCAGCCACAGTCCGGGCAGCTTTGGAGCCAACCATTGTACAGGTAATCCGCCGCGACCATTTCGAAGAACTGTGTGACCACAACAACCGTATTGGATATATTGTCATGCGTAATCTGGCCTCGGATCTCTCCTTCAAGTTGCGTCACCGCAATCTGAGCGAAGGGAGCAGGTGATGCCTGTATATAAAGTCAGTTATGTTGTCACCGGCAGCGAACATCCTGGGGCTATCGTCAACCGCGATCACGCCCCAGTTGTGGGAGAACAAATAACCCTGGGCGATTATACATTCGAGGTGATCGAGGTATTGGACCTCATGCCCCCTCGGGGGGAGTTCTACTACATCCATGCTACCATTCGGCTTTTGAGAGCAGAACAGGAAAAATAAAAAAATGTGCGGGCGACTGGATCGCCCGCACATTGCTTATACGTTGATCGGGTTAGCCCACTTCTGGCTCGATCAAGCCATAGGTCCCATCCCGGCGCCGGTAGAGCACATTGATTTTCTGCGTGTTAGCATTATAGAAGACAAAAAAACTCTCGTGTCCTAAAAGAGACATTTGCTCCAGGGCTTCGAATTCATCCATAGGATGAAGCACAAAGCGCTTTCGGCGGGCGATCACCGGCCCCAATTCACCGCTTTCCTCTTCAGCTTCTTCTACTTCTTGGGCTACGACTTCGGCAGCACTCCGCCCATCACCGCGACCGCGGTGACGCTTGCCCTTATACCGTTCGATACGTCGTTGCATCTTATCGAGGGCAGTGTCCAGAGCAGCAAAGATATCATCCGCTCGTTCCTCTGAGCGCAAGACGAAGCCCTTACCCCGTACAGTGATCTGTGCCACCTGGCGGTCTGACGCACTTCGCGCAGATTTTACGTAGGCTACCTCGACACGCGCTTCTTCAATTCCGGGGAGATAGCGGTCTAACTTTGAAACTTTCGTGTCAACGTAATTCCGGATGCGGTCAGTCACATCCATATTTCTGCCATTAACTTCCACTTCCAGTGTCATATATTCCTCCTCGATCATCGTATGGATAATCACCCCATTCGCGTCAGCGCATTATTTGATCAGAATATCCACAATTTTATTATATAGCGCGTGCAAGCGTAAGGCAATAAATCTCTCTGGCTCCAGCAACCCGCAATGCACGGGCGCAAGCATTCAATGTAGCCCCACTCGTAGTCACGTCGTCCACCACAAGAATTTGCTTTCCACTGACCACTCGACGATCCGCCTCAAAAGCTCCGCGCACATTTGCCTGTCGCTCCCCCAATGAAAGGCCCACCTGGCTGCGTGTCTCTCGGGTCTTTCTAAGCGCTCGGGACCGATATTCAAGACCAAAACTCAACGCAATCGGTCGAGCTAACAGAGCGGCCTGATTATATCCCCGCTCTGCTCTCCTGGAAAGACTCATGGGGACAGGTACAACAATATCCACTTTCCAACCGGTCTGTTTAAGATAATTGATCATCGGTCGTGCCAGTACCTCGCCCAATGCCACATCTCGACCATATTTTAGGCGATGAATTGCATTTCGTAAGGGGCCGTTAAATGACGCCCATGAGCGCAATGCGGTATAGCCTGGAGGAGCCGCCACACAACGCGCACAAATTCCGTTAGCCTTCTGGCTGTCGCCACAGCGTTCACAGAATGGAGGATCGATTGTCACAATTTCACGTTGGCAGTCAAAACACCAGCGATTACCTAGCTTGCCACACCCCCCACAGCGTGGTGGTAGCAACCAATCTAGCCCGGTCCATACCCATTGATAGAATAGGTATGCCGGGCGTTGCCAAATTTTCAGCTTAACCACCGAAAAGAACTGATTTCAATACCGATCGCAGCAACATGAGTATGGCTGGCGTCATCAGCACAATACAAATGGACGGGAAGATGAGCAATGCCATTGGAACTAGCATCTTGATCGGTGCTTTATGGGCTTCTTCCTCTGCTAGCTGGCGCCTCTTGATGCGCATCTGGTCGGCTTGAATACGCAACACCTTGGCCATACTTACACCGAGCTGCTCGCTCTGGATCACCGCAGCCACGAAGCTCGTCATTTCAGGCACGCCCATCCGGTCGGCCATGTCGCGCATTGCCTCTCGCCGTAATTTACCCAATTGGATTTCTTTCAGTACCCGTCCAAGAGCTATCGACAGCTCGTTATCCCATTTTTCATTCACTTTCTGCATTGCCCCATCAAAGCCTAAACCAGCTTCAACACAAATGGTCAACAGATCTAACGCATCTGGCATGGATTTGCGGATTTCTTTCTGGCGTCTTTGAATCTTACTAACCAAGAATAACTCGGGTAGATAAAAACCCAAAATCACAAAGCCGAAGATAATCAATATTTTGATGCCCCAACCCCATTGTGGCACTCCTACGGTCATCAGGAACGCCATCAAAGCGCCTATTACCAGGGCAGTAACGAAACGCAAGATCCAGAATAAAGACGGTTCCAGACCGCGCGGGCTACCAGCAAGCTCAATCTTACGCTGTGTAGACTGAAGTGCGTTCTGGGGAGTAAAGCGGGAGGCGACCTCGCCCATTTTACGAGCCAATGGTAAGATCACGCGATCTGAAAGCGGTTGGGATAACTCGATCTCTTCCAGTGTGGCTGTCTTTCCGCTGGCCGCAAACTCCGCTAACCTTGCCTGCAATGGGTCCTCGCCGGTCGATTCGCGCATGCCAATGAGGACCAGGATCAATGCGCCACCCAGGATCAGTACAGCAACAACGACAATCACAATCATGGCCATATCTCCCGTATATCCCGGATTACACTTCGATGGTCGCAATCTTGGTCATAGCAAAGTAGCCGGAGATAATCATTAACGCCCCGATAGACAACATGATCAATCCGATCAGGCGAGTCTCCGGGTTGAAAAACTCCATCATATAAGGTCGGTTGACCAACCACAGTACCCCCATGATGATAATAGGCATCGAAGCAAGGAACCGCCCAGAATACATGACTTGCGAAGTCAATACACGAATTTCGCCTTTGATTCTGACGCGTTCACGGATGGTGTGAGAGATCGTATCCAATATCTCTGCCAGGTTTCCACCCACTTCTCTTTGCACATTCATGGCAGCTACGACCAGATCGAGGTCGTCGCTTGGGATTCGACGCAAGAGATTTTCCAGAGCACGCTCAGCAGAGATACCCAATTGCATCTCCTGAACCACCCGATGATACTCTTCCGAGATCGGAGGTGGTAGTTCCCGACTAACCGCCTCCATAGCTTGCATCGTAGAATACCCCGCCCGCAAGCCATTGACCATAAGGTTCAGCATATCGGAAAGCTGGTCATTAAAACGGTACAGGCGGCGCGTCTGTTGCCTTCCTACATAAGAACGTGGGATAAAAGTCCCAGCGACGGCCCCAATGACAGCAATAAAGATATTCCTTCCGCCGACATACCAAGCAATAAAACCGGTCACTACTCCTATTATTACAATGATCGCCAGGTACTCGCTGGTTTTTAGCTTAATATCCGCACGCGCCAGTTCGCGCGCAATCCGGTCACCCCAACTCGATTTTTCCAGGCGGACGTTCAGCCAATCCCCGACCAGGCTGCCCCTCTGCCCCTTCGTCTTGGCGTCAGCGGCTTGATCCTGAATATAACGACCAAGCCTTTCTTCGACTAACGAACGCTCGCTGGTCATGGTGATGACCAGTCCAACCAGGAGCAATAGGAATGCTCCCACGCCTCCGAAGATGAGAACCATCGTGATAATCGACATTTTCTTTTACCTTTGGCAGATCCGTTAGTACCTTCTGCGCTCGCCAATCCCGAAAATCGAGGCTGGGAGGTGGATCCCCGCCGCCTCAATTTTGTCGATAAACTTCGGTCGCAAACCGGTTGGGCGTAGGCGACCGATCACTTTGCCATCTTCATATCCGCTCTGCTCGAAAAGGAATATATCCGTCATTGTGATAACGTCACCTTCCATACCGCTCACCTCAGTGACATTAACTATCTTGCGGCTGCCATCTCGCATGCGTTCCTGGTGTATGATCAGGTTAATGGCAGAAGCAACCTGCTCTCGAATGGCCCGTACGGGTATTTCCATACCTGCCATCAGTGCCATGGTCTCAATACGCGCCAGGGTATCTCGTGGACTATTGGAGTGGGCAGTGGTCATAGAGCCATCGTGACCCGTATTCATAGCCTGCAACATGTCAATGGCGGCTTCGTCACGGATCTCACCCACGATGATACGGTCGGGACGCATACGCAATGCATTGATCACCAGTTGACGGATAGTTACCTCACCGCGCCCTTCAATGTTGGGTGGTCTCGACTCAAGCGTCACCACGTGCTCCTGGCGTAATTGGAGCTCAGCCGCGTTTTCAATGGTAATGATCCGCTCGTCATTTGGAATAAATTGGGAGAGGATATTGAGCAGAGTAGTTTTGCCGGAACCTGTGCCACCAGAGATCACAATATTCAACCTGGCTTCAACGCATGCCTTCATGAATTGCAATGCTTCCGCTGTAACTGTCCCAAATTGAATGAGCTGCTCAAGTGTAATTGGGTTCTTATAAAATTTTCGGATCGTAATAACCGGGCCGACGAGCGAGATGGGAGGGATAACAGCATTAACACGCGAACCATCCGGAAGGCGGGCATCCACGTACGGGCTGGACTCATCAATACGACGTCCCAACGGCGCGACAATGCGGTCGATGATTCTCATAACATGATCGTCGCTCTCAAAGGTAAATGGAACGCGGTAAATCTTTCCCAATTTCTCGATATAGATATTCTTAGCTCCATTAACCATCACTTCTGTGATGGTCTCGTCTTCGAGAAGGGGCTGGAGAGGCCCAAAGCCCAGGATTTCGGCAGAGATTTGCTCAAACAAGCGATGTCTCTCCGGCCGGGAGAGCACAATGTTTTCCTCCGTGAGCACCTGCTCAAAAAGCTCCTGGATGGTGGTGCGCACCTCCTGAACTTTGGAGATGTCCATGGAAGGATCTAGCTCGGCCAATAAGCGATTCTGTACACGCGTTTTTAAATCAAAGTAAGTATCCCGTTGGGTGCTAACCCCAGGGGCGGCGACGCGACGGGCCTGTAGGGTCGTCAGACGTTGGGGGGTACTACCTTCGGTGGTAGGGGTCGGGGAATCCGAGCTCCCTTGTTCAATACGCTTTAATAGCGACATAGACAACCGCTCCTCTCACAAATTCATCGCTTAACCAGCCGGCCGACTTTCGCACCAACAACTTTTTCTTCCTGGCTCTCCGCTGCTGCCAATTCGGATAAACGCTGACGCACGACTTCAGCCAGAGAAAGCATCGCTCGGGAGATCGGGCGAGACTTGTCATCCAGCATAAATGGACGCCCCCGGTTGATGGAGGGTATCACTACACGCTCTTCAAGGGGGAGTACGGCTGAGATGGGGTGCTTGAAACTTTCCCCAACTTTCTCTGGCGTAATGCTGATTCGGCGGTCAAATCGATTCATCACGAATAGAATGCGTTTTCTGCTAATCTTTAACACCTCAGCCAGGTCCAAGAACAATCTCGCGTTCTTGATAGAGGGGATATCCTGGTTGGTAATCAGCACCACCAGATCACTGCTATCTATAGCTGCCAGAGATGGATCGGTTAGGATAGGCGATGTATCTACCACGATGTAAGAGAATAAACGCCTCAGATAGTTCAGCACCTTCGAGAATTGTTCGCCAGTAACATTCTCTGCATATTCAGGCCTGGGCGGTGCGGGTAGGATTCTCACCCCAGAAGGAGCATGGGTCACGACGACTTCCTCGATGATATCCGGATCCAGTTCGTCCACCCGAGGTGCCAGATCTGCAACACTGTTCTTTCCCTGCTCGTTAAGAAAGACTGCCACATCGCTAAACTGCAGGTTCCCATCGACGAGAATAGCTGGCGTCTCGTCATTATGTAGTGCGACTGCCAGATTCACCGCCACCGTAGTACAACCAGTACCACCTTTGGGGCTATACACAGAGATCACCTTCCCGCGGGTGATCAGAGGTGATGACGATGAAATTGATCCTGTCCCTCCGACCGCTGCTCTAGAAGGGGACTTTGACCTCTCATCTTGGGCCATCTTGCCTGCCCGCCGGATAGCAGAGGTCAGATCATCCACCGATGGAGGCTTGACCAAGAAATCGCGTGCGCCTGCCAGCATGGCGCGGCGCATATAATTCGGATCCCCCTGCACAGATAGAATGACGATCTGAGTGTAGGGGAGATTCCGCCGGATGGTTTCCGTGGCAGTTATGCCATCCATATCCGGCATGTTAATGTCCATGATTACGACATCTGGCTTCGTCTCCTTGACGATCTCGATGCCTTCCCGACCAGTCCGTCCTACACCGACCACCTCGACATCGTTTTCAAATTGTAATAACTTTCGAATATTTTCACGTGTTTCTGCAATATCATCAACGATCACGACGCGGATTTTATCGCCTGGACCCATCCATTAACTCCGATCAGCGCAAAGATTAAGGAGCCGGTGTTGGCTGAATGTCATTCGACAGTACAGGCGTTTTCAGCGTCCTCATCGGAGGCTCCATACTATTGGGCAGTTTCGCCGGTACCGAGATATTGTACTGTTCTAACAGAAATTGTAAAGTGACTGACTCAGTCTGCACGCGAGTATCATCCTGCGATGCCCTCAAGGCCAGTGTCAACTGCGCTCCACTATACATCAAATAGTTTAACGTAATTGCATCCTGTGGAGTTACAATCAGAGTGATCACATCCGGTGGGGGAGGCGGAGCCGGCGCTGCCTGCTCTCCTTCTCTCGATGGTTCCGGAGTCGGTGTTGCTTCGGCCTGCGCTGGCTGTGTTGTTTCCTCAGTTCCCTTGTAGGAGAAACTACCTATCTGCAATACGATGGCATCCTGCAATAGATTCTGGCTCACCATGCGTGGGCGCTGGGCTTCTGATGGGATGTTATAAAACGTCTGCCCGAGGGTAGGATCCTGAGTTGCACGGCCAACCAGGCTTCCTCCGCCACCACTGACAGCCACAACAGATGCACTCTCAAACTCCGCACCCGCCTGGCCACCCCCGCCTCCGGTTTCCTGGGCTCCAGCAGCCGACCCGGTTAGCGATCCTGTGCCCGTACCCGGAGCGATTACACCGATATTGCGGTTGGGCAATAAGGTCTGAAAATCGCTGTCAATATCAACCAGGAGCATTGACACGATCACGTTGACATGATCGCCAGGTTGTGGCGCATATGAGACGCTGGATAACCTGCTGATCGGGATAGAGATAGCAACCATGCCTCGTGGGATCGAAAGCGATGCTACCGAACCCGTGCCAGATAGCTGTTCGGCAGTGTCCACCAGCATGCCCCGCGTCAGAGGTACGCCGGCTTCAAGGTCGAACTTGGCCAACCGCCCCTCCACATCGGTGATATTGGTAAACATACCTTCATAGAACAACTCCTGCGGGATGGGTACCATCCCAAGGACTGCCCCACTAACCGCAGTGCCTCTGGGTACGCGCTGGGTTACCACGATTACATTCACCGTTTTTATAACAGGGGTGGGTTGAGGCGCGGTGACTACCTTGCCTGACGGCTGGAGATAGCGTTGCCAGACGACCACAAAAGCAACGAGTCCCAGAATGATGATAAATGCCAAATAGAAAAATATCCTACCTCGACGCATGGTTGCCTCCAGATTAATACGCTTATTCGGCCCAAATTGCCTTTTTGTATCTTAAACGATCTAGGCTAAAAGTCAAGAAGATTCTGGTACTTTAGTACTATGCTATACAAAACTGTAAAGCATAACCCATTAAAGCGCTTAGGCTCTGCTGACCGCAGAGCCTAAGTCTATGGAGGAATGGATGTAAATCGTGATCGTTACAGGTTAGTGATGATATTGCTGAACACGTTGGCAATGGCCGGGCCCAAAATGACGAGAATGACGATCACAACAATCGCGACTAGAACAAGAATTAACGCATATTCTACGAGACCCTGGCCTTTTTCCTTCGGAGCAAACAACATGACTTTTCACCTCCTTTCATAATGAGTTCCAGCTTATTTACATAAGCTAGCTTGATTATAGAGAATCTTTTTATTTTTTGCAATAGTATTTTTCTGAAAAATTCCTTGCAATTGTGATAAGCTCATATTAACCCTGACCGATCTGCGGCGCAGGGATCTGGAATGTCACTCGCGTACCTCTACCGGGAGCGCTATCTACGTCCAGATATCCTCCCAATTTCTCCGCGCGCTCCTTGATGACCTTAATGCCCATATTACCTCGATCTTCCAGTGTTCCCACGTCAAAACCTTTTCCGTTATCTTCCACGGCAACCTTTACATTGGTATCCCCTATATCCAACTGTATCTTGATTTGGGTCGCCTGGCTATGTCTCAAGGCATTATTTAGGAGCTCCTGTATTGCCCTGAACACCATTACCTCCAGGTACGGTTCAAAGCGTCGTTCGGCACCTGTCAGTGTTAGACGGATTTCCATCCCTGGATGTTCCGTTAGAGCGTCAACAAAACGTTTTATCGTCGGCGCAAGTCCCAGATCGTCCAGCATCATCGGGCGGAGCTCGAAAATAAAATCTCGCACCTTTTGGAACGCACTGGTCGCTGAAGATTTAAGGTTAGCTAATTCCTCTCGGGCGCGAGTCTGGTCCAGATCAAACAAACGCATGGCGATCTCAGTTTGCAGAATAAAATTTGAGAGCGCTTGAGCGGGGCCATCGTGCATCTGCCGTGATAATCGCAAGCGCTCTGCCTCTTGTGCCTCGATCATCATTTCCACTGTCTCAACCATAGTTTGCGCTGACTGTCCAGGTGTCTCTCCGGGCTGGCGCCCCTCCAGTATCGCCCCGGCTCGTTCAAGAAAGGAAAGGTTTCGCTGGATATGATGTTGATCGCTTTGCAACTTTTCAACCTGGCCACGCATCACAAACAAACGCTGTTGGGCGTCCAGAGCCGAATCATAGGCCATGCGGATGTCCCCTCGCGGCAAGCTATCGAACTGCCCTTGCACTCGCTGCAGAGTCGAAGTGATCGACGCATTCCGTTGCGTCAGCTTTCCTACCTCGACCTGGCTTTGTTCCAACAACAATGAGATCTCTTCTAGCTCTTTTTTGGTTTGTTCAATCTCCCCTTGGAGCTGTCCGCGCAAAACATCCCATACACTTTCTTCTTGAGCCTCTGGGCTAACCATAAGTATCACTCCTGAGAATCGGTATCAGACCGGTATACACGTACCCAGCCACGGCTAATAGCAAAAATCGCGGCTTGTGTACGATCTTCCACCCCCAACTTCCTTAATACAGAGGTGACATGATTTTTAACGGTTTGTTGGCTTATACCCAGGAGCAAGGCGATTTCCTTATTGCTCATCCCCCGGGTAACATAAGATAGCACTTCCATTTCACGAGAGGAAAGGGGTTGGAAGGGTTCGCCTGGATCACTATACGAACGCCCCGCCCCCTCTGTATGTACAGCCATCCAGCGTTCCAGGCTGGCGTTGTCGTAGGCCTGGTCGCCGATCACAAATTTCCCAGATGCCACCAAGCGAATGCTATTCACCAGGTCTTCAGGGAGAACATCTTTCGTACAATATGCAGCTGCGCCTACCCGCATGGCATGAATCTTCTGCTCAGTGTCGTCATAAGCCGTTAGCAATAATATACGCGTAGGAAGTTTTTCTGTGACTACCTGTCGGGTGATCTGCTGACCATTTAAACCCGGAAGATTGACATCAACAACAGCTACCATAGGCTGAAGTTCGCGGATTAAGTTGATCCCCTCTTCTCCATTACCAGCTTGAGCCACGATCCAAAAATCCGATTCCAGGGAGAGTGTGTCAGCAACCCCTTGACGGAAGAGAGGGTGGTCATCGATGATGATGATCGAAATCTCGCTCATACTGTGTTTCAGATCCATGTCACAGGTTATCGAGAGTATAGCATAGGAATATGGGTCAGGCAACAGAAATAACGCCGACCTATCGTAATCGTAATTCCCATTGATAAACCACCATGTTCTCCCCATCAAATGCCTGGCTGTAAATTCCTCCGGTCTGGAAGACCGGTTTCAGCCCCTGGGTCAATTTGGGATACCAGCTTGGAAATGTGACCAGGTAATTGGCTTTCCCTATATCCAGCCAATGAGCGATGCGCGTCTCATCGCGGAGGAATGGGATCACTTCGGGCGAAACCAAACCCGCCAGGTCCAGGAGCCTACGTTCACCAAAATAGCCTAGAGCGCCAATGTCATGGGCAGCGATTAAGGCATCTGGCTCTGTATTTGCTGCAACCCAACGCGCGGTCACGACCATCTCACTCTCGATAAATGCTACGTCCCGGCCATAAGCTCGAGCCCCTAAAAACCAGAAGGCGATACACACAAAACCGATGGAGGCTATCCAGGCTCTGCTCAATACCCGTTTCCAAAATACTGGAGAGGTAGGAAGGGTAATACTCATCGTGCCAGCCAAACCCCATACGAAATAAACGGGCATCATCGGCATCACATAGCGTCCATGTTGGTATGTAACCGGTAGCCGCAGGGCATAGAGGATGAGATATCCGATTGCCCAGATAGCCCCGGTAAATGCACCCCATTTACGCTCGCGAAAAAATCTGTACAGCGAGTAGAAAAATCCGGGTAACAACAATATCCCCACACCTACATTCGGCAAAACCGCTTGTTCCAATATACGCTTCCATAGCGGCTCGAGCAGCTCGATGGCATATTCAGCTTGCTTGGCATAAAAAGTGTTCGGCCACCAAGCCCCCGAGAACGAACGGTTCCAGAGCAGGTATGGCCCAAAAAGCAGGATAAATCCGCTGGACAGGTATGCCAGTTGGGTTGCCCGCTGGCGGTTAGAGGAGGCTTGTAATAAACCAACCAATGCCGCTGGCCCCAACAAAGTTAGCCCATCTGGACGGACCCATACACTCAACCCGATTAAGGCTCCCAGAAAAAACCAATTCTGGCGCTCTTTGACCAGCCAGGCAAGCACAAGTAGCACCAGCAAGGAGAACAGGCTGGTCTCCATCCCGGAAGCAGCCGCCCAAACCAGATGCCATTCTAACAAAATGATGATCCCCACGAGCCAGGCCCATTCCTGCTTGGAGAAGCTGATCCTTGGATAGATCCACATCCCTACGAGGGAGATTCCCCAAAGTGTAAACCACCCAAGGAAAAACGCCCAAATATGAGGGCCCAAAGTAAGGACAAATCCAATTGCCAACAGTGCAGACCAAAGCGGAGAAGTCGAACCAGCGGATGGCTGTCCAGGGACGAATGCCCATTCCCCGTGCAGTCCCAGGTTACGAGCATAGGTTTGGTGTATCCAGGCATCGTCTAATGGAAATCCGATACGGTAGGTCATCAAGCTGGCTATTAAATAACCACCGATGGAAAGGAGAGCCAAAACCGCCAACAGCGGAAATACTATCTTTTTGGGATTTTCTTTTACGCTCATTTTAAGGCAAAGACGCGCGTCGCATCGGTGGTGAACAGATAATGCAAGCCCGGCAGGTCCATTGGATGGTCATATAAGCTGTTCAAGCTAGCAGGATGATTGCTTTCCAATATCAAATAATCCGCGTCATACCGTTCCCCCACCGCCAGGGAAGTCTCCACCCCGCCATTAGGAATAGTTAACGCCGGACGTCGGTTTACTGCATAATACCCTGGAGAGTTGTTAACCATCACCACATCGCCGGAACTAATCCCCGCACCTTTCAAAGCATCTTCCAATCGGGAATAGGCCGTCCATCCCCTTCCCCAAAACGGGTCACTGAGGGAGGAGCCAATCACCCGCCTCTGTACAGTGAGGGCGCTTAAAAAGATCGCCAGACCGACCAAGCCGGCGCGGAAAACGAGGTTCGCCTGCCGGGGTTCCCACCGGCGAACACGCTGCCCCCATCGGATAAAGACTTCCAGCCCGGTTGGAACGACCGACCATAAAAGGGGCTGAAAGGCCGCGCCAGAATGGAAAAAACCTCCACGCCAACCGACAAACGGAAAAACGATCGTCATCACCACTAGTGTCAAAACCCATGCCAATAAACCCAGCCGCACACGCAAATCTTTCCGCCAGGACCACAAGCCTATAAGGATGAGTGGTACAAGGAAGATTTCTCCCTGTACTGAAATGAAGGTCAGTAAGTTTTGACCCAGCGAATACCAGCGCGCTTGTAGGATCGCCGAGAGGCCGCTCGCCCACCAACGCTCTGGTGTGAGTAAGTTGGGCGGATAGGAGAATAGCTCGTCATAATTGGTCAACCATAGCGCCCGCAGACCACCCGGCGACAGTGGAGTGCCGAAGACCACCAGATTACGCCTCATCCAGGGTCCCATGATCACTATGTAACCTAACCCCAACGCGACCGAAGAGCCCAGAAGCGGCATCAGCCAGCCCGCTCGACCCGGGCGTTCCTTAACCTCACCAATGTTTCCACTCCT
>Ga0153916_10001180_pt1 | contig 18532 bp, 15 predicted proteins | sample Opewatmetagenome_FD_109642 | JGI IMG/M metagenome (GOLD analysis project Ga0153916, IMG submission 109642) | Freshwater wetland microbial communities from Ohio, USA - Open water 3 Core 3 Depth 4 metaG | ecosystem: Environmental > Aquatic > Freshwater > Wetlands | place: USA: Ohio, Lake Erie... | reverse complement strand
TGTCCTCGCGCGCCGCCGCCCGCAATATCGCCTTCGAGCTGACGCGCTCGTGGATGTGCAGCGGGACCGTGTCCACCGCGAACGAGACGTGCTCGGCCTTACCCGCCCACACGAGTTGGGGGTCGAGGTGCGGGTCGTACGCGTACGTCTTGCGCTCGGGCGCGTACGCGTCGTAGCCGGCCAGGCCGGCCTCCGGGTTGTTAGGCCGCTTCTCGTCGTGGCGGTAGTCGTCTATTTCGATGTCTTTCTTCTTGCGGCGGGGCATAGGGGGACCTCGCGATTACACCTTTTTAAACCGTTCGATATCGTTTATCGCGGCACGTGTAACTTCGCAACAAATCCTAACCGTGTCCTCGTCCGGGGTTTCATTCCTAACCCTTTGCTCCCAAGGATGGACGAGGTTCCTATATTCCCTAAGGACTAAAGAGAACTTCTTTGCGTCGAGTTGTAACCACGAACACTCGTGTGCTACGTCAACGAGGTTTGTTAGCGTCCATTCGTTAAACTTTTTAACCTTCCCCGTTTTATCCCTTGGCGCCGAAACCGCGGTATTTGCTTGTGGGGAATACTGTTGTATTAAAGATAGTAATACCCCTTCAAGTATACTACCCATTAAGATAATTGCGGATAGGTACGCTGCGGCGGCAGCGCATTTCGTAACCTCCCGCCACCGGTTCTCTAAAACATCCGCTAGTGCTTGGTCATTAGTGATCGTAAGGAAATCGGGCGGTATTTTGTTTTCCGACGCGTGTACGCGTTTAGCTTCTGGGACCGACGCTTTAACTTTTTTTAGTAAAGGGAATACGCCCTTCAATTCGACTTCGTATCCTTCGATACGGAGTATCTCGTTTAAGCGATCTACCGTTTCGTTTATAGCTTCGGGTTTGCCCGCGTATTCTTTAGGGTTAGCCAGACGGGTTACAACCTTAGCGATATTTCCGAAATCAGTGTTGTATTCTCTTAGACGTTCTAAAGCCCACCATTTCCGGGTTGTGCCGTCGTGTTCGGGGCAAGATAACCCGGCGTTCCGGAAAAAAACCGGTAATTCCCAACCGCGCCTATATACTGGGCCGGTATCTCCGCAAACGAGCTCGGCGATAGCTTCAAGGCTTTTATCATCAAGTGCACCCATACCGTTTAGATTAACCTTTCAATCGGGCTCTAGGTTAACCCTGGAACGTCCTCCTGATTCTCGTATCGCCCTACATCGTGGCGGTAGTCGTCTATTTCGACATCTTTCTTCTTGCGGCGGGGCATAGGGGTTCCTAAGAGAAATAACGCCGCCCCCGGCTCGAGCCGGCGGGCGTCCGAAGTCCTATTATGGCATCCTTATATCGTTAGACCTCCAATACTTCTTGTAGTCGGGTACGCATAATACCTTGCCGGCGCACGAAAAACTCCCGGAAATTAGTTAAAGAATACTCCACCTCGGGGATCATATGGCAGTTCTTGTAAGCCGCTGCCTGCTCCGGGGAGGCGCAGTTCTTTTTTAACCAGTCGCCGAAATCGGTATCGCCTTTTTCTTGGTTCGGTATTCCTTCAAGAAGCTGAAGGTTGGGCAGGAGGTCGACGGTGTCCAAATAAAAGCCGATATCGGTTTCGGGAATACCTTGATTCCGTAACCTAGCACGGGTGAACTTACTTTTAGGGTGGATATGGTCGATGTGGAATCTATGTCTGAAATCTAACGACGGGTACATTAAAGCCAACGTCGAAAACGTATATCCCTGCCCGTAGCGGTAATACAGAAGGTTTTCAACGTCATCTTTCGTGAACGCGAGGGATTTCGTTGAACCTTTAAACTTTTCCGTAATGAGTTCTAACGGGAAGCGGTCGGTGTTCTCTCCTATAATATCGCGGACGGGACGCAATACCGTATCTGGAACGCCGCCGAACACGCGTTTAACAAGGGACCTAATTAGCCATTTGCGGATATAGGCCCGGTCCTCGGCGTATTTTGCCGTTACGTCGAAGTTATCGGGGAGGCCTTTCGCCTTAAGGTAATAGGCTATCGGGATCGTGGCGTAATTAGCCGTAAGGGTATCCCGCCCATATCCGAAACTCGATATCAATACCACGGCTAACCGCAGTGATTGTGTTATAGTGTCCCAATCCTCTTCGATTTTAAGCATATTTGTTTTGTTGAAATTATCGACTTTAAACCTAATATCCTTAAAATCGCTCAGGACGAGGCAGCTTTTAAGGACGAAATCTTTATCGAACCGAAATCCGTTCCCTTTGCTATTTAACTCGTCTACGAAAGACGTAATTTCCTCGCGGGCGTCAAGGTCCTGCCATTGGGCGGTCGCGATTGATAAGAGTAGGTCAGAATAACTTAAAACCGTCCCGCCGCTATTCACGCGAATGAAGATATTCAACACTTTGTCCAAGCTTTTATCCCTCTCTAAGAAATAGTTTATGACGGGTTTCCTATGTATCGCCGAGAAGAGGCGGAACAGCGTCTCGTTCGCGAACGCGGCGCGTTCCTTCGGTCCTTTCATTAACTCGTTATCAATTAAAAAATTATTGACCTCGACCTCCCCCTTCAGATTCAAGATATCACTTACGCGAAACCAATAGGTCTCACCGTCTATAGGTTTCGTTTCGCCGTCTTTGAGGAATTGGAAATCGTACTTAAAACCACCTTCGTCCTCGCCTTGAGCGGGCGCAAGGAGATTCAAATAAAAGCGCCTCGTAGGAAACGCCCGTGGGTTATCCCACCTCTTACGCGGTTCTTTATAGGCGTATGACCCCTTAAGGCCAATATACAAAGAGGTTAACCGCTGTTGTCCGTCTAATATTCCGGTTATATCGTCTTGCCCCTCGACGCTCGCTTTTACGTTATGCCGGTTGTCCCGCTCGTGGTAATCCCTCATAAATTCGTAAAATTGATAATTGCCGGCGTCCTTCTTATCAACGTGCCAAAAAAGGAACGACCCGATGGGATAATCCCGCATCAAAGAATCGAAAAGCCGTCTAATCTGATACGTGTCCCACACGACTTCCCGTTGGATCGCGGGGAGTAAGTATTTCCTGGCAGCGACGTTATCGACGGCTTCCTTTACGGTAATCGGAGTCTGAAAAGCCATAACGTAACCCCTTATGGTTTACGTGCGCGTTTTTACTTATTTACACGTTGACGTCCGCCAGGATAGAACCGGGAGAGAAGAAACCGCGGCCCCTTGCCTGCGCCTATAGGCTATTGCGGAAACCCTTCGCTAAATACACGGGAATACCGCCCCCCCCGATCTCTGCGCTAAATGGTCTATTCACAAAGCCTCTATTTATGAAGACCCGGCGAAGTGGTTACAGCATAATATTAGTAAGACGAATAATATAACGCTGATTAAAACCGCGATGCCGATTTTAATAGCTTTCGCTCTTTCCTCTTTTTTAAGATAATCCTTGTCATATTTCGCGCGGATCTTGCGAATGTACTCGTCGCGTATTCCCTCCAAGGGATAATGGTATTCATATTTAGGTTGGTCTACTACGCCGTAACCGGTTAGAGTACGGACGGGGGCCTTGCTAAGTATTACCATAAATTCCCAACATAGCTTTTCTTCTTCTCCCTCTTCCACGTAGGATTCGCAATATCTGTATAACTCAAATATACTATAGAGATTTTCATTAGATGTCGCGTTATTCTCGAGGAGCCAATTACATAAAACTGTCCCGATCGTACGCGCCAAATTCCCCAAATTTCGCCTCGTCGCGTCCTTGTATTCGTCAGGGCTATATAGTATGGCCTTTTCGAAGCTCGTAATAACTTCCCCGGCCCGTAGATTATCAGGCGTGGATAAGTAACCCGCGGCTAACCCTTTACCAATCCAAGCTAAATATTCTTCCGGCGTGTTTTCCAGAATAGTAGTAAAGTACTTATAAGCTTCTTCGAAGTTCCAGGCTTCCTGGGCAGCGTAAGCTATTTCGTAGTAATTTTTTATTTTTTCCGAGGGTCTACCTAAAATTTCCGGCAAAAAGAACTCCGAATGGCAAAAGTCGCATCTTACCCGGCCCCTCTCCGCGTCACCCAACGCGCCGCCGCATTGAGGGCATTTAGCAGGTATAAGATAACCTTTATCCGAAAATAAATATTCTCCGGCTACTTCGATACTCCTTGTCTATTTAAAAAGGAAACACCCAGGCCGGCACGTAGCCGAACCTGGGTTGTATTCCGTTTCGCGCGGCGCCACCAACGCCGTGCTTTCGTCTCGCCCCCTTTTCTTCCGACCCGGGCAAACCTCACCTCGTCTGCGTAATTCGCCCAGTTAAGCTTAGTTTAGCGCCGACCAAACTCTATAATATAACCAAGGGTTAAAAGCAACCGAAATCGTGACGGGGCTCGGGGCGGTTATCCAATCCCGCTCCGTCTCGGCGTCTCCCTCGACCGTAGCCGCGTCTAACCGGTACGCCACCCAGTCGGTGAACTTGGTCTCGTCATTCGAAGACAGCGCGTAACCGTCGCGGATGACCAGGTCGTTGGTCGCCGGCGTGCCGGTAGCGCAGCCGTAGAAGAAGTGTTTGCAGTGGACTTCCGGGTACGCGTCGTCGGTGCCGAAGGCCGCCGAGTTTCCTAAGCCCGTTATACCTAGGTCAAGTACGAGCGTTATTTCAAACGTTTTTACCAGACGTATTCACCGAATACAAGGTTAACCGTACCTTATTACGTCTCAGTCTTTATCCTATATAATTTTAATGGGGGCTCGTTTAACGGGCAAACAAACATTTTTATAAGACGGTCTGTATCTTTATTAAACCGTCGTCCCACGATTAAGAGAATCGGTTCCCTACAAGAATACTCTTTCGCATCCGCGATCTGGCGCATTTGATCGAAATCCTCCCGGCTCGGCTCGATAACATTAGCGGGGTGGAAGTGCCATTCTCCCAGATAATAAGTTCTTTCCTTTGCCGCCCATCTCTTTTGTAGGAGTTCCGGTAGACCGGAAGCTCCTCGTACGAAATATGCGTACCCCTGTTCGGAATCCGGTGGCGGCGGGGTCGCCTCCGTTACCAGAGCATTCGCCAGGTCCGACGAATAATGCCCAACAATAATTCCGCCAGTTTCGTTGTCCTCTGCCTTCGTACAAAATCGACTAATCTGCTTAAATAGTTTAACTCCAATAACGACGCCGTATCTACCATCAGACGTCCGCGCGGTAAATGCCTTCATACGGCTTCCGCTTCGTTTTTTAGGGTTGTCGCACTTACGCGAGTGTACGATTGAAAACCTTCGTCACCGATGACCTGCTCGAAGACATCTAATATTGGCATATTTGGCGGTTTGGTTAAATAAAATTCTATCTCCTTTATACATACGGCCGCCGCCATCATAATATCGTCGTATCGACCGGGCCATAAAGGAGACCAGCAGCCGGCTCCCTCAAGGAGCTCGTCGTCTGCTGCCCATCTCTGTCTCTCTTCACGTAACCAAGGTTCGATCTGCGCGTTGAATTCTGTTAAGGGGAACTCGTTAGCAAAGGCTGCGAACATGTAAAACCGCCGTGCGGCGTAACCGACTGATGTAGATAAGAACAAACGTGGGATAGGCCACCACGCACGCGCCAGGAGACTAAGTAAGTCGTCTACCGCCGTGCAATCGATTATCGCTTCGTACTGGTCTAATAATCCACGGATGTTGTCGGGAGATTGCCCCACGGTCTCGTTAACCGTGGTAACCCGTACGTGCGGAGATATTCGTTGTAACTGCCGTGCTAAAACCTCCGCTTTATGCTCGCCGAAGTCCGCGAGCGCCGCAACATGCCGGCAAGCGTTGCCGGCAGTAACTATATCGCCGTCGATTAGGGTTAGGTTCGTTATACCGGTCCGGCCCAGAAGCTCTGCAATGCAAGACCCTAATGCACCTACGCCAATAATTACGGCGTTGGTTTCTCGGACTGGTTTCGAAAGGCGCCCACGGGCTTGTAATCTAGCTGGGCTCCAATTCTCAGTGCGGTAATAAGTAAGCTCGATACCGTTTGCGAGATACCTAGCCCGGTCACGCCGCCACAATCCTCTCTTCGTAGATTCGAAACCGTCGGATTGGCTTCCTTTTACTGGAGGTATCGCGGGCAGTAATAAAGCGTCCCAATGTACCTCGGAAGGAGGCAAACCAACGCGTTTTGGTATAGGATATCCGATAAGTAATAACGTAGGTCCTCCGTAACCCCGGATCCGATTCGCGATAAACTGTAACACTTTATCGACGTCGACGCCGAGTTCGAGTCCGATTTTCCTCAAATCACCCCACGTTCTTGGCGCATACCAAGGAGGGAGTACTATTGTTCCTGGCCATAACCACCAAAAAGCTCTATTGTCCGTTACGTCTGGCTCTTCTATAAGGCGGCCTTCCCATTTACGAACGAGAGTACCTGATAAACCATAAAAGGCCGTGACGGCAGTAGCTTTTTTTGAATCGACCCCCGGAATTGTACCTATGCTCGCCATCCCGAAGCAAGGCGGTTCCCCCCATAATCGATAATTTTCTGGCGTTTCATCGAAGATGAGCCTGGGATAATTGGGAAAAGGAATACGGGGTACTTCGAACGGATCGTTTTCCCTAAGAAGTTCCCCGGAAGCGGCGAGATGAAGCCAGTCTATAGCCCGGCGCGTATACCACGCCAAATATCCCTCTGGCTCGCCAAATGGCGCCCTGTCAGGATTCGCTAAACGCAAACTCCGGAAAGGCGAATCCAAACAGAGTTTACCACCACGCCATGGTTTGGATATAGGATCATTTCTCTCTTGGTGAGGGAATGTAGCTGTAATCCCTTTCTCGGAAGCTGGGTAAAACCCTACGGACCCATATGGGTAATTTTCATCTACCAAAACCTTCCAAACGCTACGCCTGGGAATGTATTTAGTCTTTTGTTTTCTTTCTAATATGAGGGTTATTATCCAAGTTTTTCCCTCGTCGTCGTAATCGACCGGGCCGCTTAATTTACAGCCGGGGATCCGGGTTAAACCCTTCAAGCCGAGTTCTAATGAACGAGGTTGCGATTCCGTTTTTACCATTAAGCGAAGCGGCCTCTTCCGGGAACAGCCGGTTCATCCGGAGGGGTATACCCCCCGTTATCCGGAGGTTTAGGAAATTTATTACCAAGCAGTTCACGCCAAAGGGTCCTACTTTCAGCCTTGTCTTCCGAGTCAAGGGCTTGCTTCGCTAGTTCCGCACCTTCTTTAACTTGCGCGTAAAACGCCCTTAAATCTTGAGGCGAGATCCTTCTAAATACATCGTTCTCCGGAACCCCGTAATCTTGGATCTGTAGCTTTTCTCCTCTTTCCCATCCTTGGTATTTATCTACGACAGCTCCTAAAGTACTTGCGATACCTTCAGCGACGGACTGAATCCCGTCGGGGCAACACTCACCGATAAGGCGCTCTAATGGAAAACCTTTTGGGTGTTCCGGTTTCCCGTACTTCGCAAGGCGCCACCATTTAATCGCTTTTACGACATTTACGTAATGTCGATTACACCGGTTATTTTTATCGACCGTCCACCGGATCTGCGCGATTGGGTGCGTCCATTCCCACGTATTAGCGTCGCGGTCCGGGATGCGAAGAGGTTTAGCCTTCCATTCCTCTTCGTCCGCAGCTTTCGCTAATCGTAGACTAACGCCCGTTCGTTGCCTTGCATTTAAAGCAACCCACGAGGAGTGTAATGTCCAATCGCGCGCGTCATCTATATCGTCGTAGCTAGTGACGGCGTCCGATTGGAGGATCCCGTATTCCGCTTCAGACGGCGCCGAAGTCAACACAAGGTCGAGTTTAACGTACGATAGCTCGATACCGATAGACCGCCCTTGCGGACGCCATTTCCCATTATAATGCGTATTTAAAAAGGGGGTAAAAATACCCATCGCCTTTGTCGGCTTATACTCCTTTTCGGTGAGTTTCGTTACGACGACTATATCGACGTCGGATAACGCATCGCCTTTCGGGCGAACGGCTGTGGAACGCTTATAGCTCCCTTGGAGGAAATCCGACACGATTATTTCCTTCAGTTCATCGTGGGAATTTAACCGTTCCCGGAGCGTCGCATGGCCGGTTTTACAACCGTCCCTTTGGTTCTCAGTCGGACGAATCTCGGTAAGAAACGTATCGAAATCACTCTTGAGCTCCATCTTATCCTCCTCCGCTGCAGTTAAAGAAAACGGATGCTAGGCGTGTAGGAACCTCCGTGTATACCCTCGAAATCGAACTCGTAAAGCTGAAGTTCCCCGAGCCAACCGCGGTGCTGCCCGAGGAAAAAGAGCAAGGCGTTGGGCGCCGAACAAAAAACGTGGATTGCCCCACCGTTTAAAGGCCGGGAGTCGCGGATAATCCCGGCTAACTCGTTGGCTAGAGCTACCGCGTGGTCGGCGCTACTAACGCTTTGCGAGCCAATCCCGGTGACCGGGCGGGTATCGATGAAACGAGCGACGCGGACACCGCCCTTACCGAGGTATTCCCGTACGTCTTCCGTTATGTCGTGGGTAACCGATATGCTGAACGCAATATCTTTCGGTCCTTTACCTAAATCAGAGCCCTCTACGCGCCAACCAGATTCCGCAGTTGCTGGCGAACCTGGACCCGTGGGTTTCCAAACTGTAGTATTAACCCCTTTCTGTACCGGGAATACCCGAGCACCTGACTTACGGTCGAGTTCGTACCCGGCGAGGAATGCTAAAGTACCATGGCAGTCAAGGAGTAGATGGTGTTCTTGCTTTCGGAGCGCAGGGTTGGATAAAAACGCTTCGACATCCGGTCTTACGGCCTTATCCCAAAGTGCATTATCCCGTACGTACCGACCGTCGAAGTACTCGGCAACGCAGACAAATCGTCGGCATTCGTTTTCCATATTTTCAGCGAAGCGTATAAAGCTTCGAATGCCAAAAACCGGCGGACCGCTAGGCGCGGCAGGAACAATAAGCCGTTCTTGTTCACACATCGCGCGGAAACTCGCCCGGTCGAATTCGTTTGTACCGTCAATAACGAACTGCTGGTAAAGCGTATCATAAATGTTCTGTTTTTGGTCGTTAGGTATCTCCCGTAACCCGGCGCTACTAAGCCGTGCGTTTACATAATCCCGGAATTCGCGCCTTCCGAAATAATTAACCCCGAGACATAACCGCCGAGCAAAACCGTTGAATTCCGCATCCTCCAAACCAAGGTGATCACGCCATTTTGCCCTGGCCTTTCCTAGGGCAGACCGGGGACCAGCCGAGAAGAAATCGTCTGGGAGAGCGCCGCTTTTCGATTCCCTGAGTAAGGGACCGATTGGATCGTTAGAAGACCAATCCCAGTTACTCACTAAATGAAGCCGATGGTTAACGCCCTGCAAGCAAAGCATCCGATGCACGTCGTAAAAACGTTTTAATAACGAACGGGTCGTCCCGGTGAAACCCGGGTCGCAAAAAGCATCAACACTATATTCATTACTACGGTCGACGTGATATTTGATCTGGTAGAAGTCGGCCGCGCACATAAAACCGCCTGCGTTAATACCCGGTTCGTCGTAGTAGACTACTACGTCGTCGACCCCCGCGGTTTGGTCGTGCTCGAAGACAACTCGGTTAACCAACGACGTCGGACGAAGGAGACGTGCCGCCTGGAGCCAGAAGAACATCCCCTGGAATATGTCGCCTTCCATCCGCGCGGCGACGGTTTTTAACGCAGCCAATTACGCTCCTCTTTTATCTTCCCGACTTCCCTAACGATTGTTTGGAAAATCCGACCCCCTTCAGGCTTAACCTCACCGGCTCGCGCGATACGCCGAAACAGAAGGCGAGAAACTTGACGCGTGATTTACTTAAAGACCGCCTTCACCTTCCCGAGCGACGCCGGCACCACGGCCGCCGTCGTATCGCGGAAGTATTAGATGCGGCAGTTGTCCATATCGACAACGTACGCGCGAGCATTCGAAGACGAGAGGGCGACGTCGTTCGGCCACCGAGGAAGTGAACATCGGCCTCGCCCGGCGCGTAGTGGCCCAACTAGTGGGCGACGGAGAACCGGCGGCGTACGTAGCGCGTGTTCTTATTGACGACGACGATGCGGTGAGGAACGGAAAGGACCGCGGTAAAGTCGGGGGACACGTTCCACTCGACGACCCCCAAGCCGAGCCGGCGACACAGGCGCTCCAGGTTGACCGGAACGCGGCCGCCGGTTAAACGGAAATATTTTTCGGCTATAAGCTCTAGCTTGAAAGCCATTTTTACATCCTCCCGTACATTAAACCCGCCCTAGGTATTGGGTCCTGTTAGGTCACCACTCTTTTTTACTTTGGCCTCGAGATCTATGTAGTAGAGAATCTTCGCGACTTCTTCGTTAAAAACCTTCGTCTGTTCGGGTGTTAGTTTGGCGATCCGTTTTACGACGTCTCCCTTGAACTTTAATAGTATAGCCCGAATTTCATCCTCCGTCAAGTCGGGCACGAGCGCTAGGAGCTCCTCGTCGGGCTGGCGGGGGATCTTCTCCCTTTCGGCGGTAAGCTGGTCCCTCTTAACTTTGAGCCACCGGAAGAAGTCCTTCAAGTCCGCAGCGTACCCGGCGCCGACGGCCAACTCGAACAGCTCGCGTAAATCGTCGGGAAGATCTTCGGCGTGAACTGCCCGGCCGAGGAGGAAGTCGGCGGAGACGCCGAAGTAGTCGGCGAGCTTCGTTAACAACGCGGCCCGAGGTTGTTGTTCACCGAGTTCGATCCTGGATAAATTCGCCCCGGTCGTACCTACGGCTTTGGCCACGCCTTCCTGGGACGCGCCTCGCTTTTCCCGTAATTCCCTTAGCAGTTTTCCCAAATCCACGCCGCAGTATACCATTTCCTTGGCAGGATTCAATAAAAAAGTTGATATATCTTTCATTTCTTTATTGACTTTCCATACGAATTATGCTAATATAATAACGGAAATAGCTACCAAGGTGTTTTTTTAACCGCCGCCAAACTTATACGTATGGATATCACGATTAATATAACAACCCTTCCCGATCTCCGAATAGCCCACGGCCTTACCGTCGAGGAAGCCGCGGCTAAGTGCGGTATAGCGTCCGGTTACCGGAGCGAGCTCGAAGACGCCAAGCGTTACGGCATGCCGAAGAAGATCAAACGAATTGCCGACGCCTTCGGCCTCCACTACTATAACCCCGTCGCGATCATCCTCCGGAACCACGAGCTAGCAAACGGCGGCGCGAACCGAGGTCGTATCGCGTGACGGACGTAAAGGCCATCGAATCCCCCTTTAGCCTCGTCGAGCTTGCTGTAATACGCGGCGAATCCCTATTAAACGGCAAGGACGTAACGCTGAACGACGTGGTAGCGTCTTACCTCACCTATTGCGCTACGCGGAATAGGCCGCGAACGATATCCCTTAAAAGGACGTACCTTGGGCGTTTCGTAGACTTCGTCGATAACGCACCCATCCAGGATATTAAATGCTATCACGTCGAGGACTTCATGAGCTACCGCGCTCTGAACGGCAACGCCCCCGCCAACAACCGGACGTTGACGGTCTTGAAACACTTCTTCAACTTCGCCGCCCGGCGCGACCTGGTCGAACGCAACCCGTGCCGAGGCATCAAGGGCTTCCCCGAACAGAGGAAACCTGTAAAGATCCTCGGCGAAGGAGAACTCAAGAGCTACTTCGATTACTGCCGCGCAAATGACCCTTTGTTGTACGGCCTTTCTGCGGTCGCATTCGGCACCGGCCTACGCCGCGGCGACATATTGAAGATACGCGGCGGCGACGTCGACGGTGAAAGGCGAACGCTTACCGTGCAGGTCTCGAAGCGTAACGGCGAGCTGACGCTGCACCTGCCGCTTAACAGTTGGGTCTTCGCCGTTCTCTCCCGGCGAAAGAACGAATACGGCGACGGCTACCTCTTCCCAGGCCGCAACGGCTCCCACGTCGTCGACTTCAAGAGGAGGTTCGCTCGGGCGAAAAAGGCAACGGGGGTGGAGTTTCGGTTCGGCGAGTTCAGGCATAATTGCGCCACCGCGTTACTTCGGGCCGGCGTCAACGTCTACGTCGTAAAAGAGCTGCTGGGGCATACGAGCGTTAATACGACCGCGAGGTACTTGAAGCTCCTCGGCGACGACCTGCGCGCGGCCGTAGACAAGCTGGACACGGACATCGTGCGCGGCGCCCTATCGCGTTCACCGCCGGCGTGAACGGAGGACCCTTAGCATCCAAACCCTAAGGCTAAGCCATCGAAAAAACGCTCGCGGCCTTCATCCGACAAACGTCAGCGTATTGATTAAAGGCAAGTTGGGTCCGGGTCCAAGCAACGACTAAACTACCGAATACCCTATCGTAATTAAACCCGCAGGAGGACCTTTTATGGCGAAGGAAAGATTTCAAGGCGTCCCGGCTAGGAAAGTGAAAACGATCGAAATCGTTACGAAGACGGGGCCCGGCACGAGGGATCAGTTAAGAGCCGAAACCCGCCTCGAGCGCCGCGAAGTCGTCGTCATAAGGCACATTATTCCGGCCGGCGAAGAGGGGTTCGTATACCTGACGTACGGCGACGGCGACGAGGAAGAAATAAAACTGGCGCGAGAGCTAACCGTCGTCGACTACTCCGTCGACGTGGAAGGTTTCAGCGAGCTGAAGATCAAGTATTATCCCGACAAGGAGAAGCCGATCGAGCCGGCTGAGGTCAACGACCCGTCCCGAAACGGTAACTCGTAGAAACGGCACGAAACCCGGCGCGGGGCTAGGATACGACGACGCTCGCGCTCCTGCTTACTTAGCAGATGGCCGGTCGTTTGAGTGCCTTCCCACAGTGGGGAGAGTAGTATTAACTGCGGTATTGATTACGGGGGACAAGTCACCACGGCCGCCGTACTTTTTCCCTGGCTACTTACTGCGAATCGACAACTGGCACCTTTCGCGGGGGTCCACCGACAGACGGCGGCGCCGCTCGACGAATACGAATAGCGAATCCCGGAGCCGAAGGGGAGCGCGAAACGTGAATCCGAACTGCTGACCGCGGTCCGAGCTGACTTTTACGCCCCGGCGACGATGGGTTTTTACGAAACCGAGGTTCCCAAAGAACAATCCGAAATCCTCACGTGGGAGTGGACGGAACGCGGCGGCGCCTCGGGGGTCGCCGATATCGCCCGGCGCGACGTCACGATGAAATGGAACGAATGGCGGTTCGCCGTAGACGTCGAGACCAAGCGCGAGCGCGACGCCCGCTCGGGCTTAACGGTCTCGATGGACGAACCCGGCCTTGAGCTCGAGCAGACGCAGTTCTACGCCGACGATCCTTAAAAGAGAAAGTGTTGGGAGAAATTCGAGGTCGGCATCGCGGCGGGCTACGGCGACGGGTTCGCGGCCCAAGCTCACGCGGGGTGGGGCCGCCGGAATGTGTATATGCAGAACGGTCAGGCCGGCGAGACGTGCACGTTGGGGAAGACGTGAAAATTGTTCTAAGGCATTTATTAATACGGGTTAAGAAAAAGCGGGTTCATCCCCGGTTTTATTTTAATTAATCCGGGACGAGGATAAATGTTTACGTCTACACCAAGCAAAAAAACCGGCCTATGGCCGGCTTTTTCCACTGCGGAGATTCCCTTTTAACCGACGTATTTGATCTTTACGCGATGTGGGCCGGGCCCGCCAACCGGGTCGTGGTCGAAACGTAAAACGTGGGCCGCGGTTGTCTCGACCTCGAAAACCTCCGTCTGGTGGGTATTTAAGTTCTCGATCGTAACTTCGCATAAGGTATAGGGATACAATAAGCGGCAGACGACGTGGTTGGTATGGGTTTCGAGGGACACGTCGTAGGCGTATTCCGCAACGTCAACGCTATCGTCGACGAAACCGACGACGTGGTGTAACGTCCCGCCGTGTTCGCCGGTTTGAGGGCGGATGAACGCGCCGTTGAATCCCGGATACTCGGCGACCTGGGTTATTAAATCACAGGTTATAGCTTCGGAAGCGGTATTACGGTTCGCCGGCCAAAGGACGTGTAAAAATCTATGGACCGCGGCGTCGGCAAAGGGCTTGACCTCAATACGCCACGCCCCTTCCGTTATGTGGGGCTCTTGCCCAGGGGGGTAATTAACGCCGTCAACATAAAAACGGTAGTCGCTGGTCTCGTCTTTGCCCCCGATAACCGTAATAGAACGACCTTGGTTGCCGGGGAGGAGCATAACGCCGAAAAGGCGGCCGGGGTAATTCTGAACGTCTTGGCGGGCGTCGAAGCGAAAAACGCCGAGGTCGTCTTCCGGTTCCCACCCGGAGGTAGGCGCCGCGGGGGATTCCCAACCGGAAACCGTCTTAACTGCCGGTTTATCGACGGCGTGCACGACCCATTTAGTCGCCGCGCCTTCGGGCGGCGTGTTCCAAAGCGACGATACCTCGTCGTAAACGACTACGAAATAAGGAAACTCAGTGTCGGCCTCGGGCTCGGGGACGTATTCGCCGAAAGGTTTTACCAAAACGAGCTCTCGCGTCGCGCGCCAACATTTCTGGTACGTTATTTCGTCGACGTAGTCGTACGCGTTATACGCCACGTCGGCCCGGCCGCAGCAGTAGTCGTATTCTTCCTGCGTATCGAAACGCTCGACCGTGCCTGCGTCCGCGGTCCTCTTGTGCTTGAAGAAGAAAGTGTAGTCGATGGATACGCCGCGAAGGAGCTCATCTTCGTATTCATAGAATATCTGGCCGCCGTCGTTGGCTAACGCCTCCGGCAAATCCTCTTGGCCCTTAGGTTCGTGGGGGTACGTCTCCGCGGGGTCGTAGATAAGGATGGCGTTATGGGCCACGGTTCGGACGAAGTAATTACGATGGTGGTCCTCGCCGCTTGGGGTGGTCCCGGAATCTATGGCGAGATTTCCGCGCGCGAACAACGTGAAGGTGTTTTGGTCGCAGTGGTTGTGGCCGGTGATGGCCGGCCCGGACTTGAAGGCGACGAACACCGCCGTTGTATCCGTACCGCTGGGGAAGCCGTAATAGTAACCGCCGGGATGGCCGTACTTCGTAGCCGGGTCGAACTCCCACGCCGACCGCATGAATACCTCGCCGCGGCACGGGAACAGCTTGGCCGTAGGCAGGTCCGCGGCCGCGGGGTCCTGCTTTGCCCCGCCGCTGTCGCGCCACAGGATTCGCTCTATTAAGTCCCTTATCTCTACGTCGTGGGGGGGGTGCCACCCGAGGATATCCTCGGTCATATACCGGAAGACGGGCCCTATGTCGCCGTCGGCGTCGTACTCCGAGGCAAGGTTCGCGAAGTGCGGCGAAGCGTTACGGCTGTATAAGTCTCCCGTCTTATCGGTAATGGATATCCTTTCCCACGTGCAATCGGGGTCCAGGTGGTAAATTTCGTGGAGTAACATATTGCGAAGTAGGTCCGTCTTCGCGAACCAGTTTTCGTAAAGGGCCGTCTTCCAAGCCTTGTATAAGTAGGTAAACAATTCGACGTGATAAGTCCCGTATCCCGCGCCCTCCGGGTTGGTGCCGTCGCCGAAGTGTTCCGTAAAGTACGGAAATAATTCGGCGACGTGCATGTCCTCCCCTTCTTCCATCAATTGGCGCGGAGGCATAAAAGGCCATTTCGACAAGTACGGGTAAGTTTGGTCGTATATGGCGCCGTTGTCCCACAGCCCGAACATCGGGAAAGCGGCGCTATTAACGCGGAATAGAAATTTGTTCCCCGGGTCGAAAAGGTAAGGGCGGCTTTCGCTCAGCGCGTAATAACTTACCTGCATCAAGGTCTTCTCTACCTTGGCCTTTAGCTCCGCGCGCGCCGGGGCCGCCAGATAGTCGGCGCACCAATCCCGAAAAGCCGTCAACATCCACGACAGGTGGTTATGGCGCCCCGTTTTCTCCAACGCTGCGCCGGCCCAAAAATTTATATTATATGTTACCGTTCCGTCCTCGAAGAAGAAGGGATGGTTGTCGAGGAGGTATTCCACCCAGACCCCGGCCCGGGGCGCGTAATCCTCAGCGTTATGTTCTTCTCCGTCGATACCCAAAAGGTATACGAACGACGCGCCGCTGACGACGTTATAGTACTTTTTTATCATCTCCTGCGGTTGGGGGGGGTCGCCGAACTCGCTCAGGGGCGGCGGGTCGTCGAAAACCTCCTCGGTTTTATCGATTAATTTTTCGTATTCGAGGGCGGTATCGGGGTTAGCGCCGATTTTCGCGACGACCGCGGCGACGTCGCCGCTCTCGAGCCAGATGCGGGGGTGGTCCGTACGGAACTGCTCGGTGTAATTGACCGTTACCGAGTCCACGTACGGCGTCACGGTAGGCGCGGCGTTGCCGCGTAAAAGTTTTACGCGCCACTGGATGCGGGTCCACTTCTCGACGTCCGTAGCCCGGGCGGCCCCGGCGCTTACGACGGTCGTGATATTCTGGCCGGGCAAGATAGGGACCCAGGGAGACCACGCGCGCGTCCCCCAGTCGTAGCCGCGGATTTCGAACTGGATATCGGTGCCCTCGGGCATATTCATGATGGCGTTAAAGATGCCCCATACAACCTTAGAGAGCGTGGGGGGCGTCGCGAACGTGGGCGAGGTATACGTGCCCGAGGCAAAGAACTCAGCCGCGGCCGGGAACGTATCCGCGACGGATACGGCGTCGATGGACCAGCGCTGGTGGAGAAGCTCGCCTAACCTACCCTTGTGGGTATCGCCGAAGTTCAACCTGAGCGACTGGACCCACCGTTCTTGCGGGGTCCCCTCTGACGGCGGGAGGCGGAAGTCGGAGCCGGCCCAATAATCCGGGTATTCCTCTTCCTCCGTGAAGGGGTCGAACTTCACGGTTTCCGTAAGCTCGTCTTCTTTGACGTCCATATTCACGCCCGGGCCGTGGTTACGGATTTCTTCGGGGTTCTCGTAGCGGCCGTGGTAGCGGATGGTGAAGGTCTTTTGCGGGTCGGCGTCGATCTCGAGGTGGTTGGGGTCGGGGGCCCCCTCCGGGTGGAGGATAAGGCGCCCTACTTTGTGTATAATCTGGCCTTGCGGGCCCTCGTCCGCGAGCTTGACGTAGTCCTCGCCCTCGTAGGCCTCCTCGGTCTCCTGCTCGTACGTTGACCCGGTGGAGGGTTCCTCGAAGCGCCAGTGTAGGGGTCTCGTCCCTGAAGCGTGTTCCAATTCGAAACTAGGGTTCCAATTCTTCTCGGTAGGTCCTAATAAGTTGGTACCCAGTAAGCATTCGAGTATGATCTTATCGTTGTAGTTGGGGTTTTCTAGCTCAGTCCCGTTTGTTGTACCCTCGGCGAATTCTTCGTACGTATCCATCAGCCACAACTTTTCTATCGGGTCCGTGTACGTAGCCATCTCGTTCCCTCCTTGGTTAATGTTAACGGTAAATACCCTTAATCTTACCCAAAGAACACGGCGTAATGGTAACGTTAGGTTTGTATTTTAAAATCGCACCGTAGTAACCAACGACCCAGGCGTTTTCGCGGTCAATAATTCTAACTCCTACGATACCGTTCCCGGTAGGGGAATTAACCTCAACCCATCCAGTGCCGTTGAAAAATCCTATAAAACTCCCGTAAGGCGGCGAAGCGGTTTTCCTACCCACGCACCAACCGAAATTATTCTCGTAGATATCCAAACGCGGTATAAAACGAACGTTTTCGTATATTTTATATTCGCGCCACGAACCATCGAAGATTAACAATAAACCATCCTCAACGCCGCCGGGGCCGTACTGGCCGCACGCCCACCCGTACGAGCTACTTAACATGCGTAAACCGCTTAAATGCCAGTTATTATTCCTAATTTCTACCGTCCATGTACCCGCGGAGCAACCCATAATAAATTGAAAACCTACGGCGCGCCCTTCTGTCGCGGATTTCATTTCGATACCTTGTACGTTATTAGGAGCGCTACCACCGTATACCCAATTCGTACCGTTATAAAGTAAGAAATAACCGTTACCGCCTACCCAACCGTGGGAGTTATCGACCATATCTATGCATTCGACGGCGCCTGTCGGATTTTGAAACTCTAGCCAATCGGAACCGTTCCACCGCCAGATAGCAGGTAGTTCCTTGTTTCCATCCCAACCTACGGCCCAGCCGTCATTTAACGAAAGCATATCGATATCGTCGAAGACGTGCCCTGAATGGCCAGGTATTACGCTCCACGTACCGTTGCGGTAACGCAACGCGACGCTTCGGCCGCCGGCCCACCCGTTATTCGCGTCAACGAAGTCGACGCAATATAAATCGTTACCCGTCGGGCTAGGATAGACCTCCCAGGTGCCGGGGGGATTGGTGGGGTTGTCCCGTCGGGGCGTATAGGGGTTGAAGTAGCGCGGGGGGTTGTAAGGGGCCGCGGTCGTGGGGCCCGCGGGGGCCGGCTCCGTAATCGTCGCGGGTTCAGGATACGCGGTTACGTCCGCGGCGGTGGCGGCGAAACAAAACGCCCCGGCCGCGAGCGAGGCAGCTAGGGCGACGATCGTTACGACGTTTTTCGGCATATACGTTCTCCCCTAGTATTACTAGCTTTTGCCCCTTTGGAGTTACGCCTTCTTTTATATTATACTACGGTTTTTAGGGATGTCAAATTTATTTTTTAGCGGTTCAATCTCTC
>Ga0153916_10001179_pt1 | contig 18550 bp, 10 predicted proteins | sample Opewatmetagenome_FD_109642 | JGI IMG/M metagenome (GOLD analysis project Ga0153916, IMG submission 109642) | Freshwater wetland microbial communities from Ohio, USA - Open water 3 Core 3 Depth 4 metaG | ecosystem: Environmental > Aquatic > Freshwater > Wetlands | place: USA: Ohio, Lake Erie... | reverse complement strand
GGTCTCTTGTCCGGCTCTGGCCGAATCACCCTCTTTGACGGCATAAAGGCCGTACACCGCAAAATCTCCGGAGGATAGCGCCTTGCCGTCAATCACTGGTTTTGCGGCAGCCGGACGCTCTAGATGAAAGGCGGCATCGACGACCTGCGGATTCACTTTGTTATCCTGTCGGGACACGAATCCCGGCCGTTCCCACTTCAATTTAAACTGCGCGACGATCGCCGTTACGTCTTCGCCCCCTTTGACACGGCGAACGATGGTCTCTCCAAGTTCCTTCGCTTTCTTCTTGGCAGCCTCGATACGCAGTTCTTGGCTTATCTCTCCGCGAACTTCGTCGATAGGGCGCACTGCCGCCGATTTATGCTCCTTTAGACGCATTACTACAACATCATCCTGGGTCAATTCGACGGCCTCGCTATTCTTTCCGCCAGTCAGCACCTCGTCTGAGAATGCCGCCGCCCTCACCTTGGGGTTGGTGGCAATGCCCGTGCCATTGCTGCGCGTGAACAACCCGCTAGTCTGGACAGCCAGGTGCAACGCTTGCGCGGCGGCGGTCAAATTATCGGCATGCTCGAAGGCCATGTTGGATAAGCTTTCAGCCTGGGAAAAAAATTGATCTTCGGCCTGTTGACGCTTAATGTCGCGCTCTAGATCGGCACGGACGCTTTCAAAGGGCTTGCGTTCGCCTCCACGAATACCTTCAAGCTTTACGATATGAAAACCAAAGGCACTGCGTACCGGCTCGCTGACCTCGCCGACTTTGAGCGTATAGGCGGCTTGTTCAAAGGCCTTATCCATCATGCCGCGGCCGAAATAGCCCAGATCGCCTCCATCCTTTGCAGAGCCGGGGTCTTGAGAAAATTGTTTGGCCATATCGGCAAAGGAATCCCCTTTGCGAATACGCGCCAGCAATTCCCCCGCCTTCTTTTTTGCTGCATCCACCTGCGCCGGCGATGCATCGCTAGCCACTTGGATCAGGATATGACGCGCACGCCGCTCCTCTGGCGCTGTATAGTCCGCCGCGTGCTCTTGATAGCGCTCTTTTAAAGCATCCTCCGTAACCTGAACACCTTTTGCCAAATTATCTACCGACAACTCGATGTAATCGACACTTACTTGCTCAGGGGTTCGGAAACGGTCAGGATTGTCTTTATAAAATTGCTCGACCGCCTTAGCGTCGACTGCGACAGCACCGATATAGGACGCCATCGGCACCAGGGCATAGCCGATATCCCGTTGTTGCAGTTGAATTCTAAGCAAGGCATCCACTTCCGCCTTGGTAACAAATCCAGTGTCTGCAATAGCGCGATTCAATTGCTGGACAATCAGATCGTCACTCACCATCTGCTCGAATGCGCCTGTCGACAAGCCTTGGGCGCGCAACAAGCGGCCGTACAACTCTTTATCGAACTGCCCGTTGCTCTGCAGATTGGGAATCGCCCGAATCTCGGCCCCCACGCGCACCCCGCTGACCCGCAAGCCAGCCGTGTGAGCGCCCTGCACCAGCACTTCGCGCTCGATCAGATTTTCCAATACATTCTTTTTGAGCTGCTGCTCATTGATGAGAGAAGGATCGAAATTCTTACCCAGCATAGTCTGGATACGGTTTCTTTGTTGCTCGTAAGCCCGCTGGAATTCATTGGCGGAGATGTCTTGGTCACCGACCGCGGCAACATTGACATTGCCACCCCCATCAAAATACTGGTGTATGCCCCATAATGTGAAAGGGATTATGACTAATATAATGATTACCCAGGCAAACCAGCTTTGAGCGCGTTGGCGGATAAAATCAAGCATAATCGGTGCAACTCTCCGTCATTTACTGATCTTGGCGACCCTCACCCGATCTCCGTCGATCAACTCACAATCATACTCAAGCACGCTAGATAAATAACGCCCATAAATAAAAAAGGGCGCCCTCCCGAAGAAGCACGCCCTTGATTTAATGGCGGAGTGGACGGGACTCGAACCCGCGACCCCCTGCGTGACAGGCAGGTATTCTAACCGACTGAACTACCACTCCTCAATCTACTTTTGGTGGGTGCTGGGGGGATCGAACCCACGACCTTCGCCTTGTAAGGGCGACGCTCTCCCAGCTGAGCTAAGCACCCATGGGAGGTGCGCTAGTTTACGCTGTCCTTGAGTGCTTTTCCAGCCTTGAACGTGGGGATTTTGGCTGCCTTAATGGCAATGGCCTCCCCCGTCCGCGGGTTGCGCCCGGTACGGGCGGCCCTCTGCTTGATACTGAATGTTCCAAAACCTACCAGGGTTACCTGATCGCCGTTTTTGAGCGCGCCGGTGATCGAGTCCAGCATGGCATCTACCGCACGAGTCGCTTCTGTCTTGGAGATATCCGCCGATGCGGCGACCACGTCGATTAATTCGGATTTATTCACTACTGATCTCCCCTTTAGGATTTAGTGACACACATACTGACGTACAGTCATCACATGTGGAGTTTCGCTGGATTGGCCACATCAACCGTGGAGCGCGTTTTATACCCCCGCCATGCAAAGACTGTCAAGCGCGTTAGCCTAACAAATATACGCGCTTCTTTCTAAATAGCACATGAGTTTCGCAGGACTTAATTGCAAGTCACGACAGCACATAATCAATTTACAAAAAACAAGTGCCGCGTTTAAGGCGGCACTTGCATGCATAGAAGAAATTTATTTCACAATCAGTGCGCGCGGATATGCCCACCCTTCTTGCCCTTGCCGCCCTTTTTCGCGCCGCTGCGCACCGTCGTTCCCGGAGCCGCTACTCCTTCAACCAGAAGCGGTTGCGGCATATGTTGCAATGCCAGTTGGAAGACCTCATCGATCCATTTGACCGGCTTGATTTCCAGGTCCTGTTTAATATTCTTAGGGATTTCGCTCAACTCACGTTTATTCTCGATTGGGATCAAAACTGTACGAATACCGCCACGATGCGCGGCCAGCAGCTTCTCCTTAAGTCCGCCGATGGGCAATACCTCGCCGCGCAAGGTAATCTCGCCGGTCATCGCCACATCAGCGCGAACTGGAATACCGCATAGAGCGGAAACCAGCGCCGTACACATGCCTACCCCTGCACTGGGGCCGTCTTTCGGTATGGCGCCCTCCGGCACATGAATATGCACATCATTCTTCTGGTAGAAGTCAGACTCGACACCCAGCATCTGCGCGCGGCTGCGCACCACCGTCATGGCCGCTTGTACGGATTCTTGCATCACGGCGCCGAGCTGACCCGTAATAGTAAGCTTGCCCTTCCCGGCCACGACCGCCGCTTCGATGGTCAGCAGATCTCCGCCCACTTCGGTCCACGCCAATCCCGTCACTTGACCGATGGCATCATGTTCTTCGGCACGCCCATAACGGAATCGCTTGACGCCCAGATATTTTTCCAGGTCGCGTGATTTGACAACCATTTTTTTCTTCGGGGATTTCAGCAATATTTCTTTCACCACTTTACGGCAAATCTTGGCACATTCCCGTTCCAGATTGCGCACTCCGGCCTCCCGTGTGTAATAGCGGATGATATCGCGGATCACCTCTTCCGCTATCGCCAATTCGTCCTCCTTTAAGCCATTGGCCTTGATCTGCTTGGGTACCAAATAGCGCATGGCAATGTTGACCTTCTCATCCTCGGTATAGCCGGAAAGGCGGATCACCTCCATGCGGTCCAACAACGCCGCCGGAATATTGAGACTATTCGCCGTGCAGACGAACATCACCTCGGAGAGGTCGTAATCCACCTCTAAATAATGGTCGTTGAACGTATTGTTTTGCTCGGGATCGAGCACCTCCAACATCGCCGAGGCTGGATCGCCGCGGAAATCCATGGACATCTTGTCTACCTCGTCAAGCAGGAACAATGGATTCCGTGTCCCCGCCTTAGCCAGGTTCTGTATGATCTTTCCGGGCAAGGCGCCGATGTAGGTACGCCGGTGACCGCGGATCTCCGCTTCGTCACGCACCCCACCCAAGGCCATCCGCACGAATTGGCGATTGGTGGCACGCGCGATGGAACGGCCCAACGAAGTCTTACCCACACCAGGTGGGCCCACCAAGCACAGTATCGGACCCTTTAATTTCTCGACACGGCTCTGCACCGCCAAATATTCCAATATCCGTTCCTTAACCTTTTCCAATCCATAATGATCTTCCTCAAGCACCTTTTCCGCCGCCGTTAAATCATGGCAAATCTTGGCGCGCTTCTTCCACGGCACGCTGACCATCCAGTCGATATAATTGCGCACTACCGTGGCTTCCGCCGACATCGGCGACATCATCTTGAGCTTATTCAGCTCAGCCTTGGCCTTGGCCTTGGCTTCCTTGGGCATACCTGCCTTCTCGATCTTGCGCGCCAGTTCCTCAACTTCATTGGGCACATCTTCCAACTCGCCCAATTCCTTCTGTATCGCCTTCATTTGTTCATTCAGATAGTACTCGCGCTGGCTTTTTTCCATCTGCCGCTTGACCCGGCCGCGAATACGCTTTTCCACCTGCAGCAAGTCAATCTCGGACTCAAGGATGGCCATTAAACGCTCCATCCTGGCGCGGACATTATGTATCTCAAGTATCCCCTGCTTTTCCTCGATCTTAAGCGATAAATGGGCGGCAATCGTATCGGCCAGACGACCCGGCTCATCGATGCCGGCCAAGGAGGATAGAATCTCCGGCGGTACCTTATTGTTCAATTTTACATATTGATCGAACTGCCCCAGCACGGCGCGCGTCAACACCTCCGATTCGCGATCTTCCGCGGGCAAGGCCTCAAGGAGTTCGATTTCGGCGGAAAAATAATTATCTGTCTCGTGCAAACTCATAACGCGCGCACGATCCGTCCCTTCCACCAGCACCTTAATGGTGCCGTCCGGCAATTTGAGCAACTGCAAAATCGTGGATATGGTCCCGATGTTGTAAATATCCTCGGCGCCAGGCTCATCCACTGCCGCACTCCGCTGCGCAACCAGCAATATCCGCTTCTCCCCCGCCATCGCGGATTCCAGGGCTTGAATGGATTTCTCGCGGCCTACGAACAGAGGAATAACCATATGGGGGTAGACAACCACATCGCGCAACGGCAACACGGGCATGGTCATTCGCTGCCGGGATACAACTTTCGCTTTGTTACTCGGACTCTCCATGGTGGAGTACCTCATTGATTAATAAGATTGCGCCAAATATATATAAACCACTCACTCTGTGCAGGGAAAAATGATTATTGTTGCCGAGCCCTCTGTATCGATATGAATGGTCCCTATCCCATATTCTGTACTAACAAGTACTAATAAACGTGCTTCCATACTCTTAACTATGCCTATCGACCGGGAGGCCAAAGTCTTTATGTCAGGCCCACCATATTATGGTAGATGCGGCCACTAGTTCATAAGTTCAAGTCATATCACCTGAACAAAATCAGAGGCGCCGGCTAGAATTATCAAGATTGCACAAGAGTGGGTAAGCAATGAGAACCAGGGAACCATTCGGTTCCTTATGGCGAAAGAAAACGAAGCGACGACACTCTGGGATGAAAATCAGTCCGTTTGCCGAGCAATACGAGGAGTCTCCGCCCCCTCATAGATCAAGAGAGGATCGGAATCACCATCAATCACGCTTGCATCCACGATTACCTTCCGCACATCTTCCATGGAAGGAAGTTCGTACATAGTATCGAGCAACACATGCTCCATGATGGACCGCAGGCCGCGTGCGCCCGTCTTGCGGTCCATGGCCTTTACAGCAATGGATCGCAGCGCATCATCGCGAAATTCAAGCTCAACCCCTTCCATACTAAAAAGCTTCGCATACTGCTTGGCGAGGGCGTTTTTCGGCTCGGTTAAAATCTTCACCAAGGCATCTTTATCCAACTCATCCAGCGTGGCCACAATGGGAAGCCGTCCGACAAACTCGGGGATTAGGCCAAACTTTATCAAATCCTCCGGCTCCACGTTATGCAACACTTCGCTGGCGCTCTTGCGGTCAAGAGAACTCTTGATCTCGGCGGAAAATCCGATCCCACTCTTCTCCGAACGAGCACGGATAACCTTTTCCAGGCCGGCGAAAGCCCCGCCGCAGATAAAGAGGATGTTTGCGGTATTGACCTGCAGGAACTCCTGCTGCGGATGTTTGCGCCCGCCCTGCGGCGGCACCGAGGCAACTGTCCCTTCGATCAGTTTCAAAAGGGCCTGTTGCACGCCTTCACCCGAGACATCGCGAGTGATGGAGGGATTTTCCGATTTGCGTGAGATCTTATCGATCTCATCGATGTACACAATTCCGGTTTGAGCCTTTTCGACGTCGTAGTCGCATTTCTGCAACAGCTTCTGAATGATGTTCTCCACGTCCTCGCCCACATAGCCGGCCTCGGTCAAGGTGGTGGCGTCGGCAATGGTGAACGGCACGTTAAGCAGCCGGGCAAGGGTTTCGGCCAGCAAGGTCTTTCCGCTGCCCGTCGGGCCTATCATCAGGATATTGCTCTTGGTGACTTCCACCTCGTCCTTAGAGGCATCACACTCCAAGCGCTTGTAATGATTATAAACGGCTACAGACAATATTTTCTTGGCGTGGGTCTGGCCGATGACGTATTCGTCTAAGATGGCGTTGATTTCACGAGGGGATGGAAGCTTGCTCCCTTTGCCGGACACCGTTTTGTCCTGCATTTCCTCTTGGATAATGTCGTTGCACAGTTCGACGCATTCATCGCAAACAAACACTGAGGGTCCGGCAATCAGCTTTCTAACCTCGTGCTGACTCTTACCGCAAAATGAACAGTACAAAAGCTTTTTGCCTTCGTCGCCCGAACCGTGTTTGTTATCGCTCATAATGCTACCTCGTGCTTACAATCGGTCCCTCCGTTTATCAGAATGCAGGTTTCTTCCTCAATCTGCAAGTGCTCTATGCTTAAACCCTAACCCTGCCGGCAACCAATTTTTAGTGCACCGGGCATTAGCGCTAACCTGGCATATGCTTACGCGAAGTCAGCACCTCGTCGATTAGCCCATACTCCTTAGCCTCACTGGCCCCCATAAAATTATCCCGGTCCGTATCCGTCTGAATCTTCTCCAGGGGCTGGCCTGTATGTTTAGATAAAATAGTATTTAATCGCTCACGAATCAACAAAATTTCACGAGCATGGATATCAATGTCCGATGCCTGCCCTTGGAACCCGCCCAGCGGCTGATGAATCATCACCCGGGAATGCGGCAAGCAATAACGTTTACCGGGGGCTCCCCCTGCCAGTAACAATGCCCCCATGCTGGCGGACTGGCCAATACAGAGCGTGCTGATATCGGGTTTGATAAATTGCATGGTATCGTAAATCGCCAAGCCGGCGGTAACGGCGCCGCCGGGTGAATTAATATAAAAATGAATATCTTTATCCGGGTTTTCTGATTCCAGAAACAACAACTGTGCCACAATCAGGTTGGCGCTGTAATCTTCAACCGGCCCTACCAGAAACACGACCCGCTCTTTTAAGAGGCGCGAGTAAATATCATAGGCACGCTCCCCACGCGCTGATTGTTCCACCACCATCGGCACTAAGTTCAGTGCCCTGGGTATTACCTTGCCAATGTTGTCTCTGATGTCAATCATTCTATAAATTCCTTAATATTTCAATTGGTTAAATAATATATACTTAGTGATCCCTCAAGAATGAGCCGTATCAAAGCCTTACTATTATCCCAATATATAATTATATTATCGTCACAACATGGCTAGACGCTTACATTAACGATAAGAATAAATAAGCTACCTTTCAAGGCCTTAATTTACCGATTCGCATTAACTAAACTATCAAAGGACATGGGTTTCTCGCTGATCTGCGCCTGTTGCGCCAATAGCTCCGCCGCCTGATCTTCCAACACCAACGCCTCCACATCCTCCAAACGCCCCCGGTCAGCGTAGTACCACCTCACGACCTCCTCGGGATGTTCGTAACTCGCCGCCATGGTTTCTATCGTCGTCCGTACCTTATCAGGGTTTGCCTTGATCTGATTTTTCTTAACGATCTCCGCAATAAGCAGCCCCAATGCTACCCGGCGCCGGGCACGCTCCTCCAAGGCCTTTTCCAAATCACCGGCGCCTTGCTCCGCCAAATTTCCGCTTCGTTCCCTGATCCGCGCTATCTCTTCGTCAATGAGCACTTTAGGTAACTGGATAGGGTTAGCGTCCATAAGTGCATCCATCACCTGAATTTTGACCCGCTCTTTGACGGTTCGTTCTAGTTCGCGCTGCATGGTCGCCTTCACTTCTTCGCGAAAGGCCGGCACTCCCCCTGAGTGGATACCATAACCCTTGAAAAAGTCTTCGTTCACCTCCGGCAGTTTGGCCTCGGCAACCTCGTGGACTTTCACAGCAAAGCGTACCCGCTTGCCTGCCAACTCCTGCGCCCGGTAGTCACTTGAAAACTCTACTTCAAGTTCCCCATCTTGGCCGGCCTTAAGGCCCACCAGCTGATCCTCGAAACCGGCAATTAATTTTCCTGAGCCCAGCACTACCGTATAGTTCTTGGCAGTATTTCCCTGGAACTCTTTACCATCAAGGCTGCCCTTGAAATCCATCACGACCCGATCACCCGGCTGGGCGGCCCGCGCCACCGGCTCCCAGCGCTGCCGCTGCTTGCGCAATGTCTCCACCATGTTGTCGATATCGGCTTCGCTGATCACGCAGGCAGGCTTTTCCACTTGCCTATTTGCCGGGATTTGCAGGTCAAATTCAGGATAAACCTCGAAGGTCGCAGTGAATTTAAAACCGTTGCCAGGCACATCGGGCTGCAACTCAAAGTGGGGCGTCCCGACAGGGTGCAGCCTCTCTTTACTGATCGCCTCGTAAAAGCTGGACTGAACCAGGTCATTACGCACTTCCTGACGAACGGCCCCTCCCCAGCGGCGCTCTACCACTTTAAACGGCACCTTGCCAGCCCGGAAACCATCTACCCGCACTCTTCGGCTCAATGACTTGAGTCGATTCTCGATCTCTTGATCGTAATGCTCCGCCGGCACCGCAATCGTTACACGGCGCTCCAAACCATTGGCTGTAACATCTACCTGCATTTTAATAACCTCGTAACACTTCAAAATTCAAAAAATTATAACGAAATTCTTGCTCCATCCCTAAAATTAAATGATCGACTCCCGCTCATCTGGTGCGAAAGGAGAGACTCGAACTCTCACGGGTTACCCCACTGGAACCTAAATCCAGCGCGTCTACCAATTCCGCCACATTCGCAAATAAATATATTAAAATCCATTGGTTATATACTATATCTTATTAGCCGCCATCCTGCAAAATCGCGCGATCGCGCGCCACTGCTCAGTCGCGGCCTTCATTGCCGCACCGCACAAGGCAAAATCTACGGTCGCGTCTGATGCGCCTGATAGTCCCAGAAAATATTTGAATGACGGGGTGATGGAATCATTGAACATAATCAAAACGCCTAGCAACGGAAATTTATTTGCCATTATCCGTGGCCACCCCCTTGGCGCGCCTAGGCTGAAAATTGGTGGGCCGTGTAGGGATCGAACCTACGACCTATGGATTAAGAGTCCACTGCTCTACCAGCTGAGCTAACGGCCCAAGAAACAATAATTATACCCTCTACCCCTAATATGCCGACGGCTATTCGAGACTGAATTGGGGTGGACGATGGGGCTCGAACCCACGACAACCGGAATCACAATCCGGGGCTCTACCAACTGAGCTACGCCCACCATTACCTCGAACACCTACACCCTGCTCGGACCACCTCGAAAAGGTGAAATCATATCATGAGAGTGGTGCGCCCGGCAGGACTCGAACCTGCTACCCTCGGCTTAGAAGGCCGATGCTCTATCCAGATGAGCTACGGGCGCATGCTGCCTGAGGCACATCCCTGATCCTCCAGCCCGGCCCGGTTCGTTTGGTGAGAAAATGGTCGGGGTAGAGGGATTCGAACCCCCGACACCCTGCTCCCAAAGCAGGTGCGCTACCAGACTGCGCTATACCCCGCGCTCATTAACGCCCACCTCGTGCCCTAATCGCTGAGAGAGTCCTGTCCGTGCGAAAGCGGCGATAATACGCATAGCCACGAGCAACGTCAATTTTCCAGCCGGCGAGGCTGATCTTGCTCATTTACCCGCAGCACGCGCCATGCAAAAAAGCAGGCTAAGGCGCTGATCAGCGCGGCGGCGCCATAGGTCATCGCACCGCCTCCCATATCCCAGACATAGCCGCTGTATAGCGCGCCCACCGCACCACCCGCACCGTAACTGATACTGCTGTATAAGGCCTGGCCCCGTCCTTGGTGGTGTCCGCGGAAATAGCGGTGGATCAACTGAATGGCCGCGCCGTGGTACACGCCAAAGGTCGCGGCATGCAGCACCTGGGCAATAATCAAGATCACGAGATTATCGACAAAATATCCGATCAACAACCAACGCAGCGCCGCCAATCCCAAACTGGCCAATAGCAAAGCGCGCAAGCCGAACAGCGGCACCACCCTATGCAGCACCAAAAATACGCCGATCTCGGCGATCACCCCCAAGGCCCATAGCTGGCCTATGATGCTCCGCGAATAGCCGTGCTCCTGCAAATACAGCGAATAAAACGTGTAATAAGGACCATGACTGGCCTGCATCAAAAAACATACTACGAGCAGGGTCACAACATGCGGCCGGCTCAACACCTCGCGCAGCGGCGCATATCCGTGCGGCACAGGGGCGACGATCCGTTCCGGCACCCACAAACTGCTTAACCAGATACCGGAAAACAGAGCCAGCAACACCGGGGGCAGCAAGGCGGTGCCAAAGCGGTCCAGCGCGGGGCCCAAGGCGGCCACCGCCGCAATGAAACCGATGGAGCCCCACAAACGGATACCGCTGTAACGATGCGCCTGCTCGCCGAGGTAATTGAGGGTGGTGACCTCAACCTGCGGGAGCGAGGCATTCCAGAAAAAGCTGAAGCTCATCATCACCGCCGCCAGCCACCAAAAATGGTTGCCGAGGAACACTCCGGCAAAAATCAAAGCGGCGGCGAGCGAACCCAGCTGAACGATGCGCATGCGCCGCCCGGTATGATCGGCTATCCAGCCCCACACATTGGGTGAGACGATCTTGGTCATCATCATCAAGGCCATCAACTGGCCGATGGCGGCCGGCGTGAAGCCCAGGCCCGCGAGGTACAAAGACCAATAGGGCATCATTGCGCCGAGCGAGGCGAAATAAAAAAGGTAAAAACCGGAGAGACGCCAGTAGGGCATAAATCAGATGCAAGGGCAAAGATACAAGGTACAGGGGAAGACACCACTTGATATCGACCCTTTTATCTTTGATCTTGTATCTTTGCCCTCGCCGTAATTCATTCAATGGATGACGGGATCACAGGTGTCCCTGATTTGACATCCAGGTTCTGCGCCCGATGACGCAACATGTGATCCATCAGCACCAGCGCCAGCATGGCCTCGGCAATGGGCGTGGCGCGTATCCCTACGCAAGGGTCATGGCGCCCGGTGGTCACCACCGCTACCGGCTCGCCGTGAATATTCACTGTGCGCCCCGGCAAGCGCAGGCTGGAGGTGGGCTTCAAGGCGATGCTGCACACGATGTCCTGGCCGGTGGAGATGCCGCCCAGGATGCCGCCGGCGTTGTTGCTTAAAAATCCTTTAGGAGTGATCTCATCGCGGTGCTCGGTACCCTTTTGCTCGACGCAGGCGAACCCGGCGCCGATCTCCACGCCCTTCACCGCGTTGATACACATCATGGCCTTGGCGATCTCGGCATCGAGTCGATCGAATATCGGCTCGCCCCAGCCCGGCGGCATGCCGGTGGCTACCACGGTGATACGCGCACCGATGGAGTTGCCCTCCTTGCGCAACGCATCCATGTAGGACTCCAACTCCGCCACCTTGTTCGCATCCGGACAGAAGAAGGGATTGTTGTCTACCTCAGCCCAATCGAAGGCTGCCGGACGAATCGGGCCGAGCTGCGCCAGATAGCCGCGGATCACCACGCCGTAACGCTCGCGCAGGTATTTCTTGGCGATGGCCCCCGCCGCCACGCGCATGGCGGTCTCGCGCGCCGAGGAACGCCCCCCGCCGCGGTAATCGCGGATACCGTACTTCTGCTGATAGGTGTAATCCGCATGGCCGGGACGAAAACGGTCCATGATCTTGGAATAATCCTTGGAACGCTGATCCTCGTTGTGGATCAGCAGGCCGATGGGCGTGCCGGTGGTCTTGCCCTCGAACACACCGGAGAGGATTTGCACGGCATCCGACTCGCGGCGCTGAGTGGTGTGACGCGACTGGCCGGGCTTGCGCCTGTCCAAATCATGCTGAATATCCGCCTCGCAAAGCGCCATCCCCGGCGGACAGCCGTCCACGATGGCGCCCAACGCCGGGCCGTGGCTCTCGCCGAAGCTGGTGACCGTATATAAGGTGCCGAAGGAATTGCCGGACATGGGACGTTATTGTAACGGGTAAAAAGGCGTGCGTCTTGTGTGTCGCCCACTATCCTATCCGCACGCCTCTTCCGCGGCGCCGCCGGGCTTATGTCATGGCGGGATAGTCGGTGTAACCCTTCTCTCCCGCCGTATAAAAGGTGCTGAAGTCAGGCACGTTCAACGGTGCACCGCCCTTCCAGCGCGCGGGCAGGTCAGGATTGGCGAGGAAGGGACGGCCCACCGCGATCAGATCCGCCTTGCCGGCGGCCAGATCGTCCTCCGCACGCACGGCATCGTAACCGCCCGACAGGATCAGCGCACCGCGGAAATATTTGCGGAAGACATCCTTGATCGACGCGGGCACCGCAGGCGCGCCCATGGGCGAGTGATCGACGAGATGCACATATACCAAACCCCGCGCGTTGAGCTGCTGCGCCAGATAAATATAATCCGCCTCCATCGCGTCATAAAGCGGCATGTCGTTGAACGTCCCGTAAGGCGACAGCCGGATGCCGACCTTGTCCTTGCCGATGGCGTTGATGGCGGCCTCCGCCACCTCCAGCACAAAACGCGCACGGTTCTCGATGATACCGCCGTAGCTATCGCGGCGTTGGTTGGAATTCGGGCGGATAAACTGTTCCAACAGATAGCCGTTGGCCGCATGCAACTCTATCCCGTCGAACCCCGCCTTCACGGCGTTGCGCCCCGCCTGAGCATATTCGGCTATTGCGGTCTTGATATCCGCCTCGCTCATCGCCTGCGGCACCGGCTGCGCCTTCATGCCCTCGGCGTCGGTGTACATCTCGCCGGCCGCCGCCACCGCGGACGGCGCCACCATCCGCGCGCCGGCGGGCAAATTCAAGGGGTGCGTCACGCGGCCCGTGTGCATCAACTGCATGAAGATTTTCGCGCCGCCCTGATGCGCCGCGGCGGCGATGGGTTTCCAGCCCGCCGTCTGCGCCTCGGAAAATATCCCCGGTATGCGCGGATAACCCAAGCCGTTGGGCGACGGCGACACGCCTTCGGTCACTATCAGCCCCGCCGACGCGCGTTGCTGGTAGTACTGCACCATCAGCGCCGTGGGGATATTGTCGATGGCCCGGTTGCGCGTCATCGGCGCCATAACCAGGCGGTTTTGCAACTCCAAGGAACCCAGCTTGAATTTAGAAAACAATAACGACATACCCTAATCCTCCGTGTAATGCGACAAGCTGTGATATCTTTTCCCGCAACTCACCGGCATTCCATCAAACGCCGATTTAGCGGAAGAGGTTTTCCATGCCACCAAAGAAACAGCGAGCCCGTCCTATTGTAAAGCAAACTGCAGGCGGCGAACGCAAAGAGCTCAAATTCTACGGCGCCGCCGCTTGTCTTGCCCTATGGCAGCACCGGGCGCAAGACGTCATCCGCATTTATCTCGAGGAAAGGTGCATACCGCAGTTTTCGGCCATGCTGCAATGGGCGGCGGCGAAGCGCAAGGCCTACCATGTCGTCACGGCCGATGACCTGGAACGGCTCACGCAATCGATACATCATCAAGGTATCTGTCTCCTGGCCAAGGAACCCATCGCCCTCTCTTTCAACGAGTGGCTGCCGCTCATCCGTGACGACGCCGAGCCGCACTTGCTGGCCTATCTGGACGGTGTGGAAAATCCCCATAACCTCGGCGCCATCCTCAGAACCTGCGCCCACTTCGGCGTCCGTTATGTGCTGGGGATGGAAGACCGGATGCCCAAACTGTCCCCCTCCGCGTGCAGGGTGGCGGAGGGCGGCGCCGAAGAAGTCATGCTTGTCTACCTGCAGCGCCCCGTACGGCAATTAGGCCAGCTTAAAGAGTACGGTTTCGAACTCATCGCCACGGCGGCCAACAAGGGCATCTCCCTCTATGAGCACCGCTTCCGCGAACGCAGCATTCTCATGCTCGGCAATGAAGGGGAAGGCATCAACCCCTCCCTGTTCCAGGCCGCCGACAAACTGCTGCGCATTCCCGGCAGCGGCCATGTCGAAAGCCTGAACGTCTCCGTCGCCTTCGGCATCATCGCCGGAGAACATCACCGCCAATGCTCGCGACAAGCACCCAAACGGCCTACCGCGCGGCAGCGGCGGGAATGACTGAAGATATAATCTTTCCCGAACGCCACGACAGAAATAGCCGTAACTGGACAACCCTCTAATGCTGTGCAACCCGGGCCTTGCAGCGCCACTCGTTGAGCTGTTCGCGGATACGACCGATGGCCTGGCGCGTCAACACGCTGCGCCGGGCGTCGCGGACCTCGCCGCCCAATTCCGCCGCCAGTTGCCGAGCGGTGCCGAGCATGGTGTCGAAGGCGGCCAAGTCGTCTTCTTCACAGGCCGGCACCATGAACAGGGACAGGCCTGCGGTGTTCAGCGCGGCCATTTGCTGCAAATCGAAACTACCGGGCTTGATCATGTTGGTCAAACTGAACAGCGGCGGCGCATCGCCGTCGGCGTGGGCATAATAGTGAAAGATTTGCCATTCGCCGTATTCAAAACCCGCGCCCTCCACGGCGTCGCGCACGGCGGCGCCGGAAAAGCCGCGATCCGGTCCCGCCATCACATTCAACACTACCACGCGCTGCGGATCATCGGCTGTTCGCGGCGGGCGCCGTTTTCCAAAGGAAGCGCGCGGCGCTTCGCGCGCCGCACTGCGCAAGGCGGCGGATTGTGCTGGAGCTGGATCCGGCGCTGTCACCTGCGCTTCTCCTTGGTCCGCGATGATCTTGCCCAATTTTTCAAAGGTGCTCTGCGGGACTTCTTCCTGCTTGTCGATTGCAAACAGCGGATCTAAGTCCGGTTCTTCTACCCGATCTTCTTCGATTTCCCTCGGGGATACCGGGCCCTCCTCGCTCCGACGGTTGCGCAACCCCACACGCAATACCAAGACCGCGCCGATAATCACCGCACCCACCGCCATCAACATCAAACTGACCGATTCCATGGACAATCCTTTACAAGCAGAGGGAAGATTACAGCGCAAAGAGCAAAGTTAAAAGAATATCTTTGCTATCGCTTTCCTCTTTAGCTCTGCATCTTTACGATGCGACCGCCATCCGTATCGCCTCATCGATATCCACCGACACCAAGCGCGATACGCCCGGTTCATGCATGGTCACGCCGACCAGTTGTTCGGCGATCTCCATCGTCCCCTTGTTGTGGGTGATGTAAATGAACTGCACCCGCTCGGACATATCCTGCAACAGGCGGGAGAAGCGTCCGACATTGGCATCGTCCAAGGGTGCATCCACCTCGTCGAGCATGCAGAACGGCGCGGGATTCAATTCGAAGATCGAAAACACCAAGGCCACCGCCGTTAATGCCTTTTCGCCGCCGGACAACAGATGAATGGTGCTGTTGCGCTTGCCGGGCGGGCGCGCCATCACCGTCACGCCGGTCTCCAGAATGTCTTCGCCGGTGAGCTCCAGATAGGCGTGGCCGCCGCCGAACAGACGGGGGAACATCACCTGCAAGCCGGCGTTGACCTTATCGAAGGTCTCCTGGAAACGCTCCTTGGTCTCGCGATCGATCTTGCGGATGGCATTCTCCAAGGTGGTCAGGGCCTCGGTGAGATCGGCATGCTGCGCATCCAGATAGGCCTTGCGTTCCGATTGCTCGGCGAATTCTTCGATGGCGGCGAGGTTGATCGCCCCAAGGCGTTGGATGTGCGCGCCAAGACGTTCCGCTTCCGTCTGCCAATCCGCTTCATTGGCGCCCTCCGGCATTTCCTGCAACAGTTGCTGCAAGACAAAGCCGGACTCCGCGATCTGCTCCTCCAGAGTCTGACGCCGGACGCGAATCTCTTGGAAGCCGAGACGGGCGCCATCCAAGTCATTGCGTACCGCCTGCACTTGTTGCTCGGCCTGATTGCGCCGCTCCGCCAACTCCCGCAATTGGTGTTCCACTTCTGCCACACGGCGCCGCGCAGCCGCCAACTGTTCATCCACATCCAAACGCTTAACCAACAACGCCTCCAGTTCGCCGCCCATCTTCTCGATGGGCGAACCGCCCGCGGCCAGGGCGTTGGTCAGCTCCTCGCGGCGATGCGTCAAGTGATTCAACTGTCCCTGCATCTTCTCCAGGTTGGCGCGGGTGGAATGCAATTGCGCCCGCGCCGACTCGACGCGCAAGGCCACTTGATGGCGCGCCTCGCGATCGCCGCGCGCCTGTTGGCGGATATTCTCCAAGGTGCGGCGCTTGTCATCGCGCTGCAACAGCAATTGTTCCCGCTGCGCACCGTGATCTTCGGTGGCCGCCAAGGCCTCCTGCAGGCGCTCACGCGCGCCGACCCGCTCCTGCTCGTCGCGAGCCAAATCGTTGCGCACTTCGCCGATCTCGGCGCGCAGCCGCTGATCGCGCGCCCACAGCTGCGTAAGGCGCTCCTGCTTGGTGCTCAATTGCGATTGCAGCTCGGCGCGTTTATTGGTGACGTCGCGTACCTGACCCTGCTGCGCCTCGCGGGTATGTTCCAAATCACGCACGGCCTGCACACTTTGCTCCGCCTGTTGCTGCAAGGCGTTCACGCGGCCGTTGATTGTGTCGATTTGCTTCGTTAAATCGTGCAAGGCCTGCTCGCGGATCAATACGCTGGATTGCTCATCGGAGCCGCGCACCGCGCGCAGCCAACCGTTGCCTATCCATACGCCGTCGCGGGTGATTATCGATTCGCTCGCGCCCAAACGGGAACGCAAGTTCAAGGCTTCATCCAGGTTTTCGGCGCAATACACGCCGCCGAGCACGCCGTCGAGTCGCCACGGTGCCTGCACCTTGTCGAGCAAGGCGGGAATTTCACTATTGCGCTGCGCGGCCGCGACGGTCGCCGCCGTGTCAAATAACTCTATCTCGCCCTGCGCCATTCCCCGCAGCCACGAGGAGACGTTATCCATGCCTTGCACGCACACCGCCTCCAAGGCATGACCCAGCGCGATCTCCACCGCCCTCTCCCAGCCGGCATCGACCTTGATCCTTTGCGCCAGGCGCGCCGCGCCGCTCAAGCCATGTTCGGCCAACCAGTCGTGCACGACACCCGCGCCCTTGCCCAAGGCCTCTTCCTGCAAGGCCTCCAGAGAGGCGTAACGGCCCTGGGCACTGTGCAGCTCTGCGCGCACCGCGTCGAGCTCCGCGTTCAGCGACTGATGGTGTTGCCGTTCCGCGGTGAGACGTTCCAAGTCTTTATTCAAGTTGCCCTGCAAGGCCTCCAGCGTCGCATCCAATTCCGCCTTAGCGACCGCGGCCACGGCGAGCTCTTCTTCCAAGGGCTGCGGCGTGAGACCGCCCAGTTCCCCTTCGAGGCGTTTAAGACGATCATGCAATTGCGTGATGTGTTGCTCCAGATGATCGATGCGCGCCCGCTCCACCTCCGCCGCCTGCAACTGCACCGCAGCGCGGGTGTTGAATTCGTCCCAGGCCTGTTGCCAGGTATGCATCGCCTCTTCCGCCTCGTCCAGCGCGAGGCCGGAGCGCTGCTCCAATTGTTGCGCCTCGGAGAGCGCCTGTTCGTTCTCGCTCAAGGTAACGCTCAGTTGGTTGATCAGGCCGGTATCGGCGGTCAAGTGCGCCTGCACTTCCCTCCAGGCCTTATCCACCTCCTGTAAATCCCGTTGCTGCTGGTCGCGGGTTTCCTTGGCGTGTTGTATGGCCTGCTCCAAGCGGGCGATTTCGGCACCCACTTCATAGGCGCGGGCCTGCACCTTGTTGAAAGACTCGGTCTCTTCGGTGTATTGCTCGCGCTGGCGCTCGATGTTGGCCTCGACATTGCGCAACACCGCCACCTGCGCCTCGAGTTGTGTCTCCAGGGATTGTATCTGTCTTTCGCGCAGGGCGGTTTCCTGATTGAGTGCGGACCAGCGCAAGGCTTGAAGCTGGGCCTTGACCGTGCGCTCCTCTTGCTTCAGTTCCTTGTAGCGCTCGGCGGTCTTGGCCTGGCGCTGCAGGGTCTGTAGCCGCTTCTCCAGCTCGTCTCGCAAGTCATTTATGCGATTCAGGTTCTCATGGGTGTGGCGCATGCGGGTTTCCGTCTCGCGGCGCCGCTCCTTATATTTTGAGATACCCGCCGCCTCTTCGAGGAATATCCGCAGTTCGTCGGGCTTGGCCTCGATCAGGCGGGAGATGGTGCCCTGCTCGATGATGGC
>Ga0153916_10001178_pt1 | contig 18553 bp, 14 predicted proteins | sample Opewatmetagenome_FD_109642 | JGI IMG/M metagenome (GOLD analysis project Ga0153916, IMG submission 109642) | Freshwater wetland microbial communities from Ohio, USA - Open water 3 Core 3 Depth 4 metaG | ecosystem: Environmental > Aquatic > Freshwater > Wetlands | place: USA: Ohio, Lake Erie... | reverse complement strand
AGTGCCGATTGGCACAGAGGCCGAGGTGCATTGCCCGCTGTTTGGGGAGATGGGCCTAATCAAGGAAGGCGGGTCTGTTGTCTGGCAGGACGGCGTTCCCTCCGGCCAGCCTGCCGAAATTTTTTTTCTGCGAAGAGAAAAGGATTTTGCCTTGTTTAGGCTGGGCAGCGGTCTCTATGCATTCAGCAGCGAGACGTCAGACTAGAATCTATATTTTCTATCCTTGGGCGCCGATTATGCTATAATATGGGGCTTTTATGGCCCTATTTCAAAAAAAGAAAAAAGCTCGGGCTTGTGTCGTCGGCCTGGACGGAGTTCCATACTCCCTTGTCCTTGAATTGACAGAGCAGGGCATCATGCCGTCCCTGGCGGAACTCCTTAAGTCGGGGCATCTCCACAGGATGAAGGCAAGTCTCCCCGAGATCTCGGCCGTGTCATGGACCGATTTCATGACCGGAACCGATTCCGGAAACCACGGAATCTTCGGGTTCACCGACCTAAAGCCGGGCTCCTACTCTCTCCGGTTCCCCAATTTTCTTGACGTCAAGAAAGAAACGTTCTGGGACGTCCTTGGAAAAAAAGGGAAGAAGTCCATCATCCTCAATCAGCCGTCCACTTACCCGGCGAGGCCGCTCAATGGTATCCTGGTCTCCGGGTTCGTCGCCCTCGACCTGGCCAAGGCTGTCTATCCCCTCTCTCAGAAAGCAACCCTCGACCGGTTGGGCTACCAGATCGACATCGATACGATGAAGTCTCGCCAGGACCATGCCTTCCTCTGGTCGGAGCTGGAGAGGACCTTGGAGGGACGGGAGAGGGCGCTCGATCATTTCTGGAAGGAGGACTGGGACTATTTTGAGTTTGTCATCACGGGAACGGACCGTCTCCATCACTATCTCTGGAACGCCTACGCGGACGAGAGCCACTGCTATCACGCCCGTTTTCTGGATTATTACCGCCGGGTGGACGGAATCATCGGGCGGCTTATCCTCGCCTACCGACGACTGACTGGAGATGAGGCTGGCCTCTACCTCCTCTCGGACCATGGCTTCTGCCAGATAAACCAGGAGGTCAATCTCAATACCTGGCTCCAGAAAGAAGGCTACCTGCGCTTTTCTGGAGATCCGCCTAAGGGCATTGAGGACATCGGCAAGGGCAGCGTGGCCTTCGCTCTTGATCCCAACCGGATTTATTTCAACCGCAAAGGCCGCTTCCCTCAAGGAGAACTGGACGAAGCCGGCCGGGAAGCCCTGAAGGCGGAGGTCACTCAGAAACTGGAGGAACTCGAGTTCCAGGGCCGGAGGGTGATCCGCCGGGTGTTCGACGCCTCCACCATCTATTCAGGTCCATATACATCCTCTGGGCCGGATCTCCTCGTCCTTTCCGAGCCCGGCTTTGACCTCAAGGGATCAGTAAAGAAGAAGGACGTGTTCGTACGGACCGACCTGGAGGGAATGCATACCTGGGACGACGCCTTCTTTTGGTCAGAGCGGAAAATAGAGGATGACCTGAAGATCAGCCAAGTTTCCAGCTTCATTATGAGCCATTACCGATGAACAAAAAACTGATTCTCTCTCGTTTTCTCCTCACTGTCTTAGGAATTGTCCTGGCCTGCGGCCTTCCGGCTTACTCCTACATCGGGCCCGGAGCCGGCTTCGCTTTCCTTTCCTCGTTTCTCGTTCTCTTTCTAACCTTTTTTCTGGCGGTTTTTTCTTTTCTCTCCTGGCCGTTCCGCCTGTTGGTCAGGTTGGTGAAAGGAAGGAAGGCCCTCCGGGGAGCGCTCGTCGACCGGGTGGTCATCATCGGCCTTGACGGTCTCGAGCCCACCCTGGCTGAGAAGTTCATGGCCGAGGGAAAGCTCCCCCACCTTTCCATGCTCAAGAAGGAAGGGACTTATGCCCGCCTCCAGACCACGACCCCGGCCATCTCGCCGGTGGCCTGGTCTTCCTTCATGACTGGATCGGAGCCTTCCAAGCACAATATTTTCGACTTTCTAAGCCGCGACCCAAAGACATACCTTCCCTCCCTTTCATCGGCCTACATTGGCCGTCCGAGAAGGACTCTGTCCTTTGGCAAGTACGCCATCCCGCTTGGCAAGCCCGAGATCCGCGGGATGAGAAAGAGCGTGCCCTTCTGGAAAACGCTCGGAGAGGCCGGCATCTTCAGCACCGTCTTGAGGGTACCGATCACGTTTCCGCCGGAGAAGTTCTCCGGCCATCTCCTCTCCGGCATGTGCGCGCCCGACCTCAAGGGCAGTCAGGGGACGTTCGCCTTCTACACGACGGATGAAGCCAAGCACAAGAAGCGGGAGGGAGGTGTCGTCATTCCGGTTGAAGTCCGCGAAGGTCGCGTCCAGACGATCATTTCGGGACCGGAAAATTCGCTGCTCAAAAAAGCCGAAGAGATAAAACTGCCGTTGCTCGTCGAGATCGACAAGAAGAAAAGCGAAGTCAGGATCGTTGTATCCGGACAGAGCTTCAACCTGAAGGTCGGCGAATTCTCACCCTGGATCAGGATCGCCTTTAAGCCCGGGCTGGGAATGAAGGTTAGGGCCATCGCCCGGTTTCTGGTCTCCCAGGTCGAGCCCCACTTTGAGATGTACTTGACGCCTTTGAACATCGACCCGGAGAAGCCGGCCCTCCCCATCTCTCACCCTTTCATCTACTCCGTCTACTTGAGCAAGCTACTGGGCAGTTTCATCACTCTGGGAGAAGCGAACGATACGTGGGCTCTGAACGAGGGCGCGCTCACGGAAGCCGCCTTCCTTGAGCTCACCTACTCCAACCACAAAGAATGGGAAGCGATGCTCTTCAACGCCCTGTCCAAGACCAAAAAAGGGGCGGTCGTCTGTGTCTTCGAGACCACCGACAGCATCCAGCACATGTTCTGGAGGTACTTGGATAAAACGCACCCGGCGCTTCAGACGGCGTCTTCAGGGCTGAGCCCCCAGGTCATCGAGGACCTCTATAAGCAGATGGACGACCTCATCGGCCGCGTTAAGGCTCAGCTCGACTCTCGGAGCGTGTTGATTGTCATGTCCGACCATGGGTTCAAATCATTTCGCCGCGGCGTCAACCTCAACTCCTGGCTCTATCTCAACGGTTACCTGAAGCTAAAAGATGGAAAGACGACGAGCGACGAGTGGTTCAAGGATGTCGACTGGGATAAGACCAAAGCCTATGCCCTAGGCCTCGGCGGGCTTTACATCAATCAGAAGGGGCGGGAGGCCAAGGGAACTGTCCCGGCCGGAGACGAAAGCAACGCCCTGAAGGCGGAGCTCAAGCGCGGACTCAACGGGCTTCGCGATGAGGCCGCTGGTGACGTCGCCATCACCGAAGTCTATGACAGGGACAAGGTTTATTCCGGGCCCTACGCGGGGAACGCGCCCGACCTCATTATCGGCTATAACCAGGGCTTTCGGGCCTCCTGGGACTCGGTAACTGGAAAGGTGGATTCCACGATCTTCGAAAACAACACCAAAGCCTGGAGCGGCGATCACTGCATCGACCCCAAGCACGTCCCAGGCGTCTTCTTCTTCAGCCGGAAAACTGAGGCAAAAACTCCCTCGATTATGGACGTGGCTCCGACCGTGCTGACGCTCTTCGGCCTCCCGGTCCCCGGACACATGGACGGCCGCCCACTCCTCAGCCCGGGAGAGACGGCGGGGGGGCGGGCAAAAAAAAAGGGAATAAAGAAATGAAAAGCATGAATAGGCGGGAATTTCTGAAGAGCGGGTTGGCAGCGACATCCATGCTGGCTGCTGGAAGCCGCTTTCCCTCTCTCCTCCAGGGGGCGGGCCGCCGGGAGACTCGGGCCAAAGTCCTCGTCCTGGGTTTTGATGGCCTGGACCCTCGGCTCCTGGATCGATGGCTCAAGGAAGGGAAACTGCCCACGTTTGCCCGGCTGATCTCGAGCGGCGGTTTCCGGCCTCTGGAGACGAGCATCCCGCCCCAGAGCCCGGTGGCCTGGGCAAACTTCAATACAGGCGCAGACCCGGGAGGTCACGGCATCTTCGACTTCATGCATCGCGACCCTCAGACTTATATGCCGATTTTCTCCGCCTCGCTCTCGACCCAGGCCAAGAAGGCGCTCAAGATCGGCAACCTGGTCCTTCCGCTGAGCGGCGGAGAAGTGAAGAACTTGATGCAGGGACGGACCTTCTGGCAGGTTCTGGAAGAACACGATATTCCGGCCACCATATTCAAAATTCCCTCGAACTACCCGCCCGTGCCCACAAAGCAGCGCACGCTCTCCGGCATGGGGACACCCGACCTCAAGGGGAGCTACGGGATTTCCTGTTTCTACACCACGGACCCCGGCATTCCCAAAGGCGAGCTTTCCGGCGGCCGGGTTTATGAAGTCTTCGTCATTGGAAACCGGGTCGACGCGAAGCTCCCAGGACCCATCAACACATTCAAGAAGGACCGGCCGGAAGCCGTCATCGACTTCCGTGTCTATACCGACCCCGACCAGGCCGTGGCCAAGATCGTCCTTCCGGACCAGGAGTTCATCCTCAAAGAGAAGGAGTGGAGCGGCTGGAAGAGAGTCCAGTTCGGCCTCCTGCCGACCCAGAGCGTGAGTGGAATCTGCATGTTCCATCTCAAGGAAATCCGGCCTCATTTCAAGCTCTACGTGAGCCCCGTCAATATCGACCCCGGCCATCCGGCCCAGCCCATTTCCACGCCGGAAAGTTACGCCCAGGAGCTGGAAAAAGTCTTTGGGTCGTATTTCACCAAGGGCCTGCCGGCCGATACGTCGGGTCTCGACAACGGTTTCCTCGACGAGGGAGAGTTCCTGGAGCAGGATGAGATGATCCTTCGGGAGGGCGAGCGGATGTTCGATTTCGAATTCAGCCGCTTCGACTCCGGCCTTCTGTTTTACTACGTATCGAGCACGGACCAGCGCCAGCACATGTTCTGGCGCCTGCTGGACGAGAAACACCCTGGATACGACCCCCAGTTGGCCTCCGGCTACGGTAAGACGATCGAGAATATCTATGTTGAAGCCGACCGCTTTCTCGACCGGGTTCTTCAAAGGATCGACAAGGACACTATCCTCATGGTTATGTCGGACCACGGTTTTAATCCTTTCCGCCGGGCCTTCAACCTCAACACCTGGCTTTTCGAAAATGGCTACCATCGTCTGCGCAACCCCTGGAAACAGGAGGAGGGTAACTTTTTTGAAAATTCCGACTGGTCAAGGACGAAAGCGTACGGGATCGGCCTCAACGGGCTTTACATCAACCAAAGGGGCCGGGAGAGAGAGGGCATCGTCAACGCCGGGCCCGACACCGAGAACCTCATCCGGGAGATCGCCGGGAAGCTCGAACAAGTAGTCGACCCCATGACCGGCGAGCGGGCTATCCTGCGGGCTTTTATCTCCAAAGAGACCTACCACGGCTCCCAGATCGGCCATGCGCCCGATATCGTCTGCGGCTTCAACGAGGGCTACCGGATCTCCTGGGATTCGCCGCTGGGCGGTTTTCCCAAGAATATTTTCGAAGATAACAAAGAGAAGTGGAGCGGAGATCACATGGGCGCGCCGGTCGTTATCCCCGGCATCCTGGTTGCCAACCGCAAGGTCCGGGCCGAGTCCCCGGCCCTTTATGACCTGACCGCTACCATTCTCGATATTTTCGGGGTACCCAAAACCAAAGGAATGATCGGAGAATCCATCTTTTAAGGGGAGGCCTCATGGGCAAAGCCAAAGTCAAACTGGACAAGGAGCTTTTTGAAAAGATCAAGAAAATCGCCAAGACAGCGGGCTATTCTTCCCCGGAAGAATTCGTCACTCACTGCCTGGAGAAAGAAATCATCAAGCTCGAGGAGTCCGATTCGGAAGAGGAGGTCAAAAAGAAACTCAAGGGATTGGGATATATCTCCTGATGGGAATCATCAACTCCGTCCTGGGGAAATTCTTCGACCTTCTGCTCCTCCCCTTCCGCTCTCTCAATCCTTGGGCCGGCCTGGCCTTCATCTCGCTTCTGACCGGGCTGCTGATGCTCTTCATCTACCGCCTGACCTCGAACCAGACAGGTATCCGTGCCGTCAAGGACAGGATCAAAGCCCATCTCCTTGAGCTCCGTCTTTTCCAGGACAACATGGGCGTCACGATGAAGGCCCAGGGCCATATCTTGCGGGCCAACCTTCGCTATCTCGCCCTCAACCTCAAGCCGCTGCTAGTGATGATCGTTCCCCTCATTCTGATCCTGGCCCAGCTCAACCTCTGGTTCGGTTCAGAGCCGCTGGCCGTGGGCCGGCCGGCCATTCTCAAGGTCAAACTGAAGCCCGATGTCAACGTCCTGGGCACGGAATTTTCCCTGGAGTCACCCGACCAGATAGCCGTCGAAACTCCGCCCCTCAGGATGGAGGAGCTCAAGGAAGTGGACTGGCGGATCAACCCCACATCCCCCGGGATCTTTAACCTGACCATAATAGCTGCAGGCAAGTCCTACCAAAAGTCCGTCGTCGTCGGCGGGAGACGCCTGGAGAAAGTCTCCTCTCTCAAGGTCAAGCGGAGCGTTTTGGATGAAGCTCTCTATCCGGGCGAAAAAGCCCTCCCCCGGGAAAGTCCGATTAAGACGATTGAAGTCGTGCACCCGGCCAAGAAGCTTCCTATTTTTGGCCTCAGGCTCCATTGGCTCATCGCCTATCTGGGGCTTTCGATCCTCTTCGGTTTTGCTCTGAAGAAGCCTTTCCGTGTCGAAATCTGAATTCGTACAGGAGCTCCGGAATGAAAATCGAACATTTCCAAATGGAACGGATGCAGTCCACCTGGGAGAATGAAGTCGAGTACAACCTCTCGGAGAGCGGCGTTCATCCGCTCGCCCTCAGCGAGTTCCTCAGCGCTGGCGAGATCCGGGAGCTTCAGAAGATCCCCCTCGGCTACAGTCAGAGCAACGGCACCCGCGAGCTGCGCGAACAGATCGCCAGCCTTTATCCGGGGGCCGGCCCGGATCATATCCTGGCCACGGCCGGTTCCTCCGAGGCCAACTACCTGCTCATGTGGAGCCTCATCGAACCCGGTGATGAGGTCGTGTTCATGATGCCGAACTACATGCAAATGTGGGGACTCGTGCGTGGTTTCGGCGCCGAGCTTAAGCCGCTATGGCTCAGAGAAAGCCTCGACTGGGCGCCCGACCTCGATGACCTCAAAAAGCTGGTCACGCGGAAGACAAAGCTGATCATCATCACCAACCCCAACAACCCGACCGGGGCGGTACTCAGCCGAGAGGCCATGTCGGGCATCGTCGAAGCGGCCGGCCGGGTGGGCGCCTGGATCGTATCCGACGAAGTCTACCAGGGTGCCGAGCGAACGGGCGGGCCGACGCCGAGTTTCTGGGGGATGTATGATCGCACCGTTGTCGTCAACGGCCTATCCAAGGCCTACGGGCTTCCGGGAATCCGGATGGGTTGGATCGCCGGGCCCAAAGATTTCATCGCCAAAACCTGGCCTTACCACGACTATACGACGATCTCTCCAAGCGTGCTGAGCGACCGGATTGCCCGGATCGCCCTCGCTCCGGCTAACCGGGAGAAGATCATTAAACGGACCCGAAGCATCATCCGCAAGAATTTTCCAGTTCTCGAATCCTGGCTGAACAAGCGGTCTGGGCTATTCTCCTTTGTCCCTCCGCGGGCCGGAGCTATTGCCTTTGCGCGCTATGCTCTTAAGATCAATTCCACAGAGCTTGTCACCCGTCTCATCAAGGAGAAAAGCACGCTGATTGTTCCCGGCGACCACTTCGAGATGGACCGCTATCTCCGCTTCGGCTTCGGCTCCGAGCCTGCGTACCTGGAGAAAGGCCTGGCCCGGGTGGGAGAGTTGCTGGCTAAAATCCCGGCCAGAAACTGAACTGGAAGTACCAGCCCTTATCCGGCCGGTCAAAGGGCTTGACGTAGTTGACGCCCACAACTAAATAGCCAAAGACATTCACCCGCAGGCCGATGCCGGCACTTGATACGGGCTTACGATCTCCGCCCAGGAAAGTCGGCCTATTGTCTTTACCCTCATTCCAGGCGACTCCCCAATCATAGAAGAGGAGCATATCGACCGGGAAAATGCCGTAATACCCTTTCCCGATTCCGAGGGCCCCGAAAAGAGGGAAACGAAGCTCGGCATTGGCGATAAGCATCTTGGAGCCGAAAAGCCGGGTGAAGTCGAACCCCGTGCCGCCCGAATACTCGTCTAAGGACAAGGAATAGTAGTCATAGCCCCGGACGAGGCTTTCATAGCCGAGATATAGAGGATACATCCGCTCGTCTTCAGCGTCTCTCCCATAGCGCCCGTAGTGAAGGGCCCGGAAGGCGAGGGTGAACGGCCTGACCGGAACGATATAGCGCCGGTAGTCGCCCATGATCGTGTACATGTTGAAGGAGCCGTAGGTGGGCGTTGCCTCCAGGATGTAGCTTTGTCCCAGGATCGGCGCGGTCGCGCCAAAAAGCGCGCTATCGTAGACCAAAGCTAGGGTTGTATAGGCATAGCTGATGCTCGGCGAAGAGGGAAGCTTGGTGATATCGCGGTAAAGCGGGTATCCGTCGTATGAGTAGGCCTGGGTGATTTTTTCCGCGTCGAAATCGATGTATTGATAGCCCGCATACATCTCAACCCTCTGGACTTGGCTGAGCGGGTAGGCCAGGTAACCCGAAAGCTGGTAGTTGATCTGCCAGTAAAGGATTTGAGTTTCGATATAAGCCCCCTGATCCGGGTCGACATCGAAATAATAGCCTCCGTAGACATAGGGAATGCGGCCGGCCGCGGCGCCCCAGTTCAGACGCCGCTGAGAGTTCTGGTAGCTGAGAATGCCGGTCAAGTCTTTAAGGCGGCTTGACGTCTGGACGATGGTCCCAAGGGAATGATAGCCCAGCATATCGGTCCAGAAGAGCCCGACGCCCCCTCCCGTGTAGGTGCCAAAGCGGTCCGCCCCCACGCCGATCTGGGGTGGCGCCACATAGTCGAGGGTGAGCTTTGGCTTGTAGGCGGCATCAGGGAATTCCACCTGTTCGGGCAGGCCGAAGAGCGGGTTCCTCAGGAGGCCGAGCAAGGCACCGCCGGCCTGCTCACGCGGGGGCAGGACGGAGAGGAGCTTTCCACCGAAGTCGGCGATGCTGGAATTGCCCAGCAGAGCCTCCTGCCGGTCAATCAGATAGATGGTGTAGTATCCATCGTCGTACCCGGAATAGGCCAGGCGTCCGGTATTCTGGGCCAGCGAAATGGCCGGGCTGAGGTCGGTGATCCCGCTCACCCCGGTGTAGAGGTTGGTCACTTGATAGAGCTTCCGGGAGTCCAGGTCGACGCGATAGATATCCGTTTTTCCGCTCTGATCCGAGAGAAAGAGCAGGCTCTTCGAGTCCTGGGTCCACTGGGGGTCGATATTCTTGGCCGCGGAGAAAGCCGGAATGCGCTCAATTTTTTCTGAGACAGGGTCGATAAGCGCCAACTCGTAGTCGCCGATGCTGAGCAGCGTGAGGTCTGTCGTAAAGCGGTCGGTGACGAAGGCAATATACCGTCCATCCGGCGACCAGCTCGGGTGGAGGTCGGCAAAAAAGTCATCGCTCAGTTGCTTCGAGGTCTTGGCGCTCAGGTCATAAAGGAACAGGTCCGACTTTCCTCCCGTCATGGCTGAGAAGGCGATGAACCGTCCGTCCGGGGACCACGTGGGACTGTATATCTCGTCCAAATTCTTGAACTCGATTTCCTCGCTGATCTTCTCCTTTTCCACATCGAAGAAAGTCAGCACAGGTTTGCCCTTTGCGATCGCCCCAAAGACAAACATCTTCCCTTTAGGGTCCCAGGCGCCGGCAGAGCGGATGAACTGGATGCTCTCGAACTCGGGGTCGACGGCGGTCTCGGTGATCTTTTTTCTGACCTTCCCCGTCTGGGCGTCAGCCAGGTACAGGTCGATAGAATAGAGATCCCGTGTCGAAAGGAACATGAGGTTCTTGCCGTCAGGGCTGATGGAGGGAGAGACATTGTAAGGATTCATCTCTTTTCCCTTCATCAGGACCCGGCTGGCCGGGTCGGACAGCTGAGTCTGTTGAAGGACCGGACCATAGGCCTTTTTGTAAGCCTCATGCCAGTCCTTGCCCAATTGTTCATAGGATTCTCCGAGGACCTTGGTGACCACGGCTTCGAGGTCACCTACGCGGCCGATGCTTTTCATCAGGCGCGGCACCGTTTCGTCTCCCCACCGGCCGGTGATATAGGCCCACATCGCTTGCCCATAGCGGTAGGGAAAATACTTATAAGGATTGTTCATCTTCTTGAGCGTCGGCAGAAAGTCCCTCCGGCTGGCATCCCGCATCCACATTGCGGTATGCGGGTCGACTGATCCGATGGACAGGTATTCGGCCAGCCCCTCGACAAACCAGAGCGGGACACGCTCCAGGCTGGAACCCATGGCTCCGCTTGGACCTCCTCCCGAGGTCATATCATACTGGAAGGCGTGAACGAGCTCATGGCCGATGACGTGGTCGGTTTCGGCCGGAGAGGTGCCAACCGGGAGGATGATTCGGCGCTTGAAGGATTCGGTGACGCCTCCCGTTCCCTCGCCGATCATCCCGGAAAGGGTGGTTGTCTGCTGGAAATGCGGGCTGCTCGAATACATAATCAACGGCTGACGCCCCTTGAGTTCATGGCCGAGCATTCGGGAAATCCGGGCGTACCAGCGTTCGGCCATCCGGGCCGATTCTTCGGCGACAGCCCTGAACTCCGGATAATAATAGACATCGAAATGTTTTGTCTTGATGATCCGGAAATCGAAATTTTGGTATTGGACCTTGTTCCGGCCGAAATACTGGGCTTGGAGCGCCGGGCTCAGTAGAAAAACAAACAGGCCCAATATGAAAAATCCGGTCAAAATTCTCATTTTTCGGGACATGGTGCCTCCAGTCTGTCCTCCCTGACCGCCTTTCGGACGGCGGGATTAAATATACTATTTCTATCTATCATATCAATTTACTAGGTTTTGATCAAGCGCAAGCCTAAAGCCCGGATGATCCAAGATCCGATCCTTTCGTTACTAATTGTAGCATATTCACCGCCTTTGGGGTTGCAAATTTCGTGCCAGTTAGGGACTCTCATCCCCCCATAAAAAAACCGTTCCGGGCCGGCCTTTAACCTGGAGTGTCCCTCTCCGAGGACAGATGTCGCTTCTTTGGCTCTGGGCGGGATAAACAGGACCTTTCTTATCTGTTTAGGCTATTGAACCAGCTGATCTCGGCCAAGGGTTTCCGGTTTTTCTCTCGGGCCGGCCTCCCCTCCGGATATCCCAGGGCTATCAGACAAACGATCTTGAGCTGGCGCGGGATTCGAAAGAACTTTCTCGTTCGGCGCGAGCTGAACCAGCCAATCCAGCACGTGCCCAGGCCGAGCTCTTCAGCTTGCAGGGCGAGGTGTTCGCCGGCTATACCCACATCGATGAGGTAGAAAGACACGTCCTGAATCTGCTTCCCGATGCGGTCGGCCAGGAGGTCCGGCCGGGCGAGGATGACGATGAGTACGGGAGCCTTTGCCGCAAACCGGGAGAATGAATAGATGCCGGAAAAGGCAGCGGAAGCGTATCTCTGCTTGATCTCCGGGTCGTCGATGACCAGAAAACGCCAGGGCTGCACATTTTCGGCCGAAGGCGCCAGCCGGGCCGACTCCAGGCAGGCCAGGATTTTTTCCCTCTCCACCGGCCGGTCGAGATAACGCCGGATGCTGCGGCGTCTCCGGACGAGCTCTTGGAAGGGTGTTTCGCTGATGTTCATTGTCGTCTCCACCCTCTCAATAGCACAAAACACCACGCCTGGAAAGCGGCCTTACTCTTTTCGGTTTTTTGAATTACAATAAGACTGCTAATGTTTTGAGACCGTATGACGCTTCGGAACAGGAGGCTCTATGTTCAAACGAGGCTTCATCAGCGTCCTGGCCGGCTTGTTGCTGGCCTTGGCGGCGTCCGCCGCTCAGCCAAGCAAGGCCGGTATCGGCCTGGTCCTTTTCGAGCCCACAGGTCTAACCGCAAAAGTCTGGATGAGCCGGTCCGCGGCCATTGCCGGCGGCCTCGGCTGGTCGGCCGAAAAGGATCACTATCTTCACCTCCACGTCGATTTCCTTTTTTATCGCCACCGTCTGACTGCTGACCGGAACCTTGATTTGGACTTCTATCTCGGCGCTGGAGGCAAGCTCATCTTTCGGGATTTTGATAACGCTTGGCTCCGGTTTCCGTTGGGCCTCGATTTTCATTTGCGGAAGTCCCCGCTCAATTTTTTCTTTGAGGTCGTGCCCTCGTCCAACTTCTCCGACCTCAAGGTATTCGGGGCGATCGGCTTCCGCTACCTTTTCCAGCCCTAAAAAAATATTGCCCTGAGCCGGACATTCTGGTATAGTCAGGAAAACGCCCGCCGCGGGCGTTCCTAGAACAAAGACAGAGGAGGAAATAGAATGAGAAAAAAGACTTCGATCCTGTTGGCTTTGCTCCTAGTGGTCTTCGGCCTGTCGTCCTGCGCCAAGGCCACAGCTCCCAAGGCTGGGTCAGCCAAGGGCGGGGACTTGCTTTCCCTTCTCCCGAGCACGTCTAAGGGAGTCATTGTCATCGACATCCACCGGCTCATGCAGACCGATGCCAGTGCCAAAGCCATCGCCGATAGCAAGAATAAGGCCAAGTACGACGAGTTTGTCCAAGCCACCGGCATCGACCCGCAAAAGGACGTTTTTTATTTCGTCGGCGCCATGTTTGGGGATATTGGAAAGAAAGAGATGGACGGCGTCGGCCTCGTCAACCTGAAATATGAAAAGGAAAAACTCCTGGCGCTGCTTCAGAAAGAACGGGGCGAGCTGACCACCGAGGAGTACAGCGGGTTCACCGTTTATAAGGCCGCTGCAGCCGGAGAAAAGGAGCCGGTAAGCGGCGTGTTCTTGGACGAATCCAACATCCTGTTCGGCACGGATATCGCCGTCAAGCAGGTCGTCGATGTCCAGCAGAAGAAGGCCGACAACGTCTGGAAGAGCGAATCCCTCTCCGCACTGCTCAAAGGAATGAATACTTCTGCCATGGTGTGGGCAGCGCTTTCCGTGCCTCCTGATGCCATGAAGCAGGCCTCTTCGCAGAACCCGATGCTGGGGGCCTTTTCCGATATCCGGTCGATCATCCTGTCCTTCGATTACCAGGGCAGCAATGTCCTGGCCGAGATCAAGGCCATGAGCCCCGATGAGGCCAAGAACAAGCAGATGGCCGACGCCCTGAACGGGTTTAAGGCCTTGGGCGCGGGGGCCGCCGCCAAGGAACCTCTGCTGGGCGATCTTTTAAACAAGATCGAGATCGCCTCGGCAGGCGACCATGTTAAGATTTCCGCCAACATCCCGGAAGCGCTGATCCAGACCCTCAGTCAAAAAATGAAGGTCCAGAAGCCCCAGGAGGAACCGGAGCAGGAAAAGGACTAGTCTTCGAGACTGTATTCTTTTTTCGAGAAAAACAGGCAGGCCAGCGTCAGGAACGCGGCCGTGATGGCGAACAGCATGAGGAGGGCGAGGCCCGGCCTCGTCGGCTCCAGGCGGAACGTCAGAAAAGAAAAGCGTCCCGGAGAAGCCGCGGGCAGGAACGATTTCAGGTAGTGGGCGATAGCCAGCCGCTGGGTCGATCCCGGGAAATACTGAATGACGTTTTCCCACCCGAAGCTGAACAGCAGCCCAAAAAAGATCGACCGTTTTAGGGAGCTGCCGAAAAAGGTGAAGAAGGCCCCATAGGCCATCAGCCCGAGGATCAGGACCCCCAGGTACCGTCCCAGCTGGCCATAAAGCGAAGGGTCGAGCAGCCTGTCGAGGTTGAGGACGATAAAAGAGAAAACAAGACCCAGGGTCACCATCCCGATCATGACGGCCGTGTAGGCGGCATACTTGCCCAGTACAACAGCGGCTTTGGGAACAGGCCGGGTGATCAGGTAGGGCAGCGTTTTGCCTTCCACTTCTTCCGAACAGACCGATGTGCCGTAGAAGAGAGCCAGGATGAGGATGATCATCTGCAGATAGAAGAGCATGATGAGGTTGGTGAAGAGAAAGTCTCCTTCTCGCCCCGGCTTCCCGGAGAATATTTGATTGAATTTTATGACCAGGGAGACAGCGACGGGGATAAAGCTGAGCAGGAAGAAGAAGCGGGTCCGCCGGGCTTTCCTCCCCTGCCGGAAGAAGACCGTGAAGACGCGTCTTACGGAACCGAGGAAGGACCGAACAGCAGCGGGCGGCGTGAGTTTCATGTCATTTCCCCACGAGATAATCGAAGACTGCCTGGAGGTTGTCGTCGGGCGACGTGATCTCTTCGACCTCCCTTCGGCTCTTGACAATCAGGGAGAGAAGAACCGCAAAGAACTTGTCCCGGTTATTCGTTTCGACAAGGACAGACCTCCCGTCCGGGCCGAAATGCACTTTAAGGACATAATCTTCTCCCAGGAACTGACCGGCCAGCCCCCGCGGGTCGGGGCATCGGATCGACACCATGTGGGGATGCGATTCGATGAGGTCGCGGATGTAATGGATATCGCCTTTGGCAAAGACCTTACCCTGGTGGATGAGGATGATAGTCCGGGTGAGGGCCTCGATTTCGGGGAGGACATGGCTCGAGACGATCACCGTCTTCCCTCTTTCCTTGTAGGCTTTGATCAGACGGATGAGCTTGCGTTTTCCCAACGGATCCAGGCCGCTCATCGGCTCGTCGAGAATGATGACCTCAGGATCATGGGCGATGGCCTGGGCGAACTTGAGCCGCTGGCGCATGCCGCGGCTGTAGGCCCGGATAAGCCGGTCCTTGTCGGCGCTCAGCTCGACGATATCCAGGGCCTCTTCCGCCCGGGACCGGATTTCTGCTGGCGAAAAACCTTGCAGCCTGAGAAGGCTGGTCAGGAAAATCCAGCCCGTCATCTCCTCATAGAAGGAATCATTTTCCGGACAGAACCCGATCCGACTGAAGAGCGCCTGGTTATTCTGGACCTTCTGATCGAAGATCCGGACGGTCCCGATGCTCGGCCTGATTTGTCCCGTGATGAGTTTGAGGAAGGTCGACTTTCCGGCACCGTTTGGCCCGAGGAGCCCAGTGACGCCGGGCTCGATCTCCAGGCTGACATCGCTCAACCCGAGAACGTTGCCGTACCATTTGGACAGCTTTGAGGTCTCGATTACGGCCGTCACTTGACGACCTCCACTCCCCGGACCCTTTTATTCATAACGACCGCGGCGGCGACACCAAAAGCTAGGAGTATGAGCAGCGACCAGTACCACGGGACATCGTGGGCCGGCTTAAGCCTGAAGAACCAGGCTCCGACCTGCTGCAGGTTCTCCTTGAGCGAAAGCAGGGCAAAGGCCGGTTTTTTATAGTTTTCATAGAAAAACCCGAAGAGGATATCCGAGAACAGATAGACGGCGAAGATAAGAATAGAAACGTATCTCCTGTTCTTGCTCAGGGACGAGAGGAGCAGCGTGTAGGCGCAGAAAAATCCGGTAACGAACAGGGAATAGCCGATGACCGAGAGCGGCAGCCAAGGGTAAGCGGCCAGAAAGCCAAAATTACCGGCGAATAGAAGCTTAAAAAATACAAACAACAACCCGGGGACAAGCGTCAACAGAAGAAGGAAAAAGACGATCACATTGGCCTTCCCGATGAGATAGCTGCCCTTGCTCAACGGCCGGGCGAAGTAGAGCTGGAGGGAGTTGTGTTTCAGGTCATCGGAGATGAGTCCGGCCCCACTGACCACGAGGATCATCACCATCATGAAGAGCAGGAAATCGCTGCTCAAATACGCTTTGAAATAGGCGGGATTGACCTCGAGCATCTGCTTGTTTCCCCGGAGCATGTACTGGAAATCTTCGATCCTCTCCGAGATATAAATCCCGACGAGAAAGACGACCGCCGGGACGAATGAGCTGAAGATGATAAACCTGAAGTACTTCTTTTTAAAAGCCAGACGGATGCCCAGCCAGGTGATCGGAGCCCAGGGGAACCGTCGTTCCTTCAATTGCCCGTCCCAGTGCATGTACCCCTTTTCGCGGATGGTCATCAATCGACTCCCACCGCCCGGGCGAAGAGGTCCTCGAGAGAGGTCCGGCTGCGGACGAAATGCCGGACCTGCACTTTCTCTTCCTCGGCCGCATTAAAGATCTCCCGGATGTCCATTTCCGCGGGCACATACGTTTTTATGAGATTGTCCTCGGTCTCTTCAACCCGACAACCGAGCGCTTTGATCTTGGCAGCAAACCTCTCCCCTTCTCCCTTGATCCTTATCTCGTAAACGCGGTAGTGGAGCTCCCGGAGCTCACTGAGTTTCCCCTGTGCCGCCAACCGGCCTTTGTTCAGGATGACCACTTCGGAGCAGACCGACTCGATGTCCGAGAGGATGTGGGAAGAGATCAGAACCTGGATATCTTTTTTGGATGAGATGTCCTGGATGAGCTCGAGGATTTCCTTGCGGCCCTGGGGGTCCAGGTTGCTCGTCGGCTCGTCCAGGAAAAGCACCCTGGGGTCATGGACGATCGCCTGGGCCAGCTTGAGGCGCTGTTTCATCCCCGCAGAATAGGTCTCCAGAAGGCGGTAGCGCGACTCCCCCAGGCCGGCATAAAAGAGGACGTCATGGGCCCGCTTCATCGCCTCCTGGCGGGGCATACCCGAGAGCTCCCCGAAGTAGGCCGTGAAAGTCACGGCATCCATGCCGGGGATCAGGCAGTCATCCTCCGGCATGTAACCGACATGACGGCGGATGTGCGCCTGCTCCAGCCGGACATCGAAACCGAGGACCCGCCCCTGGCCACGCTGCGGGGCCAGGAATCCGAGCAGGATGCGGAGGAGCGTGCTTTTTCCGGCTCCGTTCGGACCCAGAAGACCGACAGCCCCTTCGGGGAGGTTGAGCGTGATTCCGTCCAGGGCTTTGATGGGTCCGTAAGAAAAGTGCAGGTCAGAGATTTCCGCGATCATGGCTCTTTTTGCGGCGTTCGCTCCTGCAACCTCTTTTATAAATACGTCGGACTGCCCGGCGAAGTTCAGCCCCAGTCCTTAGGCTCGGCCCAAAACCAGAGTGCCCATCCCTTGAACCAAGGCTCGATAGGCTTTCTCTATGCGGTCCCAGTTGTGCTCCCGGTCAAGGGACCAGTGGCGGCCCATGACCGTAACCACCTCACCCAAACCCAATTGTCCGCCCATCTCCTGGACCTTTTCGACGTATATGGCCCCGCTCTCGGGTTTCTCTCCTCGGCGCCCGATGAACCCATGAATGTAGACTTCAGTTAGACCTTGCTCTTTGGCCATGCGCATGAGAGCGAACAGGTGGTCGAGCGTACCATGAGAGCTATAAAAGGAGACAATACCCATAAGATGAAGAGGCTGGCCCTTTTTCTTAGCTTCCGCCATCGCCCCAAGGAATTCGGGATTTTGAAAAAAGCTCCCATCCTCGATCGCCCGGTCTATCCTAACCCGGTCCAAGAGGATTCGCCGGCCGGCGCCGAGATGAAGGTGCCCCGCCTCCGAGTTTCCCACCGTTTGAGCGGGCATCCCGACTGCTGCTCCGGCCGCCTCCAGAAGGCTGTGCGGGAACTTCGACCAGAGCGCATCGAAGTGGGGCGTTCGCGCCTCGCTGATGATGTTGCCATAGGAATTTTCCCTGTACCCCCAGCCATCCAGGATGAGAAGCACGATTTTCGGCCGGGGCCGCCGTGCGGCGGGAGCGACGATCAGGCTCTGCCCCGTCATTTCGGCCGCCTTGTCAAGGGCAAGAAGATCGAGCACGGTCGGAGCCACATCGGCCAGTTCGCCCTTGGCCCGCAATGCAGCGACCGTCTCTCCTTCGGAAAAATCGGCCAGAATAAACGGCACCGGGTTCTTGGTATGGCCGGTGTTGATAGACCCATCAGGATAGAGCCACTCTTCGACTGTCCCATGGTCGGAGGTGACAATCAGCGTCACGACTTGACGGCGACATTCCTCTGCGATTCTACCCAAGGCCGCATCTGCCGCCTCGACCGCCCGCAAGACCGCCGCCCGGTCCTCGATGTGTCCCACCACGTCCACGTTGGCCAGATTGGCGATAACCACCCGATAAGACGGGTCTTTGACCCGGGAAAGGACTTCCCCGGCTACGGCCGCCGCGCTCATCTCGGGAGTCTGCGCATAGGAGGAGACTCCCTGAGGCGAGGGAAGGATAAACCTCTCTTCGCCGGGAAACGGAACGTCGTTCTTTCCGTTCAGGAAAAATCCGATGTGCACGGCCTTCTCTGATTCGGCAACCTTGGCCACGCGAAAATCGGATTTGGTCACGATTTCGACAAGAGTGTTACGGACCTGTTCTTCAGCCGGGAAAGCGACACCCACTTCGAGTGAAGGATCGTAGGTGATCATGGTGACAAAGCGCAACCGGAAAGGGAGGCCTCTGTCAAAATGTCGGAAGTCAGGGTCAATAAGGCTCCGGGTCAACTCGACTTCACGTTCCCCCCGGATATCATAAAAAATAACGCTGTCGCCGTCGCCGATTCTCCCCCGAGGCCGGCCGGAAGGGTCGACCTTGACAATCGGTTCCAAGGCCTCGTCTTCCTGACCAAGCTT
>Ga0153916_10001177_pt1 | contig 18559 bp, 19 predicted proteins | sample Opewatmetagenome_FD_109642 | JGI IMG/M metagenome (GOLD analysis project Ga0153916, IMG submission 109642) | Freshwater wetland microbial communities from Ohio, USA - Open water 3 Core 3 Depth 4 metaG | ecosystem: Environmental > Aquatic > Freshwater > Wetlands | place: USA: Ohio, Lake Erie... | reverse complement strand
TGCTCGAGCACGTCGCCGATCCAGCGCTGCGCGCTCGCGGCGTCGGTGACCACGCGCGCCTCGATCGCCGCTTCGAGTCCGCCGGAGTAGCTGTACGCGCCCACCGGCAGCGTCGGGCTCGCGAGCTGCAGCAGCCGCGGATCAATGCTTGTGGTCATGGTCATGGTCATGGTCGTGGTGATGATCGTGGATCTTGCCGCCGTGGCCGTGCTCGTCGTGATCGTGGTGGCCGCCGCCGGCGTAGGCGCCCGCCTCCGGCTCGAAGGGTGCCTCGACCGCGGACACCTCGGCGCCCATGTTCTTCAGCATCGCCTCCAGCACGTGGTCGGCGGCGAGGCGCAGGAAGCCTTCGCCCACCTGCACCGGCACGTGCCGGTTGCCCAGGTGGTAGGCCGCCTTCGCCAGCTCGGCGGGCGAGGCGCACACGACGTGCAGGAGCTTCTCCGGCTCGGCGAGCACTTCGATCACGCGTCCATCGGAAGCGACCACCAGGTCGCCGCCGCGCAGCAGCTCGCCGCGCGGCAGCATCAGCCCGACCTCCTCGCCCGACACGAGCCTGGCGCGCAGGCGGCTCTTCTGGCGCGATTCGAAAGGCAGTCTCAGCTGCCCCTTCACCTCGAGCCTGTAGGCGTGGCGCGCGGTCTTCAGCTTCGACTTGATCTCGATCATCAGAACAGGAAGTAGCGTTGCGCCATCGGCAGAACCGTGGCGGGCTCGCACACCAGCAGCTCGCCGTCGGCGCGCACCTCGTAGGTCTCGGGATCGACCTCGATCTTCGGCCGGTAGTCGTTGCGCACCATGTCCTTCTTGCCGATGCGGCGCGTATCGGCCACCGCGACCAGGGTCTTGGCCAGGCCGAGCCCCTGGACCGAAGGATTCTCCAGCGCGGCCCGCGACACGAACGTGACGGAGGTGCGCAGCGCACGCCCGTAGGCGCCGAACATCGGGCGGTAGTGCACCGGCTGCGGCGTCGGAATCGAGGCGTTCGGATCGCCCATCGCCGCCGCGGCGATCATGCCGCCCTTGAGAATCAGCGAAGGCTTGACGCCGAAGAACGCCGGCTTCCACAGCACGAGGTCCGCCAGCTTGCCCTCCTCGACCGAGCCCACCGCGTGCGCCAGGCCGTGCGTGATCGCGGGATTGATCGTGTATTTGGAAATGTATCTCTTTACCCGGTTGTTGTCGGCGGAGGACGGGTCACCTTTCGCCGAACCCCGCTGCAGCTTCATCTTGTGCGCCGTCTGCCAGGTGCGGATGATCACCTCGCCGACGCGCCCCATCGCCTGCGAGTCCGACGACATCATGGAGAACGCGCCGAGGTCGTGCAGGATGTCCTCGGCCGCGATGGTCTCCTTCCTGATGCGCGACTCGGCGAACGCCACGTCCTCGGCGATCGCCGCGTCGAGGTGGTGGCACACCATCAGCATGTCGAGATGCTCAGCGACGGTGTTCACGGTATAGGGCCGCGTCGGGTTGGTCGAAGACGGCAGCACGTTCGGCTCGCCGCACACGCGGATGATGTCGGGCGCGTGCCCGCCGCCCGCGCCCTCGGTGTGGAAGGTGTGGATGGTGCGCCCCTTGAAGGCGCGGATGCTGGCCTCGACGAAGCCCGACTCGTTCAGCGTGTCGGTATGGATCGCCACCTGCACGTCCATCCGGTCGGCCACCGCGAGGCAGTTGTCGATCGCCGCCGGCGTGGTGCCCCAGTCCTCGTGCAGCTTGAGCCCCACTGCGCCGGCGCGCACCTGCTCCTCGAGCGGCGCGGGCAGGCTGGCGTTGCCCTTGCCGAAGAAGCCGAGGTTCATCGGGAAGGCTTCGGCCGCGCCGAGCATCGAGGCGATGTGCCACGGACCCGGCGTGCAGGTGGTGGCGAAAGTGCCGGTCGCGGGGCCCGTGCCGCCGCCGAGCATCGTGGTGACGCCGCTCATCAGCGCCTCTTCGATCAGCTGCGGGCAGATGAAGTGGATGTGGCTGTCGACGCCGCCGGCCGTGACGATCATGCCTTCGCCGGCGATCGCTTCGGTCCCCGCGCCGATCGGGATCGTCACGCCCGGCTGGATGTCGGGGTTGCCCGCCTTGCCGATCTTCCAGATGCGCCCACCGCGCAGGCCGATGTCGGCCTTGACGATGCCCCAGTGATCGACGATCAGCGCGTTGGTGATCACCGTGTCCGCGACCTCCGCGGAGGTCCTCTGGCTCTGCCCCATGCCGTCGCGGATCACCTTGCCGCCGCCGAACTTCACTTCCTCGCCGTACACCGTGAGGTCCTTCTCGACCTCGATCCACAGCTCGGTGTCGGCGAGCCGCACGCGGTCGCCGACCGTCGGGCCGAACATTTCCGCGTAGGCCTGCCTCGAGATCTTCACTTGAGCTTTCCGTTGATCTTTCCCGCAAACCCGTAGACCTTCCGCTCGCCCGCCAGCGCCACCAGCTCGACCGTGCGCGTCTGCCCGGGCTCGAAGCGCACCGCGGTGCCCGCAGCGATGTTGAGGCGGAAGCCGTAGGCCTTCCTGCGCTCGAACCTGAGCGCCTCGTTGGTCTCGAAGAAGTGGTAGTGCGAGCCGACCTGCACCGGCCGGTCGCCGCTGTTGGTGACGGCCAGCGTCACCGTCTGCCTGCCGGCGTTCAGCTCGATGTCGCCGCCGGCCGTTCGCAGCTGCCCCGGAATCATGCCGTCGCCCTCCTGCGCGCCTCGGCGTCGTTGCGCAGCACGAAATCGCGCACCGCTTCGATCTGCTCGGCGTCGAACAGCGCCGGCGCGTGGCCGACGCCGGCGAACTCGATCGACTCCAGGCCGGGCTTCCGGCGCCGCATCTCCTCGACGGTGCGCTCGAGCAGCACGTCGGAGTCCGCGCCGCGCAGCAAGAGCACCGGGCATTCGACCGCGTTCCACGCGCTCCACAGGTCGACGCCGCGCAGGAACTCGGGGCCGAGCGGCAGCTCCGGGTCGGGCTGCGAAGGCCAGGCGCGGCCGATCGCCGGGTCGTAGCGCAGCGCCCAGCTGCCGTCCTCCAGCCGGCGCACGCTGTGGCGCGCGAGATGGTCCCAGTACTCCTCGGCAAGCGGCCCGAAGCTCGCGCAGGCCTCGCGCAGCCAGGCGCGCGCCTCCTCGAAGGAGGCGAAGGCGTGCTTGCGGCCGATGCCGCCCTTGAGGCGGAACAGCGAATTCCACGGCACGAACGGGCCGACGTCGTTGAGCACCAGGCGGCGCAGCGGCGAGCCGCGCTTGGCGGCGAGCAGCATGCCGATCAGCCCGCCCATCGAGGTCCCGACCCAGTCGAGGCGCGTCGCATCGGCGCGCCGCCGCCAGCGGCCGGCGAAGCCGCGCGCCGGGGCCGGCTTGGTGACGCGCGCCACCAGCGCCGCCGCGTCGCTCAGGTAGGTCGAGAAGCCGTAGCCGGACTTTTCCTCGAGCCAGTCGCTCTCGCCGCGGCCGACCACGTCCATGCACACCACGCGGCAGTCGCGCGCCAGCTCCGCGGCGAGGAAATCGAAGTCGCGGCTGTTGCGCGACAGCCCGTGCACGCACACGACGACGTGCGGGTTGGCCGGGTCGCCCCAGTCGGTGTAGGCGACGCGGTAAAAGCCGTTCGGGCCGAGGCTGAGGAAACCTTCCTGCGACATGCGCATAGCGGTCAGACGATCGGGTGGTGCACCGTGACCAGCTTGGTGCCGTCGGGGAAGGTCGCCTCGACCTGGATCTCGGGAATCATTTCCGGCACGCCCTCCATCACCTCGTCGCGCCGCAGCAGCGTCGCGCCCCACCCCATCAGCTCGGAGACGCTGCGCCCTTCGCGCGCGCCTTCCATGAGCGCGGCGCTGATGAACGCGACCGCTTCCGGATAATTGAGCTTCAGGCCCCGCTCCTTGCGCCGCTCGGCGAGCAGCGCGGCGGTGAAGACCAGCAGCTTGTCCTTCTCGCGCGGGGTGAGTTCCATCGCATGGCTCCGAGTCGGTACCCTTGCAAGGACAATGCCCGAGCCGGCGCGGGTACGCGCATGTATTCTGCACCAAAAGTGTGAACCGCCCGCCCACGCGCACCGTAGCGCGGCATCCATCGGCCATAATCGGAGCCCGGACCGACCGTATCCATATGAACAAGCGCGTGCTGCTGGGGATGCTGACCCCCTCTTCCAACACGATCCTCGAGCCGGTCACGGCGGCGATGCTCGCCGGCCTGCCCGAGGCAAGCGCGCATTTCGGCCGCTTCAGGGTGACCGAGATCGCGCTCTCGCAGCACGCGCTCGGGCAGTTCGACGACGGCGAGATCCTGCGCGCGGCCGAGCTGCTGGCGCACGCCAGGCCGCACTGCATCGGCTGGAACGGGACGTCCTCGGGCTGGCTGGGCTTCGACGCCGACGAGCGCCTGTGCCAGCGCATCACCGCGGCGACCGGCATCCCCGCCTGCACCTCGGTGCTGGCGCTGAACGAGATCTTCCGCGCCACCGGCGTGCGGCGCTTCGGGCTGGTCGCGCCCTACCGCGACGACGTGCAGGCGAAGATCGTCGCCAACTACGCGCGCGCCGGATTCGAGTGCGCCGCCGAGCGCCACCTCGGCCTGCAGGACAACTTCTCGTTCTCGGAGGTGAGCGCCGACGAGCTCCGCGCCATGACGCGCGACGTGGCGCGGGCGAAGCCCGAGGCGATCACCATCTTCTGCACCAACCTGCGCGGCGCGCCGCTGGTCGAGGAGCTCGAGCGCGAGCTCGGAATCCCGGTCTACGACTCGATCGCCACCGTCGTGTGGAAATCGCTCAAGCTCGCCGGCGCCGACACCCGGCGCGTGCGCGGCTGGGGCCGCCTGTTCCGCGACGTCTGAGCCGGCATGAACCGCATCGAGCTGGTCGTGCGCAACGCCCGCGTCGTGACGGCGTCCGAGGCCACGCACTGCGACATCGGCGTTTCCGGCGGCCGCGTCGTGGCGCTCGCCGCCGGCCTGCCGCAAGCGGAGCGCGAGATCGACGCGCGCGGCCGCCTGGTGCTGCCGGGCGGGGTCGACGGGCACTGCCATCTCGATCAGCCGCTGCCCGAGCCGATGAGGATGGCCGACGACTTCGAGTCCGGCACGCGCTCGGCGGCCTGCGGCGGCACCACCACGGTGATCCCGTTCGCCGCGCAGGCCAAGGGCCGTTCGCTCGCGGCCGCGGTCGCGGACTATCACCGGCGTGCCGAGGGCAAGGCGTGCATCGACTACGCTTTCCACCTGATCGTCAGCGACCCGACGCCGCGGGTGCTGGGCGAGGAGCTTCCGCGCCTGATCCGCGACGGCTACACCTCGTTCAAGATCTACATGACCTACGACGACCTCAAGCTCGCGGACCGCGAGATCCTCGACGTCATGGACCTGGCGCGCCGCGAGGGCGCCATGGTGATGGTGCACGCCGAGAATTCCGATGCCATCGCCTGGCTGACCGACAGGCTGGTCGCAGCCGGCCGCACGGCGCCCAAGGACCACGCCGCCGCGCGCCCCGCCCCGGTCGAGCGCGAGGCGACGCACCGCGCGATCATGCTCTCGGAGCTGGTCGACGTGCCGATCCTGATCGTGCACGTCTCGGGCGAGCAGGCGATCGAGCAGATCCGCTGGGCGCAGTCGCGCGGCATGGCGATCTACGCGGAGACCTGCCCGCAGTACCTGTTCCTGACCGCCGCGCACCTCGGCGCCGGTGGCTATCACGGCGCGAAGTGCGTCTGCAGCCCGCCGCCGCGCGACGAGGCGAGCCAGCATCGCGTGTGGGAGGCGCTGGCGAACGGCGTGTTCCACGTGTTCTCCTCGGACCACGCGCCGTTCCGCTACGAGGACCCGCACGGCAAGAAGCTCGGCGGCGGGGAAGTGCCGTTCCATCGCATCCCGAACGGCATTCCCGGCCTGGAGACGCGGCTGCCGCTGCTGTTTTCCGAGGGCGTGGGCAAGGGGCGCATCGACCTGCACGCGTTCGTCGCGCTCACCGCGACCAACCCGGCGCGCATGTACGGGCTCTACCCGCGCAAGGGCACCATCGCCGTGGGCAGCGACGCCGACCTGGTGATCTGGGACGAGCGGCGCCAGGTCACGATCACCAACGCGATGCTGCATCACGCGGTCGACTACACCCCTTACGAGGGCATCGCGATCACCGGCTGGCCCGCGCTCACCCTGTCGCGCGGCGAGGTGGTGTGGGAGGAAGGGAAGTTCCGCGGCACGGCCGGCCGCGGGCAGTTCATGCGCTGCGGCCTGCCGGCGCCGGCGGGGCTGCGCCGCGCGGCCGCGCGCGGCTGGGAGTAGCCTCAGGTGCGCCAGATGCGCGGCTCGGCCGCCTCGCGCCCGGCGAGCGCCGGCCGCAGCACGGCCCACATCCGCGCGAGCAGCCGCTTCGCCTGCTCGCTGGAATTCCCGAGGTAGCGCGCGACAAGCGCGCCCGGCAACTGCGTCACCGCGAGGCCCTCGATCGCGCGGCAGGTCGCGAGATCGAACGGCGCGCCGGCGGCGAGCAGCGTCGCGCACACCGTCTGTCCCTGCAGTCCCGCGGGCGAATCCAGCAGCGCGCCGCCGCCCTCTATGCGGCCGCGCTCGAGCCACAGGAGCTTGCCATCGCGGTAGAGCCGGGTATCGAGCCGGATCTCGCCTTTGCCGAAGCGCTCGCCCGCGCCCGTGCGCCCGAGGCACAGGATCTCCCAGCCGATGTAGCGCGCGTCGCCCGCCAGGCGCACTTCCGCGCTCAGGCGCGCAGCCGCGCCGTCGAACACGATCGTTTCCTGCGGCAGCCACTCGAGGCAGGCCCCCGGCGCGACGTCGAACGCGAGGCGCTGCGCGGCCCAGGCGCCCGAGGAGCGGTACCACTTGCCGGCCCCGGGCGTGGTGAGCAGCGCGTGCGCGCCGCGCCCGACGCGCGCCGCGAGCTCGAGCTCGTCGCCGCCGGCGATGCCGGCCGGCGGATGAACCACGATCGCGTGGCACACGGCGTCGCCTTCCGGGTAGAGCGGCTTTTGCACCACCAGCGGGCCGTCGTGGCGGCGCGCGGCGAGCACGCTGCGCTCCCCGGCGCGCTCGAAGCGCAGCTCGAGCTCGGCCTTCCAGGACGCCGCGAGGGGCTCTGCGATCCGCATGCGGCGATCATACCGCGAGCATCGCCTTGACGCGGTCGCGCTCCATGTCGGCGCCGCGCCCCCGCGCCACGATCTCGCCGCGCTCCATCACCAGGTACTGGTCGGCGAGCGAGCGGGCGAAATCGTAGTACTGCTCGACCAGCAGGATCGCCATCTCGCCGCTCGCGGCGAGCGCGCGGATCACGCGCTCGATATCCTTGATGATCGACGGCTGGATGCCCTCGGTCGGCTCGTCAAGGATCAGCAGCTTCGGGCGCAGCGCGAGCGCGCGGCCGATCGCGAGCTGCTGCTGCTGGCCGCCCGAGAGGTCGCCCCCGCGCCGCCCGAGCATGGTCTTCAGCACCGGGAACATCTCGAAGATGCGCTCGGGCACGCGGGGCGCGCCCATCAGCAGGTTCTCCTCGACCGTCAGGCGCGGAAAGATCTCGCGCCCCTGCGGCACGTAGCCGATGCCGGCGCGCACGCGCTCGTAGGGCTTGGCGCGCGTGAGGTCCCTGTCGTGGAACACGACCGCTCCCTTCGCCGCCGGGACGAGCCCCATCAGCGTCCTGAGCAGCGTGGTCTTGCCCACGCCGTTGCGCCCGAGCAGCGTGGTCACCTTGCCCGCCGGCACGTCGAAGGACAGGTTCCTGAGGATGTGGCTGCCGCCATAGTACTGGTTGAGGCCGGAGATCGAGAGCATGGTCACCTCCCCAGGTAGACCTCGATGACGCGCGGGTCGCCCTGCACCTCGTCGAGCGATCCCTCGGCCAGCACCGAGCCTTCGTGCAGCACCGTCACCTTGCGCGCGATGCTGCCGATGAACGCCATGTCGTGCTCGACGACCACCAGCGAGTGCTTGCCGGCAAGCGACAGGAACAGCGCGGCGGTGCGTTCGGTCTCCTCGTCGCTCATCCCCGCCACGGGCTCGTCGAGCAGCAGCAGCTTCGGCTCCTGCATCAGCAGCATGCCGATCTCGAGCCACTGCTTCTGGCCGTGCGACAGCAGCCCCGCCTGGCGGTCGGCGCCGTCCGCGAGCCCGATCAGGCGCAGGGTTTCCGCGATCGAATCCCTCTGCGCCGAGGACAGTTTCGCGAACAGCGTCCGGCGCACGCGCTTGTCGGCCTTCATCGCGAGCTCCAGGTTCTCGAACACGGTGTGGCGCTCGAAGATGGTCGGCTTCTGGAACTTGCGGCCGACGCCGGCGTGCGCGATCTGCGCTTCCGACAGGCGCGTGAGGTCGATGGTCTGTCCGAAATAGACGGTCCCCTCGTCGGGCCGCGTCTTGCCGGTGATCACGTCCATCATGGTGGTCTTGCCGGCGCCGTTCGGGCCGATCACGCAGCGCAGCTCGCCGACGTCGATCGACAGCGAGAGCTTGTCGAGCGCCCTGAAGCCGTCGAAGCTGACGCCGATGTCCTCGAGGTACAGGACGACGCCGTGCGTCGCGTCGAGCTGCTGCGCGGCGAAGTGCCCGAGCGAGGCGTCGGTCACCGGCTCCTGCTCCCCGGGATCAGGCCCATCACCCCGCGCGGCAGGAACAGCGTCACCAGGATGAACAGCAGCCCCAGCACGTACAGCCAGTACTCGGGCAGCACCTGGGTGAACATGCTCTTCGCGCCGTTCACCAGGCCCGCGCCGAGGATCGCGCCGGCGAGCGTGCCGCGCCCGCCGACCGCCACCCAGATCGCGATCTCGATCGAGTTCGCGGGCGACATCTCGCTCGGATTGATGATGCCGACCTGCGGCACGTAGAGCGCCCCGGCGATGCCGCACAGGATCGCCGACAGCGTCCAGACGAACAGCTTGTAGTGCACCGTGTCGTAGCCGCAGAACATGACGCGCTGCTCGGCGTCGCGGATCGCCGCCAGCACGCGGCCGTACCTGGAGGTGGTAAGCCAGCGCGCGAGCAGCAGCGTGCCGATCAGCGCCGCGCCGGTCGCCGCGAACAGCGCGACGCGCGTCGCGGGAGTGGTGACCGGGATGTCGAGAATGCGCTTGAAGTCGGTGAAGCCGTTGTTGCCGCCGAACCCGGTCTCGTTGCGGAAAAAGAGCAGCATCGCCGCGAACGTCAGCGCCTGCGTGATGATCGAGAAATACACCCCCTTGATGCGCGAGCGGAACGCGAAGTAGCCGAACACGTAGGCGATCAGCCCCGGCACCGCGACCACCAGCAGCGCCGCCCACCAGAAGTGCCCGGTGTTCCACCACTGCCAGGGAAACTCCTTCCAGTCGAGGAACACCATGAAGTCGGGCAGGTCGGCGCGGTACTGCCCGTCGCGGCCGATCTGGCGCATCAGGTACATGCCCATGGCGTAGCCGCCGAGCGCGAAGAACAGGCCGTGCCCGAGCGACAGGATCCCCGCGTAGCCCCAGATCAGGTCCATCGCCAGCGCGACGATGGCGTAGCACATGATCTTGCCGATCAGCGTCACCCAGTAGGCCGAGAGGTGCAGGCCGCTCGACTCCGGCACCGCGAGCGCGAGCAGCGGAAACACGGCGAACAGCACCAGCGCCGCGGCGCCGATCGCCGACCAGCCGCGCGGGCCGTAGAGGCGCGTCATGCCTCCACCGCCCGGCCCTTGAGGGCGAACATGCCCTGCGGGCGCTTCTGGATGAACACGATGATGAACGCGAGCACCGCGATCTTGGCGAGCACCGCGCCCGACCAGGATTCGAGCAGCTTGTTGGCGAACCCGAGGCCGAGCGCCGCGTAGACGGTGCCGGCGAGCTGCCCGACGCCGCCCAGCACCACCACCATGAACGAGTCGACGATGTAGCCCTGGCCGAGGTCGGGGCCGACGTTGCCGATCTGCGACAGCGCGCAGCCGGCGAGCCCGGCGATGCCGCAGCCCAGGCCGAAGGCCAGCGTGTCGACGCGCGCCGTGGGGACGCCGACGCAGGAGGCCATGGCGCGGTTCTGCGTCACGCCGCGCACGTACAGGCCGAGCCGCGTGCGCGTGAGCAGGAGCCATGTTCCGGCCAGCACCGCCGCGGCGAAGAACACGATCACGATGCGGCTCCAGGGCAGCACCACGTCGGTCATCACCTCGATGCCGCCCGACATCCACGACGGGTTCTCGACCTGCACGTTCTGCGCGCCGAACAGGGTGCGCACCGCCTGGATCAGCATCAGGCTGATGCCCCAGGTGGCGAGCAGCGTCTCGAGCGGCCGGCCGTAGAGCCAGCGGATCACGGCGCGCTCGAGCGCCATGCCGACGAGCGCCGAGGCGACGAACGCCGCCGGTGCCGCGGCGGCCAGGTACCAGTCGAAATGCGGGCCGTTGCGGAACCATCCCTGCACCACGTAGGTCGTGTAGGCGCCGATCATGATCAGCTCGCCGTGCGCCATGTTGATCACGCCCATCAGCCCGTAGGTGATGGCGAGCCCCAGCGCCGCGAGCATCAGGATCGAGCCGAGCGACACCCCGGCGAACGCGAGGCTCAGGCGATCGCCCCATGCGAGCCGGCCGTTCAACGCGCGCAGGCTCTTGTGCGCCTCGGCGCGCAGCTCCGCGTCGGGCTCGGCGTAGCTTCCGTCCTTGCGCTTCTCCAGCAACCCGAGCAGCAGCGGCTTGGTGGCGGGGTTGCTCGACTCGCCGAGCGTGCGGATCGCCGCGATGCGCGAGTTTCTGCTGCCGGTCTTCAGCTCGAGGGTCGCCGCGGTGAGCTCGAGCAGTCGCCGCACCTGCGCGTCGCGCTCCTTGCCGAGCGCCTTTTGCACCAGCGGCAGCATCGCCTGGTCGGCCCCGCCGGCGAGCTCCCTCGCCGCGGCGAGGCGCGTCTCGCGCTGCGGGGAGACGAGCCTGAGCGCCGCGACCGCGATGCCGAGCTCGCGCCGCAGGCGGTTGTTGACCACCACGTCCTCGCGCGCCTCGGGCAGCGCTTCGAGCTTCGCGCCGCTCAGCGCGTCGAAGCCGGCGTCGCCCTGGACCACCAGCACGCGCTCGCCCGAGGTCGAGAGCTCGCCGTCGGCGAACGCCTGCAGCAGACCGGCGGCGCGCGGATCGCCCTCGGCGACCAGCGCGGCGATCGCCGCGATCTTCGCGTCGTTGTCGCCGAATCCGAGCTCGCGCACCGCCGCCGCGTCGAGCGCCGCCGCCGGGCGCGCCAGCAGCGCGAGCAGCAGCATCAGCAGGACCTTGTTCATGAGAGGCGGCAGGAGGAGCTCCCGCCGCCGCCTTCCAGGTTACTTGGACGCCACCTTTTCGGGCTCGTCCTTCTTCTTGTCGTTGCCGGGGATGAACGGGCTCCACGGCTGTGCCTTGATCGGGCCCTTGGTCTTCCACACCACGTTGAACTGGCCGTCGGCCTTCACCTCGCCGATAAACACCGGCTTGTGCAGGTGGTGGTTCTTGGCGTCCATCTCGATGGTGAAGCCGTCCGGCGCCTTGAACTTCTGCCCCGCCATGGCGGCGATCACCTTGTCGACGTCGAACGATTTCGCCTTCTCGACCGCCTGCTTCCACATGTGGATGCCGATGTAGGTGGCTTCCATCGGGTCGTTGGTGAGCGGCTTGTCGGCGCCCGGGAGTTTCTTCGCCTTGGCGTAGGCGGCCCATTCCTTGGTCCAGGCGGCGTTCGCCGGGTTCTTGAGCGACATGAAGTAATTCCACGCCGCCAGGTGGCCGACCAGCGGCTTGGCGTCGACGCCACGCAGCTCCTCTTCACCCACCGAGAACGCCACCACCGGCACGTCGGTCGCCTTCAGGCCCTGGTTGCCCAGTTCCTTGTAGAACGGCACGTTCGAGTCGCCGTTGATGGTCGAGATGACCGCCGTCTTGCCGCCCGCGGAGAACTTCTTGATGTCGGCCACGATGGTCTGGTAGTCGCTGTGCCCGAAGGGCGTGTACTTCTCGTCGATGTCCTTGTCGGCGACGCCCTTGGAGTGCAGGAAGGCGCGCAGGATCTTGTTGGTGGTGCGTGGATAGACGTAGTCGGTGCCGAGCAGCACGAAGCGCTTGGCGCCGCCGCCGTCCTGGGACATCAGGTACTCGACCGCCGGGATCGCCTGCTGGTTGGGCGCCGCGCCGGTATAGAACACGTTCTTGGACAGCTCCTCGCCCTCGTACTGCACCGGGTAGAACAGCAGGCCGTTCAGCTCCTCGAACACGGGCAGCACCGATTTCCTCGACACCGAGGTCCAGCAGCCGAACACCGCGGCGACCTTGTCCTGGGTGAGCAGCTGGCGCGCCTTCTCGGCGAACAGCGGCCAGTTGGAGGCCGGGTCGACCACCACGGGCTCGATCTTGTAGCCCATGACGCCGCCCTTCTTGTTGATCTCGTCGAAGGTCATCAGCGCCATGTCCTTCAGCGCCGTTTCGCTGATCGCCATCGTGCCCGACAGCGAGTGCAGCACCCCGACCTTGATGGTCCTGTCCGCGGCGTAGAGGCTTTGCGAGCCCAGGCCCGCGGCCGCCAGCGCCGCCGACAGCGTCAGCGCCTTGACGAACGAACGTCGTTTCATGTGGTTCCCCTATTCAGTTGAACGTGCGGTTTCCCGGCAACCTCGCGATCGCCTCGTACCGCTCATCGCAACCTGCGTGCCAGCCGCCCGCCCGGGGCCATCTCTCTGATCGCAATCGCATTTCGCCGCGCGTCGCCGCGCGGTGGCGCGGCGCCCGCCTCAACTTGGTGCGCGATCGGGCCCGTGCGCACCGGCAAGGCGCAGCGGATTGATCCTTATCAACCCGTCGCGCCGGACGCTCGCTAGCCTGTCGTCTTATCGCAGCGGGAGGCGCAATGAGGATCAAGGATATCTGCAGCCGCGTGGTGGTCGTGGCCGAGCCACATACCGACCTGCGTGAGGCCGCGCGCCTGATGCGCGACCATCACGTCGGCGCGCTGATCGTCATCGACAAGCGTGACGGCGCCACCAAGCCGGTGGGCATCGTCACCGACCGCGACATCGTGGTGGCGGTAGTCGCGGCGTCGGGCGTGCGCCCCGAGTCGCTCACGGTGCGCGACGTGATGTCCTCCGATCTCGTGCTCGCCCAGGACAGCGACGGCGTGTTCGAGGCCGTCGAGCGCATGCAGGACAGCGGCACCCGCCGCCTGCCGGTGGTCACCGCGGACGGCACGCTGATCGGTATCATCACGCTGGACGACGTGCTGCGCATGCTGGCGGGCGAACTGACCGCGCTCGCCATCGCCGCGCAGCGCTCGGTGACGCGCGAGACGCACGTGCGCCCCAGCCTCGAGGGCGCCGGCGCCAAGTAGGCGGTCACGCGCGCAGCGACGCCCGGTCGTAGCCGGCCACGCGCTGGTAGCCCTCCGACAGGCCGCGCAGCTCGTCCGCGCTGATCACGTCCTCGATGCGCGCGAACGGCTTGTCGCCGGTGCGCTCGTAGACCTCGCGCAGGATCGCGTCGGGCGGCGCGCTGCGGTTCCGCAGCACCACCGCGGCAGTCGCCTCGCGGCGCCGCGCTTCGTAGGCGGCGAACGCCGCCGCCGGGTCGTGCTGCGCCGCGAGCGCGTCGGCGAGCGCGCGCGCGTCGACGATCGCCTGGCCCGCGCCGTTCGAGCCGCGCGGAACCATGGGGTGCGCCGCGTCGCCGAGCAGCGTGACCGCGCCGAAGCTCCAGCGCGGCAGCGGATCCTTGTCGACCATCGGGAACTCGAGCACCAGGTCTGCGGCGCGGATCATCGCCGGCACGTCGAGCCAGTCGAAGCGCCAGTCCTCGAACGCGCCGATGAAGTCGCCCACCTGCGCCGGCCGGTTCCAGTCCCAGCGCTTGTAGTCGGGCGTCTCGATCTCGGCGACCCAGTTGAGCAGCTGGCGTCCCTCGCCGTCGATGTCGTTGCGGATCGGGTAGATCACCATCTTGCCGGTCGCGAGCCATCCCGCGCGCGTCATGCTGGCGCCGGACAGGATCGGCTTCCAGCGCGTCACGCCGCGCCACATGTTGACGCCGGAATAGACCGGCCCGCCCTCCCCGGGGTGGAGCTGCGCGCGCAGCACCGAGTGGATGCCGTCGCAGCCGACCGCCGCCGCGCCGCGCGCGCTCGTGCCGTCGTCGAAGCGCAGCGCGACGCCGGAGGCATCCTGCTCGAACGCGGCGCATTTCTTGCCGAGCCGCAGGGCATCGCCGCCCAGCCGCTCGCGCACCGCGTCGAGCAGCACGCCCTGCAGGTCGCCGCGATGGACCGAGAACTGCGGCCAGTCGTAGCCGGCTGCACGCCCGAGCGGCTCGCGATAGATGAGCTGGCCGAAGCGGTTGTAGAAGCACGCCTCCCGGGTGGTCACGGCGACGCGCGCCAGGGCCTGCTCGAGTCCCAGCTCGCCCAGCTCGCGGGTCGCGTGCGGCAGCAGGTTGATGCCGACGCCGACCGGCTTGATCTCGGGTGAGGCCTCGAAAAGGCGGCAGGCGATGCCGCGGCGCTGGAGCGCAAGCGCCAGCGTCAAGCCGCCGATTCCCGCGCCGACAATCAGGATTTCCATCGATGGACTTTAGCAGTCGTTCTCAGGCGACGCCGCGCCCCCGCTGTGAAGCGCGTACCGGGAGCCCTCCCGGCGTCGCCGCAAACCGACGGAGGATTCTGGAAAGAATTTGCAAGGTATTGATTAAACGGCATTTCGTATCGGGCACGCAACCTGCATAGAGGAATTGACTTTCAACCCGCGAGGAGCGACCCATGCTGCAAAGAGACAGCCTTTTCCGCCGCCGAGACGAGCCCTTCACCGGCAAACCCGTCGCGACCCCGATGCCGCCCGCGCCGCAGCCCGAGCGCGTGGCCGGTCCCGCGCCCGCGCCGGCCGTGCACCATGAGCCGGCCAAACCCGGCGCCAAGGGCGAAGCCAAGCTGATCGTCGGTCCGGACATCAAGATGAAAGGCGTCGAGATCACCGATTGCGACACGCTCGCGGTCGAGGGCCGCATCGAGGCGACGCTCGACGCGCGCGTGCTGCAGATCGCCGAGCAGGGCACGTTCAGCGGTACGGTCGCGGTCGACGTCGCCGAGATCCACGGCCGCCTCGAGGGCGAGCTCACGGTGCGCAAGCAACTCGTGATCCACTCCACCGGCAAGGTCTCGGGGAAGATCCGCTACGCCAAGATCAAGGTCGAGGAAGGTGCCGAGCTCGCGGGCGAGATCGCGATGCTCGAGCAGCAGCCGGGCGCGGCCCATCACTCCAAGCGGCCGTTGGGCGCCTAGGCCAGCGCTTTTCTGAGCCGCGCGACGCCTTCGGCGAGCCGCTCCTCGCTCGCGGCGAAGCACCAGCGCACGTAACCCTCGCCCTCGGGGCCGAAGGCGGCCCCGGGGGCGAGCCCCAGGCGGTGCTCGCGCACCAGGCGCTTGCAGAAATCCAGGCTGTCGCGCATTCCCGCGATGCGCATGAACGCGTACATCGCGCCCGCCGGCGGCGCGATCTCGACCGGCGGGATGCCTGCGAGCTGCTTCACCAGATAGTCGCGCGCCGCGCGCAGCCGCGCCAGCGTGCGCCTGATGACCGGCTCGCCCTGCTCCAGCGCGGCGATGCCCGCGCGCTGCACGAACACCGGCGCGCACGAGGTGTTGTACTCGATCAGCTTGGCGAGGTCGGGCGCGAGCGACGCCGGCACCACCAGCCAGCCCAGCCGCCAGCCGGTCATCAGCCACGACTTGGAAAACGTGTTCGCGGAGAGCACGCGGTCGTCCTCGCCGGCGATGTCGAGGAACGACGGCGCGACGCCGGATTCGCTGCCGAAGTACAGCCGCTCGTAGGCGTCGTCGGCGAAGATCCAGATGCCGTGCCGGCGGCAGTGCGCGAGGATCGCGCGCTGCGCCTCGCGCGTCACGGTCCAGCCGGTCGGGTTGTTGCGCGAATTCAGGTACAGGGCGCGCGTGCCGGGGGTCAGGGCGTCGAGCAGCCGGTCCAGGTCGAGCCGCCAACCCTCGCGCGAGAACTCGAGCGGCACCGTGGCCACGCGCGCGCCGAGGATCTTCGGGATCTCCTGCAGGTTCGGCCATAGCGGCACCACCTCGACCACGCGGTCGCCGGCCTCGATCAGCAGCTGCGAGGCCAGCATCAGGGCGCTCACGCCGGCGCTGGTGAGCGCCACCTGCTCGGGGCGCGTCGGGCGGCGCAGGCGCGTGAGGTACGCCGCGAGCGCGGCGCGCAGCTCCGGGATGCCGAGGTTCTGCGAGTAGAAGGTCTCGCCCGCGGCGAGCGAGGCGATGCCGGCCTGGCGGATGAGCTCGGGCGTCGGCTCGTCGGACTCGCCGGCCCAGAACGCCATCACGTTCGGATCGCCGAGGTTGGCGTCGGCGACCTCGCGGATCTTCGAGGCGGTGAGCGCGCGAACCGGCGGACGAGCGGTGAGCATGCGAGCGGACGGAAACGGGAGCGTAGTGTACCCTCCCCGGCTTCATGGCTCCGAATACGCGTGCGGCGCTTCCGTCCCGCTCCGGCGTCGAGCATTGGTCGCTGATCGCCGCGATCGCCATCATGGTGGTCTGGGGCGTCAACTTCACCTTCGTCAAGTACGTGCTCGAGAAGCTGGGAGTCGGGCCGTTCCTGTTCATCCGCTTCCTGACGATGCCGCTGCTCGGGTTCCTGCTGCTGGCGGTCGTGTACCGCCGGCACTTCGCCAAGTCCTGGCCGCTGCGCGAGGACCTGCCGCGCTTCGTCGCCTGCGGACTGATCGGCCACACCGCGCACGTCGGGCTGGTCACCTGGGGCATCAGCCTGTCGACCGCGTTTTCGAGCGCGCTGGTGCTGACCAGCGCGCCGCTGTTCACGTTGCTGATCCTGGCGCTCGCCGGGGTCGAGAGGCTGCGCGTGCGCCAGGTTGCCGGCACCCTGATCGCGTTCGTCGGCATCGTGATCTTCCTCGCCGACAAGTTCGTGCGCGGCGTCGCGCTTGCGGGCGCGGGCGACCTGGTGCTGCTGTTCGCGGCGTCGCTGTTTTCGCTCTACACCGTGATCGCGCGGCCGATCACCGAGCGCTACGGCCCGCTGCCGGTGCTCGCCTACACGCTGCTGTTCGGCGCGCCGCCGCTGGTGCTCGTCACGCTGCCTTCGTTCCTCGCCGCGCCGCTCGGCGCGCTCTCGCCCGCGGTCTGGCTGGGCCTGGTGTGGGCGATCCTGATCTCCAACTTCCTCGGCTGGCTGGTGTGGGCCTGGGTGAACGCGGTGCGCGGCGTGGCGAAGAGCGCGCCGCTCCAATACGTGATGCCGCCGATCGCGGGCCTCGTGGCCTGGCTCACGCTGGGCGAGAGCTTCAGCGCCATGAAGGTCCTCGGTGCGGCGATCACGCTCGCCGGCGTCGCCTGGGCGCAGTTCTCGTCCGGCCGCACGCCGCTGCGCGAGACCGCGCAGCCCGACTCGGCGTGAGCGCCGCCGCGCCGCGCCGCTCGCTGCCGCGCACCGTGTGGGCGCTCGGCCTGGTGTCGCTGCTCATGGACAGCTCCTCGGAGATCGTGCACGCGCTGCTGCCGCTGTTCATGACCGGCGTCCTGGGCGCGAGCATGCTCGAGGTCGGCCTGGTCGAGGGCATCGCCGAGGGCGCCGCCGCGATCACCAAGGTGTTCTCGGGAACGCTGTCGGACTGGCTCGGACGCAGGAAGCTGCTGGTCGCGCTCGGCTACGGCCTCGCGGCGCTGTCCAAGCCGCTGTTCCCGCTGGCGAGCAGCGTCGCGCTGGTGGCCGGCGCGCGCTTCATGGACCGCATCGGCAAGGGCATCCGCGGCGCGCCGCGCGACGCGCTGATCGCCGACGTGGTCGCGCCCGAGCTGCGCGGCGCCGCCTACGGGCTGCGGCAGGCGCTCGACTCGATCGGCGCGGTGCTCGGGCCGCTCGCCGCGGTGGCGCTGATGGCGCTGTTCGCCGAGAGCCTGCGCGCGGTGCTGTGGGTCGCCGTGCTGCCGGCGCTCGCCGCTGTGCTGGTGGTCGCGTTCGGGGTGCGCGAGCCCGAGCGGCCCGCGGCGGCGAAGGCGGCGAACCCGCTGTCGAGGGCGATGCTCGGCCTGCTCGGCGCGCGCTACTGGGCGATCGTGGCGCTCGGCGCGGTGCTGACGCTCGCGCGCTTCTCGGAGGCGTTCCTGGTGCTGCGCGCCGCCGACGTGGGCCTCGCGCCGACCTACGTGCCGCTGGTGATCGTGGCGATGAGCGCGGTGTACGCGCTCACCGCCTATCCCGCCGGCCTCGCCGCCGACCGCGGCCGGCGTCGCGCGCTGATCGGCTGGGGGCTCGCCGCGCTGATCGCCGCCGATCTCGCGCTCGGCGCCGCGCGCTCGCTCACCGCGGTATTCGCGGGGGTCGCCCTGTGGGGCGTGCATATGGGGCTCACGCAGGGGCTGCTCTCGGCGCTGGTCGCCGCGGCCTCGCCGGCCGAGGCGCGCGGCACCGCGTTCGGCGTATTCAACCTGGTCAGCGGGGTGGTGCTGATCGGCGCCAGCCTGCTCGCGGGCTGGCTGTGGGGCGCCCACGGGCCGGCGGCGACGTTCTACGCCGGCGCCGCGTTCACCGCAGTCGCGCTCGCCGGCCTGCTGTGGGCGTCACGGCCGCGCTAGAATC
>Ga0153916_10001176_pt1 | contig 18563 bp, 14 predicted proteins | sample Opewatmetagenome_FD_109642 | JGI IMG/M metagenome (GOLD analysis project Ga0153916, IMG submission 109642) | Freshwater wetland microbial communities from Ohio, USA - Open water 3 Core 3 Depth 4 metaG | ecosystem: Environmental > Aquatic > Freshwater > Wetlands | place: USA: Ohio, Lake Erie... | reverse complement strand
TGCATGGTCCGCGAATCGATGCCAGAGATCCCAGTCGCCAGCCAGACGTAGCGATGGATTCAGCCCGCCAACCCTGTCCCATAACCTTTTACGCCAAAAAGTGCTTTCCTGCTGAATGAACTGCCAGTGGATGCCGTCGGCCATACCGGCACTCACAATCGAGCGTGGAAAGTGAGGATTGCGGTCGATCGCTGTGAGCCGGCTGTTGTCGTCGAACCATGCCTGCCACCCCATGATCCAATCGACAGTGGGCAAATCGTTGGCCAGGCGTACCACCGCGTCCAGTGCGCCCGGCCAGAGGGCGTCGTCCGCGTTACACCAGCTCATGAAGGCGTCGGCGGGAATGTCCATCCGCGCGAATCCTTTGCGAATCGCGTCGTACATGCCGTTGTCCGGCTCGCTGGCGAAGGTAAATGTCACCCGCGCTGGAAGTTCGCCTTGAATCCTTTCCAAGCGTCGCGCCCACGCCGCAACCTTCTCGATCGTGCCGTCACTGGATTGACCATCCTGCACATGGTAGTGAACGTGGACATCCCCGGCTTGCGAAACAATGCTCCAGATCGTGGCATCAATGGTCCTGACAGCGTTCCGGACCGGGGTAACGATATAGTGGTCACGCATTAATATTGTGTGGGCTACCGTGAACAACTACGTCCCGGTGCCATTTTTCAAGCAGAATCAACTTATAGGCGAAAAGAAGTCCCGGCCAGCCCTGTCTGGGCATCTCCTCCAATATGTAGTCAATCCTGTTGCCGTCGAGGATACCGGCCTTCGTCAAACTGCCGTCGTACAGACTGTTCCCGTAACGTGCTACGACTCCCGACAACCACTCCCATACCGGGGGCTGAAAACCGGCCTTGGGCCGAGTCAGCACTTCATCAGGGAGCACACCCTTCAGGGCCGCACGCAGCCATGCCTTCTGCCCGAGGCCATGATCCGGATTTCTGCGGCGCAGAGCCATGACGAGTTCGATGAGCCGGAAGTCCAGGAACGGCAAGCGGGCCTCGACCCCTACTGCCATGCTGACACGATCTCCGAGCGAGAGGCTGTTGGACACCAGCCACGTATCAAAGAGGAGACGAATGACGGCCGCCGGAATCTGAGTGCGGGAGCGAGGACCGATGTCCGTGGGCCTGAAGGGGTTGTCCGCCGCAAGGGCCTGCATCGCCGGACCATATACTGAATCCTTTATTCGTCGTGCATCGTTGAAATCGGGAGCGGCCGTGTAAAAACGCAATTGGCCTTTGGGTGTGTAGCTATCCCCCATTTCGCACAACAAGCCGGCCCAATACCGCAGTGCGGCGGGTGCGCGCGGGGAATTCGTCGTTTTTCTCAGCAGACGTTGTACGTTTGCCGAAGCCAGAAGCGGCGCCACGGAGGCAAGCACCGGTGTCCCGGCAATCTTGTCGTTAACCACTGCGGCGCGCGACACCCACGGATAGCCCCAGAAGAGTTCGTCACCGCCTATTCCGGTAAGCAGCACCTTGATGCCCATGTCGGCAGCGGCTTTGGGCACCGAGTAATGTCCGAAAGCGGCCGGGTCGGCAATGGGTTCATCCATGATGTGCACCAAGCGGGGAAAGAACTCCACGAAATGATCGACGGGAAGCTCCACTTCGTGGACAATCACGCCCAGCTTTTCGGCAAGGCGACGCGCCTGCTCTCGCTCGTCATAAGGAGGACGTCCCGGATACCCAACGGAAAAGGCGTGCATGGGTTCCGAACAGTGCTTTTGCGCCAGCGCCGCGATCGCCCCGGAGTCGATCCCGCCCGACAGGGCAACTCCGACGGGTACGTCGGAACGCAAGGTCAGCTTCACTGCCTCTTCCAGACTCTCGCGAATGCATTGCAGAATACCACCATTATCATTGGGCAGACCTGAAATGTCTGGAGCCTCTTCTACGCTCCAGTAGCGTACCGGTTCGGCATTCCAATTGCCTGGTGACAACAACAAGGTGTGTCCGGCTGGAAGTTTCTGGATACCTTTGAGCAGCGTGTACGGCTCCGGCACATACTGATAGTGGAGATACATATCCACGACCGCTGGATCCAGCGGCGGGCGATTGGTCAGTAACGGCAGAAGACCCTTGAGTTCTGATGCAAACGTGAAGCAGTCCCCGTCCCTGTGGTAAAAGAGTGGCTTCTCGCCACAGCGATCGCGGGCCAGAAACAAAGTTTTCTCCTGCGAGTCCCAGAGAGCCAGGGCGAACATGCCGCGGAAACGGCTGACACACTCCCGTCCCCACACCTTGTATGCGGCGAGTAACACCTCGGTGTCCGAACTGCTTGCAAACCGTTCCCCTGTTGTTTCCAGCTCGGCCCGCAACTCGACGTAGTTGTAGATTTCACCGTTATAGGTAACGACAAAGCGGCCGTCCGCGTAAGCCATGGGCTGATGTCCACCCTCGGTCAAATCGATGATCGCTAGGCGGGTGTGTCCAAACTGAATGTGATGGTTGGAATATAAACCTGATCCGTCTGGTCCTCTATGTGCCAGTGTAGCCAGCCGCTGTGTCGATAGAGGTGGTCGCTGCACTGGGTCGCGCCAACAATTGCCGAGAATGCCACACATTGTGTCTAGCTCTGGTTGCGCATCAACACGGTATTGGCGAGACGGCTTGCCAGTTGATAGCCCTTGTCTTGCAGGAAAGAAATTGCGGGATGTGATTTCAAGGTACCAAACGGCGTTGCAAGCACCTCAAGGAGAATCAAGCTCGGGCGATAGGAACGCCAATCATTGGAACGCAGCACCCCCATTTCTTCCCCTTCGACATCGATATTCAACAGGTCAATGTGTCTTCCGGCTGGTAGATGCTCGTCCAAGATCGAAGAAAGCGGTCGTGGCTGAATTGTTATAGTACGCTCAAGCATCCAGCCATTGTCGATATATTCTTTCGCCAGCGATGCACCGAACGTATTGAGAGCTCCTTCTTTGAACAGATAGAATGTCATCGGTGAATCTGTGTCTGAAATGGCACACTCGATATTAATATCCTTTGGCCGTAACTTCTCAAACTCTTTCATGCAATCTGGGGTGGCATCCACGTTTATCCCGCGCCACCCGTTTCGATAAAGGGAATAGGTGTTGGAAAAGCGAATGGGATGATGCGCTCCGATATCAACAAAGAATCCCGCAATATCGCGCGGAAGTATTCGCGCGAGAAGCACATCTTCTCCTTCTTGACTGAAGTGAAGAGAAGCGCCGCTAATTTCTTCAATTGAATTAAATATCTGCTGTGGCATCTCCTTACCGATGTACGCGCCGAGGGAAGCTCGCAACAATTTATCAGTCTGTGCGCTCGTCAATTCAATGCTCCCCAATACTCGGGAAAAAGCGTCTAGTGCTGCGTCTTGATCGGCCGTCAGCATGGAAGTTCGAACTAGCATATCCCTCTGCGAACTAGTCAGCTCAGCGCTCCCGAACACCTGCGCAAACGCGTTGATTGCCGCCTCTCGACCCACGTTCAGCAGGGAGAAAGCCAACGCCCGAAAGAATGCAGGCTGTAAGTCAGGGCGGCGCCTCAAGAGCGCACGCAAAACCTTCAGCATCGCGCGGTATTGAAACGGCAGCACCTTGGGTTCCACGGGTTCGAACACTCTCTCTCTCTCTTTAAAATATCTCGATATTGACCAGCTACCTGAAAGCTGTTGCGATGTGGCAGGTGCTGGAATGACAAGTTACTGGGGATGGTCCCGCCATAATTGGTCACTAATTCTTAGAAACGTTCACTACCAAGCTCAAAGGCCACCTTGGCACCCCACTGTCGACCACTACTCATAGAGCCTCGATCGATCATCTGCCACAACTTGCTCGGCGAAAACCGACATTCTTCATCTCCCGATTTCGAGTTGCGTGATGATCTCCTGTTCGCCCGCCAATAACGGTGATCTCGCGCAAATGTGAAACACCGGCCGGTTGCGCAAATCTATGAGAGCCGGCCTGCAGTCCACTTGCTCGGCCCAGGGAAATGAGATTTCAACGGTGTAGGAGGCGCGCTTCAGAATCGCACGCCGGTCAACGATTCGGAATCTATAAGATGAGTGGAGATGAAAGGCAGCACGCCCGGGGTGTTTCAGCTTAAATAGATCGTTGATCTCAATGAAAGCGGCATCGTCGAAAGCAAACTGTCGGATGTAGGAATCCATCCATTCATTCCAAGCCCTACTACCCGGAACCGTTATGCGGGTGTGATCCGTAGAGACCACAATCGGTGTCTCTTCCGTCAGCATTTGCTGGCACGGGTAGCTCCCGTCTTCCGCTATTGGCGTCAGCACATTGTGTAGCCATGAGCGGGCCAAATGATGGACCTCGGTGAACCAGTAATTGACCATTCCGCGATCAACGAAGATTGGGTCGTCGTCCACTTCAAGACAGAACTGCCCCACATCCCGATGAGCATGAGTTACCCCATCGCCAGCACCCGACACCCAGATACGCGTCTTCGTCAATTCATTTCGGCGCGTAATCGTGACCTTGCTGCTATCCGGCAGATATTCGAATTCCGGTACCACCGATGTGCTGGCTGTCACTTCCTCTGGCCCATAGACCAGCCCGATCAGGCCGCCGCTCTTGGCTAGCGTCCCTGTCAACTCGTGAACCGACCCTTCGATCAGGCAGTCGCGAAGGATTCTTGCCATGGGTGATTCTGGTAACACGGCAGCCAGCACCGGAATGGCGTCGCCGCCGAACCAATCGGTTCGGCAATCGCCAGCAGGAATAGCCTTTCCAGGCTGAGCGGCCGACATCGCGGCGACGTAACGACCAACTGCCGAAAACCGTCGTTCGACATCCGCCGTCCAGTCTTGTCCTCGCGCCCGGTTGTAGGCAATGATCGCCCACAAAGTGGCGTTCGCTGTTTGGCAGAAATAACCTATGCCTTCATGGACACCGCCATCCGGTCTAATATACCGATCCAGCACTCGATTCATTGTTTCGTATGCATCATCGACGTACCGGTCGAGCCGCGGCCATGCAGGTTCCAACACCAACCCGCCCAACACCAAGGCGCGGGAAAAAACGGCGCCCTGATTCATCTGATGGAGATAATCCCACTGCAGAATATCCCGCTGAACCATTGCCATCCCACGTTCCCAGAGAACTTGCCGGATAAGAGTCCTTGCCGCAGGCTGCAAGGCGAAACCCAACCAGTCGTAAAGCAATGCCACGCTGGTTGTGGTCATTTCTGCCATAAAACAACGATGCGTCCAGGTGCTGGATGGAATGGAATGCTCGGCTGACTCCGTCCAGTAGCGTGTATGCACCATGCACATCAGATACCGCAGTGCGTGATGGATCAGGACCCTGTCTTCGCGTACCAGACCGACAAATGCCAGAACGAGAGCTTCCCAGTGATATGCAGTTCTCCCGGTCTCACGTGCGCGGATAAAGCGCGCATCATGGTTGGGCAAATAATCACCAAAATCTGCTTCCGGGTCGCGGGAGAGAAATTCTCTCGCGCGTTCCTCGAGTAACTTAAAATGCTGCCGCCATCCGTCTCGCTCGATTTTCCGCCTCACTGCCGATAAAGCAGTCGCATCGAATACCAGACCTTGCTCGAAGCGAATCTCGCCCCACATTTCTTCTGGTATGAGCCAAGCTGACCAGTCCGGTCGTTCAGGACGCAGGCCTTGTACGGCCGAAAATGCTTGGGCATTTCGCATACCGAGCCAACTCAGAACCAGGACGCCGGCATCGCCTGGTTCGACGCTTATGCGCAGCGCAATTCCCTGAAGTTCAGTCGGTGCCTTTTTTGGGAGAATCAACCACCACGACGGCAGTAGAGATGCGATATCCAACGCAATCTCCTGGCGGCTTCCCTGCCCTTCGTAAGATCCGGACCAATTGCCGTGCACTTGTCGATCCGCGCCTAGTAACGCTACCCGGACGCGCACACCTTTCGGCGCCGACAGACAGATTAGCAGTACGTCATGCGTAACGATATCGAACGGCGCGCCGATTCGCAGAATGAATTCTTTTCGTTTCGATGTCGCTTCCCATGAGAATGCGGTGCTGTCCCAAAGGGTTGTTCTCGAAACTTCCTGCGGAGACGTTGCTTCTGTCACCACCTCCAAGCGGGACGAATGCATGGGATCGTGGAAGGGGGCAAATATGTATTCAACCGGTCCGGTATCGAGCGGGAATTTGTATTTCATTTTAATTCCCGGAGCGTGAAGCTGCAGGGCGCGAAGAATACCGCCTGATCGTTGGAATAGAGAAACCGGTCCCGAGGATGGTTCACGACAAAGGATGCCGCCGAGAGCCAATAGAATGTGTGCACGCCAACCTGTCGGGAAGCGATGCTTGTATTCAGACGATACATGCCCGGACGCAAAGCCGGATCTTTTACGAGGACGCGCATTACGTACTCGCCGGGCTCAATCGCATCCCACGCCACACCCTGCTCATAACTGTCGAGCGAAATCACGAACTTGTAGTGAACCGCATCGATGCTTGAACGAAAAATGGGGAACACCAGCCTGGCGTTGACCTGGTAACGATACTCGATAAGCAAGGGCTCTCCGAACTGAATCGACTCGACGGGTGCCCCAGTGGAGGCCGACAGCACCCGAACGGACGAACAGACCGCGTCCCCGTTCCCACCGCGGGTGTGCCCATAATCCGACTTCAAAGTAACAGAACCATTGGAGTCCAGAATCTCCTCGGCGGCAGCCTCGTCTCGTCGCCCGCTCCCGTTCGCTGCCAATGCGGGCTGATCTGCGGAGGACTTGGCGTTCCGGGAATTCTGATCGCTGTACGCCCTGACAACGTCTTCTACCGCCCCCTGAACCAGTGCCTGTCCGTGATCCAGAAAGAGCCCCAGATCACAAACCGACCAGATCGCGCCCGGTGAATGCGAGACGAGGAGTATCGTCGTTCCTTCTCGTTTCAACTTGTGGATACGCTCGTAGCACTTCTTCTGGAAATTTAAGTCACCGACGGCGAGAACTTCGTCGACGAGCAGGATCTCTGGTGTACCGATGACTGCGATCGCGAACCCAAGCCGTACGCCCATGCCGCTCGAGTAATTTCTCACCGGCATGTCGATGAAATCGCCGAGCTCCGCGAAGGCGACGATCTCGTCGAATCGTTTCCGGATCTCGCGAGGGCTCATCCCCAGCAAGGTCCCGCTGATAAAGACATTCTCCCGGCCGCTCAGCATCGGGGAAAACCCGGCGCCTGCCGCGATGAGGGCACCTATCCGTCCCCGCAGGGTTACGCGCCCTTTGTCCGGACTGTAAGTGCCGTTGAGTATCCGCAACAACGTGGTCTTTCCCGAACCGTTTACCCCCATGATGCCCAGCGCGTCCCCGGGCTGGAGAGAAAAGCTGACGTCGTTCAGCGCCCAGAATTCTCCGGGACGCAAGGCATGGTCGCGGTCTCTGCCGATCAGGCGGGAACAGCTGTCCACCAAGCCATACTTGAGTGCGCTTTTCAGGGACAAACCGAATTTCTTGCTTACCCCTTCTACGACGACGCTCGATTGGGTCATCAAAGCCGCTCCGCAACCAGATCTTCCAGGAGATAGAAGATCCGAAGCCCGATCGCAACAAGCGCAATGGTTCCCGCAGACACCAGAAGATAGATATCAACATTATCAGCACGCCCCAAACAGATGAGCGCCCTTGGCACATCCACCAGATAGCTAATCGGATTCCAGTCGATCAGTGTTCGGACGAAGACGTTCTTTATCGTCGAGTGCACGTAGATTACCGGCGTAATGTACATGACCAAGGCCAGCAACTGGTTGGTCATGGGGGTCAGATCACGAGCAATGGAACCGAGCACGGAGAGCACAAGGCCTATGGCGGTTCCAAGTAGCACCATAGGTAAGACCAGCAGCGGGTACGCCAGAAACCACCACGTTGGGGTGACGCCGTTCACCACAAAAATAATCGTCATAGTGATCATGCTGATCAGAATTCCATAGATCAGACCCGCCAAGGAGCTCACCGCCAAAGCGAGTTTGGGGATCCGCGTACGCATGATGAGGTCAGCCTGAGCCTGCAATCCACCGCTGACCGCGCCCATGGCGCCCGGAAGACAACCCCAAATCGTGCTCCCGACCAGGACATAGAGTGTATACGGTATTTCACCCTGACCCGGCTGAAGCACACCGACGAAGAACAGAAACAGGAAACTCACAACGCCGAGTAAAGGACTCAGCAATGCCCAGAAATAGCCAAGTATCTTTTGTCGAAATTGCGCAATGAAATCCCGCCAGAACAGGCGCGCGATAACGTGCCGTGAGGACGCAATGTCTTGGTACCCCTGATGAAGGCTCCAGACAACTCCGCCTTGACGTTCGTTGGGTTGGTAGACCGTAACGGCCATGCCGTCTTTATCAATGTAGCGCATGAGAAATGTCAGTCCGGCTTATGATCGTGAGGCATACCCGTGTGTTGTTGCCGGGCGAGCAAAAAATTGTGGGACCCGCGAAAGCAGCTTTCGCGGGATAAACAACACATTCACTCGTAGCCTGTTTTTCTTGCAAGCCCGGTACGCTTCAATATTGCCCTTGAGAATGCCGGCCAAACTCCTGTTGGAGACACCTCCAGTGTGCATAAGTACCCACACTCTGGGCACATACACTGAACGAAGTCTGTGGATCGCCAAGAAGCGCATAGTCAATTCAAAGTCCGCCTGTCGGGGGAATCCCGGATCGTAACCGCCCCACTTGGCATACATATCACGGCGAACAAAGAACGTTGGATGCGCGGGCATCCAGCCTTTTTCAAATAGTCCTGGACGGTATTCACAGGATCGCCAATAGCGAACGATTTTCCCGGGATTTTGCGGATCGACATACAATAGGTCTGCATAGCAGGCATCGACATCAGGGTCAGAGAATACCTGCGCTACCTGCGACAGAACCGTTTCGTCCGCGTAGACATCGTCGGCATTCAGGGTGCCTACCACTTCACCGGACGCCATTGCGATGCCCTTGTTCATGGCGTCGTAAATGCCACGATCCGGCTCGGAAACAAAACCTGCAATCCGGTCGCGATATCGTTCGATGATCTCAACTGTTCCATCATCAGAACCGCCATCGACAACAATGTGTTCGACCTGCGGATAGTTCTGCGATCGCACCGACCGCAGTGTCTCTTCGATGGTCCCGGCTGCATTGCGAGAAACTGTGACCACCGAAATCTTCATTGCACAGCTCGCCCACCGAACTTCTCTTGGTACACGGCTTTGTAGACATCCAGAGTCTGCGCGACGCATTGGGGCCACGAAAACTGCGTAGAACGTTGATAGCCTCGTTCGATGACATTCGCGCGGTATTCGGCGTCTTCGAGCGCTTTCAGTCGTTTCTCGAACGCGCTTGGCTCTGGCGCCTCGACACAAACACAAGCATCGCCGCACACTTCCGGAATCGAGGATGTACACCATGCGACTACGGGACACCCGGCCGCCATTGCCTCGAGCACGGGCATTCCGAAGCCTTCATATGCGGAGGGATGTATCAGGCAGAGTGAAAAATTGTAGAGAACATTGAGCGTTTCGTTGTTGACATCGCTCAGATGATGAAAGCGATTCGTCAGGCACCCCGTGAGCAGATCTGTCTCCTCCTGCGTCAGATTGCCGCCGCCCACCATCACGATATCGAGCCCGGTGTTCCGCGCCACACTTTCCACGGCCAACCGAAAATTCTTGTACCCTCGCCGATCGCCCACGTAGAGAGCGTACCGCTTGCGAAGAATGGCCGACAGGCCCGGATAAGCTTCCGGATTTTTCGACAGCGGCCGGTATGCGCCGGAAACACCATGGTGAATAACGCGGATTTTTCGCTCCGGTACTGATGGGAAGAACCGGAGCAAATCTGCTTTGGTGTTTTCGGACACACAGATGATCGCATCAGCGTGCCGGATGGCATGAGCCTTCTGCCAGTGATGCATGTGCCTGGCGATACCTTTGCGGTACCGTTCGTACGTAAAGTCATGGACCGTGACGACGTTGGCCGCATTGCGGTGATGCGCGATTCGGTAATAACTCGAATGAACGATCGATGGCCCACTAATCTTCGTCCTGATCGGTAAATATCGCTCGATCGCCGGCCGCCATCTGGTGCGCTGTTTCATCACACCGCGACACTCCAGCTGCCCGTAGAGCATGTTTCCGCTATCGCCGGCAGGTTCTATGAATACAATACTCTGGTCGCTCGCCCTGAGCCCTCGCACCAGCTCGGACCAATATACCGAAATACCGCCGGCTTTCTGCAAGAAGAAGATCATGTTGTCGAGATAGATAGTCATGCATCGCATCCACGGCCGTTTCGCTGCTAGCTGCGCGCTTCCCTACCGCGACGTACGAGCAGATCGTGGTCCGAAACTGCCCTTGTCGTCATGTTCAGTTTCACGTAATAGGACAGGAGCGCGCCCAGCTTTCCGGCAAGAACGGAAAATGCAACCGGGCGAAAATTGCGATCGGTTACCATGTGCATCCAACCGTGGCTGAACAGGCGCATGCCAAGTCTCTCTGCGATCGCCTCGAGCGTCCGGCGCTGATAGAAAGAAACATGCTGCCCCGTTTCATGCGCGTAGTACCACCATTTACCAGGCAGTGGCGGTGCGCCTTCAAACAAGGTGGTCGAGAAAATTACTGTTCGTGTCTGCAGCTGGTCCATCAGATCCCGCAAGAAGGTCAGCGGATCATGAACATGCTCGATTACCTCGAACGCCGTAACCGCGGCCAAGGGTCGCTCTGCCTTTTCGGCATCAAACCCCCTGGCCAATAGGTTCGCGCAGTGTTTGTCCGACCAATAGAAGTCAAAACCGATGTCGCGCATGAGCCGCGCGAGCAGTCCATATCCTCCCGCTGCATCGACATACCTGCCGTCCCTGTCAAACAGAAAGTACAACACCGAGGCGAGGCGCATCGATATACCGAGGTTTCGGCGCACCAGCCCCGTGTCTGTCTCTGCGATTGCCTCATCGTAGGCCTCATCGAGCCAATAGGGCTTTTCCGTCTGCAGCAAGCCGCATCGCGGGCATTGGAAGTACTTCACCTGGTAACGATGGAGGACCTCCGCAGAGAACCGATACTCAAATGCCCCTTCGCAGACGGGACAGCGTTCACTCAATGGGGGCCTCCCGAACAATCAGACCCAATATCCCGGAGCGGCACAGAGACAAGCGTATCGCTGAACATGGTATGGCTGGCAAACTCAAAATGCGACCAGACTTCATGCCACTTGCGGCAGATGCGCGCGTGGCCAGTGCACGGTCCGACGGCGAGTCTGCGGGCACGCCGGCGCTCCCGGAATAGCGGGAACACAACGCATACCGCCAATCGGCATCACGCCAAATCGCCTCGTCGATTGCTCAGGAAGCCAAGCCGGAACAGAGTCATCCTTCTCTCTGTGCCGCACCGCATGGCCGCTTGCAGATCTGGCAGCGCGGATTCGCCCAAAACACGCAGTGCGGTTGGCGTTAGCGACATTGCATTCAGTCTGCCTCATTGCCGGCAGCTGGTTTCGGATTCGGACGAATATCTCCCTGCCCGGACAGGAACCCGCTCACACTCCGGCCAAGCGCAACGAAGACGGCGGCAAAACTGATAGCAAATGCCAGTCCAACCCAAAATGCCTCTTCCACCCAACCATGAGCAGGCGCAGGCCGAAGTGCGCGAATCAGCAGCACAGCCAAACCAGCAACCGCAAACGGCACCGCCACGTCTTTCCAGAACCAGCGCGAGAGTTCCTGGCGGGGGATAGGCATTCTTGGTGCCGCTACCAGAAAGTATCCAAGGTTGAGCGCAATCCAGGCAAAGGGCGCGCCAACAGCCCCAAAGTGGATCGTCAAGAAGAAGAGCGCCGGGACAAGCAGCAGCAGCGAGACGACGTTGACATATAACCAGAATTGCGCGTTGCCGTAGGCGAGCAACAATGCATACGGAAGCTGAAGCAGGGCATTCAGCATTGTTCCCATCACGATCAGACGCGCAAGCAACCCGCTGTGCTGCGCAACTTCCCGGCTATGGGTCCAAAGCTCGATGATATCGTTCGAAAAAACCGCCAGCGTCCATGACAGCGGGAGCACCAGCAGCGCCACCAAGCGGCAGGCGCGGTGAAACGTCTGGTAGGTCTCGTCCTTGTTCTTTCCCCCCAGCAGCTCGGTCAATCGGGGAAAAACCGCGGTGACGACCGGCACAACACCGATATATACGACGGTCGCCACCGTGGCAGCCAACGAGTAATAAGCAAACTGCTGCAAGGACAGAAGCTTGCTGAGAACGATCTTGTCGAGCTGGCTGAGAAGAATCCCGATCGCCGATGTACCCCACACGGCCGCCGCGAACCGGCGAATACCGTGCAACGAGGAGAACTGTATCCGAGCCAGACGTCTGGGATTTCCGAGCCCCTGCCAGAGCAATCGACCGCCAAGCCACGTTCCAACCAGACTGGTCACCATCTGCCACGCGAAAAAGGACTCGACCGAACCAGGGATGACCAGAACAACCACCGCTGCTCCGCCCCATCGGACAGTAGCCATTGCAGCGATCAACTTGTTGAGGGCCACCTGTTTCTGCAGTCCACCCAGCCCGCCCGCATAACAAAGGAAAGGCCATTGCAGCGCGACTGCCCACACCATCAGCCACAGCGCATGGATCGTAGCGTCGTCTGACAAGGAGCGCGCGCCAATCCACTGACCGGCAATCCATGGCGCAATCATCGAGCCGACAACCCCGATACAGACCGCCCCGCCCCAATACAGGAGTTCCACCGACCGCGCCAACTCGCGCAGAGCTTGAACGTCTGCGGAGGGATCATGGTATCGGGCAAGCTCCCGGTTGAGCGCCGTGCTCAACCCAAAATCAAAGGCTGCGAGAATTGTCTGCGTCGCGACAAAGATGCCGATGAGGCCATAGGTTTCGACCCCCAGCGATCCCAGATACACCGGGGTAAAGACCAGGGCAGCGACACCGGCCCAGCCCTTGCCGACAAAGTTCGCGAGAATATTTCTGTTGACCCGGGACATTACCAGCCACCTCGGGTCGCGCCTGCAACCGACGGTGACGGTCGTTCAGACACTGTGCAGACGCTCAGTCGCCGCATGAGAGCCGGCGAGAACTGCCACCTGTACCGATCACTGGCGCTTCTCGCCCAATTGAGCGAGATAACTGCGATAGGTATTCGATATCCCATCCTGAAGTGGTATCCGCGGCAACCATCCCGCTGCCCGGATTCGCGAGATATCAAGCAACTTTCTTGGTGTCCCGTCCGGACGGGTCACATCGGTGACTATCTCTCCGCGGAATCCGACGGCGTTCTTGACCAGCTCGGCAAGCTCCCGAATGGTCAAGTCCTCGCCACAACCGATATTGACCAGGGGCGGCTGCCGATCTCCTGAAACGAGGCCGGCAAACTGTTCGTCGGGTCGCTCCATCAGAAACACGCAGGCATCCGCCATGTCATCCGCGTGAAGAAACTCACGGCGCGGTGTTCCCGTGCCCCAGATCGTCACGCTGCGCTCACCCCGTTGCTTGGCCTCATGCATCTTGCGCATCAAGGCTGGGAGAACGTGCGAATTCTCCAGATCATAGTTGTCCCCGGGCCCATAAAGGTTCGTAGGCATCACCGCAAGGTACTGAGTGCCGTACTGACGGTTGTATGCCCAGCACATCTCGATGCCTGCAATCTTGGCGACGGCATAGGGACGGTTGGTGGATTCCAGCGGACCGCTCAGAAGGAATTCCTCCTTCATCGGCTGCGGACAATCACGCGGGTAGATGCAGGACGAGCCGAGGAACAACAGGCGGCGAACGTTGGCACGCCAAGCCTCGTGAATTACGTTGGTCTGAATGGCCAGGTTGTCATGGATGAATTCGGCCGGATACGTGTTATTGGCATGAATGCCGCCCACCTTTGCGGCTGCCAGAAAAACATATTCGGGCCTTTCCGTCGCGAACATCTTTTCCACGTCCGCGCGAGTCGTAAGATCCAGCTGCGCATGCGTGCGGGTGACAAGATTGGAATAGCCCCCCGCCTCAAGCCTGCGCATTATCGCCGATCCGACGAGGCCGCGATGACCGGCCACATAGATACGGCTGTCGCGCTTCATGGACCTACTCATGGTAATTGTAGGTATTGAAGCCATGGCGCCTGACCAACTCGTCCCGTTCCGCTTCCTTGAGGTCTTCACGGGCCATCTCGGTCACCAGTGCCTGGAAGCTGGTTTTCGGCTTCCAGCCGAGCTTCGTCCGCGCCTTGCTGGCATCGCCAAGCAGGGTCTCTACCTCGGTCGGACGGAAGTAGCGCGGATCCACGGCAACGATGCAGCGGCCAGAGCTGTCGAATCCTTTCTCGTTCACGCCCTCTCCCTTCCAGCCGATAGACATGCCAAGTTCTGACGCCGCGGCATTCACGAAGTCGCGCACGCTGTACTGCTCGCCACTGGCGATGACGTAGTCTTCCGCTTTTTCCTGCTGCAGCATGAGCCACTGCATCTCGACGTAGTCCCTGGCATGTCCCCAGTCGCGCCTAGCGTTAAGGTTGCCAAGATACAGGCACTCCTGGAGCCCGAGTTTGATCCGCGCCAACGCGCGGGTGATCTTGCGCGTCACGAACGTTTCGCCACGAACCGGGGACTCATGGTTGAACAAGATACCGTTACAGGCGTACATGCCATAGGCCTCACGATAGTTGACCGTGATCCAGTAGGCGTAGAGCTTTGCCACGGCGTATGGCGAGCGCGGATAGAACGGCGTGGTCTCTTTCTGCGGTGTCTCCTGCACCAATCCGTAGAGCTCCGAGGTCGAGGCCTGGTAGAAGCGGACCTTGTCTTGCAGATGCAGGATACGTATGGCTTCGAGCAGACGCAGCGTGCCCAAGGCGTCGGAGTTCGCCGTGTACTCGGGTTCCTCGAACGATACCGCGACATGGCTCTGTGCGGCGAGGTTGTAGATCTCGCGCGGCTGCACCTTCTCGATGATATGAATCAGGCTGCTCGAGTCGGTCATGTCACCATGATGGAGGAAGAACCGCAGTTCTTTCTCGTGCTGATCATGATACAGGTGATCGATACGGTCGGTATTAAAGAGCGATGTACGGCGTTTGATGCCATGAACCTCGTAGCCCTTGTTCAGCAGGAATTCCGCCAAGTAGGCGCCATCCTGCCCGGTAATGCCAGTGATGAGTGCTTTTTTGCTCATGAGGTCTTCCGCCAGTAGTAGATGAGTACGCTCTTTATCACGGGGTCTTATGCCGGTTGTAGCGGTCCTCGAAACGCACGATGTCGTCCTCGCCGAGATAACCGCCGGACTGCACTTCGATAATTTCGAGCAGAATATTGCCGGGATTCTCCAGCCGATGCTTCATGCCGACCGGGATATAGGTCGACTGGTTCTCACTCAGAAGGACGACTTCCTCACCTCGGGTGACTTTGGCGGCGCCCTTCACCACCACCCAATGCTCGGCTCGATGGTGATGCAGTTGCAATGAGATCGCGGCACCCGGCTTGATCATGAGGCGCTTGACCTGGAAGCGCTCGCCGGAGTCGATTCCTTCGTAACTGCCCCACGGGCGATGCACGCGGCGGTGCATGAGATGTTCGCTGCGCCCTTGCTGCTTCAGGCGCGTGACGATTTCCTTCACGTCCTGCGAATGGTCCTTGTGCGCGACCAGAACTGCATCGGGCGTTTCCACGACAATTGCGTCGTCGAGCCCGACTGTCGCGACCAGCCTGTGCTTGGCGATCACGAGCGTGTTGTGCGTGTCGTGCGCGTAGACATCGCCCTGCATGACATTGCCCTGCGCATCGTGCGACGACGTCTCCCAGATTGCCGACCAGGCGCCGATGTCCGACCAGCCGGCACTGAGCGGCACCACCGCCGCGCGCTCGGTCTTCTCCATGACCGCATAGTCGATCGAATCGCTGGGGCAGGCCAGGAACGCCTCGTTCTGCACTCGGTAGAAGTCGCTGTCCTGTCGCCCCTGGGCAAAGGCCTTCTGGCAAGCGTCGAGAATCGACGGCTGTGCGCGTCGCAGTTCCTCCAGCCACACGCCGGCACGCAGCGCGAACATGCCACTGTTCCAGAGATAGTCGCCGCCGGCGAGATACTGTGTCGCTTTTGAGACGTCCGGTTTCTCCACGAACGCCGCGACGCGACGCGCGCTGCCGTCATTCGATAGCGGCTCGCCCTGTCGGATATAGCCATAACCGGTTTCCGCTCGGGTCGGCACGATGCCGAAGGTCGCGAGAAAACCCTCGCGCGCGGCGGTCAACGCCTGTCCGGCCGCCTGCTGGAAGGCCGCCACATCCTGAATGACATGATCGGCGGCCATGACGAGCATCAGCGCATCGGGGTCCTGTTTCGACAGGTACAGAGCCGCGAGTGTCAGCGCCGGCGCGGTGTTGCGCCCGGCCGGCTCGAGGATGATGGCGGCCGGTGTCTTGCCGATTTCGCGCAGCTGCTCCGCGACCAGGAAACGGTGCTCCTCGTTACAGACGACAACCGGCGCCGCGATGTCGGTCAGGCCATCGAGGCGTGTCGCGGTCTGCTGCAGCATGGTCCGTTCGCCGGCGAGCGCCAGCAGCTGCTTTGGATAATGCTCCCGGGAGAGCGGCCACAGGCGCGTGCCGGAACCGCCGGAGAGGATAACGGGATATATTGTTGTCATGGTCACCTCGGATTCAGACACGCTACCGCCATGCAGAGCATGGGCTCCGCACAGCTGAACTACCATAGTCCGTCGCGTTAACTCAAGGGCGACGGGATTTCCTCTCAGCTACCTCGACCTGCGATCGAAAGAATGTCCGGGACCAGCATTCGACCCTCGGCCGCGATCCTCTGCACGTTCCGGTAAGTCTCGATCGGTGTGCTCAATTCGGTCAGGAGGCAGGCATCATGAGCATCGGCGTCCCCATACGTTCGCCAGACCGGCCGGCCCAAATACCTCTCGCGTTCGCAAGCCGGATCGAAACAACCGACAATCATGATGTCCCGCTCCATGGCGCGCACTGCCGCGATTTCCGCCAGATCGGATACACCGCACAGCAGCAGCCGCCGCCAACCCTGCTGTTCGCATTCGTCAAACGCCCGCAGGCAGGATTCTCCGGCCTTGCGATAAAACGACAGGGAATAACTCAGGTAGCGTGCGGTCAGCCGGCTTTTCTCGGCGAAACCCTGTGGCGTGAGGTAGTAAAGGTAGCGATTGGCCGGCGCCTGGGCGACTTTCACGTAACCCTTGCGGATGCAGCGCTTGAGGTAGGAGTTCGCCAGCCCCAGCGCCACGCCGAGCTGGCGGGCGAGATGTCGCTGGCTGACATCTTTCTTGTGCTCGATGGCATCGAGAATTTCGAGGGTCAGCGCGTCTTCGCGCTGGGAATCTGTGTTCATAACGTGAACACTATACCCGAAAACACCTGCGGAACAAACGGGAACTGCCCAATCTAGAACGGATTTCTTGCCGGCGCCCTAACCACGCTCCAGTTGGGCGCTCGCAATCAGGGTTCTCACCTGCTTTCCGAGAATCTCGAGGAGTACGATCACCCGTTCCCGGCTGGTCCTGGCGAGAAGAATCCCTTCATAGCCCTGAAACGCTCCTTCCGCCACCCGAACGCGATCGCCCGTCTTGTAGGCCGGCTCTGCCCATGCGTGCAACCCATGCTGCCCTTCTTTTTCCTGGAGAAAGGCAACCAGCTCATCCGGCACTCTCGCCGGCTCGCGCCCGAAGCGCACCATCGACGCGACACCCAGTGTTGACCGAATCGGGCCCCAGTTATCCGTATGGGTATCCAGACGGATGAACAAATAGCGCGGGAAAAGCGGCTCTACAACCGGCACACGCCGACCCTGACGCTTGCGCAGCTGGCGCACCCGCGGCAGGTAAACGCCATACCCCTGCCGCGCGAGATTGGTCAACGCGATATCTTCCTGGCGGGGCTTGGTATACACCAGGTACCAGGATTTCACTGTTGGCGTGTCCGAAGTCATGACCTGGTGCGTGAGTCGACAATGAACGGACCTGCTATCGTGCAACGAGTTCGCGGTTGATTGCAGCCAACACGGTCATCGGGTCTGCTGCCTGGGTAATCGGCCTGCCGATGACGAGGTAGTCTGCTCCGGCCGCAACGGCCTGCGCCGGTGTCATGACACGCTGCTGGTCGCCGGCCGCGGCGCCGGCTGGACGGATGCCTGGTGTCACGAGACAAAAATCGTCGCCCAATTCGCCGCGAAGTCGCGCCGCTTCCTGCGCCGAACACACCACGCCGTCCAGACCGGCATCCCGCGCGAGGCGCGCGAGGCGCAGGACCTGCAACCCGGGATCATTGCCCAGTCCGATTTCGTCGAGATCGCCGGCCGAATGACTGGTCAGTATGGTGACGCCGATGAGCAACGGGCGCCGCGCGGATTTCTCCACGGCGTCGCGCGCCGCCTGCATCATCCTTCGCCCGCCAAGCGTATGAACATTGAGCATCCACACGCCGAGGCGCGCTGCCGCCGCGCATGCCTGTGCGACGGTGTTGGGGATGTCGTGAAATTTGAGATCGAGAAACACATCGAATCCCTTCGCCACCAGCTTCTCGACCAGCACTGGTCCCGCCGCGGTAAAAAGCTC
>Ga0153916_10001175_pt1 | contig 18563 bp, 18 predicted proteins | sample Opewatmetagenome_FD_109642 | JGI IMG/M metagenome (GOLD analysis project Ga0153916, IMG submission 109642) | Freshwater wetland microbial communities from Ohio, USA - Open water 3 Core 3 Depth 4 metaG | ecosystem: Environmental > Aquatic > Freshwater > Wetlands | place: USA: Ohio, Lake Erie... | reverse complement strand
TGGAAAAATCCACACGTAGCCGCCCGGAGCCACTTTTTGGTTGAGATAGATTTCGCAGAACCGCGTGTTCTCCGCCTCTTGTTTTAGCTGGCGGATTTCGCGATAACATGCTTCAACATCGGCGTTTTCTATTTCTCGGTCTATGCCCATTTCGGCTGGGAGTTGATAACGTACGACGCCAAAGAATCCGCTTGCGTCGACCACAACCTTACTTTTCAGTTCGCTGACTTTGCCTGTCTTCATATTCTTGGCTGTGATTCCTGCAACTGTATCTTTCTCTATGATTGGTGAGCGAAAGTTCATGTTGTCTTGCAGAACTGCACCTACGTCCATGGCTTTTTTTAGGAGCCATTGCCCAAACAGACGCCTGTTAAGCAAATAGCCAATGAAGTCTTTGTCAGCTATAGTGAAAATGGTATTTTCGTCTGGCGAATAAATTTTGATGCCTTCAATCCGCGTTTCTAACTCGCCGCCCGCCGGCTTCTCAAGCCCCAGAAATTTTAGGTGGTGCTCTCCGAGGGCGTCGCCGCAGATTTTCTCCCCAATCTCTTCACTTTTCTTCTTTTCTATTATGCATACTTTTAATCCTGATTCAGCAATTGTTTTAGCCGCTAAGCAGCCTGCTGTTCCTGCACCAACAACTATGGCATCATATTTTTCCAAGACTTTGAGCCTCCAAGAGCTTTACTTTGTATACCTTGTTGTATTAGTAAACGCTTATAAATTATGAAGTAACCTAAACCACACCGAGTGTATACTATATGAGTGCCCCTTTAACACTTAGCGCTGAGTTCCACAAACTCATCGAAACCCGCATGAACCAAGTAATAAAAGGCATAGAAGAAACATTCAACCAAATCATCGAAAAACAAGAAATCACTCCAGCCGAACTCAAAGATGAGGTGGAAAGCCTCCAAGAAACCTTCAACCTGCTCTTTCAGAAATGGAGCCTAGAAATCCTCTACACATTAATGCTCAAAGACACCATCGGCTTTAGCGAAATCAAAAAAATCCTAACCGTAAACTCGAGAACACTCTCTGACAAGCTGAAAATGCTCCAAAAACACGGCTACATAACAAGAAATGTCGCCGCTGGACCACCACTCAGAGTAGAATACGGTTTGACTCATAAAGCAAAAAACACTGTGCTTCTGGCGCTACCACTCCTCTACTATTCTAGCTCAGCGTAGCCAAGGGTTTAGGCGGGTTTTTCCTAAAGGTTTGGGGTAGACTTGTGCTTTCTTTAACTGTCTCAAACACCATGCATGTGAGCGTCTTCTCTAAACCCTTAATCAACCGCAACTTATCCACCACAAACTTGCCCACCGCGTTAACGTTCTCAGCACGCAACTTTACCAACAAATCCCAATCACCTGTAATAATGTGTACTTCCTGCACTTCTGGAAATCGAGCAATCTCCTCAGCAACTTCACGCTGAGAGACTGGCGTTTCATTGTCGCTTTTTGTTCGATAAGAGACTGATGACAGAATGAAGGCAGCGGTGCCAAGGTTTAGTTTTTCCGCTGAAAGAATGGCGCGGTATTGTTTTATTATGCCCATTTCTTCCATGCGTTTTATTTTTGCGAATACTGTTGTAATAGGAGCATTGATTTTTTTGGCGACTTGGTTAGCTGTGAGTTTACTGTTTTCTTGGATAAGAACGAGGATAGCGAGGTCTTTTTCATCTAGTTTTAGGCTCATATGAAAATATTACAAGTTTCAAGTATAAAAACTTGTATTAAATGTAATTTATCCATGTTTTTTTATAAAAAATTTATAATCTGGTTTGCATAGTGTTCTCCAAAACAAGTCGCAATAGTGGTTAGAATTGAAAGCTAAACAAGCACTCAAACAAGAATGCCTCCAATTAATTGAAATTCCCAAACCGTTAGACCAACTAACGGAAAGGGAAATCGAAAGGAAGACCTGCATAGGCAAAATCATGACTTACTCTCTAAAAAGTCTCACAAGCACTTTTGTAAGCAAGGGCTTCCAGTGGCTGCTTCCAGTCGCTCTGAGCCAAAGCACTGACCCGCTCTGGCCTGACCCAGGCGCATCCATAGAAAAACGCATCGAGGTTGATATCTATGGCAAACCAGTCCGCACCACAGCCAGCATGATTATCCACAAACTCGTCGCCGCCTCAACTGCGTATCAAAGACTGTTCATACTCTCGCCCAACATCCGCATTGAAAAAGCAGAACGCGCCAAAACTGGCAAGCACATTTACGAGTTCACCCAGTTAGATTTTGAAATAAGAGACGCTACCTCAAAAGAAGTCTTTGCCACAGTTGAAGATGCATTGTGCACGCTCGTTAGGGATTTGAAGCTTGACATGAAAAGCGAATTAACCATGCTTTGCCGCTGTAACACTTTAAAGTCGCTTAAGGCACCCTTCAAAGTTTATGACAGCGTCGAGCTTGAAGCAAAATACGGCGCAGACTGGGAAGTAGGTATCGCTCAAGAGATAAGTGAGCCTGTGTGGGTTACAAACATTCCAAGAGAATTCTATGACTTTGAAGATTTCAAGACAGGCAAATGGGACAACTATGACCTGTTTCTGCCGCAGTTCGGTGAGGTGCTATCAGGCGCTAAAAGAGAATTCGATTACTTTAAAATTTTAAAGAAGATTGAGCGTGACAAAGTCAACAAAAAGAACTATGCCTTAGTGCTTAAAATGGCGAAAGAGGGAAGACTAAAACCCACTGCTGGCGGAGGAATAGGAATGGAGCGCCTAGTTGGGTGGATTGCAGGCGTCAAACACATTGCTGAAACACAGCCGTTCCCCCGAGTACCCGGAAACGTGAATGAACTCTAAAGAGACCTGATGATACAATGAACCCGTATCTCGAAGCACTACAACCAAAACTTAGCCAAGCAGACTTCCAAAAACTTAGCACAATCGACAACCCCAATGTCCATGAGTTTATAGCTAAGGAAAGCGACCTCTGCCGTCCAGAAAAAATCTTTGTTTGCAGCGACTCAGCTGAAGATATTGCTTATGTCCGCAAACAAGCAGTCACAACTAGGGAAGAACAGGCAATCCTAACCGAAACAGGACACACAGTACACTTTGACGGTGAACAAGACCAAGGAAGAGATCGCCAAAACACCAAATACCTTGTTCCAAAAGGCATCTCGCTAAGCAAAGCACTCAACCAGATGGACCGCCAAGAAGGTCTGGCTGAAGTACGCGGCTTGATGCGCGATTCGATGATGGGCAAAACAATGATTGTGCGATTCATCTCGCTGGGTCCAGCAGACTCCATATTCACAATTTTGGGCTTGCAATGCACCGATTCATGGTACGTTGCCCACTCAGAAGACCTGCTATACCGTCCGGGCTACGAGCAGTTTGTGAAGGCAGGACCGAAAAGCGACTTTCTGCGTGTTGTCCATTCCGCAGGGAAACTTGATGATGACATGGTTAGCGTAGAACACGAGAAAAAACGCATCTACATCGATCACATGGACAACACAATCTACAGCGTCAACACACAATACGCTGGAAACTCGGTCGGCTTCAAAAAACTTGCCTTCCGATTAGCAATTAGAAAAGCAAGCAGCGAAGGATGGTTAGCCGAGCACATGCTACTCATGGGCGTGTTAGGTCCAGGAGGGCGCAAAACCTATTTTGCTGGTGCGTTCCCAAGTGCATGCGGCAAAACGTCGACAGCAATGCTTCCAGGCGAAACTATACTTGGTGACGACATCGCATACATACGAGACATTGACTCTGCTGCACGGGCAGTGAACGTTGAGTCAGGCATATTCGGCATTATACAGGACGTTAACGCAAAAGATGACGCGTTAATTTACCAAGTACTGACAAGCCCTGGAGAAATCATCTTTTCCAACGTACTAGTAAAAGATGGAAGACCTTACTGGCTTGGCATGGGACAAGAACTTCCTAAAGATGGTGTAAACTACACTGGCACTTGGTATGATGGCAAAAAAGACGAGAGCCTCATTGAAATACCAGCCGCAAGCAAAAACGCGAGGTACGCAGTAGCGCTCAAAGCTTTGGAGAACGTTGACCCCGAGTTGGATAACCCAATGGGTGTTGAACTTGGCGGCATAATGTATGGTGGACGTGACGCTAAGGCCTATGTCCCTGTTCAGCAAAGTTTCAGTTGGGAGCACGGCATAATCGCTTACGGAGCATCATTAGAGACGGAGACCACGTTTGCGACAATCGGCAAAGAGGGCATTCCTGAAATTAACATGATGAGTATCCAAGACTTTATCTCTATTCCGCTGGGCAAGAACGTTCATAATAATTTGGATTTCGGGCGCAAACTCAAAAAGCAACCTACCATATTCGGCGTAAATTACTTCCTTAAAGAAGTCGGCAACGGCAAATACCTCAACAGCCCACAAGACAAGCACGTATGGATAAAATGGATGGAGCTACGGGTACACAATGAAGTCGACGCCTTGAAAACACCAACAGGTTATATACCGAAATATGATGATTTGCATGATATCTTTAAGCAAGTCCTTGGCAAAAATTACTCTAAAGAAGATTACATCAAACAATTCACAATCCGAATTCCGGAGAACTTGGCAAAGATTGAACGGGTTCAACGGTTCTACCAAGAAAATGTCACTGACACGCCGCTGGAACTATTCGGCATATTGTATTTGCAGCGCCAACGTTTAATGGATGCTAGAGAGAAATTCGGAGACTACATTTCACCAGAAAACTTCGAAAAATATGTAGGAGCCTGATAGCAAAAAGTTGACAAACACTGAAAGAAATGACCCTTTCTTCGGGTCAACTTTTTAAATGAATCTAATATACAGACTATAAATTCGCAACCGTTAATTAATATATGAAGGCAATAAAAAAGACTAAGAAAGAGAGAGATAAAATATGATGATGAAAAAACTGGAAAAGAAGACTTTGGCCTACACAATAGATTTAGCGCAAATCGAAGGTGATGGTTCATTCCAATGCCCAAAATGCGGAATGATAATCTCACCTGACGACGACTCTGGAGAAACCTATGAAATCCAAGATACCAAAGTTATCAACGACAAACTTGACGAGTTAGTCATAACCTGCGGCAAATGCAAAAGCACTCTAACGCTTACCGGCTTTCAAGCAATCGACGCCTAAGTAAGCAAGACTTTTTCCCCCTAATTGTTACGTTTAATAATTATCTTAACACGCTATAACCGTCAAATAGGGAACGATAAAACAAAGAAAGCAGCGAGCATAACAGTCAATAACTTTCTATTCCTTGACAGCCCAGACACGTCGTCAAGTGGTCCTGGATGCTTAAAGAACGACATGAAAATTACAAGAAAAGCCATCACCCAAAACGACCCTGAAACAAGCAGCAGAGCAACCGAAGCAACAGTCAATACAAAACGGTATTTGCCACTGAAAAGCGACCTTGCAACGTGACCGCCGTCAAGCATGGCGGCAGGCAGCAAATTCAGCATTGTTACCACCATTCCCGCCCAACCTGCAAGGGCGATAGGATGCATGAATAAACCGTTATTGGGTGCTACTGGCGTGGGTACTAAGCCTAAGCCTGAAAGCCCCTTTATTAAGAGTAGCCAGCTTATCGGCAATGGCATGCTGGTGGTATCTACAGGCATGTTGCCTGGAATCGACAAGGTGATACCGATTACGCTGAAAACTAATGCTACTAGAAAACCTGCGATTGGCCCATTAGCTCCAATGTCAAATAATATATCTCGGTTGGCTGGCAGAGACTTCTGCATAATGACGGCTCCGAATGTGCCAAGCGGCGGTGGACCAGGAATAAAGTAAGGTGAACTTGCCTCCATTTTCTTTTTGTTGGCGGTTATCTTATGACCCATCTCATGCACACCCAAAACTAAAAGTATAGAAACAGAGAAGATAGCTCCCGCAAGAAAAGGATCGATGCCGGCTTCAGGCGGCAGCAAGAAGTAGCCAGCGATAAAAGTGGTAACAACCGTAGCAATTAGAAAAGCTATGTTGAATAACGGGTTGCTTGGTTTTACGGACGGCTTAGCAGTTATTTTGAGCACGATTTTGCCGTCGATTTTTCTTAGATATGCGATAAGACTCTCTTCTTTGAGCGTCTCAAGCAGTCGCAGAAAAGGTTGTTTTGTTTCTTGGGGCCAAGTTAAAACAAAAGTTGGTATGCCAGCTTCAAGCAATGCTTGATGGACTTGGAATTCAGCGTTGACTAGCTCTTTTATCTTGTCGAAGTCTGCTTGTCCAGATGCTGGTTCGATTGGGAATTCGCTCATTTCAACTTCTCACACTATTCGAGATGTATAAATAATAAGCGTTTGCCCTGTTAAGGAGCAAATGAACCCGAAGGAAAACCGTTGTAGCTCTGTCGGTTGGAAAGGCTTTATTTCGTCTTTACGCACTAGTTTGCATGAGCGGGGTTTATGCATATCGAAACATTCACAGTTGGCATGTTATCAACAAACTGCTATGTTGCTAGTTGCGAAGAAACAAAAGAAGCCATTGTAATTGACCCAGGAATGGACTTTTCCTCTGAAGCTAAAACCATCTTCGACCTAATAGAGCAAGCGCATTTAAAAGTAAAGTTTATAGTAAACACGCATGGACATCGAGACCACATCAACGGCGACACACTCTTCCAAGGAAGATACCAAGTACCTATCTGCATCCACAAGCAAGATGCCAACTTCATCGAAAACCTACAAACAAGCATCTATTCACCGAACATCATGCTTCTTGACGGCGATACAGTAGAATTTGGCGTTGAAACCCTCAAAGTCATTCATACACCAGGACATACGCTAGGCAGCATTTGCCTCGTGGGAGAAAAACTCGTTTTCACAGGCGACACATTGTTTGCTTTGGGAATTGGAAGAACCGATTTTCCCGAAAGTTACCCGTCTCTTATGAGACAATCCTTAGACAAGCTCACGCTTTTGCCTGATGCTCTTGTGATTTATCCTGGGCATGGCGAAACCTCAACGATTGGGATAGAAAAAGAAACTAATCCCTTCTTAACTTTCAGAGATATGCTTGGGTACTAGGCACTTGAGTTAATTTCTTGCAGCGCTCGCAAACGTTTGATAATGTTCGGGTGAGTAGAGAAGATTTCGAGAAAGTTGTCAGCGGATGAGGGCTGTTTTGCCAATGTTTCCTTAAGCAGGTCTTGTTTGCTTGTGGCACGTCTTGCGTGGAATTCTGCGGCACCTGCGGTTGCGCGGTCGGGGTCAGCGATGAATAAGGCTTTGTAGGCACTATTGTTCTTTTGTTTCTCTTTGCTAAGGCTCGTGCGTTTACTTTCCTCAACGATTGTAACCAATCCAGTGGAAAGTTTTTCTGCACCATTTTCAACCAGGGAAGCACTATGTCTATCAGCATAGTATTCTCTCAAACGGCTCAGGTAAAGCGTGAACAGAGTTAAGACCCAGCTGAAAGCCATAAAGGCGATGCCGATTAAGGCGTTGCTGCCACCACTGTCGCTTTTACGTTCACCACCGCCAAACATGCCTGACAGCATAAGTGAGTAACCAATATAGTAGAACAGCGCGGGCAAAAACGAGACAACCATCATAACTTGTACATCACGATGCTTCAAATGCCCAAGTTCATGTCCTAAGACAGCTTCAACTTCACCATCATCCAGTGACTTTAAAAGCCCATCAGTGACAGCGACTCGACTACCTGTTAAAGGCGAACCATAAGCGAACGCGTTCGGAAGCGGAATCTGGGATAGCATGAGTTTGGGTTTGGATATGCCGCTTTTTCGACTCAAATCTCCAACCATCTGGTGGAGATGCGGATTCTCATTTTCTTTCATCTCACGGACCCGGTAGATTGCACCAACAAGGTAAGGCGAAAGCAGCCATTGTGCAACGTTAAGGATTACGACGAGGATCCCAATGGTTGCTATGCTGAGCCCGATTCCAGCCCAAGTTAGGATAACGGTAAATACAAGTGTGGTTAAACCGAAGATTATGGCTAGAGTTGCAGCCATAGAAAGTCGAAGTTTCCAAGCGTTCATGAAACACACTGTTCCTCAATGTTTCTTTTAGGCTCTTATAACCTTTATGTGTAAACAAAACCGAAACAAGCCTGATCCAATCAGATATTACTGCGCAATAGCTAACAAAATCAGCTGCGTTGAACTATCACTGAAGCCTTCGCCATCATAGCCGCCGTAAACCTGATTGATTTTAAAGTTAGCTTTCTCCAGCAAACTCTCTAACTTGTTCAACACATATAGACGCACAACGTGCTGAAAAACCATAATCCCCCCACTCACCTTATCATAGACCACCCATAAATCGCATAGTCGCTCGGACTTCTGGCTTATTGTTCGTTTTTGAAGCAGGAAAAAGCTTGGGTATTCTTTCCAGTTGAATAATCGAAAAAGGAGCCATGTTGATAACCGATTGTGAGATTTTAAGAAAAAGGGCAGAAGCCAGAGCCGAGCCCTAGAGTTTTTAGTTGTGTTATACTTTCGCATTAATTGTTTTCGGTTGAAAACATCAACAATTAAAGCACCTTCTCGCCTCAGAGTCCTCCGAATTTCAGCAAGGCTCACAGCGTCATCCTTTTCGTTGGGCAGGTACCCAAAACTTGTATCCATGCTTACGGCAGCTGAAAAAGCTTGTGGCTTAAAGGGCAAAAACATCATATCAGCTCGAACAAGCGCAATGTCTCTATAGTGATGCTTGGCAATATCAAGAAGCCTCGCCGAAATGTCCAGACCCACCATGCCAAAGCCATTTTTGACTAAGGGAATTGAATGTCTTCCTGTTCCACATGCGAGATCTAAAATCCACTCATCTGGCTTTAACTGGGTTTTAAGGAATCTGAGTTGCTGGTCGGTTTGGTTTTTGTCAGCTATCTCTGCCCAGTAGTTACCCATCTCGTCAAAAACGTTCGCCGTAGTTTCACCTCAATCCTGAACATTAAAGGAAGAGTTTTTCGGGAATTTAGCGTTTTAGCTTCGAGTCGCTTAAATATGCATGCCACTTATGATTCTAACCGACTGGAGAACCGAAGAATTGAGTGAAAAGCACGATTGGCAACACCTTTACATGCTCCTCAAGCTCGCTGAAATGGGCGCTTACAAAAGAACTGCCAAAATCTCAACAGAATACTTAGCCAAAAAACTCGGAATATCCCAGCAAACCGCATCCCGCTATCTAATCGAGCTTGAGCGAAGAGATTGGATACAACGGAACATTAGTTCAGACGGCAGTCTAATCAGGATTGGGGAGCAAGGCGCAAGAGAACTCCAAAAAATTTACTCAAACCTCAAACTTTTGGTTGAAAAAACTTACCCGCCATCAGTCACCTTAGAAGGAACTGTTTTTACAGGTCTCGGCGAAGGCGCCTATTACATCTCAAAAGAGACTTATCGCAAACAATTCGCTGAAAAACTCGGATTCGAACCTTTCCCCGGCACTCTCAATCTGAAGCTATGTACGGACTATGACGTCAAAACGAGGATGGAGCTTGAAGCTTGCCCAGCGGTAGAGATTAAGGGCTTCAAAAATGAAGACCGCACTTTCGGAGTTGTAAAATGTTACCCTGCAACAATCGACAACAAAGTTAAAGGCGCCTTGATCACGGCGCTGCGAAGCCATTATGATGTGTCAGTGCTTGAAATTATTGCACCCGTGTGCCTGCGAAAACAGTTGAACATAAAAGACGGCAACAAAGTGAAAGTTGAGGTTTACATGATCTCTGGCTAGAATGGCATAGACGAATACGAGTATTTAACCGAGTATTCTTCATGCGGTTTACGGGTTGACGCTATAAGATAGCCTATCAGCAAACCGAAAGCTAATCCGCCTAAATGCGCTAGGACGTTTACGCCTTCACCTGTGTTTATAAAGAAAAGGAAGAATGCGTAAACTAAGGCGCCGAGAATGGACTGCCGAACTGAACGCCTGCCATAAATTATGCAGGCTCCAAAGAGTGAGAAGATGGCGCCTGAAGCACCTACCGAAAGCAAATTTGGACCTAATGCTAAGGAGAGAATGTTGCCTGCTAAGCCTCCGACGATGTAGATGCCGAGGTATTCTGGAAGCGAAAACATTTCTTCGCCCCGCAAGCCGAAGATGAGCAAGAAAAGCATGTTACCAACAATATGAACAATTGAGGCGTGTATGAATATGGATGTGAAGAGCTGATAATAAAAGCCGTTAAACACTAGCAAGTTGTATTGTCCCCATTGAACTAGAACGTTCTCGCCCGTGACTAGCCAGCTACCGCCAACAATAGAGGTCAAAATATAAATGGTGACGTTTATGCCAATAAGAATGTACGTGGGGTAATACTTCTGCGAGTTCATGCTTAGGTACCGTCTAGCCGGCAAGTTTATCTATTATTTTCTGTTTAATCTTTGATGAACTATCTAAAGCATTCTCCCCAAACTTGCCAATCCTAACAATTCGCACGGGTAGTTTGTTGGCGTCAACGTAGCTTTTGACTTCAGTTTCCATTTCTGATTGGTCATATCCTAAGGCGATAACATCAGGCTTGATTTTCTCAATGACTTCGCCGATGTCAAGGCTCTCATAGCCAAGCACTGCCTCATCAACCACTTTTAGAGACTCTACGAGAGTTCGGCGTTGGTCCTCAGACATGATTGGTTTTTTGCCTTTTGTTTTCTCCACCGTACCGTCTCTTGCAATGACAACAATTAGTTTCGCGTTTTTCCCGCCTGCTTTCTTTGCTTCCTCTAAAAACCGGACGTGCCCGAGGTGTAGTAGGTCAAATACGCCTGATGCTATGACGACTGGTTTCTTTGTTGGTTTATGGGCCATTCGAATTTCACTGCTCCTAGCAGCCGGAGGGCGTCAAGGAGCCCTTCGCAGTAAGCTATTGAGGTTAAGCTGGTTTCAAACTTTCTCTGAGACTTATAATACTTTGCATCCTTTAGGTAATCGTTTGCCCAACACAGAATCACAGACACAGAATCCTCAGTTAAACTGATAGGCGTTTTTGTTTTCTGTAAGTCTTTGAGCACTTTTTCGGCTGAAGCAATGTACTTCGCAGCTAACTCTTCGATGCTTATTTTGCAAACCTCCTAAACGCCATTGGTGCGCTCCCAAAAGCAATCAGCGATTCGACCTCCATGAAGTGCAAGTCACCTGGAAAAATGATGCTATATGGTGGTCCACCGAAATCATAATTTGCCAGGTCTCCAACGAAATCTGCTCTTAATGTTGGGTTGGTGCTGCCTGCTCTGGCTACCCCAATTGCAATAGTGTTGGATGTTATTATGCCGTTTTTCTTTTTCTGCTCAACTTCTGAAAGCATTTTTATGGCTTCGTTGATTTGCAAAAATTTTTTTTCATTAGCCTTCAGATCTAAAAGGCAAAGCGTATGTAAGCCTAAATTCTTATTTTGGCCTATCACATTGTAGGGGGTTTCAGAAAAGTTTTCAGGAAACGGCACTGTGACGGTTTTTCCAAACTTGTAATTGTGCAAACCTGAAAGGCTCACTATTGCCGATATTATTGAAGCCGCATGGACGATGCGAGTACTTATGCCCTGTTTCTGGGCTTCAATGCGCAGCGTAATGTGGGTCGTGGCGATGAATGGGTCGCCTGGAACCAGAAAAACTATTTTACCGTGTTTGGCTGCTTCGAGGATGATTTTGCCGTTTTCTTCTTCAAGTTCACGTCTTGAGATTGTTTGGATTTTCTTGGCGCATAAAGCTTCAAAGCGCTCAAACGAAAAGTCTGGCATTAGGCTTGTGTATAGTTCAATGAAAGCGTGGTCTGCTGTTTTTGTTTCTTCCAAGCCGCTAATTGTGATGCCTTTTTCGTCGTTTAATCCTAAACCTACAAAGACTAGTTCATTCACTTTGAGCCCTTGTAAGTAATTTGAGCGCTAAAGACTTAAACATTATTTTCTTTGATTTTGCCTTCTTCAACTAATTGCTTGTAAAAGACACGACACGTAGCTAATGAAATTGCATGGCGCTCACAAAACACTGCAAGTACTTTATCCACTGGGTCGCTAGGTTTTCTTTTCTCGACCATTTCTTTTAATTCTTCAACCTTATGTTTATCAATTTTATCGCTCATCTATGTTCCTCGCCTCTTGTATATGCAATCTTTTCGTTTTGGTCTCTCAAAACCCTTTTGTAATCGTTCATTTTAGTTAGACTTTTTGGATGGAACATCCATCCAAACATTTATATCATTTACGTTAAAATGAAACCTAAGCATTTAAGCGGCGTACCTGAAGGAAAGAAATGCATGAAGCCTGTGGAGAGTCTAGTCAGGGATAGCGTTCGAGGTCTGAAGCCTTGTGTTCATGGCGCTGAGGTTCTAGATGCCGCACAAGAAAGCGGGCTTGCAGCCTCGGAGATTTTAGACTTTAGTTCCAGCGTGAATCCTCTCGGCGCTTCAAAGAAGGCTCTGTTGGCTGCGAAAAGCTCTTTTAGGGAGATTCCTGCTTATCCTGATTCAAACTGCAATTCCCTACGATCAGCTATCATAGAGCATTTTGGCCGTGGTTTGAGCGAGGACAACGTTGTGGTCGGCAACGGTTCGACCGAATTGATGTATTTGTTTGCTGAAACGTTTCTGCGGAAAGGCGACGTGGCGGTTATTCCAGCACCAACGTTTGGCGAATATGAGAACGCTGTTCGCAAAGCTGGGGAGATGCCCAGGTTTGTAAACCTAGGCAAAGGTTTTACAGTTGATACAAAAACGTTTGGACGTATGACTGGGGCAAAGATTCTTTTCTTGTGTAATCCAAATAATCCGACCAGCATGCTTATTCCAAAAGACACTTTGATTGACATTGTTGAAGGGGCTTTGAAGCAGGATACGCTTGTTTTTCTTGATGAGGATTTTTTGGAGTTTGTGGAAGGCGAGAGAGAGCTTTCATTGATTGGCAGCATCGACAGGTTTCCAAATTTGTTTGTTTTGCGGTCATTTACGAAGATTTTTGGATTGACCGGTTTGCGTGTGGGTTACGGCATTTCTTCCGCCAAAATCGTCAATGCGCTGCTGTGTACGAAGATCCCTTGGAATGTTAACTGCATTGCACAGGCCGCTGCTATTGCAGCACTCAAAGATGACAAGCACTTGAGGGTTACGCGTGAACTTGTCAAAAAAGAGAAGGCATGGCTTTCAGCTCAGTTAGCGTGCTTTGGTGATTTTAGGGTTTTTGTGCCTGCTGCGAACTTTTTCTTCATTGATGTTCGCAAGTCTGGTTTGACTGCTGGGGAAATTAAGAAAGCAGTGTTACATGAAGGTGTTTTGATTCGGGATTGCACTTCTTTCCGTGGGCTTGACCAGTACTACATCCGTGTTGCAGTTAAGACTCACTCGGAGAACGAACGGTTGATTGATGCGTTAAAGAAAACAGTTGAGCGCTAACGATGTTTACGCTTGATTTGTCTTGGCTCGTTGATTCCATCCTCACTTTCACTTTAGCGTTCTTTATAGACGCCGTTTTAGGTGAGTATCCTGACAAGATTCACCCAACAATCGGCATTGGAAAAATCATTACTTATCTGAAACGTCATGCGAAAAGTACTAACCCGCGTGTTGAGAAGATGAATGGTGTTTTGTTAGCTTTGGTTACTGTTTCGGTTGTTGCGTTACCGGTGTTTATTCTACTCTTTTGGCTCAGGGCTTCGTTTGGTTCTATTCCATACATTATTGTTGGGGCGGTTCTGTTTAAGGCGACTTTTGCTGTAAAGGGCATGGGATTTTATACTAAGCCGATTGCAGCTACACTAAAAGGGAAGGATTTGGATGGTGCTCGGAAATGGTTGCCGTTTATCGTTCGACGTGACCCAAACACACTTGATGAGCGTGGAATTATTTCCGCGGCTATAGAGTCGATTGCTGAGAGCACGACTGACGGGATTACTGCGCCGTTCTTTTTCTTTGCATTGTTGGGCGTTTCAGGTGCGTTTGCTTACCGCGTTGTTAACACTCTGGATTCTATGGTTGGGTACAAGAATGTTGAGAACAAAAATGTAGGATGGTTCTCTGCAAAGTTGGATATGATTTTGAATTTTGTACCTGCAAGATTGACGGCTTATTTGATGGTTGCTGCCGCTAGCTTGCTAGGTGAGGATTGGCGTGAGTCATGGCGTATTTTGCAGCGCGACAAGCATAAAACGGCAAGCCCGAATGCTGGGTGGACGATTTCGGCGATGGCTGGAGCATTGAACATTCAGTTGGAGAAGCAGGGGTACTATGTGTTGGGTGATAACCATGGCCTTTCTGCTGACCATATTGACAGAGCTTTGCGGATGATGGTGTTGACGGCGGTACTGTTCGGGGTGGTTGTGGTTATGCCGGTTTTGGCGCTGCGTTTGTATGTTGCTGGTGCATAGTGATCTCTGAAAGGTGCAACCTTCTTTTTAGGAAGCAGAAAACTTGCAGAGGCTAAAACATTGGGTCGGTTAGCGTTTAATTTGAATGGCGGCTTTTGACGGCATTTGCTTATGTTTCCCGGATTCTCGAGGCTCTTCTAGCCTTATTTTTTGCTTAGTTTATGAGTTAATAAAAAGAGTTCTTGTTCGGGTCCGTTGATCATAAAGAAAAATTTAGTCCATGTTTTTTGAAAAGTGGCATTATTTAATTATTTTTCTGAGGCTGGCAGCAGCAGTTTCAGGCGTTACGGTGTTAATGTATATTCCTGTACTTTTCTCGAAACCTGCCCAGATAGATAGCTTAGGGTACACTTCCAAGTGCCAGTGGTAGCTGTCTTGAGTTTGCGGGTTTGTTGACACATGGAAGCCGTAGTTATAGGGTGGGTCATTTACTAGGTCTTTTAGGGCTTTGAGGCTGGCCTTAAGAGTCCTGGCGAATGTTGAAATCTCGGGGGTTGTAAGCTTTAGGATGTTTGGGTTGTGTTTTTTTGGGATTATCCAGTACTCAAGTGGGTTGATGCTTGCATACGGAGCAAAAACCACAAAGTCACCATTTTCAAGGATTAGTCTTGGGCTTTTTGTCTCGCGTTCGATTATTTCACAGAAAATACATTTTCCCGTCTTTGCATGAATTGCTTTGCTTGCATCCATTTCGTCTTGGATAGTCGTTGGAACGATGGGAGTAGCGATTATTTGACTGTGGGCATGAGAAAGCGACGCTCCTGCTTCCAGCCCATAATTTCGGAAAATGGAAACATATTTGACATATGTTTTCGCGCTAAGCTCTTTGAACCTGTCAATGTATGCATTTATTAGCAATTCTAGTTGTGGCAATTCGGCATCAGCTGGGTCTTCGTCGTGGTTTGGCGATTCAATGACAACCTCATGATGCCCTATCGCATAGCCGAAGCTTTCGTTTTGCATTATTTTTTCTTGATCTGAAGGTTTTTTAGGTGGGCTGAAGGCTGGGTAGAGGTTTGGTATATCTCTGATAAGCCAATTCTTCGGGCGCTCGCCTTCCGCTGGGTCTTTGCTCTTTGTTATTTCGCCGTTTTCTTTTAGGTAGAGCATTTGGGCTGGCGGCGTCATGTTTTCGTTGCCAACACACATGGGGCAAACAGAGCCCTTGGCAGGTTCAGGCTTCGGTTTCGCGAAGTCAGTAGGTCGGCGACTGCGCTCAGTTGCTATCACAACCCAGCGGTTTAGCAGATAATCTTTTCTGAGCTCATTGTAAAGCATTTTAATCAGCCTCTTTGAATTTCAAGTAATCTTTTGCTTCCTAACTTTAAAGGATTGCCGCCTGCATGCAAGTGCTCGATTGTGCCTTTGTGAAATGCTTTCCAAGAGATTAGAAGATTTTATATCGGTTGCGCAGGCATAAAAGGAGATAATAGCAGACAGCGCTGGAACTATGATTGTTAAATCAAGTCTAAAATTGTATTTAGACAGACTAAAGACAATGCTAAACAAGTGGCGACTAGTCTTTTTCGTTTTTGCCCTTGTATACGCATTGATACTTTTGCTTAACTTATCCAATTTTCCTATGGAATGGGATGAAGTTATACATTTAAATGGAGGCAATTTCTTGACTTGGGGCCTCTATGACCAATTTGTCAATAACTCTTTCTACCCGCCGCTCTTTGACTGCATAACCTTTATTTTCCTGAAGGTTTTTGGCATAAGCTTGTTTTCAGCGCGGCTTGTTCCCGCATTATTCTCAATCTTGACCCTTTGGGTAGTTTTCGAACTAGCCTACAGCATGTACGAAGGTAAAACTGCATTGCTCTCAGCAATCTTGCTAGGAATTATGCCCGGCTACTTTTGGCTCTCACGTATGGCTTTGGTGGAAACAATGCTTGTCTTTTTTGTAACGTTGTCTATTTTTTTCTTTTTCCTTTGGCTACAAAATAGGCAGGACAAATTGCTTGTTTTGAGCGGTATAGCCATTGGTCTGGGTTTTCTAACAAAATATCAGATGATAGTTACAGTACTAATAATGGCGCTTAGCATTCTATTTCTATCTAGACACCAGCTTAAGCGCGTACTCTCAAAATTTATGCTTACGATCATCACTGCGGTGCTTGTTGTTACACCATGGATTGTGATTGCTTACGAGATTTATACAGAAAGAATCTTTAGCCAATGGCTTTACGCCCTCCAAATAGGCAACCCCGAAAGACTGGTTTATAGCGACCGTTACCCAACGCCTATATACTATTTTATAGAAATGACTTGGCCCTATAGCCAAATTCATCCCATCTCTATCTTTCTCTACATTGCTGGTTTAGCAGGTTTAGGATTGCTTGCATGGCGACATAATAAAGTGGACAAACTTCTGCTCATCTGGTTTGCGTGCGTATTCATTTTCTTCACGCTAATTGAGAACAAAAATTGGCGGTACGTTCTGCCGCTCTTTCCAACTTTAGCTATTTCGGCAGCGGTCCTTATTGTATTCCTTTACAGCAAAGCCCAGAGAAGTTGGAAACGGCAGATTAATGTTAACAAGAAACTATGTGCCAAATTGGCTGCTGGACTCTTGATAGTTTTAATGGCGGGGGCAATGGCTTATAGCATTAACGACGCATACTACGTCGTTGATAAATTTAATATTCAGATTGATCTTGAAGGCGCAACGCACTATACCATAGAAAATCTGAGAAATCACAACGAGTCTATCATGGTACTTTGTCCATTCAACTTTTTCAGCCAAGACATGATTAAGTTCTACCTCTGGAAAGATGGAGATAACGACATCCGAACTTTCCAGTATCCAACCTTGCCTGTGGATACTTACACGCCTAACTTTAACATAACAGAACTCATAGGCTTATGCAAGCAAAACAACGTAAAGTATGTATTCACTTACGAGATGGGCGGCACCGTACCCTACTTCAACACCACATTGAACCTGCAACAAATCTACAAGTATCTTTATGATTCAGGAAACTTCAGTCATATATCAAGCGAAGCCACATTCGGCTCAAATCCGAGAAGAATCTTCATCCTCGCGTTTAACGGGTAAACTGTGGCTTAACCCCTAAAATATCCTCAATGTAAGCACGCAGCGGTTCAGCAACGCTCCATGCCTGAGCAATGCAACCCCTAGGCAAGTTCGGCGGCTCACAATCGTAAATTTCATTTATGGTTCCCAAACCACCCTGATGAATGCCGACTGTGAATAGAGGCAAAATCAAATTTTCCAATGCAAACCTCTTCGCTTCAGCGCTGTAACCGTTAACTTTCAAATAAGCGGTGACGTAAGGTCCCAAAAGCCAAGGCCAAATAGTCCCGTTATGATATGCGGTGTCTCTGCTTTGCCTATCACCAGAACATTTTCCTATGAATTTGGGATCACTTATCGCCAAGGTTCTTAAACCGTATGAGGTTACAAGCTCACGATTTAGAACGTCGACAACCTTTAGGCTTTTCTCTTTTTCAAGCATCGTGTAATCAAGCGAAACCGCAAAAACCTGATTTGGACGAAGCGACGCATCAGTCCCTTTAGCCTCCAAAACATCGTATAGACAACCCATGTCTTGGTTCCAAAATTTCTCGTTAAAGCTGTTGCGGGTTTGATTTGCCATCTCAGCATATTTTTGAGTTAAGTCTTCTTCGCCGAACCTATTTGACATGAACTGCATCGTTTTTAGCGTGTTGTACCATAACGCTTGGATTTCCACCGCTTTCCCAGTCCTCGGCGTAATCTCATTGCCTTCCACCACAGCATCCATCCACGTTAGCCTCGAACCATGTATGAGTAAGCCGTCATCATCTAAGCGAATATCAAACAATGTACCCCGTTGGTGGAACTCAATTATTGACTTCAGAGTCTCCCACAATTCGTCCATGACGAAAGCAAAATCGTCTGTATACTTGACATATTGCAGGACAGCGTTTACATACCATAACGTTCCATCAACAGTATTAAAAACTGGCTGCCCAGTCCTATCACTAACAAAGTTGGGCACTAAACCATCCTTGCAATATTTAATAAAATTTTGCAGAATGTTTTTAGCATCAATGAACCTGCCTGTTACCAGCATTAGCCCTGGCAGCGAAATGAAGGTGTCTCTACCCCATGGTTCAAACCAGTGGTACCCCGCGATAACAGATTTTTTTCCAGCCTCATTTTGCACAATGAAGGAGTCGGTGGCTAGTAAAATCCAGTTTAGCCAGTCGCTCATAGGCACCTTTTGATGGTCG
>Ga0153916_10001174_pt1 | contig 18565 bp, 19 predicted proteins | sample Opewatmetagenome_FD_109642 | JGI IMG/M metagenome (GOLD analysis project Ga0153916, IMG submission 109642) | Freshwater wetland microbial communities from Ohio, USA - Open water 3 Core 3 Depth 4 metaG | ecosystem: Environmental > Aquatic > Freshwater > Wetlands | place: USA: Ohio, Lake Erie... | reverse complement strand
TGGACCAGTCGACGCAGCAGAATGCGGCGATGGTGGAGGAGACCGCGGCGGCGGCGCGCAACCTGTCGGCCGAGGTCCAGGCGCTGTCCGAACAGACCGCGCTGTTCAGGACCCAGGCAGGCGCTACTTCAGCGTGGATTCCGGCACAGGCTGCCGCTCGTGGATCGAGGCCCGTGTTGGTCGTCGCCAATACCGACGGCGACTGGAAGCCGTTCTGAAGCGCATGCACCGAACAGACGGGATTGGCGCTTTTGCCAATCCCGCTAACAGCTCCCCCAGGGGGAGGCCCCTGCGTCCCCCCAGACGCGGGGGTTTTGCTGTTGATGATCTGTCAGCGAGGCAAATGGCCGGGACGGCCTGTTATTGATTTGTCGCGCTTCCTGATCGGAAAACCGGTTCCCACTTTTCCGGGAAGCGTTCTAGCTGAAGCGTGATGGAACGATCCGTTTGCCGACATAGTCGAGCAGCCATTGGCGATGAGCCATGACGGCGCTGCCGGCATTCGCGATCCGTGCGCCTGCATCTTGCAGACCGATTTGGGCGACAAGCAGCAGCTTGGCGCGCGATGGATCGAGCGCGCCCTTGAGGAACCTGGTGGCGTCGCCGATGCCAAGGTGATGGCCCAGATAGGCCGATTGAGCGATCGAAGCGATAGACGTGCCGACATCGATGCCGGCAGATTTCAGGCGAGAAAGATTATCCTGCGCATAGTCCGCGACCGCCTGGATCGAGGCCGTCGCGTCGTAGCGGAGCGCGAGCAAATCAGATCGGGCGCTGCCGATCACCCGGCCTGCGCTATCCAGCCAGCCTTGGGCGCGTGCAAAGCCATTGAGCCAGGTGCCCGCGCGCTGTGCCTCGCTGACCCAGGTGCTGGAGAGAAACTGCCCCAAACCCGCGGCACTCGACCGCGGATTGCGGGAATAGGTCAGCCAGCTGCCGCCCGGCCCTTTCGCCGCCTCGGCATCGATGATTGCGGCCAGGGCCGTCTCCGGAATTCCGGTGCGCGCTGCTGCCGCTGCAAGTGCCGGCTGATGTCGCGCATTGCCGCCAAGGCTCTCGGCCGGAGCGACTGCTGACGGTGTATCCGCCGCCCCTATGGGCGGGGCGCTTGCCGGAGCCTCGCGATCGTCGAACAATGACAGCAAAGCGTCAAGACCGAGCCCATGCGTCTGACCGCCAATCTCTCCCATGGCGCTTTCAGGGTCCTCATCGGACTTTCCGAGGGCGGCATTCCACAGCCGGCGTGTCAGATCGGAATTGGCCGCAGCATAGAGAAGGCGTGCTTTCTGACCTGGCTGGATGGAAGATCCATCCGCCGGAAGATTATCGACCCGCATAGGAAGCGTTGCCATCTTCAACAGGCCGGGATTCCGCTCTCGCGCGTGCACCATCGCGCGTCTTGATGACGCTGACCGCAGAGAGATCATCGATCCGCGCCTGCTCGGCGTTGTTCCGGTGCCATTCCACCCTGGCGCGATGCTGTTCATCGGCCTTTTCGATCGCCCGCAATGATCCGTAGGTCTCGATGATCTGATCGGTGAGCCGGCTGCGTTCGGCTTCGACCTTCCGGCGCTCGGCCTCGAGCGCGATGCGCGCGTCCCGGATACGGGCGGCATAGGCATCGTGCGCGAAATGAAAATCCTGCAGGGCCTGTGCGCGTTCAAGCTGAGACTGGGCGCGGAGCGCCTGCTCCTGTGCATCGACCGCGGCAAGTTTCTGATCGTTTGAACCAATCGCCAGACGGAGATCATCCATCTCCCGCCGGCGAAGGCGCAGGGCGCCGCCATAGGGGGTCTTCACGGTTCAATCTCCAGGAGATCAACAAGCGCGTGAAAGGCGGCTTCGGCGTTGCCCTGTTCCAGCCTGCTCTGGTTCAGAAGTTTTTCGATTGCCGGTGCTGTCCGAATGGCCCGATCGACATCGGCGTTCGATCCGGACTTATAGGCGCCCAGGCGGATCATCTCCTCCATGTCGGCAAAGGTCGAAAGCTCGCGCCTCGCGGCGACCCGCAGTCGATTCTGCTCGTCCGAATGGGCGCCGGGCAAGGTACGGGATACCGACCGCAGAATATCGATCGCGGGATAGCGGCCGCGCTCGGCAATCGCGCGCGAGAGCACGACATGGCCGTCGAGGATGCCGCGAACCGCATCGGCGACCGGTTCGTTGTGGTCGTCCCCATCGACGAGAACGGTAAACAGGCCAGTGATCGACCCCTTATCCGGCAGGCCGGGACCGGCACGTTCAAGGAGGCGCGGCAGTTCCGCGAAAACCGTCGGCGTATAGCCCTTGGTAGCCGGCGGCTCGCCGCTGGCGAGGCCGATCTCGCGCTGGGCCATGGCAAAACGCGTGACCGAGTCCATGAGACACAAAACGTGGGCGCCCGCATCCCTGAAATGTTCCGCCACTGTCAAAGTTGTCCAGGCTGCCTGCCGCCGCATGAGCGCAGGCTCATCCGAGGTGGCCACCACCACGATGCTGCGCGCCAAGCCTTCGACGCCAAGGTCGTCCTCGATGAACTCCTGGACCTCTCGGCCGCGTTCTCCAATGAGCCCGATGACGGCAACATCGCAGCTCGCCCAGCGCGCCAGCATCGACAGAAGCACCGATTTGCCAACGCCCGAGCCGGCGAACAGACCAAGCCGCTGGCCGACGCACAAGGGCGCAAATACATCGAGAGATCTGACACCCGTCTCGATCTTGCGGCCGACGCGGGCGCGCGAAGCCGCAGGCGGCGGGGCGGCCTTGATGGGGCGGGGATCCGATCCCAAAGGCAGGGGCCCCTTGCCGTCGATCGGACGCCCGAGGCCATCGATCACCCGACCAAGCCAGGCCGGGGAGGGCCGGAGCATCGACACACCGGCCGTAAGGTCAGCGGGCGAGCCTGTCGAAACACCATGAGGGTCGGCAAAGGGAAGGCATATCGCGATATCGCGATCGAGACCGGTCACTTCGCTCTCAATGATGCCACCGGCGCCATGGACGCTGACCCGCGATCCCACCTGCGCTGCGCCGCTCAGACCTGCAACCTCGATCAGCGCGCCGCGCACAGCAGCGACGCGACCATAACGCCCGTCAGGCGTGCAGGCCCGTAAAGCCGCAGCGGCAGAAGCTAAGGTTTGCATGGCGGCAATGGATCACTGAAGCAGAGCGGGAGAAAGGATGTCTTCCTCGAAGTCGATCAGCCAACGGCATTCGCTTAGCGCGCCATAATAATCGAGCATTGCAATCTTGCGAGCGACGCGGACGCAGGCCGCCTTCGCTTCCACCTGCTCCACAGCGTTCAGGAGCGCGCTCAGCAGCAGCAGGATCGATTCCTGATGAACCGATGAATTGGCTTCGTCGATATAGGCCATCATGCACGCGAAGTAGAGCCGCCGCGCCGGCGTGTCAGCCTGTTCCGGAGTCATGACATCTTGTCCGCGCAGGATTCTCGCCTGGCTTTCAACGACGACCTCGCTGCGTCCCTTCGCGCGGATCACAGCGCCGTTGATGATAACGCGGTCTCCATCGCGGAGAGATATCTTCAGCCCCATGCACGTTTCCTTCCCTCTGTTTAAATTACTTATAGGATCGGTTTTCGATTTTGAGCAGGCCGAAGAGGCGCGACCGGCAATTTTTGCCCGGTGTCTGACTTTCAATAATATTCCTATAAAAGTTATCGAGTGCCTCGACTGACCGTTCGTGGCCTGGTGATCAGGAGAAAAACAATGAGCCTTTATTCCGCACTTTTCTCAGGCGTGTCCGGCCTCAGCTCCTATTCGAGCGCCATGGCGATGGTCGCTGACAACATTACCAACGTGAACACGGTTGGCTACAAGGGGACCGATGCGCACTTCAGCACGCTGGTTTCCGATGGCAGCGGGGCAAGCGGATATGCAGCCGGCGGCGTGCGCGCGAACGCCAAGCAGATGATTTCGAAACAGGGGCTGCTGCAGGCATCGAGCAGCTCCACCGACCTCGGCATCGACGGCTCGGGCTTCTTCGTGGTGCGCGGCGACCCGACATCCTCAACGGTCATGTTCACGCGCGCGGGAGCATTCGCGCCTGACATCGACGGATATTTCAAGAACACGGCCGGTCTCTATCTCCAGGGCTGGAAGCTGGATTCCCTGGGTAACTACAACAACAATGGCAATCTCGGTTCCCTGGAGCCGATCCGCATCAGCGATCTGACCGGCACCGCGCAGGCGACGACGAAGCTGCAGATGCGCGCCAATCTGATGTCGTCTGAGACCGTCGTGGTGGCGCCCTATGCCGCGGGCGACATGGCGAGCGGAGCGGCGACGCCGCAGTTCTCGCGATCGCTGGTCGTGTATGACGCGCAGGGTGCTTCCCACAATCTGACGCTTGCTTTCCAGAAGCGCGGCGTCAATCAGTGGGCTGCGGAAATCTATGCCCAGCCAGCAGCCGATGTGACCGCCCCTGGCGGCTTGCTTGCCAGCGGCAATGTGCTGTTCAATCCGGACGGGAGCCTTGATCTCGCCGGTTCGACCCCTGCGCTGTTCGCGCCGCTTTCGGTCACATGGACGAACGGAGCGGGTTCCTCGCCAATCACTCTGGAACTTGGATCAAATGGCGGCGTCAACGGCCTGACCCAGTTCGACAGCGTCTCGGCGATGAGCGCATCGACCGTGAATGGCGGCCTGCTTGGAAATGTGACGGCGGTCCAGATTTCGAAGAAAGGCGTGGTCAGCGCCATTTTCGAGGACGGCACCTCGCGCGACGTTTACAAGCTGCCGCTTGCGACCTTCCAGAATCCGGACGGCCTGACACGACAGCAGGGCAATGCCTATACGCTGTCAGGCGCCTCGGGCAGCTATGCCATCAACGAGCCCGGTTCGGGCGGGTCCGGTATGATTTCGAGCAACTCACTGGAGGCGTCGACGGTCGATCTTGCCGAGCAGTTCACCAACATGATCCGCTGGCAGCGCGCTTACAGCGCCTCGTCGAAGATCATCACGACCGCCGACGAGATGCTGCGCGAAGTCTCCGAGCTCAAGCGCTGATCGTTCGCGTACAGATGACAAAAGGAAGCTTCGGTGTCGCTTAGCGAGATCCTGGGTTCGGCCTTGTCCGGGCTCACCGCCGCACAGGCGGGGCTGCGAGCGGTGTCGACCAACGTCGCCAATGCGACGACGCCTGGTTATGCGCGGCAGAGGGTCTCGCTGACCCCTCAGGTTCTCGGTGGGCGCTCTGTCGGTGTCGTTGTCGGCGAGCCGCAACGGGTTGCCGACAGGTTCCTGGAAACCACCGTTTACAGGCGGTCGGGCGACGTCGGTCGCGCTGAAGCCGAGGCGACCTATCTTGACCGGTTGCAGACGCTGATGGGCGAACCGGGATCTTCAGCCGGACTGCCCGCGCGGCTGAATGCCATCTCGAGCTCGGCGATCGACATGGCCAGCCTGAAGGCTTCGCCGCAGTCGGTGGCGGTCTTCACCGGACGGGTCCAGGACGCGCTCGATTCACTGAAGCAGCTCGACAGCGACGTTCAGAATATCCGATCCGAAGTGGGGGCCGAGATCGGCAGCTCCGTGGAGCGGATCAACAGCCTGCTTGTCCGCATCTACGACCTCAACGACAGCATTGCGACCGTGACGGGGCTCGGCAAGGGTACTTCCGGTGCCGCTGACCAAAGGCTGCAGGCGGTCGATGAGCTGAGTTCGCTGGTCAAGGTAACCGTGCGTGATCAGGTCGACGGCCGCGTGACCATAGAGACAGCTTCGGGTGCGGCGCTGCTGGACGGCAGGCTGCGTCAGCTGAGCTATCCAGCCGCCGGAGCAAGCGCGGGGCAGACGATCTACCCGCCGATCGACATTCGCTTCGCGGACAAGCTGGGCCAGCCGGGAGCTTCAACCGGTGAAGTAATCGATACCTCCGCGGTCGGCGGCAGGCTGGGCGGCTTGATCGATCTGCGCGATCGAGCATTGCCAGCCTTTTCCAGCAAGGTCGGCACCTTGTTTACCGGCATGGCCGAAGCGCTCAACGCTGTTTCGAATGCCCGGTCGGCGGTCCCCCCGCCGCAAAGCCTGGTGGGGCACACAACGGCGCTGGATGCCGGCGATCGGCTGGGTTTCACGGGTAGCGCTGTCTTTGCGGTCGTCCAGGCCGATGGAACGCTGACGGCCCGCACGCAGGTCGATTTCACGGCACTTGGCGCCGGCGCAACGGTCACGGATGCGGTCAATGCGATCAATGCCGGCCTGGGCGCCAGCGCGACCGCGACATTTGCCAATGGCAAGCTGACCATCACCGCGGCTTCCGCAGGCGCTGGCATCGCCGTAGCGCAGGATCCTGCCGCCCCGAGCGACAGGGCTGGCGTTGGCTTTTCACAGTTTTTCGGGCTAAATGATCTTATTGAGGGTGGAACCGGCGTGCTGGCGCCAACCGGTTTCAATGCATCAGACCCGACCGGCTTTACTGCCGGCCAGACCACCCAACTGGTTCTGCGCGATGTCACGGGCCGTCGTCTGGCCGAGCAGACATTGACGGCGACGGCGGGAGCAACCTTCGGCAACCTGATCACCGATCTCAACAGCGGCCCGCTGTCAGCCTATGGCAGCTTTGCGCTGGACAATCGGGGCAGGGTTGCCTTCACGCCATTGCCGTCGGTCCTCGGAAGCACGGTTTCGATCGTCGCCGATTCCACCGACAGGCTCGGTACCGGACGAACATTCTCCGAGATTTCCGGGTTGGGTGGGGGTACGCGCAGTCTGGCGACAGCGAACGTACGCGATATCATTCTGAACGACCCGGCCCAGCTTGCATTGGCAAAATTCGATACGACAGCCGCGATCGGCAGCAAGGCATTGGGCAAGGGTGATTTCAGCGGCGCGCTGGACTTCGGCGATCAGATGTCGAAGGCTATCGATCTTGGCGCCAATGGCACGCTTTCGATGGAAACCTTCGCTAGCCGTATCCTCGGCGGAGCCGGAACGGATGCATCGAGGGCCAATGACCGGCTGGCCGACATGACCGCCCGACGCGACGATGCCGTCAACCGGCGGGACAATTTCTCCGGCGTGAACATCGATGAAGAACTGAGTTTGATGGTTGTGCTGCAGAACTCCTATGCCGCCTCGGCGCGCGTGGTGAGCACGGCGAACGCGATGTACGATACGCTGTTGGGCATGGTGGGCTGAAGGATCGGGAAATGAGTCGTATTGCAACCGTACCGCTGCAGAACATCCTCTCGAGCTCCATCCAGCGAGCGCAGCAGAATCTGGCGGTTTCCCAAGCGCAATTGGCCTCAGGCAAAAAGGCGACGAATGTCGCCGACCTGGGCGTTGATTCGGTGAGGACCCTGTCATCCCGTGCCCTGATGTCGCGGCAGCAGGCCTATGTGATGGCGTCGGATCGGGTGTTGGCGACGATGACCCTCTACAACACCCACATGTCGGGGATTGAAACATCGTCGGGGGATCTGCGTCGGTCGCTTCTCGAGGCGATCGGGACCGGCCGATCCGGGGGAATCCAGGAACAGATCGAATCCTCGTTCGCGCAGCTTAAGACGTCGCTCAATGCCTCGGAGGGCGGCGTGCCGCTTTTTGCCGGATCCCAGACGGAGGATATTCCGTTTACGCTCAATACCTTGTCCGACCTGATCCCTGCTCCGCCGGCCAACACGTTCACCAATGACAAGGTTCGACCAGCCGCGCGTCTGAGTGATGGTCTTGATATCACTTACGGTGTCGTCGCCGATGAGGTTGCGACCGGGCTGGTGACGGCGTTCACTACGCTGGCGAATGCGGGACCATTCGGCGACACGTTGACCGCAGCGCAACTGACGGCCGTGACAAATGCGATCGACCAGCTGGACGGCGGGCTGAAGACGGTTCGTGAGATGAGCGCCGAAAATGGCCGCAAGCAGGCGCAGATCGAGACGTTTGGAACCCGTGCGAACGAGCGCGCCACGCTTTTGCAGACGATCGTGGGCAAGGTTGAGGACGCGGACCTGGGTCAGGTGGCGATCGATATCTCAGTGCAGAAGACCACCCTGGAAGCTTCGCTGACCGTGTTTTCCCAACTTTCGAAGCTGAGCCTGGTCAACTATCTGAACTGATCCACTGCTGGATCCGGCCCCTCCCGTCCGATCACGAGGTTTTCAGCCGCGGCTTCGCATCGGCTGACGGTGGTGTAGCAGCCGGGACCGACGATTCCAGGCTCGCGGGAATTCTCCGGGTGTTCGGCTGTGCTTCCAGCAGCACGGCGATGTCGCCAGCCGGGCTTGCTGACGGAATTTGCGCCATCGCCGAGGCGATAACCGATGCATCGAGCATGGCCGCTGGTTCGGTCAGAAGCTTGAACGCCGGTTCGGAGGGCAGGTTGGCGAAGGCGTGGCCGTAACGCGTGCGCATGGCGGCAAGATCGGCCTCCCGACCGAGCATCGCCAATGCGATGGCACGGCGAAGGAGAACGGCCTGATTGACCTCGCTGAGCCGGCCGGAACTGGGCGGCGGAGGGATGTCCGCCATCGCGGTGCGCGACCAGTCGCGGTGCTTCCAGGAAATCTCGCGCTCGATCACGTCGCCGCCCGGAATGCTCTCCAGGGTAGCGCGTGCTTCATTCAGACGCCCAAGATGCGACAGGGCAACGGCCTCTATCTTCCTGCGATCAGCGTTCATTTCGACAGGATACCGGATGGTATCAGTATCGCGAATAACCTGGAGCGCGCGATCCGGCCTTCCCGACAGAATGTGGAGCGTCGCAACCCGGATCGACAGCGGACCCTGCGTGATGTCTTGCGCGCGCGCAAACAGCTGATGCTCAAGCAGATTTGCGGCCCGTGCCGTCAGGCCCGCAGCCTGAAGTCGGTCTGCAAGCTGGTTGACGAGAAAGTCGCCTTCGGCGCCCCTCGGCGCCAGGTCGCGGAAATCCCAATACAGACCTGCGGCCTGATCGATCGGGATGTCGCTGTCGATGGCAAGCGCGCGGGCGAGAGTCTGCCGGATGTTCTCGGCGAGAACCGAACCTTCGAGGCCGACGTCAAAATAACGCAGCAGAGTAGCCCCGGCGACAAGCGCCGCGCGTTCATTGCCGTTCTTTTCGTTGATCCTGTAAGCAAGCATGAGTGCCCGCTTTTCAATTGCTCCACCGCGCCAACGGAAGCGAAGCGCGTCCAGACGGGCCAGCGCCTTGTTATCCGTGATGGTGCCATGGGCAACGGCGAACTCGACTTCCGACAGCTCGGAATCTACCTTTTCCTCTTCGGAGCCTTCCCGCTTGGCTCGCGCGAGGCGGGGCATTCCGGCCTCGGCATCGCCGAGCGCCAGATAGGCGCGGCCGCGGATGAAATTCGCCTGCGGATTGCGATCCGATATTCGGGCGATCCAGTTCAAGGCCGTGGCCGGGCTACCGGCATCCAGCATTGCCTTGGCCGCAGTCAACGACAACTGCGCGCGTTGCTGCGCGGTCCGGGCAGCGTATGCCGGTTGCGCGCATTGCCAGTCGTCCAAGGCCTGTTCCCTGAGGGCGTTTTCCAGCAGCAATGGAACCCGCCACAGGCACGCCTCGGGGCTGTCTGCCAGTCCCGGTACAAGGAGTTCGCCGAGCGCCTCGGCCTTTCTTCCGGCCAACGCGAGAGCCGCGCCCCGGGCGAGCCGAAACGTATCAACCAGCATCAGGTCTGGATCGTCCTGACGCATCACTTCCAGCACGCCAAAGGCTTCGGGCCCCATGCCATCGCCGATCAGGCCGCGGGCGAAATTCCACCGCGCCGGCTGCCGCTCGGGCGGGCGCGCCTTGGCCAGCGCGGCCCAGGCTGCGCCGCGAGCGATGGGTTTCCAGAAATCACGACCCGCAGCCAGCGGCTGGCGGGCCAGGATCGGTGCGAAAGACGGAATTCCGCGGCGGGCGACCGAAACGCTGCCAGCATTCGTCGTGTCCGGCGCCGCAGAAACCAATGCGATCGCGGAGACGGCAAGCAGAACAGGCTTCATAGCCCGCCCTTCAGGCTGAACATCGCAAAAGCTGCGCCCGCGCCTCCGATCGCACAGGCGATCCAGTAGGTCGCGACCAAGCCAAGCGAGAGAGATGGCTTGTCGGCCGGGCTGACGTCGAGGCTGGCGGCATCGGCTTCCCGAGAGGGATTTGATCGCGATGTCAGCACCTTGCCGCGCGCCCGCGTCTGGATATGAGCCTTGGCTGGTTTCTGATCGCGACCCATTTTACCCCACAAACTACAATATCTATCCTATTATAGGATAAGGGGATGCTGTTCAGGCGTGTTCCCGTTCAATCATTTCGGTTGTCGCAGTGTCAGTGTGCGTCGAGCTTCGGTAGGAAAAACGATCGTGCGGAAATCTATTGTCGCGAGCGTCCTTGCTGTCGTCGGGGTTGTCGGCGGTGCGTCCATGGCGTTCGCCTCATCCGAAGAACGCGCGCCTATGCCGATGATGCCTGAACTGGTCCCGCTTTCTCCGATGTCGGTACCGATCATGGGGGGCGACCGGCTTGACGGGGTGCTCGACATCACGCTCGTCATCGAGGCGAAGGATCCTGCCGGATCTGACATTTTACGCCAAAGCCTGCCGATCTTGCGCGATGCGTGTCTGTCGGCCGCTATCGAATTCGGGCGTTTGCGCGTATCGGCGCTGTCGCCGGTCGATGCGGCAGCCCTGATTTCCGAAATCAATAGGGCGGTGCGCTCGAAGGACCCGAATGTCGACCGCGTCCTGCTGACCATGGTGTCCGCCCGCGCGGCCTGATCTCCCGTCATTTCTGAACGAGGCGGCGGTGCAGCCGCCGCCGCTCAGGTTCCGTTTGCCAGCGCCATGCTCAATTTTCCGGCGGCTTCGGGGGTCATCTTCCCCATGATTGCCGCGGTTGACCGTTCCCGCATTTGCCTGGCAACCCCGCTCTGCACCTTCAAATCAAGCTGTTCCAGAACGCGGGCCGCATCGGCTGGCTTCATCGCCTGATAGATGCGGGCAAGCGTGATATATTGTTCGTTTGCCGCCTCCGATTGTCTGGAGCCGCCGGCCGCGACAGACTCTGCTGTGTCAGGTCTTGCGCCATTAGCCGTAGTCATCCGCGTCTTGAGACGTGCCTGAGCCGCGTTGACGATCCGCTCGCGCAGATCGAGGGCTCGCGCTCGCTCGGCGGCCGCCTTGTCCCGTTCGTTGAGATCGTCCTTGATCGCGACGCCCAGTTTCGTCTCGGTGGCACCGACGGACGGTTTCAGCGACTGGCTGATCTCGGCGGCTTTTGCCGCCAGCGAAAGCGAGGACGCCGCCACCAGCAGCGTGAGGAGAGAGGGTCTGAAGGATGTTCGCACACGCTTCAGATCGCCACTGAGATCCTGCCACATCTCGTTCATGAGATTGCGCATCAGCGTGAACGTGGGATCACGCTTCAGATTGTTCATGAGTTCACGCATTCGCCGCTTCCTTGGCGGGCGTTCCAGCATCCGCCTGCCGCTTGCGGCGATTGGCCGGCTTGGGCGCAGCCGAGGCGGCTTTCTTGGGCGCAGCCGGGGTGGCTTTCTTGGGCGCAGCCGAGGCGGCTTTGTTGGGCGTAGCCGAGGTGGCTTTGTTGGGCGCAGCCGAAGCGGCTTTCTTGGGCGCAGCTGAGGCGGCTTTCGCGATCCGGTCGGCGATCGTTTCGCCAATTTCGGTAAGCACGGTCAGCTCGTCACGCATCGAATTGGCGGCTTCGATGGACCGTCCGGCCTCCCGATGGGCGCCAGATAGGGCGTTCATCAGGCCGCGGAGAACCGCGTCCGCTTTCGCGGTGCTGTCGTTCAAGGCGGTGATCAGGTCTTGCATCTCGCCCTTGCTGGCTTCCACGGCCTTCAGCCGCTTCATCATCAGGATGCTCTGCCGCAGCACGCCAATCAGCAGGAGCGCGACGACGACGTCCATCAATGTGCCGATGATGTTCATATCGATGACCCCTTCGCCTTCGAGACCGGCATATTGAGACGGACGGCGATTTTCTTGTTCTGCTGACCCATGTTTGCATTCGTCAGCGCAACCCCGTCGCACCGCAGTTCCAGCGGGTCTTCCGGCATGACACCGAGGCTGATCGTCTGGCCGACCTTGAGGTTCATGACATCGCGCAATGTCATGGTCACCTCCCCGAGGATGGCGTCGACCACGACTTCGGTCTTGCGCAATTCGGACTCGAGGTGAGCCTCCCAAATGTTGTCACGGCCAAGCTTTTCACCCATGAAACGCTGCAGAAGTTTTCCGCGCACGGGCTCAATCGTCGCAAGCGGCAGGACGATGCTGAAACGTCCGCCGCGGTCCTCCATGTCGACCCGGAAGGTCGCCACCATCGCAACATCGGTCGGCCGGGCGATGGCGGCAAACCGGGGGCTGGCTTCCATGCGATCGAGCTGGAACTTGATGGCCGCGATCGGTTCGAACGCCGATGCCATGTCCGCAAGGGCAAGTTCGACCATCTGGGACACCAAGGTGGTCTCGATGGTTGTGAAGGCGCGACCTTCGACCCGCAGGGGGAAGGATCCACGCCGGCCGCCCAGCAGGGCATCGACAACGGCATAGATGAGGCTCGATTCAACCGAGAGAAGGCCGTAATTTTCCCATTGCTCGGCGTTAAAGACGCCGAGCATCGCAGGCAGCGGAAGGTGATTCATGAAGTCACCGAACCGGATCGATGTGAGCCCCTCAAAGGTGACATCGATTGCGTCGGATGTCAGGTGCCGCATGCTGGTGCTGAAGGTCCGCACCATGCGATCGAAGACGACTTCGAGCATGGGCAGCCGTTCATGGCTGACGACGTTGGATTCAATGACTGCGCGCAGGCCGACCCGCGGCGCTTCTGAAAAATCCATGCTTGACCCGAACAGGGCGTCGATATCCGCCTGACCCAGGGTCTCGGCTTCGGCGAAGCTCAGTCCGGATGGTTCGTTGTCTTCGTTGAAGGCGTTCACTGCTGCACCAGTTCCTGAATGAGGACGTCCTTGGCGGCGCTGCCACTCAGCGCAATCGAAACCCGTGTCAACATTTCCTCCTTCAGCCGGAAAATCGCCGCAGAGCCGGCCAGATCTTCTGGTCGGAGCTCTCGCAGAAATGGCTGGAATCCATCAAGCACCATCGGCAGCTTCTGTCTGATTTCCTCTGCTTTCTTCTCGCTGTCAGTCACGAGCATGAGCTTCAGTTTCAAGTACCGGGCGCTTCCGTCACTGCCTCGCAGATTGACGAGGATGGGCGGGACCTCGACATACACTGGTTGCTCCGTGCCACCTTCCTGTGCGGGGACCTTCGAGGAGCTCCCGCTGTCCAGATAGCGCATCAGCGCGAAGGCTCCGCCGCAAAGGACAGCCAAGGCCAGCAGGGCGACAACGATCAGCTTCTTATTCCTGGAGATGCCCGTCGGCTTTTGCTCCTCAGCGGTCTCCGCTTCATCGTCTGGAGCATCATCTTCCAAGATCAGTTCTGAAGTCATGCATTGGTCCCGGTTGCTGGCTGGCTTTCCCAATTCGCCAGATATTTCCTATTATAGGATTAATAGCGGCCAAGGGGGCACGCAGATTGCCGGCGGGGAATGCCATATGGATGTTCAGGCCACTGTTCTGCTGAGCCACGAGATGGCGTTGCGTCGCCGGCTCGACATCACCGCCAACAACATGGCGAACGTCAACACGGTGGGCTTCAAGCGGGAACAGGCCGTGTTTCACCAATATGTCGCGAACACGCCGGATGCACCCGTCGCGGATGCGCGGAAGACGTCCTATGTGCTCGATTTCGGCGTTGCGCACGACATGTCGGCCGGCGCGTTCGAGGCCACCGGCAATCACCTTGATATCATGATCGACGGTCCCGGTTATCTTTCGGTGGAAACGCCCGAAGGCGGTGTCGCGTACACCCGTGCCGGCCATTTGCAGATCCTAAAGTCGGGCGATCTTGCGATTGCCAGCGGACACCGGGTGCTCGGCGAGGGTGGAAAGCCTATCAACATTGCCGCGGATCAGGCGGGGCAACTGACGATCGGTCCTGACGGTAGTGTTGCCGGTCCCGCCGGCGTCATCGGCCGCCTTGCGGTAACCGCATTCGACGATGAGCGCCTGCTCGATCCGCGCGGCGATGGATTGCTGACGGGGCAGGGCGGTCGCGCGGTTCCCGCACAGGAAGCCCGGATCAAGGCAGGCGGGATCGAAGCTTCAAACGTCCAGCCGATCGTGGAGACCACCCAGATGGTGGACATCCTGCGATCCTATCAGATGAGCCAGAGGATATCCGACAGCATTGACGACATGCGGCGTCGGACGATCGAGCGCCTGGGCCGCGGCAATTGATGGCGCTCGCTTTCACCCAGGCCTGCAACCGGCAGCCACGATTTCACTGCAGATAGAGAAGGACTAAACCATGCGCGCACTCAGCATCGCAGCGACGGGCATGCTTGCCCAACAGACAAACGTCGAGGTTATTTCCAACAACATTGCCAACATGAGCACAACGGCGTTCAAGCGCCAGCGCGCCGAATTTCAGGATCTGATGTATCAGCAGGTCTCTCGCCCGGGTGCCATCGTCGGTGGGCAGGACGTGCGTTCGCCCTCGGGTATCCAGATCGGCGCGGGCGTCAAGGCGGGCGGCGTTTACCGGATCGCTGAGCAAGGGGCGATGACCCAGACCGGCAACCGCTACGACCTGGCGATCGACGGGCAGGGTTATTTCCGGGTGGAGATGCCGAATGGTACCGATGCCTATACGCGCGCCGGATCGTTCCAGCTTTCCGACCAGGGCGAATTGGTCACGTCGGAAGGCAACCGGATCCAGCCGGGGATCACGATCCCTGAGGGTGCGATTGATGTCGTGGTGAGCAAGACCGGCGAGGTCCAGGTCAAGCTTTCCGATCAGGCCGAGCTGCAGACCGTTGGTCAGCTTGAGCTTGCAACATTCATCAACGAGGCCGGGCTCGAGGCGATCGGCGGCAATCTGTTGCTGGAGACCGCCGCCTCAGGGCAGCCGACGGTGTCACGACCGGGAGAGCCGGGCGTCGGCACATTGACCCAGGGATTTCTGGAAGCGTCCAACGTCAATGCGGTGTCGGAAATCACCGCCCTCATCGCCGCGCAACGGGCCTATGAGATGAACAGCCGGTCCATCAAGACCGCTGATGAAATGCTGGCGACGACGAGCCAGTTGCGCTGATCCGATGCGCCGGCAGTCCTGTAAATATGCCCTTCTGGGGCTAGGCGCCATCCTGTCGTCGGCCGCAGCCGCGCAAGCGACGGCTGCGGATGCCGCGGTGGACGCCGCCGTTCTGTCGCATGCGATCGAGAAGGGGCAGGTGCTTTCCGCGCACGACTTCACGAGCCAGAAGATGGGTGCCGGGGCGGCGCGCGGGGCGCTGACCGCCGCCCAGGCGGCGGGTCTGGAGGCGGCGCGCCGTCTCGACGGCGGGAAGATGGTTCGCGCCTATGACGTGGTCCGCGCGCAGCTGGTGCGGCGCGGCGAGCCTGTCACAATCACGCTGATCGATGGCCCGTTATCCATTTCTGCCGAAGGGCGCGCCTTGTCCGGCGGGTCGAAGGGGGAAATGGTGCGGGTCGTCAACAGCGCCACCAACATCACGATCGATGCGCAGGTTGAAGCGACGGGCGTGGTGCGCCTTGCCCCGCGCCAGTCCGCCCAGTGAGGAACAGCTTGTCATGAAATCCGTCTTCATTCTGCTGGCATCGGGCGCTCTTCTTGCCTCGTGCGGTGTCGGTGGACGCCTCGCGAATGTCGGCAGAGCGCCCAAGATGACGCCGGTCGCGGACATCGAGGTGCCTGCCGTCGAGCCCTCACTGGGGGGGCAGGGCGCCTCGCATCGTGGCGGCAGCATGCCTGCCGGCGAGGCTGCCGCGCCCAGCGCATCGCTGTATCGCACAGGCGTCAGGGCGTTTTTCAGGGATCAGCGCGCGTCGAGTGTCGGTGACATCGTGACGGTGAAGATCAACATCGCCGACAAGGCCGATGTCAACAATACGACCCAGCGCACCAGATCGGGCGGTGAGACGGCTGGTGTGCCCGCATTGCTCGGTCTCGAAGAGGCGGCGAAGTATTTGCCAGGATCGCCGGATCCCGGAAAGCTGGTGGAAGCCTCCTCATCGTCAACGTCGAGCGGGAGCGGCACGACCGCGCGCGCGGAAAAGATCGACATGACCGTCGCCGCGATCGTCACGGGTGTTCTGCCCAATGGCAATCTGGTGATCCGGGGGCGCCAGGAAGTGCGCGTCAACTTCGAACTGCGCGAGCTTATCATCACCGGGATCGTGCGGCCGGAAGACATCTCGCGCGACAACAGCATCCGCCATAGCCAGATCGCCGAAGCGAGAATTTCCTATGGCGGCCGGGGCCAGATTTCTGATGCCCAACAGGCGCGCTGGGGCCAGCAGATTTACGACGCTCTGTTTCCTTTCTAGGAATAATCCAATATAGAAATTGGCGGATAATCGCAGTTTTCGAAAAAAGAATCCGATCGAGTTGTCAAACTCCAATATCTATCCAATAATAGATTATGGCTCCGAATTTTCGGGCCATCCGCTGGTCCGGTGGGTTTCGGGCCTGGCCGCAGAAACGGCTATATTTCCAGAAGGAATTAGACATGGCATTTTCGGTTATCACCAACACTGGCGCAATGGCGGCTCTCCAGAGCCTCAACGCAACCAGCAAGAACATGGCGACCACCCAGACCCGCATCAACACCGGTCTGGCCGTTTCGAGCACCAAGGATGACTCGGCTGCTTTCACGATCGCCCAGTCGCTGCGCGGCGATCTTGGCGGCCTGAAAGCGGTTTCGTCGTCTCTGTCTCGCGCCAAGAGCGTCGTCGACGTCGCCACTGCGGGTGCGGAGCAGATCTCCGACATTCTCAACCAGATGAAGGCCAAGGCGCTTCAGGCCGCCGACGTGGGCGTGGATGCGGCGTCGCGTACGTCGATCAATGCCGACTTCAAGGCTCTGCGCGACCAGATCACGACGATCGTGAATTCGTCGGATTTCAACGGCTCGAATCTGCTGAAGAATGGCGGCTCCTCCGTCGCCGCATTGCGCTCGCTCAATGACGGCGATGCGGTTGCTGCCGGTTATCAGACCGACTCCATGACAGTTGCCAACCAGGACCTGTCGCTCGGTGCGACCGGCGGCTATGTTGCGGGTACAACGCCAGGCGGTACTGCTGGCGGCGTGCTGACCTTCGGTGTGGACGCCCAGATTGCGTCGGCTGCTGACGCGGCGGCGATGGTTGATATTCTGTCGACGTCCCAGACGAACGCGAAGACTGTGCTGAGCACCCTCGGTTCCGCAGCGCGCGCGATCGATTCTCAGATCACCTTCACGAGCAAGCTGTCGGACTCGATCGAGTCAGGCATCGGCAATCTCGTCGATGCCGATCTCGCCAAGGAGTCGGCGATGCTGCAGTCCCTGCAGGTCAAGCAGCAGCTTGGCGTTCAGGCTCTGTCGATCGCCAACCAGGCGCCGCAGGCGATCATGCGCCTGTTCCAGTAAGCGTATCCTTCGCGCTAGCGTAAGCTAGTTCGGCAAACGGGCAGGGCCGGGAGGGAAACCTTCCGGCCCTGCTTGTTTCTGGACGATCATGCGCGAACGCCGAGAGCGAGCGAATGGGGAAGTGCGGCCCAGGTTGCTTGCAGCTGATGGCGGCAACTGAAAGGCATTCCAGCAACGCGAGTCCAGACAACAGGCTGGAGCAATTTCTGGCCCCGCGTCTAACAGATGCGGGGCTTTGCTATGATGATGTTTTGGAGAAGAAACGAACCTATTGGATGCCATGACTTCTCACGCCTGACTCATGGTTATCAAAATACAAAAGCAGACAAGCAAATAAAATAAAAAAATATCCTATAATTGATCTGGGGATAATCACATCGCGCTCCGAATATCTGGGGCCTCGATTATGGCCGCAAGGCGGGATGTGAAATGTGATCTTGGGAAACAGTGCAAAACACCCAAGAAAATACCGAAATTATAGGGGGAAATTTATGAGCATCAAGGAAGTGACATCTCGGATAGAATTCATGGGCATGGATACAAGCCAGCGCCAAACGCTCGCCAAGCTGCAGCCCTTCGTCAAATCAGTGATCGGCCAGGCTCTTGAAACGTTCTATAAGAGTGTTCGTTCTCACCCTGAGACGAACGTTTTTTTTCGTGGTGAAAGCCACATAGCGCAGGCGAAATCGGCGCAGGAAGTGCATTGGGCAAGGATCGCCAGCGGACAGTTCGACCAGAATTACTATGAAAGTGTTCGCCGCATCGGGGCGACGCATGCGCGCATCGGTCTGGAGCCGCGCTGGTATATCGGCGGCTATGCGCTGGTCCTCGAAGAGCTGATCAAGGCGATCGGCCGTCGGTACTCGCCGTGGCGGCGCCTGTTCGGGCTGCGTCCCGGCCCAAGCCAGGCCGAGGCGACCGCGGCGATCGTCAAGGCTGCCCTGCTCGACATGGAATTGTCGATTTCGATCTATCTTGAGCTGGCAAGCGCGCAGCAGGTTGTGACGGCGTCCTTGGGGGAGGGGCTTGAAGCGCTGAGCCGGGGTGATCTGACGGCAGAGATCAAGGCAGATTTCCCGAACGACTATGCGACGTTGAAGACGAACTTCAACGA
>Ga0153916_10001173_pt1 | contig 18566 bp, 18 predicted proteins | sample Opewatmetagenome_FD_109642 | JGI IMG/M metagenome (GOLD analysis project Ga0153916, IMG submission 109642) | Freshwater wetland microbial communities from Ohio, USA - Open water 3 Core 3 Depth 4 metaG | ecosystem: Environmental > Aquatic > Freshwater > Wetlands | place: USA: Ohio, Lake Erie... | reverse complement strand
TTTCCGGGCCTAACATCTGTGTCTTCCAACCAAACACGTTTGTATAGAAATCTGCCATGCGTTTTCTATCTTCCGCTGGCATCTCGAAGTGAACAACTGGATTCATTTTCATATGTTTATCTGCCATGGTCCCCCTCCAATTCTCACGGGCTAAAGCCCCTGAAGTTGTCTTGATTGAAACGTAATCCCTTTTTCACCGTTGTCAAGGAACGGCAGTAAATCGTTTTTGAAGGTTTGGTTTTAAAATCTATAGTGGAAAAACAGTTGCCTGGAATCGCGGTCCCAAGAACAAATCACCGCTCAACTTTGACTATCCCAACCTTATTTACGCCGCTGCAAGCGACGTACAGATCGCCCCCTGAGGTTGACACCATGTTGCGCACCACGCCTCCGCCGGAGGGTATTGGCCACGAGGCGAACGCTTTTGTACTCGGATAAAAGCGCACGATGGTATTCGGCTTGACTCCGGATTCGCTGTACCACACCACTCCGTCGGGTGTTACCGCTATACCGTAAGGTCGAGACTCCACCCCTCCCGGTGATAACCACTCCTTAATCTCTCCTCTACCTGGGTCCAATAGTCCCAAATACCCGCGGGCAAAGTCGGTAAAGTAGATCACATTACTAGAGGTGATGGCGAGCCGTCTGGGCCTTGTGCCCTCAGGAAGCGGGTATTCAGTGATTTCCATCGTGTTCGGATTGATCCTCGCGAGCTTGTTGGTCCCGAACTCGCAGAAGAAAGGGATCCCCTTTGAGTTCACCGCAATGCCATAAGGTAGAGAGTTGGACGTAGGTGATTTCTTCATGGTGATCATACCCGTCTGAGGGTCCAACCTGCCCACAAAGTTGCCCTCTTCAACAGTAAACCATAGAATGCCCTTCTGATCGAAAACGGGAGTATGTGGACCCCGGGCTGCCGGATCAGGTATCGGATACTCAATCACTTTGCCGGTCCTTGGATCCAGTTTACCGATGTATCCTTTGTAATTGGCCGTAAACCAGATCTTTCCTTCCTTGTCTGCGACTAACCCATGTGGTCCTGAGTCGGGGGTTCTTAGAGCAAATTCCCTAATTCGCCCCGTATTCGGGTCGACCCTTCCAAGCGTGTTCGATCTCATCCCCGTGTACCATAACGAACCGTCCGGAGCCACCGCTGGGTCGTGTGGGCGGGAGTTGGGTGTCGGAACATCCCATTCCTGTATTTTTACGCTTAAAGCTGCCAGGCCGGTGCTGGCGACAGAGAATGAAACCGATGCTGCCGTAAGAAGAAAGAATGCTAAAAACCGCTTATGTTTCACCTGTCGCTCATCCTTTCCAGGGAGTCTTCAATCAGGCCATAATTGTGTAGACACTGGAAACCAAATCCCTCCTGCCCTCCCTTTGCAAAAGGGAGGAATTTCCCTCTTTGGTATCCTTTTCCTGTTGTCAGACAGGCAAAGAGGAGTTCGGGGAGATTTTCATAGGTGATGTCTTTTCCATTATGGACTCCTTAGCTAATATAAGAATGTTCTCCATGCGTAGAATTGTCAAGAAAAGAAGGGGACGCGTAGATTTGCAGAGTATTCAACAGAAATCCTGATCGTCCACATGAGATCAATTGAAGGTTCTCCGGAGGTGGGTTAGGCTTTATCCGAAATGGCGGGTGGCTTCGGACACAGATATCCTTGATCGAATCCCCGGCATTTCCAGAACGATGAAGGATGAAAGGAGGTCAGAAATGAGCGTGGCGTCTTTGAAGGGAAAGGTTGGCGTTGTTACAGGAGGCGGACAGGGTATAGGGAAGGGCATTGTGAAGCGACTCCTGGAGGAGGGGATGTCTGTTGTGATCGCAGAGATGGATGAAGGGGCTGGGCAGGAGGCAGAATCAAAGCTAAAAGACCTGGGCCATGTCGTCTTTGCTCGAACCGATGTGGGAGATGAAGAGTCGGTCAAGAATTGTGTGGCCCTTGTCATCCGGAAGTTTAACCGTCTGGATGCTCTTGTCAACAACGCAGGGATTGCCCATGCGGAGCAGGGTCCAGTTGAAAAGTTGAAGCTCAAGGATTGGAATCGTATGATTTCAACCCACCTCACGGGTTGCTTTCTCTGCGCGAAGCATGCTTCTCCTTATCTACGGAAGTGTCGCGGGTCTATGGTCAATGTCGCTTCCACTCGCGCGTTTCAGTCCGAGGCGAATACGGAGGCCTATGCGGCAGCAAAAGGTGGTATGGTTGCTCTTACCCATGCCCTCGCAATCAGTCTGGGTCCGGAGGTCAGGGTGAACTGTATCGCTCCTGGTTGGATTGATGTCCGGGCCTGGAAGAAAGGCAGTCGTGGACCTTTCCCTGATCTGCGTCCGATCGACCATGCACAACATCCCGTGGGCCGGGTCGGAAAGCCTGAAGATATCGCCGCACTCGCAACCTTTCTATTGTCGGATCAGGCGGGGTTTATAACGGGCCAGATATTTATTGCGGATGGCGGTATGACGCGCAAAATGATCTATGCTGAGTAAGAGAAGAAAGACCACCCGCACCGAGAACTTCCCTTATAAGAACTTCAATGATTGTGGATTGGGGTGTCAGGGACATTCGGTCCACACAACATTCATGAGCCACATGATCATCCAGCATTAGAGGATCGTAATGACCGCTTATATTGCTGCTACTTCCATGCTGGATTGAGGATATATGATATTGATGATCCATATGTGCCAAAAGAGATCGCATATTTCATACCGCCCACCCCAACCAAGTGGTGTTTTGAAAATGCTTATCCTGGGCAAATGCTTGCCATCGCAGAGGACGTACTTGTTGATCGTCGAGGATATAGGATACCTTCCATGATGGATTATATGTACCAAAATGCACTGTATAGAAGTGATTATGGAGGAAGTGTGCTAGGTGTTTAAGCCCCCGTTAGATTTTTCTTCTGGAAAAAGAATATCCCATGAAGCACTTTTACAGTTATTAGACGGAGAGAATGGGGAGATTATTCACACTCCTGATCTCTTTTCTGTTCCGTTAGGCTGGTCAGGGCAGGCGCGGGAGGGAAAGAAGGAGAGAAGGGAATTCTTGACGAGATGTTTTCTTTGGCAAAGGAAAAACCTTTAAGGGGAATAGTGGGAATTGAAAGGAAGGGGACGCTTCAATTCTGGAATCGCTAAGACTGAGGTACGGAAATAACGGTCGGCAAAACAAACGTTAGGAAGGATAGGGTGATTGTTGTAAAAGGCTCATCAAAAGATTTTCCAGCTTCGTCTTATCCCTTGTAGAGATATCGAGAAATCTTGCACCGCACCGACAATCTCCCTTCACTTCCTTCAAATAAATATCCTTCCACACCACCTCGGCCTGTAATTCGATTGTATTAATTTTAGAACCTAAGATGAAAGAAACTTTTGACTTTAGATGCTGACCAATTTCCATCTGCCGAGGAGATTGGATTAACATCCCACCTTCGCTTAGATTGGTTACTCGGCCATTCTGGCTGACGGATGAGCCGATGTGATTATATTCGATCGGCCAATACACATCAAACCTTGGAAATTTTCTTCGTTCGCGGCCGGTCTCAGGATGGGGTCTCGTCTCTTTACCTTTCGCTTCCATAAATTTTAGTTTCTTAAATGACTGGAAGGAATATTCGAGAATAACGAACAGAGAAGAAATAAGACGAAAGAACAAAACGATGAGAAAAAAGGTTATGCTGAAAACCAAAAAGGAAGCAACGGTCACCGCTCTCCGGTAATAATTAATTTCCATAAGATAATTTTCAGCCCTTCTTACCTTTATTGGCACGACCACCAGTTTGCTCCCTTCTAAGATTGCGATAATCAGGATTGCAAAGCAATAAGTATGCCCACAATAGCCTAATTGCAGGAATTACATAACTATCGGAAAGTCAAGGCTTAACCCTAAATTTGTTTAAGTGTAGGGACTAATGTGAGGTGACTTTTTGTCGGGGTTATTGGAATTCTTGACAAATATTGTCTTGATCCTTGCGATAAGACTGCCAATAGAAATATCTTCTCACCCCGGTCATTCCATAAGCTGACCTGGTTTCAGCAATAAAAGCAACGCTCCTAGCGCCAATACGGCTAACCCCACAAATGCCCCACCACCTACATAAACCACGCTCGATTGGAGCATATAGACACAGGTCATACAAAAGAACAACGGGGTAAAGGGATAGAGCGGAACCCGAAAGGGGCGCGAAATCTCAGGGTCCTTGATCCGCAATACGAAGAGGGACAGACCTGCCAGCAGGAAAAAGCACCAGAAGACAGGGGCCGTGTATTCCACCATCGCCACAAAGCCTTTTCGGACGAAGGCCCCGAGCAGCACCCACATCAAGGAGATGGCTCCCAGAAAAAGCAATGCGTTTGTCGGGGTGTTTGAACGTTCCTGCCATTTTCCAAGAAAACTGAACATGGAGAAATCCTGACCCAGGGCGTAATTGGTGCGGGCTCCGGTGAAGATAGCCGCATTGATCGCCCCCAGTGCTGAAACGATGATGAGGAGGCTGATGAACCGAGCGCCTCCTTCACCGAGAATTCGACGCATCAAATCCGCTGCAACCACCTCTGATTGGCCTATTTCTTCGAACCCAAGCCCCCTCAAGTAGGCTAGGTTGATGAGAAGGTAAATCACCGTGATGATGCCGACTCCCCACAGCAATGCACGGACCATGTTTCGCCGGACTTCATACAACTCAGCCGAAATATAAACAGCTTCATTCCATCCCCCAAAAGTCAGCAGCACAAAAACCATGGCTAGGCCAAAAGAAGTCCCAGAGTGAGGATGGGCAGATACCGTCGGCAATGAAGGAGGCGTAGCCATCATCCCAACCAGGACAACAGCAAACAACCCGATCACCTTTATTGCGGTTAACAGATTTTGAGTCCACTTGCCTTTCTGGACACCCATCAAGTTCAGAGCCGTCAGAATGACAACAGAAAAAGCCGCATAAATGGAGTGAGCTGAGCCGCCCAAAGGTAAAATCGTGGAGAGATAATCACCGAATACAAATGCCAACATTGCGATGGAACCAGGTTGAATGACGGTCATCCTCGACCATACAAAAAGGAAGCCTACTTTTCTGCCGAACGCGCGCGTCAGGTAGTGATAATCTCCGCCGGAATGGGGATATGTCGTTGCCAATTCTGCATAGCACAGCGCGCCGATCACGGAGATGATCCCTCCTGCCAGCCATGCAAGAAAGAAAACATCTTCCCTCCCTGTGTTGGTGGCGATCATGGAGGGCGTTTTAAAAATACCCATCCCGATGACAACGCCCACAATCAGAGCGATCGTATCCGCTACCGAAAGCGTCTGTTTGGGACTCGTTCTCTTTTCTATCACCCGTTGCCCCGCTGTTTAAAAGTAAGAACAGCCACGACTTTTCCCCACCCGTTTTTTCTACATCGTCTAGAAGGGTTTTGTCAACCCTTTGAAACCAATCCTGACACCCATCATTTGACAAAAAATTGCCGTTAATTTTACATTATGTTAGTGTTTCAACCCAACAATTCACGAAGACGGAAGAAAAAGGAATCATAAAAGTTTAAGGGGGAAAAGATGAAGCATAGATCTTTTATACAATTCTACGTGATCCTGACCTGCCTATTCGTTCCGTTTGTGTTTCTATCACTGCTAAGCCAGAGAGCGGTTCCCCAGGTTGTTTCGGATGGGCGGGAAAAAATTAGGCTCGATGTGCCCTACGAACCAAGCTCGGAGGAGATTGTTAAGACAATGCTCGAAATTGCCCAAGTGGGGAAGAACGATCTTGTCTATGACCTCGGTTGCGGGGACGGCCGAATCGTCATCGCCGCTGCTCAAAAAGCAGGCGCCCGCGGGGTAGGGGTCGACCTGGATCCTGAGCGAATCAAGGAAAGCTTTGAGAACGCTCGGAAGGCTAACGTTACCGATCGAGTATGGTTTTATCAACAGGATCTGTTCCAGGCCGACATCAGCCGGGCGACGGTGATCATGCTGTATCTTTGGCCGGAAGTCAATTTGAAGTTGCGATCGAAACTCCTTCGCGAGCTGAAGCCAGGGACTCGAGTCGTATCCCATAGCCATTCCATGGGAAGTTGGGAACCCGACCAATCGATTGCAGCAGCCGAGGGACATAGGGTTTACTTCTGGGTGATACCGGCAAACCTGACGGGGATTTGGGAATGGGATATGCCAGGGGAAAAAGAACACCATGTCCTGAAGCTCAGCCAACAGTTTCAACGGGTCTCCGGCACGCTCCAATTGGGACCTGATGATATCCCGGTTAAGAGTCTTGAATTAAAAGGGAATCGGTTACAGTTTACTGTCGAGCGATTTTTCAAGGGACAGATACAAACCCTGAGGTTTATCGGCCGTGTGCAGGGACATCTCATCAAAGGCACAGCAGAAGAGATGCCTATGGGTTCTCATGGGAAACAACCCTGGAAAGCGAAGCGGGATCCTTCCTCGATCAAGCCTTTGGATTCATGAAGAATGCGGCTCATGCAGAATCGCCAAAGGTGAAGATCCAGGACATGAAGATAGGGAACGCGAAAGTAAAGTGGGCACGTGATTTCAATCAGCAAACATAATCGGCCATCATCCGTCATCGAAATTCAAAACCTTATCGATATCCTTGTCATGCTGAAATGTTTTCAGCATCTCTCATTTTCGATAACCCATAGATCCTGGCACGAAGTGATGAACGAATGTGAATCAACAAGTTCAGCATGACGATTATGGATTATGGTGTCGGCTAATTTGGTTGACTTTGAGCCGAGTTTTTCGTATGTTCAACGTATCTGAAGGTGAGTTCTTAAAATTCAGTTTTGCAGAAGGGAGCACATTATGAGGCGAGGTATCTGTTTCGGCGTTGGGTTGTTTTTCTTGTTTTCTGCAAGTCTTTGCCTTGCGGCACCCAATATGGAGGATGGTCTCTGGGAGATTACCACTACGGTCGATATGCCCGGCATGGGGTCAAAATCCTTCACCCATACAAGTTGTTTGACAAAGGAAAAAGCTGTGCCTCAAACGGCTGAGTCGGGATGTACGATCAAAGACGTGAAGACTCAGGGCAATACCGTTACCTGGACGGTCGTCTGCAAAGAGGGAATGAGCACGAGTACGGGCAAAGTCACCTACACCGGTTCCGCGATGGACGGCGTTGTCGAGACAACGGTGAAGGCCGGCGGACAAACCATGACGATGAAGAGCACGATAAAAGGCAAGCGCATCGGCCCCTGTAAATAGTGATGAAAGGAAACGCGTCCCTGCTTCCCTATCCTTTCGCAGGGGCCCCGGACAAGACGGTACGAAAACTGTAACTCTGATTTTACAATTTTGCTCCACCATGGAAGAGGACTAACCGCAAAAGGGGACAGGTGCGGAACCCTTCCTCAACCGTCAGAAGACAGGGGAAAAAGGGATACGATGATACGCGTTCAGCGAATATTATTGATCCTGGTCGTTCTGCTCACGTGTGTTGGATGTGATCAAATAACCAAGATCGCTGCAAGAAACTACTTGTCATCCTCGCAACCCACGTCTTATCTGGGCGGCATTTTCAGTCTGCAATGTACCGAGAACCCCGGTGCATTTTTGAGTTTCGGATCAACCTTCCCTCCCAGGACCCGATTTTGGGTGTTTACCGTCCTTACAGGAATCGCATTGTCTGGAATGGTAGTTGGGATGCTGGTCCATCGCAGTCCAAGCCCCAAGGACATCACGGGGCTCTCCCTCATCGTCGCAGGAGGGCTCGGTAATCTCATGGACCGCTTGCTTCACCATGGGGCAGTCATCGATTTCATGAACATCGATCTCGGAGGTTTACGCACGGGAGTTTTCAACATTGCAGACGTGGCGATTGTGGTCGGTGCGGGGATGCTTATTTTTCTCGGTTTCCAGAAGAGAGGATGGCGGTTTATCCGTGCTAACGGATGATTCCCTTGACCTTTTTTTCGAAGGCGTCGAGAGGTCGCTCTCAGAATTCTGTGTGAAGGCGGAAAACGAGAAAGGTCTCAGAACACTTCGTCAAAATTTGATTTCCAGGCTGAGGGCGACCCCCTCGCCCCGGACCAAAGACTGCTCACTTTGAGACTTGGAGATCGATGATGAATCTTTCCGGAACGAACCCTGACCCGTCTCAGGATCGAGCGTCTTGGTCACCACTCCCGCACTGGTGTTGAGGCTAAAGGTAACCTTTTTCTTCAAAGTAAAGATTTCCTGGCTATTCTGTATCCGAACAGAATAATACGATTCTCCCCCCAACTGATCGGCACCTGGGATTCCTCCTTGGATCTTCTCCACCTTGATCGATTCGATGATTTTCAGCGGGATAGATTTCTCCTGACCGTCTTTTGTGGATACAATAATCTCGTTGGGATAAAGTCGTAGATCCCCCTCCAGCCTCTCTCCCTTCCTATCCTTAACGATCGCACGAAAACTCTCTTTTTCTTGAAGGGGCTGACTTTGTGCCAAAAGAATGGTTGGAGCAAGAAAGAATAGGACTGATAAAAAGGTGATCTTTAATCGTATCATTGTAATATCACCATGCTTTATCTTTTCCAAGTATTGTAGTATATATTCTAAGAATCTTCAAGCAGGTGTTGCACTAACGTATCACCCTACGAAGTCTGGATGAGGTTTGGAAAAAACTATTGGGGTAATATAGGGGCAGGGCGAATCACGATTCAACGAGAACATCTCCTATTTACCTTCTGGGGAAACCATAGAAAGATAATGATGTTTCCGGATAAAAGGAGGGTGACATCCCAATGAAAAATCTTATGTTTTTACTCGTTGTTTTTCCCCTTTTTCTCGCCAGCATAAGAAGTCATGTTGGGCCATTCTCAATACCTATAATGATATTGGGGGAAAGTCCGTGCCTGTAGAGATCATGGTAGCTGTTTTGTTCGGGGCCCTCCTGCATGCTGTTTGGAACGCCCTTGTCCGTGCCGCATCGGATAAATTTCTTAACACCGTCCTGGTTGTCGGAGGGGCCGGGGTATGGACAGCCTGCTGGTTGCCATTTGCACCCGCTCCAGCCGCCGAAAGCTGGCCCTACTTGATCGCTTCCGTCTTCATTCACGTCGCCTACTTCTCCTTTGTCGCCCTCTCTTACCGTAATGCGGACCTGAGTTTTGTCTATCCGATCATGCGCGGCTCTGCGCCGGCTCTCTCTGCAGTCGTCGTAGCGGTCTTGGTGCATGAGTCGCCCTCGCCGAGTGGCTGGCTGGGCGTTTTACTCGTCTCTTTAGGCATTATTGTTCTTTCGGGTGATTCCTGGCGCTCAGGAATGCTCAGGTTTTCACCGACAGCGCTGGCTCTTACGAACGCCGGCGTTATTGTGATCTACACGATTGTGGATGGGGTGGGGGCTCGCTTATCCCAGCACCCGGTCAGCTACACGGGCTGGATGTTCTTCCTGACCGCCATCCCGCTCCTGGTTGTATCCTTCGCAAAACAGGGCGAAAAGGCAGCGAAACATCTGCGGTTCAATTGGGGAAAGGGTCTCATCGGGGGGGCGTGCACGCTTGGCTCATACGGATTGGCCCTATGGGCTATGACGCAAGCACCGATCGCGCTTGTGGCTGCATTACGAGAAACCTCGGTCATCTTTGGAACAGTGATTGCGGCGGTTTTTCTCAAGGAGCACGTCAGCCCTTTGCGGTATCTTTCGATCCTGGCAGTCACCGCGGGAGCGATCACGATCAAGATGTCGTAGATGATGGAAATTTTGCGAGATAGCCCATCGTCGTTTGCTGATTCAGGAAGATAGAACTGCATCTTTGGCAACATCTTCTCAAGAAAGTTTCTTTATATCGGCCGATCTCAAAGCTGTCAACAGACTCCTTTTTGATAAGGGCCCTGCCCCGACTTTTTCTCGCTTCACTACCCCGCTGTTAACAGTTACCCTTAAGAAGGTGGAAAACATTTTTTTTCTTTTAGGAGAAACAATTCAGGACTTTTGTGAAAAACTGTTCTATTTCTAACCTTCGTTTGCACATCGAACCTTGCAAGAAACAACATAGTTACACCTACTTAGAGTGACGGTGAAGGTTTGGCATAAGGATTGATACACTAATAAATAGCGGCTTGTTGAAATTCGGATAAAACCGGGCCATCCATTGGGGTTGGACGTTAGGTGAAGGGCCTGTTAATAAGATATTCTTTTGAGAATCGGAGGAAAAATGGGAGGCGCAATAACAACTGGTCTTGTGTTCCTATTGTTATTATTTATGATCGGTGTTTTGGGTTTCATGTTCGGTAATTTGGACTAGATTTCATTTTGTTTTTTTCGGTTCGGGTCTTTCTGACCTTTGGGAGTCAGAAACAAGGTTCAGAACATGGGTTAGTATTCACAGGTCAACGGACGTCTGTCTGGATATTGCGAGTTGGCAGAAACCTGCAAAAAGCAAACAATGAATTCGAAGGTGAAGGCCCCCTCCATTCGGAAATTGCTATTCCATTCAGCTTGATTAAAAAGGAGGAAAGATTTGAATGCCAACCAAGGAATCCAAAGTCTATCCCCCCATGATGACTCAACGCGAACGATCGGTACTCTATCTCATTGCGGAGGGTTATAAGAATCAAGAGATTGCGGATGAGCTTTATATGAGTGAGAAAACTGTGAGAGGAGCCCAGGTAAATCTCATGAGAAGATGGAATGCCCCGGATATCTCCTCCGTAATCGATCACGCTTTGCAAGAAGGATTGATTAGCATCTATGGCGTATTAGAATCCAGATTTTCAAAAAGAAACTTGCAAGCAGATTGAGCACAAACATGGATCAGGAAAGATTTAAATGCATCGTGTCATTACTAGAGCGGCATGAATTGACATTGAGGGAGAGGCAATTTGTTGAAGCAGTGGAAAAATATTTTGATGAAAACGGAAAAGTAACAAGTCAGCAGGAATCTGTATTAGAGGGTATTTACAGGGAAAAGATGTGGATCCGGAAGGCTTTTCTTAGCCAGAGTCACCCTCTAAAGCCCCCCCGTTCAAAAGCCGCCTGATGTATCTTGCTGAGGAGCAAATGGGTTAGAAACGGTCGCTTATGAATGTTTCTGGTGTGACTCAATTGCTCCACGTTGGTCCAATCCAGTTCGTTCGAAGAAGGGTTTCACGCGAATGGTTCAATAAAAATATCTGGTTAAGGAGGTGGGTGGAAATGGCGCCGTTGATTCATAAAAGAAGGATTTGGTGGGCATCCGTTCCTGAAGCAAGCAGCTACGGAGTATATGTGACCAAAGACAGAGCCCTTCTTGAACCCGATCACTTCTCGTGGGAGACAACACCGGGGATCATTTCAAAACTGGTCATTGGGAAGACGGAGTTGATCGTCCCAGATGAGTGGCCTGAGTTTCCGACGGAACCTGGAATTTACCATATCGGAATTACTTCCAGAGATGATTTGGGGAATCAAAGTGACCCTTTCTTGTTATCTGGACCGTTCAAATTTCTTGCCCCTCCGGCCCCATCGAGGGGTGGGATCGATTATCTGTAATGGATGGAGCCCATGAGGGTGAACTGGGCAGTCGGTATTGGCCGTGAAGTCTTGCCCCGATCTTCTCACAAGCAAGCTGCTCTCTTTCTTCCTGAAGCCGTTGGCCGGCAGATGTTGGCCACGATGCAAAATCTCATTTGGTAATTATCTTGAATCTTTCACTATAACCTTGCTTCATATTTTAGTGCTCTTTTTCTTGACATACAACCCCGCTTTTCGTATATTCAACCGACCCCCAAACGAGTTCTTATCATTTTTATCTTTTACAATTTCGTAACCGTGTTATCGACAGAGAGCGCCTGTCACAGCGGTAAGCCAAAGGAGGAAAAGTAGAACTTGATTCGAAAGGATAGACCTCGTTTGTATTACGGTTATGTCATCGTCACCGTTGCTTCCCTCATGATGATGATGATCTGGGGAACCTCTAACTCCTTCGGAGTGTTCTTCGATCCATTCATAAAGGAATTTGGCTGGACACGGGCAATTACTTCCGGCGCTTCGGCACTGAACACGATCATATTTGGCATCCTATGTATATTCTCAGCAAGCTTGAGCCAAAGGTTCGGGCCCCGGTGGGTAATGACCCTCTGCGGCATCATCCTTGGGCTCGGCTATTTCCTTATGGCACAGCTCGCCAGTACATGGGATCTGTATCTCTATTTCGGCGTGTTCGTAGCTATCGGCATGAGCCCCTATATCGCTTTACTTTCTCTTGTCCCCCAATGGTTCACTACTAATCGAGGCAGGATGAACGCCATCGTGTTGTCGGGTATGGGTCTCGGAATAATGGTCGTGCCGCCTATCGCCAGCTACCTCATCTCCATGTGGCAGTGGCGGAACTCCTACCTTGTCATAGCTATTATGACTCTCATTGTCATGGTCGCTGCTTCTCAATTTCTCAAGGCGCCCCCCAACCAACCCCTCAGGGACAAAAATAGCGGGCCAGCCATTCCCTTGGCTGATCAAAGAAACGAAGGGCTTACTTTCCAACAAGCGATCCGCACCCGGCAGTTCGCTTTGCTCTGTTTGCTCTATTTCTCATTTCTCTTCTGTCTGGTTTCCATCACGGTGCATCTTGTTATCCACGCCATGGGACGAGACATTCCAGCGACCCATGCTGCCTTAACCTTGTCGCTCATCGGTGGCGCATGCATCGTGGGCATGAATGTCATGGGTAACATCGCTGACCGCTTCAGCAACAAGGTTGCATTGGGAGTCAGCTATTTCTTAATGGGATTGTCGCTGGTCTGGTTGATACCGTCTCAATCAGAGTGGTCTTTCTATCTCTTTTCGTTGGTGTTTGGCTTTGCCTATGGCGGCATGCAGGTTCTCTTTTCACCCCTCGTCGCAGAGCTATTCGGCACCCGGTTGCACGGGGTCATCCTCGCTACAGGAGCGTTGGTCGGCTCCGTCGGAGCTGCGATCGGCCCGGTCGTCGCCGGTTATATCTTTGATGCGCTCGGTTCTTATACTGTTGCGTTTGTCATCTGTGCGGTGCTGGCATTCACAGGCCTCGTTTCAACCTTTCTTCTCCAAAAGAGACCCCAAAGTTAAAAGAATCAACCCATTCGACTCCCCGGTCTGAAGCCCGGGGTATGCTCAGGGTTGATACTGAGCGGCACTTTTTACCCCGATTCAAGAATCGGGGTTTGGCGCCGTCGAACGTATCAATCGAACGTTACGTTTGGTGGCTCTCGAGGGAAGGAATAGCTCAACCCCAATCTTGACAGCAGTCTTGTTTTGCATATAATCCTTCTCATTACTTGTGATTTTTATCCGCCTACGCAGAAGACCACGCCTGCGTGCCGAAACTCTTACTTGCCAGATGCTTTGATGGGGCACTTCGGCGTGCAGGCACGAGCTCTGCCCGTGGATGAATGCGGGCTCCGCAGCCAAGCCATTCCTGTGCTCCTGGGCAATGCTACGGCGGATTCTGCTACCGGCGGATAACCCGCCGAAGCCTTGGGAGTTTTGCAGCGAAGCGTTTTAGCGCCCATGGGCGTAGGCGGGTATTTGATGGAGGGACCGCGGGCTTTGCCCGTGGGGCTCCATTATTTTTCGGATTTACCGGGTGTCGCTCGTGTACTGGAATTATCTTGCAGCGATCAGCGCTTTCATCTGGCTAGCAATCCTTCTTCTTCCCTGGCGTCCTTGGGGTACCCGTGAGTATATGGATTCTTCCGCGGCCGCTCCCGACGCTGATTTGAAGGACATTACTGTGCTCATCCCTGCACGGAATGAAGCCGAGGTCATCCGCACGACCTTGTCAAGCTTGAGGACCCAGGGACGTGATCTTTCGATCGTCATGGTGGATGACCGATCTACGGACGGGACCGTGGCGATCGCACAGACCTTCGGGATTCAGAATCTGCGTATCATAGCCGGTGAACCACCACCGACGGATTGGAGCGGCAAGCTCTGGGCACTTGAACAGGGATTGGGCCATGTGACCACCCCTTTGGTCCTCTTAATCGACGCCGATATTGAGCTACAGCCGGGCATCGTCCAGGAGCTCCGCCGGAAATTGAAAGAAGACCATCTCCATTTTGTATCCCTTATGGCCGAAATGCGCATGGTCAGCTTCTGGGAACGATTGCTCATGCCTGCCTTTGTCTACTTCTTCAAGATGCTTTATCCTTTTCGTTTGTCCAATTCCGGTTTCCGTGGGGTGGCCGCGGCTGCCGGAGGATGCATTTTGTTAGAAAGCCGGTTGATCGAAGAAATCGGCGGATTCAGGGCGATCTGTAATAAATTGATCGATGACTGTGCCTTGGCGAAGCGAGTCAAGTCACTCGGTTACATAACCTGGATTGGTTTGACCCATTCGGTTCGCAGCCTGAGGTCTTATGAGAATTTGGCGGGCATTTGGAACATGGTGGCACGCACGGCCTTTTGCCAGCTCCGTTACTCGGCGGTATTACTGGCGGGGACAACGGCGATCATGCTCACGGTATTCTGGTTGCCGGTCGTGGGATTATTCTTTCCTGCCCCAAGCGCGAAGATCATTTCCGCCTGTGCCTTAGCGGCATTGATCATGTGCTATCTGCCCACCCTGAAGTTCTATGGGCAGTCCAGAGGGTGGGCCCTGGCTCTGCCGCTGGTCGCAACTCTCTATCTTGCTATGACCTGGTCATCGGCGATACGGTTTTGGATTGGAGCAGGACCACACTGGAAAGGAAGATTCTATGCGAGGCACAGGAAGTTCTAGCCCCGACGGAGTTAGTTGATTAAAATTGCTGTATATCCATCAATATTCTCTCGCAATAATAAAACGAGCAATCTCCCTGAGCGGATCGGCTTCCGGACCTAGTCGCTTTAGGGCATCGACCGCCATCTCCACCAATTCCTTTGACCTTATTTTCGACTCCTCAACTCCCAAAACGGAAGGATACGTGGCTTTTCCCTTGACCAGGTCACTTCCTGTCTTTTTGCCCATTAGAGCAGCCTTTCCTTCCACATTCAGGATATCGTCCGCGACCTGGAAGGCCAACCCGAGGCTCTCCCCATAGCGGGTCAATGCCTTGAGGAGGGTTTCCTTTGCACCTCCCAATTTCGCTCCCACCCGAACCGAAGCTAAGATCATCGCGCCCGTTTTATGGGTATGAATGTATTGGACGGTAGGGAGATCCACTGCTTTTGCCTCTGATTCAATGTCCACCACCTGGCCGCCCACCATCCCTAAAACCCCCGCCGCCTGGGCGACCTCGTTGACCAGGTCGAGCACCAATGCTTCGTCACCCGAAGGGTGATCTTTTGCGGGCTGATTTGTCATCAGCCTGAAGGCCTCTGTGAGGAGGCCATCGCCTGCCAAGATCGCAACCGCTTCTCCGAATACTTTGTGACAGGTGGGTTTTCCCCGGCGATAGTCATCATTGTCGATGGCTGGGAGATCATCGTGAATGAGAGAGTAGGTGTGAATCATCTCGAGGGCGCACGCAAAGGGAAGGATCCTCTCTCCCTTTCCTCCCGCAGCCTCAAAGGAAGCGATGGATAGAATAGGACGAATCCGTTTCCCTCCTGCAAAGAGACTATGCTGCATCGCCTTGTGAAGATTCAATGTGAGTTCCTCTTTTTTCGGGAGATATCTCTCCAGAGCGGAATCCACCATCTCCTTCTTTTCCTGCAAGTATCGATTGATATCCATCAGGAATGATCCGTGGGAAGATTTCCCCTGGGTCTGGGTGGATGAATATTCAACTTCCCCGGCCGGCCGGAAGGCATAGGGCCTTCAACAAAGTCCATAATCGCCCTCCTCACCTTTTCAATATCCGCTTTGGTGTTGATGCAGGGTCCGTTGGGACGTTCGTTCAAGATCCCGATGACTGGAATCGGATAAGCATCTTGAATGCCGGTGGTCAGATCCAGTTCGCAGGCCACCGCCACTATGGCCTCAGGCCTGTTCTCCAAAACAATTCTCCTGGCCAATGTTCCGCCAGTGGCCACGGCGATCTTTAAATGGTATTGATCCGAGAGTTCGATCAAATCTTTAATTTCACATTTTCCACAGCCTCTGCAGTTTCTAATATTACCCGTGATCTTAATCTCGCAGTCAAAATTCTGAATGCAGTGAGGAAGGAGGATCAAAAGTTTATCGGGCCGGACCCGATGACTATTCGATCGGATGAGATGGTTGTTCAGTTCGATGAAAGATTGCCGGACTTTTTCTTTTGATATGCCGACGATCTTCCCCATCAGGATCATGAGTGGGAAAAGGACCTTGGCAACCAGGCCTCTCAGCTTATGAGACAGGAAAATATCCTTTCCTCGCAGGATGGTGAAGACCAGAAGGAGACCGCCGGAGATCATGAGGAAGACCAGTAAGGCAAGGGCGAAGCTGAAGATCAGGGGAAGGGAGGGATGAATATTTCTCAACCCCACCATCGGGACATACCAGAGGAGGAAAATGAGAAGGAGGAGAAGGATACAGGTAAAGACTAACAGTCCAATGAAGATTCTCTTTTGCGGCCTAATCTCCAATATCATCCTCCAACAAAAATTCTAATGTCAAAATTCGGAGTTCGAGGCAATTGCTTGGAAAACTCTCTTATTTTTAACATCCCTTCGACCAATTTTCAATTCTTACTTTCCAATGATCAGTTCTATTTTATACTAAATCTTAAGGCCTGTCATCACTCGAAATTTTCAAAAGAAATCTTCTCAAAGCCTTTTTCGCAAAAGACCTGGAGAAGAGGAGGGCTTGGTTATGATAATGCGGGCAAAACGGGGTGAAGGAAATTGGAGATTCACAGCGCGGGGGAGTTTATCAGGCGGGAGCAGGTTATTAATTATAACCTTCCAAAAGGATTGGCATTAAGGCTAGAATATCGTTTCTACCACATTTCCGACCCCTTCAGAAATGATAAAGGGTTGAATACCCATGCTGCTCTTTTGGGGATTTCTTTTTAGGCAGGATATCAAACTTATTCGGAATATTGGGGAATCTTTTCGGTTCAATTGACCGGGAGGGGATCGAACCCTGGAACGAAATTCATGCTTTCCCTTGGTCTCTATTTTGAGGCTGACGGATTCCGACTGGAAGTGGGCCGCTCCGAGGCCGTCGGGCCATCGGTCCGAGGGCCTCGGAGATAGACTCGGAGGGCCTTGAGGGGATGCCCGAAAGTATCGTTAACGGCCGTCGGCTCAAAACCACTATGGAGCATGCAGTTGGCACATTTGGGATTGCGACCATTGCCGTAATTCTCCCACATCGTCCCGTCCATAAGGGCCTTAAAACTCGGGGCATAGCCTTCCTTCGTCAGCAGATAACAAGGCCTCTGCCAGCCGAAGACATTTCGCGTAGGGTTCCCCCAGGGAGTGCATGCGTAGGCTTGGTTTCCGGCCAAAAAGTCGAGGAAGAGTGTCGACTGATTGAACCTCCATTTTCGACCTTTGCCGAGGGCGAGGATCTCGCGGAAGAGGTTGATGCTTCGCGTCCTCATCAAGAAGATGTCCTTTTGCGGCGCCTGTGCATAACGATAAGCCGGTGACACCATAATGCCTTCCACCCCCAAGCTCATGATGAAGTCAAAGAAATCTGAGACCTCCTGTGGGGCGATCCCCTCATAAAGGGTGCAGTTCACGGTAACCCGAAACCCTTTCGACTTCGCCAGCCGGACTCCCTCCACAGCTGAATCGTATACCCCTTGACGGCAAGCCAAGGTATCATGCCTCTCTCGATAACCGTCGAGATGGATGGAGATCGTGAGGTAGGGGGAGGGAGTATAATCTTTGATACGTGCTTTGAGTAATAGCCCATTGGTGCAAAGGTAGACAAACTTCTTTCTTCTCATGAGGCTTGAGACGATCTGAGGCATCTCCTCGTGGATCAGCGGCTCTCCTCCAGAAATCGCCACGAGCGGCGCTCCGCATTCATCGGACGCAGAAACGCACTCATGCACACTCAGACGGCGATTGAGAACCTCTTCGGGATAATCGATCTTGCCGCAGCCAGCGCACTCCAGGTTGCAGCGAAACAAGGGCTCCAACATCAAGACCAGGGGATAGCGCCGCCTTCGATGAAGCTTCTGGCTGGCCAAATAGCGCGCAATGCGATATTGCTGAATGAGAGGTACACTCATCGTCGTTTCCCACTATCCCGTTTGAGGAAATAAGGATTCCGGTAAACGAAAAATCATTTTTTCAGGCTCACCCTTCATTTCGTTGACCCTGCTCACGCCGTAGGCATGCAATCTTTTTAGGACTTTTTGGACCATGGCCTCGGGTGCAGAGGTTCCAGCAGTCATGCCTACCCTGGTCTTTTCCGAGAACCATCCAGGGTGGAGATCATCTATATCCTCTATCAAATAAGCAGGCAAGCCATTCTGTTCACCTACCTCCCGCAGACGGTTCGAGTTGGAACTGTTACGGGCCCCCACCACTAATAATAAATCGATGTCTTTTGCCAGTTGACGAACCGCGTTCTGTCGGCTTTGTGTCGCATAACAGATATCGGTTAACTCAGGACCCCGAATATTCTCCCACCGCCTTTTTAAGGCGTTGATCACTTCACGGGTATCGTCAAGGCTGAGCGTTGTCTGAGTGACATAGGCTAAACGATTTGGATTTTTGACGTTTAGCCTTTCCACTTC
>Ga0153916_10001172_pt1 | contig 18570 bp, 18 predicted proteins | sample Opewatmetagenome_FD_109642 | JGI IMG/M metagenome (GOLD analysis project Ga0153916, IMG submission 109642) | Freshwater wetland microbial communities from Ohio, USA - Open water 3 Core 3 Depth 4 metaG | ecosystem: Environmental > Aquatic > Freshwater > Wetlands | place: USA: Ohio, Lake Erie... | reverse complement strand
TCTCGCCTCAGTAAGGGAGTGAGCAAGCGTGTCATACGGTTCCGTGCACGACGTCGTGATCCGTGGGGGGGCGGTCTTTGACGGTAGCGGTGCGCCGCCAATCGAGGCTGACGTCGCCATCGACGGCCACGTGATTGCGGCGGTGGGTCGGCTTCCTGATGAGCGGGGAAGGATCGAGGTCGACGTGCGCGGGCGGGCCGTCGCACCCGGCTTCATCAATATCTTGAGCTGGGCCAATGAGTCCCTTCTTGAAGACGGGCGATCCCAGAGCAACATTCGGCAGGGCGTGACGCTTGAGGTGTTCGGCGAAGGACACTCGATGGGTCCGCTGACGCCGACCATGCGCGAGAAGATGCTCGCGGAGCAGGGTGATATCCGGTACGACATCGATTGGACCACCCTCGGTCAGTACCTCGACGTGCTGGAACGACGTGGCATTTCGACCAACGTAGCGTCCTTCGTCGGAGCAACGACCACCCGCATCCACGAGTTGTGGTACGAAGACCGACCCCCGACCGATGACGAGCTCCACAGAATGCGAGGGCTCGTCCAAGCCGCGATGGCGGAAGGGGCGTTGGGCGTCGGCTCGTCCCTCATCTATGCGCCGGCGTGCTTTGCCTCAACGGCGGAGCTCGTGGAATTGTCGAAGGAAGCCGCCGTAGCCGGCGGGATGTACATCAGCCACATCCGGAATGAGGGGTCCCACATGGAGGACGCCCTCAATGAGCTCCTTGACATTTCGCGAAGGTCCGGAGCGAGAGCGGAGATCTATCACCTCAAGTCAGCGGGCCGGCCGAACTGGGGTAGCTTCGAGTCAGCACTGAGCCAGATCGAGGTCGCACGGGCCTCAGGGCTTCACATCAGCGCCGACATGTATCCGTACGCCGCGGGGTCGAGCGGCATAGATGCGGCGATGCCGCGGTGGGTCCAGGAAGGCGGGCTCAAGACGTGGATCGAGCGCCTGCGGGACGCTGACACCAGGAGCCGGGTCGCCGTCGAGATGCGAACGGAAAGCGAGGACTGGGAGAACCTTCTGTTGGCGTCCGGCGGTGCGCAACATGTGACTCTCGTCGGCTTCCGCTCAGACGCCCTGAAGCCGCTTACCGGTCGCACACTCGCCGAGGTCGCCTCGATGCGGGGCATGACGCCCGAGGAAACGGCAATGGATCTTGTGATCGAGGATGAGAGCAATGTCCAGTGTGTCTATTTCAACCAATCTGAGGACATCGTGCGGAGGGTTGCGGCACTGCCCTGGGTGTCGCTGGGATCGGACGAAGCCTCGGTTGCGCCAGAAGGCCTGTTCCTTAAGTCCCAACCGCATCCGCGCGCTTACGGCACGTTCGCCCGGTTCCTCGGGAAATATGTCCGGGACGAGCAGCTCCTCCCCCTCGAGGACGCAATCCGCCGTCTAACATCGCTGCCGGCCGAGACGCTGCGGCTTGATCGCCGAGGTCGGCTGGCACCAGGGTCGTTCGCGGACGTCGTGGTCTTTGATCCGACGTCGGTCCAGGACCATGCGTCGTACGACTCTCCGCATCGGTACGCAACGGGCGTCGACCACGTCTTCGTCAACGGGGCACACACCGTCGCAGACGGCGAGCACACAGGAGCACGGGCAGGAACTGTCGTGCGCGGCCCTGGATGCCGAACGCGCAGTCTCCGGCATCGGCCGCCTGGTCGTGCGTGACACGCCTCAGTCGGAGGCTGGACCAGAATGGACCATTCAGGTGACCTCTTGCCCCGCGACCTGGATCCAGCGCGTCTCGACGCCCGGATCGCGTACCACGCCGAGGGCGCGTTCCGGCTGCTCGAGCGGTTGGTCGGCGCACCGAGCGTCGTCGGCGCCGAACGCGGCGCTCAAGACGTTTTGGCGGACGAGCTTCCCGAGCTTGGCTTCGAACTGCATCGGCTCCCGGTGCCCGATGACATCGCCGACTTCCCCGGCGCGGGCATACCACTGCTGCCGTGCGCGGGGCGCTCGAACCTCGTCGCTCGCCGGCCAGGCGATCCAGGGCGACCCTCGCTGCTCCTCAATGGCCACATCGACGTCGTGCCCGCGGAAGCCCCCGAGCTCTGGACCTCACGCCCGTTCCAGCCCGCCCGACACGACGGGTGGCTCTATGGGCGTGGAGCGGGCGACATGAAGGGCGGCTTTGCGATGGGAACGCTCGCCGTGCGGGCTCTGCTCGACGTCGACTCCGCTGCCGTGCCGGGGCCGCAGTCGTTCATCGCCGCGATCGAAGAAGAGTGCACCGGCAACGGGACACTCGCGGCAGCCCATGCGGGCGTACTAGTCGACGCGGTCGTCCTGTTGGAGCCCACTGGGCTGGAGTTGCTTCGCGGCGGGGTCGGGGTCCTCTGGGTCGAGGTAATCGTGGCCGGACGGGCGGCCCACGCGGAAGAGGCATCGGCCGCGGTCAATGCGATCGAGGCGGCGCTCTCGCTCATCACCGCGCTTCGTGAGTACGAGCGCGACCTCAATGCCGCCGAATCGGACGATCAGATCGAGGCCGGCCGCCAGTTCGTGCTGAACGTGGGCCGAATCGAGGGCGGTGACTGGGCGTCGAGTGTGCCTGCGCAGGCCCGCTTCGAGATTCGGCTGGGCTTTCCTCGATGGTGGACTGCGACGGAGGCCGAGGCCCGTGTCCGCGAGCGGATCGCCGCAGTCGCGGCCCGCGATCCCTGGCTCGCCGACCATCCGCCGCAAGTGCGGGCCTCTGGGTTCCGGGCCGAGGGTTACGACATGCCCGCCGATGCCCCGCTCGTACGGCGGTTGGCCGACGCCCACCGCGCAGCCCACGGCACCCCGCCGCGGTCGACCGTCCGCCCAACGACGACGGACGCGCGAACGTACCTGAACCGTTTCGGCATCCCGGCCATCTGCTACGGGCCGCGAACCCGGGCGATCCACGGCATCGACGAGGTCGTCGAGCTCGAAAGCATTGTCGCTGGCGCCCGAACACTCGCCCGCTTCATCGCCGGCTGGTGGGAGAGACGGGCCACGGCGGAATGAGAGGCGGCCCGTTCCCGGCGGAAGGCGATCGACGACCGCGGCCAGGGACGAACAGAGTTCTCCGAACAAGAACCTAGCCTTGGCATCTTCGTCGGGCCTCGACTCCAGAGCCCGGGAGCAGCTCGTGGACCGGCTGGACTCCGCGCTCGGTGAGTTCCGCGCAGGCAAGCGTCGGCCGGCCGAGCGCGATCTCGCGGCGATCGTTGGTGTCACTCGGACAACCGACCGCGAAGCCAACTCGCGAACGGGGGCACGGGCCCCGACTCAAGATCCAGATGAGGGAAATCGTTGCGCGCCGTCGCGACTGGCCCAGCTGAGGAGAAACCCGACGCTGACCGCCCTGCGGTTGGATGCGAGTTAGGCGCTTGCCTCGACGAGTTGACGTGAGTAGGGGTGCTGTGGCTGCGTGTAGAACACAGACGAATCGGAAACCTCGACAAGCTGCCCTAGACGGAGCACGGCGATCCGACGCGCGACATAGCGGACAACCGCGAGGTCATGGGAAATGAACAACGCCGAGAAGCCTCGCTCCGCCTGAAGGCGCCGGATTAGGTTGAGGATTTGGGCCTGCACCGAGACGTCGAGCGCGCTAACGACTTCATCGAAGACGATGAACGCGGGATGCGTAATCAGAGCACGGGCGATCGCAACTCGCTGGCGCTGGCCGCCCGATAACTCGTGCGGATATCGGTCCGCGAAGCGGCTGTCCAGTCCGACATCCTCGAGCATCTCGCGAGCTCGGAGGGCGCGGTCTCTCCGATTCCCGATTCCGACGATCGCCAGCGGCTCCGAGATCGACGATCCGACACGCAGGTACGGATTGAGCGACCAGTCAGGATGCTGCAGAACCACCTGCATGCGTCCCTTGGTCGCCCGTCGCCGTGAGTCGATGGGCACGCCCTCGAACACCATCCTTCCGCTCGTCGGCTTGACTAGTCCGAGGGCGACTTTCGCCAAGGTGGTCTTCCCCGAGCCGGACTCGCCGACGAGGCCCACGGTCTCCCCGGGTTCGATGGACAAGGATACGCCGTCCAGCGCCTCCACCCGCTGCCGGTTCCTCATCCCTCCGCGCAGGTAGGTGACGCGTACGTCGTCGAGAAGGACTGTCGGCTCAGGCATCGGCTGACGTCTCCTGCGTCACAAGCTTGCCAGAGAGCGTCTCATCAGCACGATGGCACAGGACAAGCCGGTCGTCGATGATCTCGCGGATCGGCCTCTCCGAACGGCAGCGTGATATGGCCCAGCTGCAGCGGGCGGCGTATGCGCATCCCGCAGCCGGTCCATGGAGGACTGGCGGCATACCCGCGATCGGGACGACATGGCCGCCCACTCCCTCGCGGCCGACGGCCGAGGCAAGAAGCGCTCGGGTGTACGGGTGAACCGGATTCTGGAACAGGTGCGCTGTGGGGCCGTCCTCGACGACGCGTCCGCCGTACATCACCGCCACTCGGCTGCAATATCGCGCCACTGAGTGGAGGTCGTGGGTCAAGAAGAGCACGCCCGATCCGACATCTCGGGCGAGGCCGAACAACAAGTCGAGCACCTGGCGACGAATCGTCGCGTCGATCGAGGCGGTGGGCTCGTCGGCAACGATAAGCCGTGGGCGACCGGTCAGGGCGATGGCAATAGCCACCCGTTGCGCCATCCCGCCGGATAGCTCATGCGGAAAGCTCGCCGCGACCCGTTCCGCATCCGGAAGCCCGACCCGCTCGAGATGCGTAGTCGGCGGCTGGGCGTCTCCAGCATCTCTAGCCGCGAGTGCGACCTGACGCCCGATTCGCATCGTCGGATCGAGCGAACCGATCGGATTCTGGAAGATGAACGCGAGCATCTCTCGCCGCAGGCGCCGCACCGACTCGACCGGGAGCTCGAAGATCGCCTGCCCATCGAGCAGCACCTCGCCGGCGCGCCGGTGCGCATTTGGTGGGAGCAGCCGGCCAACGGTAAGTCCAACCGTGCTCTTGCCGGAACCGCTCTCGCCGACCAGCCCAACGAACTCGCCCCGGCTGACGGAGAGGGTAGCTTCGTCGAGAGCCCGTTGCGGCCCGCGGTCAGTGTCGTATTCGACCACCATGTTGGCCATACTCAACAGGTCGTTCACGTCAGCGATTGACTCTGCTTCGGTTGGAAGGCGTCTCTCACCCCGTCGCCGACGAGATTCACCGACAGGATGGCAAGGGCAAGGATCAGCCCCGGGCCAAGCACCAGCCAGGGAGCGACGGTCATGTAGGCCTTCCCCTGGGACAGCAGGGAGCCGAGCGACGATTCAGGAGGCTGCACGCCCAGTCCCAGAAAGCTGATGCCTCCTTCGATGAGCATCCCAACGGACAGCGCATAGGTGGCCTGCACCACCATCGCGCCCGCGATGTTCGGAAGCAGGTGGACGAGCAGGATCCGCGGCATCGAGGCACCGCCGACTCGCGCGGTCACGACGAAGTCCCGGTTGGCCACACGAAGCGTGGAGGCGCGGGCGACTCGGATCATCAACGGGAGAGTAATGAGGATGATCGCCAGGACCGCCGAGGTCGACCCTGGTCCCACCATCGCCGAGACGATGAGGGCCATCAACATGCCCGGGAATGAGAAGAGGACGTCGGCGAAGCGGACGACGATTTCATCGATCACCGAGCCGAGGTATGCAGCCAGCGTGCCAATGCAGGTGCCGATCACGGCAGTGATGAGTACAGCGACAGAGGCGAAGATCAACGTGGCCCGGATCCCTTCAACGACGCGCGGAACCAAGGATCGACCCAGAGTGTCCGTCCCAATCGGGTACTCGAGCCCTGGCGGCGCGAGCCGCGGCCCGCCGATGGCGGTAGGATCGCCGCCGAGGTGGAGGATTGGTCCAATGACTCCGACGGTCGCCAAAGCGATGATTGTCAGCATGGCGAGTCGCGACAACGGATCCGCCGCGAAGGGCAGCCCGCGCCTGAGCACGTTGGGCAGCGCGGTCACCGCGTCTCCGTTTGTGTGACGGCGATCCGAGGGTCGATCCACGCGTACGAGACGTCGGCGAGCATGTTGATTACCACGAAGATGCTCGCCGCGATGAGAGCCCCCGCCTGCACGACGGCGTAGTCTCGGTGTTGCACCGCCGACAGGACATAGTTCCCGAACCCAGGGATCCCGAACAGCTGCTCGACGATGACGGAGCCGCCCAATAGGTACCCCACGGTCGTCGCAACGACTGTCAGCACGGGAATGGCCGAGTTTCGAACGACGTGCCGGAGGATGATCGTCCTCGGTCGCTGGCCGCGCGCAACGGCTGCCAGCACGTATGGCTCGGTCAGCGCGGACAGGACCGCGTCGCGCGTGGTCCGGATGACGAGGGCGGCACCGAAGCCGCTGATTGTCAGGGCTGGAAGGATCGTCGCTCGTAGGTTGGCGATCGGGTCTTGGAAAAACGGAACGAAACCGCCAACCGTCGGACCGAGAACGTTCGTTGAGAAGACGACGACGAGAACGCTGCCGAGGACGAAATCCGGCATGCTGAGCCCGGTGGCGCCCAGTAGTCGGCCGAGGCCGGCGCCGAGCCTCCGGGTCGACCCGAAGGCCGCCGCCGCTCCCGCCGGGAGGCCGATCAAGAGAGAGAGCGCCGTCGCCATCAGCGTGAGTTGGATGGTCACCGGAGCCCGCCGAATGAATTCATCGCGGACCGGCTCCTTTGTACCCATGGAGACGCCCAGATCCCCGGAGAGTGTCGCACCCAACCAGCGAACGTACTGTTCCGGCAACGGTCGATCGAGACCGAACTGAGCTGCGATCGCGGCGCGCCTCTCGGGTAGTCCCTGGGGCCCGAGGAGGAGTTCATCGTAGCGCCCCGGGACCACGTGCATGGCGGCAAAGACGAGGATGGAGACTCCCAAGAGGGTGATCACGGCCGAGCCCAGTCGCAAAGCGAGCCAGCGAACGTGAGGAAGACGACCGGTCATTGGACATGGCTCCAGGCGACGGTCCGAGGCGGCGATCCAGAACGCTGGCCCCTCACGGTCAACGGATCACAAGCCATCGGTCCTCGATACGATCGAAGGGGAAGCCCGTGCCCCATGAGTGTCGGGGCACGGGCGCTCCAGTTCATCCGCGCCTCACCGGGGAGACACGGGGGCTCGCGTCACTGAACGGCGAAGTCGCCGAAGTTCCTGAGATAGTCATTGATGGGTTCGAACCCTTGGATCACGGGGGCAATTCGGTCCTTCCGGTAGGCGACGAAGGTGGTCCTGGTCGCCAGTGGAATGTCAAATGCCTCGTTCGCGATCTCTTTGCACATGTCTTGGAATATCGCCGCTCGATCCGGACCCGGGGCCATCCCGCGTGTCTGGACGAGCTGGGCATCGAGGCTCGGTGTCGCAGGCAGGAGCGCGGACTTCCAGGGCGTCCCTCCAAGCGTCGAGCTCCCGACGGCGAACCAGTTGTCGGTGAGGGCCGTGTTGAATGAAATCACGGCGTCGGCATTGCCCTTGACGAAGTTATCGTCCACCCACACACCCACGTCGACCTGCTTGATGTCGAGCGTGACCCCGACGGCTGACCACTGCTGCTGAATCACTTGGTTCATCGAGGCCATTACCGGGTAGATCGAGGTAGTGTCCATTGTGAGCGTCAACGGGAGCGCGCCGGCAGTCTGCAAGATGGACTTGGCCTGGTCAGGGTTCTCCGGATTCAACTGACTGGTGTCGCACGCATCGGCAAGCTTTGAGAGCGTCGGGGCTCCGACGAGCGGCTCACCCAGACCGCCCGCTGCAAGCGAGACGATTTGCTGTCGGTTGAGCGCCATTGCCAGTGCCTGACGCACCCGCGCATCCTTGAGCTTCGGCTCGAGCGGAGACACGCCGTTGAACTGCAGGTAGTACCAGTTCGTCGTCTGTTGCGGCACCACCACGACGTTCGGGTCCCCTGCGAATAGGCTCTGCGTGTCAGGATCCTCGAACAACGAGATGTCTGCGGTACCGCCTTTCAGGGCTGCAACGCGGGCAGAGGGGTCCGTGAGGATCTGAACCTTGACTTCGTCGGCGTACGGTCGGCCCTCGCGCCAGTAGTAGGGATTCCGGGCAAGCGTCCAGGATTCGTCCTGCTTGTGGTCCTTCACGATGAATGGACCGGTGCCAAGCATGTCCTTTGTGGGATCGTAGGTGCCGGCGGCGAGCTCCACGCTGGGGAGAATCGAAGCGTAGCTCTGAGCTAGTGCCGTGAGCAGAACCCCGGACGGCCGCTTGAGATCGATGCGGATCGTCGAGGGATCCACCTTCACGACCTTGTCGATGTCCGAGTACAGATCCGTGCCCTGCTTGGGATCGGTCGCCCGGGTAAGCGACGCCGCGACGTCGTCAGCCGTCATCTCGCGACCGTTCGAGAATTTGACCCCCTGACGGATATGGAAGACGTACGAGGTGTCCGTCGGCTGCTCCCACGACGTGGCAAGCAGCGGCGCGAAGGATCCGTCGTCTGCGATCGTGATGAGCGTCTCATATACTCGGCGGATCAACTCCCAGTTCAACTCAATCTGGGCGTAGGTCGGATCAAGGGAGGTCGCCTCGCCCGCCACTGCCCAGACAATCGTGCCGCCAGCCTTCGGGCTAGCGGACGGCTCGGAACTCGCGGACGGCTCGGCAGTTGCTTCGCTCGTCGGCCCAGATGAGGCGCCCGGTGCCGGAGGGCCACTCGGCGTCGCGCTCCCACACGCGGACACGACGAGCAAGGCCGCGAGCGGCACACCGAGGGCTCGCCGAAGGGGCCGCCGCGCGGAGTGGGTGCCGCGACTGGACGCGCCAGTATCGTCCACCAGTTGCGCTCTGATCCACGCCTTGGTGCTCCGCCTCCACCGAGACAGCTCCTCCAGACGTCCCGAAATCGGCCGATACTCTGCTCGAAGGGACTCATGACGTAGGCCGACTCGCGCTGCCAATACAAGCTGGCCGCGCTGGCATGCTAGCAGCGCCCTGTAGCATAGTCAATCCCGAACGTGGTACTGTCTTCAGGATCAGCGAAGTTCTGGAGGGACTGGGGGTGTCGTCAAGCTCATCACGCACGGGCAGTGCCATTCTGTCCGCGTCAAAGACAGTCGCCGAGGCCGGTCCTATGGAACCGCACGTAGCCGGACGCCGACCTCACGACACTCGTGGACACCTGACGTCCGGCGATGGGCGCGAGGAGTCGCTCGGGATGCGCGCCTACCGGGAGCTGCGGCACCGGCTGATTACGCTCGCCCTTCGTCCCGGTGACAGATTCACGGAGTCTCAGCTTGTTGAGGGGATGGGGATCGGCCACACCCCTGTGCGAGAGGCGCTCGCGCTCCTTGTTCGAGACGGTCTGGTCACAAGCCGGCCACGAGTCGGCTACGTAGTTACTCCGATCACGGTCCAGAGCGTTGCAGATCTCTTCGAGCTCCGGCTCATCGTAGAACCGGCTGCGGTGCGGCTCGCTGCCGGCAAGCTTGAGGCAGCTCAGCTGGAGCGCCTCGAGTCCCTGTCCAGGGGTGCATACCGCCACGACGATCCCGAGAGCATCGAGGATTTCCTCGACGCAAATCACGAGTTTCATGTCGGTGTCGCGGAAGCATCCGGGAACCGGCGGCTCGCATCTGTCGTCGCGACCGTCCTTGAGGAAAGCCGAAGGATCACGCACGTTCGCCTCCGGCTGGAGCCGAGGAGTGAGCGCTTCGTCCACGAGCATGAGGAGCTGCTCCGGGCGCTACGGAGCGGCAACGGCGAGGAGGCGAGTCAGATCGCCTACGAGCAGGCTGCCGCCGCCCGTGACGAATGCCTCGCGACCCTCGTCTCGACCAGCCGTCTCATGGAGCTGCCCCTCACCCTCGAGCCCCAGTGACTCCAGGCAGTTTTCGCAGGCGACGGGTCTAGCGTGAATTGGGCGCAGCCGGACTCGGGCGACCGACGTGCCGCCGTCGCGCTCGCTCAGTCTGCTCGTCGGCCTTCACGCATGATCGACGCAACCACGAAGGCCGCGTTCGCCGGACGTTCGGCGAGCCGGCGCATGAAATACGGAAACCAATCTGGGCCGAAGGGTACGTAGATTCGGACCGAGTAGCCCGACCGGATCAACTCGTCTTGAAGGTCTCGGCGAATGCCATACAGCATCTGGAACTCGAAGGAATCTCGACGGATCTCGTTCGCTTCCGCGAACGCAATGACTTGGTCGATGATGTTGCGATCGTGTGTCGCGAAGGCGGAGTATTCCGCGTGCGTGAGTAACTGCTTCGCCAGAGCGATGTAGTTCGAGTCGACCTCTGACTTCCAGTCGAATGCAATATCGGAGCCCTCGTCGTAGGCGCCCTTGCACAGGCGAACGGGAATGTTCGACGCGATGAGTCGATCGACGTCCGCACCGGAGCGCCGCAGGTAGGCTTGGATCACAACACCCACAGATAGCCGGCAGGCGCTCAACTGCGACCCTAGCTCCAGCGCTGGTCGGAGGCGCGTGTGGTCTTCCATGTCGATCCGAACGAATCCGCCGAGCCGGGTCGCCTCGCGGACAACTAGTTCGGCGTTGCTACTACAGAGCACGAGATCGACGTCGAGCCCGAGCTGCGTGAGTTTGAGGCTGACGTTTGGCTCAAAGTCTGCCTCCTTCAAGGCCCCAAGAAGCCGTAGATACGCGTCTGCCGCCGACCGGGCTGTCGCGGAATCCGCAATTGCCTCGCCGAGCACATCGACCGTCGTGCGGAAGCCCGAGGCTCGAAGGTCGGCGACCACTCGAAGCGCGTCATCCAGCGTTCGGCCTGCCACGAATCTGTTCACCAGCCCACGGCTTACGGGTAGTGCCGTGGCTACGCGGCCGATCGTCGATCGGCGCGAGGCCCAGAGAAGCGCTGAACGGAACGCCGTGTCCGCGAAGGATCTGGTCACACCCGACGGAGCTTAGTGCTCACAGGAACCTCAAAAGTACCTGGTGGCATATCACATGTTAGAACTGAGATAGTACACTGGGCGAAGCGGGCCCGCAATCCCTCGCGATGCGGCAGGGGTCGTGGCCGGACTCCCGACATCAGCGGCGCCGGGTGACTCCTAGCCCAGGCCGGTCCGATAGCCGCCAGGCGTGATCCGGACCGAGCTCCAGGCCGTCGAACGGGTCGGCGGCGAGGAGCAGGTTCCCGTCCAGGTCCACCCAGTCGGCGAGGGACGCGACCGCCGCTGGCGCGGCGATGACCACCGACGTCTCCTCCATGCAGCCGAGGAAGGTCCGGAATCCCGAGCTCGCGGGCGCGGCCCAGCATCCGGGCGGCCGGACCGGGCCCACCGCACTTGGCGAGCTCGACGTTCACCCCGGCCACCACGCCGACGAGCCCATCGAGATCCTCGTCGGTGACGCACGACTCGTCGGCGACGATCGGCAGCGTCGAGCGCTGCTGGAGATCGGCCAGCCAGTCGAGGCGGCGCGCCGGAAAGGGCTGCTCGATGAGCTCGACCCCGAGGGCGACAAGCCCGGGCAGGAGCTCTACGGCGACCTCGGGCGTCCAGCCCGTGTTGGCGTCGACACGGATCGGCCCCTCGTACACCTCGCGGACCGGGCGGAGCGTGGCGAGGTCGGCCGGACCGCCCATCTTGATCTTCAGGGCCGGAAAGGCCCCGGCCCGCCGGGCCCGCTCCGCAACGACCGCCGGCTCGTCCAGCCCGAGCGTGAAGTCCGTCGGCGGGATCCGCCGCGACAGCCCGAGGAGCTCCCACGCCGGCCGAGCGGTGGCCTTCCCGACCAGGTCGAGGAGCGCGGAGTCCAGCGCGCACTTCGCCGCGCTGTTCCACCGGATGGCGTCGGCCATGACGTCGCCGGCGACGACGAGGCCGGCAGCCGATGGGTCCGGCTCCGCCACCGCCTCGAGCAGGAGAGGCAGAACGGCCGCCATCGTCGCCGGTGTCTCGCCGTAGAACGAGTCCGGATACCCCTCACCGTATCCGACGAGGCCGGGGAACCGGTCGTCACTGAGCCCCACGATCACGGTCGTGACGGCGTGCCCGCCGCCATGCTCGGTCCGGGCGATCCGGAACGGATCCCGGAGGGCGAGGCGGAGGACCTCGTGGCGGATGCGAAGGCTCACGCCCTGCCCCGCGCGTCGTTATCCCGAACCCACGGCAGCGCCTCCAGCGCGGCGTGGATCTCGCGCCACAGGCGGTCCGCCCCGAAGCGGACCGGGTCGGCCGACGGGAGGCCTGTCTCGGCCTCGATCTGCTCCACGATCCGGCGCGCCTCGGCGTCGTCGGGGTAGAGCGACGTGTTGGCGGCGATGGCCACGACTTTCGACGCTGCGACGAGCCCGGCAACCGACTCGTGGAGTCGGATGAAGTCGGGCAGCCGGGGGATCGGGAAGGACGCCTCCGGGAGATGGTCGAAGTCGTGCTCGGCGAGCCCGGGCTTGTGGACCATGACCATGGCGTGGGGCGTCGCGCCGTGGATGAGCCCGAGCGTCACCGACGAATAGGCCGGGTGATCGAGCGAGCCCTGGCCCTCGACGATCAGCCAGTCACCTCGCGCCTCGCCCTCCTCCACCAGCCGCTCGACGGTCCCCTGGACGAAGTCGCTGATGACCCGGTCGACGGCCACGCCCCAGCCGTCGATCATCATCCCGGTCTGGCCGGTCGGAACAAAGACGGCGGCGTCGCCCGCCGCGAGGGCCGATCTCCGGAGCTCGAGGGCGACCGACATCTTGCCGATTGCGCAGTCCGTGCCGACCGTCAGGATCGCCCGCGAGCCCGGCTTGTGCGGCCGACCGACCGCCGTCTCGTTGCGTTCGGGCGGCCGCCGGTAGTCGACGATCTCGACACCGGCCGCCCGCGCCGCGGCGGCGAACTCCGGGTCATCCCCGAGGAGCGTGTGGAGGCCCGAGTGGATGCTCAACCCGGCCCGGATGGCCTCGAGGATCGTCCCGCGCCAGCTCTCCGGCAGCTTGCCACCGGTCGGCGCGATCCCGATGAGGAGGGTGTCCGGCCGGCCGGGCAGGGCGAGCGCCTCGCCGATCGACGCGACGGCGGGGATGTCCTGACCGGACATCCACTCGGCGACGTTCCGGCCGGCGATCGCGGAGTCGAGGAGGGCGACGACATCGTCCGTCCCGTACCGGATCACGCCCATCGCCGTCTTCGCGTTGTGGACGTGCCACTGGCCCTCGGTGAGGATGACCAGGCGGCGCGGCGCAACTCGCCCCAATGGTCCCGAACCTCCATTCGCCTCGGCTGGCTCGATGCCCGACAATCACCTGACCGCGTACTAGCATATCAGCAGCCGTGTCTGGTACATTACCGACGGTCCGAGGCGCGGCGGTGGAGTGCTCAAACCGCCCAATCGCAAGTCCCGGCGTAGGCATCCGTCTCCCCGCGATCTCCTCCCGGGGAGACGGATCGGCTCCGGCGAGTCTCTACGGCCACATCGAGGCAAGCGCGGACCCTCGCTGGTGGCGACTCCTCTCGTACATGACGGGTGACGGCCCACGGCTCATCGTCAACGAGGGCGGATCGTGGAGCACCAACCTTCTGTACGACGTGATGTTCAAGGCGGAGACGCCGGACGCGAGGGCCGTCTATGCAGCAATGCTGAGCAGCGTCACCGCTCTGATGACGACGTCGAAGGCCGTGCATACGGTGGCGGCGTCCTGAAGCTTGAGACTCGCGAAAGCGAGCGACTTCTCGTTCCAGTCATGTCTCAGGATGCAGAAGCGGCGCTGGTGCGACTGCCACGACTATCCGCTAGACATCAGCGGCACGAGACACTGGCGAGCGGGCTCGTAGCAGCCGTCGAACATCAGACCGGTCGCCAGGTAGGGGCAGCGAACGTCCCCGCGTGGGAACCGACGGCGACCGTCGTATCGAGACGACGTTACTGACGGCCTCCGCGCCCCAGACTGTGGGCCGCGCGGCGTAAGCTCGACTCATCATTGCTCGATGAGGGGCGCCATGATCAAGCTCGATTACGCCGGCTGGCTCGAGTGGTCGCCCGCGTCCTCATCATCCTCGCCGTGGCCGCGGCGGCAGGTGCGGTGGCCGTCTTCCTGACGAGCCAGGGTGGGTCCCATCAGCTGCATTGCTCCACCTTCCACAGCTCGGCCCGAGCCAATTCCTCGCTGGCTGATCGCCGCCGGAGCCCCGGCCTGCCCGATGGCCAGGTGCTCGTGACGGGCGGCTGGGACGTCAACCACGCGGTCGCCGCCGCCGAGTTGTACGACCCGGGCACGAGGTCCTGGAGCGCCACCGGGAGCATGGCCACGCCCCGGGCGTTCCACACGGCGACGTTGCTGCCCGACGGCAGCGTGCTCGTGGCGGGCGGCGACGGCCCGCTGGCCTCCGCCGAGCTGTATGACCCGAGCGGCCGGACCTGGACCGCCACCGCGAGAATGGGTACCCCACGCGCCTACCACACGGCGACGCTATTGCCCGACGGCGAGGTCCTCGTGGCGGGCGGCATGGGAGCGGCTTCAACCGAGCGGTACGACCCGGGCAGCCCCTGAGAAGCGGTCACAGCCCCGGTCTGTTCAGCGGTCCGTATACCCCTTTACCCCGTTCGGCGTTCGATGCGGGTCGGATCGACTCCGACACCTCCGGGGGTCGCCACGATGTTGCCATCGTGCTGGGGATCTAGTCGGTCGCACGACCAAGAATGGCGATGCAGCTGATCTCGACGACCGCCTCCGGTGGCCACAGCTCGGTCACGCCCACGGCCGTCCAAGCCGGGTAGGGGACGTCAAGAAAGTCCGCGGCGACCCTGAGGAGCATGGCGATTCATGACGTTCTGCTCTTCTACTCGAAGGGGTCCACATTCACCTGGAATCGTCAGAACGTCGCGTTCAACGCCGATTTCGCTGATCTGCCACCCCACCTCAGCAAGAACTACACCTACGTCGAGCCCGGGACAGGCCGTCGCTATCGACTCAGCGACCTGACTGCCAACAAGCCGGGCGGAGACACCGACTACGAATGGCGTGGCGTCCGGCCGTACAAGGGTCGCCATTGGGCGTTCTCGAAAGCCAACATGGAGGCGTTCGAGGCCGAGGGGCGGATCGTCTACCGCCGAACCGGGATGCCAACGTTCAAGCGCTATCTCGACGAGACGCCAGGCGTCCCGCTCCAGGATGTCTGGACGGACATCCGCCTCGGGTCGGCCTCACCCGAGCGGCTCGGGTGGGATACGCAGAAGCCGCTCGCACTGCTCGAACGCATCGTGACTGCGTCGTCGAATCCTGGCGATGTGATCCTTGACCCATTCTGCGGCTGCGGGACTGCTGTTGTGGCAGCCCAGAAACTTGAACGGCAGTGGGTCGGAATCGACATCACCTACCTCTCCATCGCGGTCATGCGCGCTCGGATGAAGGACTCGTTCGGCCTGGATGACGTCGAGGTCATCGGTCAGCCAACGGAGGTGGAAGGGGCCCGCGCACTCGCTCAGTCGCCTGAAGGCCGTTACCAGTTCCAGTGGTGGGCCCTCGCGCTAGTCGATGCTCAGCCCGTCGGCGGAACGCAGAAGAAGGGCGCCGACCAGGGCATCGACGGAACAATCACCTTCACCGACAAGAACAACGAGTTGGAGCGGGTACTCGTATCGGTCAAGTCCGGCCACGTCACTTCGTCGATGATCCGGGATCTGAAGGGGACGCTCGAGCGAGAGAAGGCTGCGATCGGCATCTTCCTGACCTTGGAGGAGGCAACGGAGCCGATGCGCGTCGAGGCCGCGACAGCGGGCGCATACCACTCAGAATTGTGGAACCGCGACTACCAGCGGATCCAGATCCTGAGCATCCGAGAATTGCTGGAGGGGGCCAAGAAGCCAAGCCTCCCACCGTTCGTGTTGCCGACCTATCAGCAGGCCGAGCGGGTCAAGAAGGTTGACGCTAGCCAGCAGGAGTTGTTCGGCTGAGTTCGCCCACTCGGCCACAGTCAGGCGCTCATGGCTGTCGGACCAGGCGAGGACGGAGGACGAGCGCCGGCCTGAGGCCTTCTGCCCGAAGCGATCTCGGCCCGAACACCATGGAAGCATCGTGTCGCAGCTCGGTTTTGCCGCCTGGGCGTTCGCCCAGCGCAGTGTGGTGGGGCGAGCACGGGTTTTGACGGGATCATGTGGAGCGGCTGAAGCCGGGCCAGTAGGGCTCTCCAGTGAAGCCCGGCACGTCAGATAGCTCCAACCACATCTCCTGCTCAACAATTGAGAGCCCCGTCGGGAACTCGGGTAAGTTCGTCGGCAGCACCACCAAGGGAGGGGACCAGAGCTCAGGGTCGGAAGAGAAGTACTTCGCTCCCCTGCAGGGTCGCCTGGAGGCGTACGGCGAGCGGTGGAAGGTAAAGACCGCTCATGCTGTGGCATTCGTCCCGACGGCCACTCCAGTCAATCCCGAATGGCTGGAGGCGATGGCGCGACAGGCGGACTTGACCGTCTGGCAACTCGATCACGAACGCTAGGTCCTCGCGCGGGACCTAGCATGGCGAGGCGACGGGTCCTCGGCATGTCCGCCGCCACCGCGCGGCGGCGGACTTAGAGCCTGTGAATGAAACTCAACGCCAGGAGCGACGCGGAGAGCCGTTGAGGGTGTGTGTGTTGCGTCCGAGGCGGAAACGGGCGCAGCATGGGACGGTGGCTCATCCTGATCGTCCCAGGTCCTTTGGCTCACACGGACACGCGAACCCGGTCGACGTGGTGCTGACAGCCGCCAGGCCCGTCGGCAACGAGTTCTGTTGGCCACGGGCCGCAGCCTTCGATGTGATCGGTGCGCTGGGCCAGCTCGACCAGGCAGTGCTCGGGTTCAAGTTGTGGTCGCTCGGCACCGATAGCAGGCCGCGAGTTGTCGCATGGAGCGGCTACCAGGCCAGCCTGGACCAGCCTTGGGCGCAGGTCATCGAGGAGTGCGCCGCGGCCGCGATCAGCGAGCTCCGAGGTCGAGCCGACGATGATCTCTGGGTGAACCTGACCTGGATCTCGAAGCGCGAGGCGCGAGGCCGCCGAACAGCAACCCGGTGAGACCACGCGCTGAACGTCACGCGGCGTGCCGTCAGGTCGGCTCGACGCGAAGCCGCCCGAACAGGTAGGCGGTGGACGCGACTTCGAGCCACGCTCGCGCGCTGGCCTCGGTGCCCTCGTAGCAGCGGGACAGCCGTCGCCAGCGACCAAGCCGAGCGAAGGCGTGCTCAATCCGATAGAGCGGTGCGAGCGGCGTGAACCCGCTCGTCCCCTTCGGCGGGGCCTTGATGTCGAGCTTCACGTGCTTGCGGGCGGCGAGCTTGGCGAGCCCTCGATAGCCGCGGTCGGCGACGATCGCCTGGACGAGCGGGAGTTCGGGCGGCGGCATCGCACCCGCCCGACCTCGACGACACCGGCCATCACGCGGCCCCCTTCCTCTTGGCGTGGCGCCACTGGCTCTCCTGGGTCGCCGTATCGGCCCGCTCGTCGTGGTCGCCGACGGTGAGGCTGAACGCCGGCGAAAGCTTCCTGGCCGGAGCGATCCTGACGTTGCGGATGCCGAGCGCCCGATGGCGGCGCGGACAGCGACCCACTGGCTGGTCATCTGGAGTTCATTCTTTCTCGCTTGGAACTACCAGAAGTCGTTGCACGAACTGGATCGTCCGCACGGATGTGGACGGACTCACCGAGCGAAACCGCACCACAAACCGGGCATTTCAGCTCATCGGGAGGCATTGGGAGCCTCGCGACCGCGCGGGAGACCGTCGCGGCGGAAACGCCCAGGTCTTCGGCAACGCGGGATTGCGAACCTCGGACGAAATCGAGGGCACAGAGCCGGCGGAAGATTTCGATGGCCAGTTGGTCGGCCCGGAAGCGTCGGGCGGCGTTGTACGCGCGGCGCTCGCGGCTTCGACGGAAGGCTTCCGCCGTCGACGTGGGCTGATGCCAGGCAGCGCGGCTCGCGGCGGTCTTCGTGGTCATGTTTCTATCGGCAGTAGGTGCGTCGCAGTTCGCATGGTCATGCCGCTTGCTCACAGCGACTTCGAACGTAACTGCGGAGCAGCTCGGCCGGGAGTCTCGCGGCTCGTTCGAGGCCAATCCCGGTCACCAGCGCACGGAACGCCTTCTCGACCTCAGGCGTAACAGGATCGTCCGTAACAGAGGCCCAAGCCTCTCGGATCGGATCATCGACGGACGCCGCGACGGGCTTCCGAGGGTGTACCACGTCGTCGTGTGCGATCAGGTCGCCGAGCGGGTCCTCGTCGCGGTACTGCCCCTCGTCACGCTCCTCGAAGTAGCTGAGGTGGTCTCGGATGCCCTGTTCGATGATCTCCAGGTGGTCATCGAGTGAGCAACCGGCCGTGATCGCTCGGCTCTCGATCGCCTCGATATACGCTCGCTGCTTCCTGGAGGCGGGCAACCAGTTCAACCCGGAGCCCAGGAGGACGCCCTCGATTGCGTCAGCCCGACGGGCCGCCTCGGTCTTCCCGACTCCGCCCTCCGGGTCGTCGTGCCCCGAGCGCAGCGAGGGCTCATGTTTGAAAGAGTCCCCGTAGCTTCGGTCGTCGTCCTTGTCTCTTGCTGTCTCAAACATGTCTGGAGGACCCGATGTGAGCACGATCGCGTCCTCACGCTGATGCACTAACGTCCTCAGATTGACGCGGTCACGTCCT